>Ga0196977_1000015_pt1 | contig 167349 bp, 154 predicted proteins | sample S3v_1013CmetaG_FD_148634 | JGI IMG/M metagenome (GOLD analysis project Ga0196977, IMG submission 148634) | Soil microbial communities from Anza Borrego desert, Southern California, United States - S3+v_10-13C | ecosystem: Environmental > Terrestrial > Soil > Desert | place: USA: California...
CCTGTGGGGCAGCTTCTTCAGCCGGCGCGGCGGCGCGGCGATGACCAAGCCCTTTCGCCGCGGCGTGTTCTCGCGCATCGGACTCGAGGCGGCGCCGCCGGTTGCGCCTGAGAGCGCCACGCCGGAAGGATTGCAGGAGCAGGTATTGCAGATGCGGGGCGACTGGCGCTAGCGGCGCCGGCGATCACGTTCGAGTCGAAGGGAGTCGGCCATGATGTGGATCGGTCTCTTGGTGGGTGCGGCGATCGGGGCGTTGCTCGCCGGGCTTCCCGGCGCGATCGTGTGCGGATTCGCCGGTTGGCTCGTCGGCATCGTGATCCAGTCCAACCGCCGCTCGAAGGACGGGCCGCCGAAGGTGGCGATGCCGCGAGAGACGCTGGAAGCGCGCGTGGCGCGGTTGGAGAAGACGGTCGCGGAGCTGCAGGCGAGGTTGGAAATTGGGCCCAGCGCGGCTAGTGGTGTCGTACCGGACGCCGCACCTGCGGCGATGGTCCCGGCCCCAATTCTCTCGCCAGATCCTGTCGTCCCGGGCGCCGCACCCGCAGCGAAGGGCCGGGACCCGATCACTTCCTCGAAACCCAACCCCTTCGTCGGCTGGCTCACCGGCGGCAACACCATCGCGCGCGCGGGCCTGCTGATCCTCTTCCTGGGCCTCGCCTTCCTCGCCAAGTACGCGGCGGACAACTCGATGTTGCCGGTGGAGCTTCGCGTCGCGGCCGTCGCGATCGGCGGCATCGCGCTGCTCGTCTTCGGCTGGCGGTTGCGCGCGCAGCAGCGCGCCTACGCGTTGGGCCTGCAGGGCGGCGGAATCGCGGTGCTTTACCTCACCACCTTCGCTGCTTTGCGGCTGTGGAGCCTGCTGCCGCCGGAGATGGCCTTCGCCATGCTCGCAGCCGTGGCAGTCTTCGCGGCGATCCTCGCCGTGGCGCAGGACGCGATGGCGCTCGCCGTCATCGGCGCGGCGGGCGGCTTCATGGCGCCGGTGCTGGCTTCGACGGGGCAGGGCAGCCACGTCATGCTCTTCAGCTACTTCCTGCTGTTGAACCTCGGCATCGCAGGCGTCGCGCTCTTCAAGGCATGGCGCCCGCTGAACCTCACCGGGTTTTTCTTCACCTTTTTCATCGCGACCGCGTGGGGTGTGCGCTCCTATCGCGACGAGCATTTCGCAACCACCGAGCCATTCCTCATCGTCTTCTTCGTGCTTTTCCTGGTGGTGGCGATCCTCTTCGCGCGCAACCAGCCGCCGGAGCTGAAGAAGTTCGTCGATGGCACGCTGGTCTTCGGCGTGCCGCTCGCCGCCTTCGGGCTGCAGGCGGGAATGCTTCGCCATACCGAGCTCGGCCTCGCGTGGACGGCGCTCGCCGCGGCCGCGATCTACCTCTCCCTCGCGACCTGCCTGCGACACACGGGACGCGAGAATTGGCGACTCCTCTCGGAAGCCTTCTTCGCGCTGGGCGTTGTCTTCGTGACAGTCGCCATACCGCTTGCGCTCGACGCCCGCTGGACCTCCGCCTCGTGGGCGCTAGAGGGCGCCGCGATCGTGTGGATCGGGCTGCGGCAAGAGCAGCGCATCGCGCGCCTCTTCGGCATCGCGCTGCAGGTGCTCGCCGGCGCCGCCTTCATCCATGCCTACCCGCGCCTGCCGGCCGAAATCCCGCTGGTGGACGCAGCCTTCGTGGGCGCCGTGCTGATGTCGATGGCGGGCCTGTGGACACATCGCAAGCTCCTCGGAGCGCGCGCCGAAGTCACGCGCCTGGAATCGCGGCTGGTGCCGGTGCTGTTCGCATGGGGACTGCTGTGGTGGCTCTTCGCCGGTCACCACGAGATCGACGAGTTCGTGCGGCGGCCATTCCGACCGGCCGCGGGTGTCGCGTTCCTGACGGCGACGGCGGCTGCGCTCGGGATGTTGTCGCTGCGCTGGAGCTGGCCGCACGCGGCCACGGCGGCGCGGCTCTTCCTGCCCGCGCTCTGGCTCTCCGCGGTGTGGGCGCTGCTGGATCGCCCGCATCCGCTCGGCAACCTCGGATGGGCCGCGTGGCCCGCTGCGATCGCGTTGCAGATGTGGATCCTGCGCGCGCTGGAGCCGGAGACCGTGGGCAGGGCGTGGCGACTCGCGCATGCCGGCACGGTGTGGCTCGTGGCGCTGCTCGCCGCGCGCGAGCTCAACTGGGGCGCGGCACAGCTCACCGCCCATGCGACGGCGTGGTCCGCAGCGGCGATCGCCGTGGCACCGGCCTTGCTGCTGATCGCCCTCGCACATCGAGGCGCCGATGCGAGGTGGCCCGTGGTGGCACAACCGGTGGCTTATCGCGGCACCGCGGCCCTCGGCCTCGCGGTCGCACTTGCCGCCTGGTCGGTGTTCGTGAACCTCGAGCACGCCGGCAGCAGCTCGCCGCTTCCGTATGTGCCGCTGCTCAATGCCATCGACCTGGGGCACATCCTCGGCGCGATCGCCGTCGGCTCGACGGTCCTCGCCTTGCGACGGACGCCTGGTGTGACATCGCCGTTGCGGAGCAAGGCCGCCGCCGTCGTCGCCGGCCTCATCGCCTTCGCCTGGCTGAACGCCGTGCTGCTGCGCACGCTGCACCACTGGGCGCAGATCCCGTACAACGCGGATGCCATGTCCCGCTCGGTCCTGGCGCAGGCGTCGCTCTCGATCTTCTGGTCCGTCCTTGCGCTGGGCCTCATGGTCTTCGCCGCGCGCCGAGCGCTGCGTTCGCTCTGGATCGTGGGCGCCGCCCTCATGGGCGTGGTGGTGGTGAAGCTCTTCGTGGTGGACCTGTCCAACGTGGGCGGCATCGAGCGCATCGTGTCCTTCATCGCGGTGGGCGTGCTGATGCTGGTCATCGGCTACTTCTCGCCCGTGCCGCCGCGAAAGCAGGAGGTGACGACATGAGATTCGCACTGCTTCTCGTGCTGGCCGCGCTGCCCGCGATCGCGGCGGCGCCGGGCTTCCGTTCGTCGGCGCCGATCTCGTTCTCCGCTGAGGGCACCTTGCACCGGGTGGCGTTGCCCTTCGAGGCCTATCGCGATGCGCGGCCCGACCTGGCCGACGTCCGCGTCGTGAATTCGGCGAACGAGGAGGTGCCGATCGCGTGGGCCGGGGAGCCCGATGCCGCGCGGGAGGCGCCGGTCACGCACGAGCTGCCGGTTTTTCCGATCACGGGCAAGGTGGTCGAGGACAACTCGGTGGGCACCGAGATATCCATCAAGGCGGCCGACGGGACGCTGGTGGCGATCAAGCAGAAAGGCGTTGCGGCGAAAACGCCAAGCGCCGCGCGTACCAACGCCTACATCCTCGATGCAAGCCAGCTCGATCGCCCCATCCGCGCGCTTGTCTTCGACTGGAAGGCCGAGCCGGGAACGCAAGTCGTTACGCTGCGGGTGGCTTCCTCGGACGACCTGCGTAGCTGGAGCCCCGCCGCGTCGGGCCCGGTGGTGCGCATCGAAGCGGAAGGTCGCGCGTTGGTGCAGCCCAGGCTCGAGATACCGCCGCGCAAGGCGAAATACTGGCGCATCCGGTGGGACGGCAACGAGTTCGCGCTCGCGCACGTGCGCGCCGAGGAAGAGCCGGCGGTGCGTATTGCGCCACGCGCGGTGCGAACGGCCACCGGAACACAAGGCGCGCAGCCCGAGGAAATCGTCTTCGACCTCGGCGCCCGGGTACCCGTCGACCGCGTGCGCATCGTGCCTGCCGATACCAACGCCGTCCTTGCCGTGACGCTTCACGCGCGCGACGACGAGAAGCAACCCTGGCGCGCGGTCACCGCCGCCTCGTTCTATCGCCTGCAGCGGGAGGGCGGCGAGGTGCAGTCGCAGCCGGTCGACGTCGGCCGGCTCTCGGCGCGTTACTGGATGGCGAAGCGGGCGGCGGGGAGCACGGCGGGGGCGATGCCGACGCTTGAAGCCCATTGGCGGCCGGCTGAGCTCGTGTTCGTGAAGCGGGGCGAGCCTCCCTTCACGCTCGCCTTCGGCAAGCCCGATGCACGCTCGGCCACGCTCCCCCTCTCCAGCCTGGTTCCCGACTACAAGCGCCAGGCCGAGCTCGAGCTGCCCGCGGCGAGCGTCGCCAAGGTAGAAACCGGCCCGCCGCCCACGCGCTTCGAGCAAATCGTGGCCCAGGCCAACCCGCGGCGGATCGCCCTCTGGGCGATCCTGCTCGCCGGGGTGGGACTGCTGGGCTACATGGCCTGGCGCCTCTCGAAGCAGATGTAACACCGGGGACAGACCCGCTTTCGCTCAATTTTTGAGCAATGCTCAAATTTTAGGCGAAAGCGGGTCTGTCCCCGGTGTTACAAGATCTCCCGCATCATGCGGTCGGTCGCCCGCAGGCGGGCGGCGATCTCGAGGGCGAGCGCCGCGAAGACGCGGCCCTTGAGCTCCGGGGCCTCGGCCTCGATTTTCGCGAGTGTCTCGCGGTCGAGCACCATGACGCGAGAGTCGGCGTCGCAGAGGGCATCGGCGCTGCGCGGCTCGCCGTCGATGAAGGCCACGTCGCCGAACATGTTGCCGGCGAGGAAGGTCACGACGCGCATCTCGCCCAAAATGATCGTGACGCGGCCCGAGAGCAGGAAATAAAGCTCCTTGCTCGCATCGCCCGCGCGAAAGATCGTGCTGCCGCTGGTGAACTCCACGATCGGGCAGTGGCGCTCGAGCACCTCCGCGCCGTTTTCATCGAACTTGAGCAGCCGCGCGAAGGCGGATGGCGGCACCACCGCAGGCGGAACCGGCATCGTGGCTTCACTTAGGAACCGCTCCTCGATCCACTCGACCGCGCGATCGCGATCGGGAAACGAAGGCGGCAGCGAACCCGCCACCGCGAGCAATCCCGGCGGCCGGCCGGAAAGAATCAGGGCGCGTTTCTCCGAGCGCAGCTTTGCCGCCACCCGAAGCACCACCTCCACGGCCGTCTGGTCGAGGGCCTGCACGCGCGCGAGGTCCAGGACCACGAAGCGCGTCTTCGTCGGCAGCCGCCCGACCTCCTCGACGATGCGATCCGAAGTCCCGAAGAAGAGCGGCCCCTGCAGCTCCATGACGGCCACCTCCTGCATCCGGCGCGCCAGCACCTGCGCCACCACGGGCTGGAAAAGCCGCCGCGAGCGTAGCGCGACGCCGGTCCACACGCGCCGCACCACCTGGCGATTCATCGTGCGCAGGAACATGATCATCGAGGCGGTGACGCCGATCGCCAGCGCCGGGATCACGCCCAGCAACATCACCGAGAGCGCCACGAGCGCATAGATGGCAAGGCTCTGCTTCACCGCCGAATCCATGTTGCCGCGCGTCTGCCACGCCGTGCGGATGACGCCGAAGGCCCAGGGGTCGGTGATGCGCGCCGCCATGAGGAGCATCAATCCCGCCAGCGCGGCGAGCGGAATTCCCACACCTGTGTAGACGGCCGCCGCCGCCAGCGCGAGCACCCCGAACGGCGCCACGAAGCTCGCGAGACGATCGCGTGCGCCGCCCAGGTACGCCGAATCGGCCTGCGCGAACGAATACGCCACCGAAACGCCGCCCAGCCCCGCGGAGGCCATGTTGGCCACGCCTTGGCCGACCAGGTCGCGATCCGGCCGCGAGCGCACGCCGTAGCGCATCTCCAGCATCGCCACCGAGAGCAGCCCGTCCACGCTCGCCACCACCGCCAGCGCCACGGCAAACGAGCTCACGTGCGACCACATCGTGGGATCCGTCGCCGCGCCGATGAGGTTTCCCCAATCTGCCGGCGGCTCGAGGCGCAGTGGAAGCGATCCCATGTCCAGCACGGCCGCTCCGGTCGAAAGTCCCGGCGCCCACCTGGCGAGCATGGCGTGGACCACGACACCCGCGCCCATGCCGATGAAGAACGCCGGCCACTTGGGCCAGCGGTGGAGCATGGTCATCGCGACCGCGATGGTGACGCCGCCCACGATCATCGAGGCCGGCACGATGGCGCGCAGGTTCGGCCACTCGAGCCGCGGGACGGCCGAGGTGCCGAGCACCATCGGGATGTACACCACGAAGAGGATCACCGAGATCCCGTGCGTGAAGCCTGCGATCACCGGGTACGGCACGAAGCGCACCAATTGCCCCACCCGGAAGATGCCGCCCGCGATCTGCATGAAGCCCGCGAGCAGGGTGGCCACGCAGGTGAGGGCGATGATGAATTGCGGCGCCGGGATTGCGACGTCTCGCGACAACGCCGAGACCATCGCCGCGAGCACCACGCATTGCGCCGTGCGCGGCGAGCTGATCGCAACCGGCGTGGAGGCGAGCGCCGCGGCGATGAGGCCGCCTGCGATCGCGCCGACCAGGCACGCCAGCACTGCGAAGGGCAGGTACGCCGGCCCCAGCGGCGCGAAGACCAGCGTTGCGGCGGCAAGCGTGGTGGCGATGCAGGAGACGGCGCCGTTGAGGGCGCCGAGGAGGTTGGCGCCCAGCGGCGCTGCCTGCGACTTGAGGTTGATCATGTGGGGCCGGGCGCCAATTATCCCTTACGCTGGGGGATGCCAAAATCGGTCATGACGCGCGCCGTCATAGCCAGCCGCGACAGCCCCCGAACCTGGACGAATCGTGACTTTCGACGCCCGAGAAACCGCCCCCTCCGCCGAGCGCAACAAGCAGCCCATCCTCGAGGTGCTCACGCGCGTGCTGCCAGCGAGTGGCCTGGTGCTAGAGATCGGCAGCGGCACCGGCCAGCATGTCGCGCACTTCGCCAGGGCGCTGCCAAAGCTCACTTTCCAGCCGAGCGAGATGAACGCGGCGATGCATACCTCGATCGCGGCTTGGATACGCCATGAGAAGTTATCGAACGTGCGCGGCCCGATCGCCTTCGACGTCTCGCTCACGCCGTGGCCGGTGCGCGCGGCCGACGCTATGGCCTGCATCAACGTGATCCACATCTCGCCCTGGGAAGCCACGCTTGGCCTCATGCGGGGCGCCGGCCAGATCCTTCCACCTGGCGGCGTGCTAGTGACCTACGGCCCGTATCGACGCGGCGGCGCGCACACCGCCCCCAGCAACGAGGCCTTCGACGCCAGCCTCAAGGCGCGCGACCCGAGCTGGGGCGTGCGGGACCTGGAGGAGGTGGCGGCGGTGGCTGAGGCTTCGGGGATGATTCTCGAAGAGACGGTCCAGATGCCCGCCAACAACTTCATGCTGGTTTTCAGGAAGGCCGTTGCAGAGGCGTAGGCCGGTGCCCAATTTCCCGGCTTTTTATCCACGCCTTGAATGATTGTCATCCACGCGTCTCCCGGGACTGGGACATAAAGGGTCGTCTAGCCAGCGCCACACACCGCGTCGCCAAGCTCCCTCAATAACCGCCCGCCGTCGCCCTGCCACGCGCTGCCGTGCATGCACGCGAGCACCTGCGGGTCCTGCTTCGCCAGGCGCTCGAGCGTCGCCCGCGTCTGCGGCGCGTGGGCGTAGTAATCCATCTGCTTCCGGAAGACCTCGCTCGGCCCCAAGATGTCCGCCGAGGTGATCGCGACCTTGCCATCGCCGCCCTGGGTGAAGAGGTCGCCGCAGAGCAGCGTTCGCGTCGCCTCCTCCATGAGGAAGCCGCACTCCCAACCGTGCGGCACGTGCGGCGCGTCGTGCCAGGTGACTTTGTGGCTGCCCAGATCGAGGGTCTCGCCGTCGGCCAAACCGCGGGCGGGGCGGGGCGAGACGTCGTCGACGGAAACCATCTTGGCGATCATCCCGCACACGGGCACCGCCTGCGGGGCCGCGGCGAGGAATTCCGTGAGCGCGCCGCACTCGTCCGCCTCGAAGTGCGAGAAGCCCACGTAGCGCAGCCGCTCCACGGGCATCACGCGCGAAATGGCTTCGGAAACCAGGGGGAAGAGCTTCTTGGGCCCCGTGTGGAAAAGCAGCGGCTCGTCGGCGGCCACGAGATACTGGTTGAAGTTGAATCCGCCGCCGGGGATGGCGAGCGGAGTGTTGATGCGGAAGATCCTTGGCGCCACTTCTTGAACGTTGGTGCCGGATTGGCTGTTGGTGATCATGCGTGCCTCTGCGTGGGTTGGAATCGGGGAGGATGTGTAACGAGGAGGCGCGCCGTTACACATCCGCAATATGATTCCGGGATGCCGAACGAATCCACCGCCGCGCTCGGCCCAGAAGGGGAGCTGGCCCGGCGCATCGCCGACGCCGCACCGGGGATCGATGGGCAGGCCGAAGCGGCCCTCTACCGCCTGCTCGCCCCGCGCGTGCGCCTCTACGGCCGCCGCCACCTCCGCGACGACGAGGCTGCCGCCGACCTCATGCAGCAGGTCATGGTGATGGCGATCGAGAAGCTGCGCGCCGGCGAGCTGCGGGAGCCCGAGCGCATCGCGTCGTTCGCGTTCGGCGCTTGCCGCATGGTCACGATGGAGATGCGTCGCGGGGAGCGGCGTCGCGAGGCCTTGCTGGAGAAGTACGGCGCCGATCTCGCCATCGCCGACATCGCCGTGCCGCCCCGCCTGGACGAGGCCAAGGTCGCCGCCTGCCTGAAGCGCCTTGCCGAGCGCGAGCGCGCCGTCCTCATCGCGTCCTTCGACGAGGAAGAGCCCGCCGAGAAAGTAGGCGCCACCCTGGGGCTCACCGCGGGCAACGTGCGCGTCATCCGCCACCGTGCGCTGCAACGCCTGCGCGAGTGCGTCACCGGCAGGGGCGCGCCATGAGTGGTCACGCGGACCTCTCCCAGCTGCTCGCGTACTGGCTGGGCGAGCTGGATGAGCCGGCCGAAGCCGAGCTCGAGCAGCATTACCTGGGCTGCAGCGAGTGCAGCGCGCGCCTGGCGGAAACCGAGGGCCTCGCGGACGGCGTGCGCCGGGCCTTCGCCGGCGGCCTTGTCCACTCTGTCGTTACGCCCGCTTTCGCTGACCGGCTGCATGCGCAGGGTCTGCGCGTGCGGGAGTACCGGGTGCCAGCGAATGGAAGCGTCAATTGCACCGTCGCGCCGGAAGACCAGGTGCTGCTCAGCCGGCTCGAGGCCCCGCTGCGGGATGTCAAACGGCTGGATGTGATCGTCGACTACGCCGGGGGCGTGCGGTTCGAGGATGTGCCCTTTGACGCCGCCAGCGGCGAAGTCGTCGTCGTGCCGGGCGTCGAGAGCGTGAAAAGGATGCCCGCGCACCGGCAGGTGATGCGTTTGGTAGCCGTGGATGAGGCTAGCGAGCGAGTGTTGGGAACGTACACCTTCAACCACACGCCTGCATTTCACCCACGGCCTGAATGACGGTCATACACGGCCCGATCGGCACAACGCGCTGAAGACGGCGCTAGAAGCGGTGGCGTTTCAGGCTCGTGGAGCGGCCGTTCGGAAGGGTCATCAGAGCGGTATCCGGCCCGCTGAACGTGATGGTGACCGGCGCCACGTTGTCGTTGGTGCGCGTGTGCGGCCTCCAGGGACCTGCGATCGTCATGCCGTTGCCGTAGCTCCACCATTGGCCGTTGAATGTGCGTCCATCAGGGGTCATGTCTCCGACCGTGAGGTACCACACGGGATTGCCAACGTCGTCGTACATGTAGCCGGCGATGTCGAGGGTGTTGTTCTGCCACTCCATGAAAAAGCCACGCCCCGTCTCCTCGGGATTCCACCACCATCCCGATTGCGGCGTGCCCACGACCGCGCCCGTGGCCAAGCCGTGGGGAACGATGTTGAACCTCTCGATCGGCACCGCGCCGCCGGGCCACACCAACGTGCCAAGCGTGGCGGTGTGGAAAGAGAGCGTGATCTCGCCTTCCGTGCCGATCGTGGGCGCCCCGCGGTATGGCCCTCCCAATGGCTGGCCGCCGCTCGCGCGGAAGATGGGGCCGCGGTAGAGCGACCCGTCCAGGGACACGCCGTCTCCCGTGGACACGTACCAGGTCGACCGGCCCGAAGGGTCGTAGAGGAAGGAGGCGAAGAAGAATTTATCGCCCTGGCGCTCGATCGAGAATCCGCGACCGTCCTCGGCCGGGTTCCACCACCATCCGGTCTGCGGCGCTTCGGGGCGACATTCCTGCGCGCCGGGGAAGGACACGGCGCTGCGATTGTTGCCGCCATTGATCATGGCGGTCCCGTTGGGCCCGAGGCCCACGAAGAAGGTGGTGCCGCCCACGTTGATCATGGGAACGCCGTTCAGGATCGCCACCGAATTTCCCTGGGCCGAGAAAACGCCCGTCACCAGCGCCTGCAGGTTCTGCGCGCTGACCCCGATCAGCTGGCCGGATGCATTGAGCTGCGCGAGGACACATTGGCCGTTTGGAAGCGCCTTGTCCCTGCTCTTGGCGACCACGCGGACCGGCAGGGACGGATCGATTATCGGGTTGAGGACCTGGCTTGCCGGCGCCAACGCGAAGACGAAGATGCTGCCGCTGGTGCCGATGTCGGCGCTGCGAAAGCGCACATCCGCGACCACATCGGCGCCGGTGGGACGCGCCACCAGCAGGAATCTCGGAACGGCCTCGCCGGGGATCGCGGATGCGCGCGCCGGATCCAGGTCGAGGAACCAGTCGTTGCCTCCCAGGCTGCCTGCGCCTCCTTCGCGAAGAACTACGACCGGGGCACGACGGTGCGCCAGGGTTCCGTCGCCGAGGGCGCCGTTGCGGTTCGGCCCCCACGCCCAGACGCTTCCGTCGGCTGCGAGCGCCAGGTTGTGGAACCAGGACGAGACCTGCACGATGTTGGAGAGCTCTGCCACCCGCTCCGGCAGCCGGCGCAGCGGTTGCGAGGTGTTGTAGATGTCGCCCATCCGGTTGCCCCAATACCAGACGTTGCCGTCGCGCGTGATGGCCACCCGGAATCCATCGCCCGCCTCGATCGCCACCACGTCGGTGAGAGACTCCACGCGCCCGGGAGTGAGACGATCGGTGCTGGTGCCATCGCCCAATTGGCCGAGGCGGTTCGAGCCCCATGTCCACACGCGCCCATCGCGCCCGAGGGCCATCGAGGGCGCGATGGCGACGATGTCGGACAGCCCCTGGATTCGCACGGGCGTCTGCCGGCTCGTGGTAGTGCCGTCGCCGAGTTGACCGCCCTCGTTGTCGCCCCACGCCCACACGGTGCCGTCGCTCTTGAGCGCGAAGGACGCGTAGAACCCCGCAGCGATCGCGACCGCGCCCGTGAGGAACGGAACCGGAGCCGGAGTCTCCCGATAGAAATAGGAGAGGTCGCCATCGCCGAGCTGGCCTTCGTCATCGAGGCCCCAGGTCCACACGATTCCGTCGCGCGCCAGGGCCATGCTGTGCGACGCGCCGGCGGAGATCGCTGCGATCGCCGGCAACCCCGGCACTGCCGCAGGAGCCCCTCGAGTGGTCGTCGTGCCGTCGCCCAGCATCCCCGAATGGTTGTTGCCCCATGACCAGACGCGGCCATCGCTTCCGAGCGCGAGGCTGTGCGAATAACCCGTCGCCACGGACACCATCGCGGAGAGCCCGGGCACCTGCGTGGGAGTGGTGCGCCGGATCGGTGTGGCATCCGCCAGCTGGCCCCGAGTGTTGTCGCCCCAGGCACGCACCGTGCCGTCGGCAAGGAGCGCGAGGCTGTGCCCGGCTCCGGCGGCGGACGCTGCCACCGCAGGCAGCGCGGTCACCCGTGCGGGCATCTCCTGCAGCGAAAGGTTGCCGCGCCCCAATTGCCCGTCGCGATTTTCTCCCCAGCTCCAGAGGCTGCCGTCGGCGGCCAGCAGCAACGTGTGGTTCCTTCCCGCAGAGAGCGAAGCCGTGCTTGGCAGCCCGCCTATTCGCATGGGCACCGCGTGGTTGGGCGCCGACGGGTCGGCAAGCTGCCTGAAGCCGTTGTCGCCCCACGCCCAAACCGAGCCATCGCGCCGCACCGCGACCGAATGTCGCGAACCCGCGGCAACGGCGACCACATCGGCAAGCCCGGTCACCTGTACTGCGGCGGTACGCTCGGCATACGTGCCGTCGCCCAGGCGGCCGCTTCCATTGTTGCCCCACGCCCACAAAGTCCCGTCGGCGCGGAGGGCGAAGAAGTGCTCATCGCCCGCGGCGATCGCAACGGCCTGCGCAATGCCCTCCACCTGCGCGGGAGCCGGCCGTTGCCAGCTCCACTGCCAAACGGTCCCGTCGCGCCTGAGCCCGAGGCCCGAATCGATGCCTGCCGCGATCGCGATGACATCCGTCAACGCGGGCAGAAGCTGCGGCAGGAGCGTGTCGTCCCCGCCGAGGAAGTCGCCCCAGTGCCAGACGCGCCCGTCGGCCGCCAGGGCGAGGCTTTGGGATCCACCGGCCGCGACTGCGACCATTCCCTGGAGCGTTCCCGCCCGAACCGGATCGCCGCTGTTGGTGCGGCTGCCATCGCCCAGCGCGCCGGTTTCATTGCTGCCCCATGCCCAGACGGTGCCGTCGGCCTTGAGCGCCAGGCTGTGATGGCTGCCCGCGGCGAGTTGCCTGACGCCCGCTATTCCGGCCAGGAGCGGCGCATCGGCTCGAACGACGCGGCCCAAGCCCAGCTGGCCCATTGCATCCTCGCCCCAGGCGCGGACCGTCCCATCGGAATGGACCGCGAGGCTGTGGTCGCGACCCGCGGAGAGGTGCGGCGGCTCCGCGTGGGCCGAGGAAATGACGGCGGCGACTGCGAGCACGGCGGTCGAAGCCAGCAGGGATGCGTGGATCATGGAGCCCTCCCCGAGCGCCCGCTGTGGTTCTCCCCCGGGCTGTGGAAGACAGTGTGCCGCAAGTTACGATGCGGCATGCGACAGCCCACCCGGATGGACTCCGTCCAAACCCCCATCATCCCCACGATCGGCGCGCTCGTCCGCGCCACGCCCGGCACCATCTCGCTGGGCCAGGGCGTGGTGCACTATCCGCCGCCGCCCGAAGCGATCGAGGCCGCTGGCCGCGCGCTCGGAGATCCCACGACCAGCCAATACAACGCCGCCGCGGGCGTGCCGCAGTTGCTGGAGCGCATCGCCGCCAAGCTCCGCACCGAGAACGGCATCGACACGAAGCGCGGCTCGAGAATCATGGTCACCGCCGGCGGCAACATGGCCTTCAGCCACGTAGTTCAGGCGATCACCGAGCCGGGCGACGAGATCGTCCTGAACCTGCCGTACTACTTCAACCACGAGATGGCGATAAGCATCGCCGGATGCACGCCGGTGTTCGTGTCGACGGACGAGCACTACCACCCGCGCATCGATGCGTTGCGCGCCGCGATCACGCAACGCACGCGCGCGATCGTGACCGTGACGCCGAACAATCCGACGGGCGCCGTGTATTCCGAGGAGACGCTGCGTGCGGTGAACGAGCTTTGCCGCGAACGCGGCATCTATCACGTGAGCGACGAGGCCTACGAGTACTTCACGTATGGTGATGCGCGGCACTTCTCACCAGGATCGCTGCCGGGGGCGCAGGCGCACACCATCTCGCTCTACTCGCTTTCGAAGGCGTACGGCTTCGCGGGCTGGCGCGTGGGCTACATGGCGTACCCGGAGCACCTGGAAGCGGCGATGACGAAGATCCAGGACACGGTGCTCATCTGCCCGCCGATCGCATCGCAGGTGGCGGCGGCGGCAGCGATGGGAGTCGGGCGCGCCTATTGCGAGCCGCACCTGAAGGCGCTTGCCGAGGTGCGCGAGATCGTCCTCTCGCAGCTCGCGGCATTGGCCCCTCGCGTGCAGGTGCCAGTGGCGGAGGGCGCCTTCTACTGCTTCGCGAAGGTGGATACGCCGCTCGATCCGATGACGATCGCCGAGAGGTTGATCAAGGAGCACAAGGTCGCGGTGCTTCCGGGAATGACCTTTGGGGTCGAGGGCTGCTACCTGCGCATCGCCTACGGGGCGCTGCAGAAGGCGACGGTGGCGGAGGGGATGGGGCGGTTGGTGCGCGGGCTCAGTGGGATCCTTGACTCATGTGGGTGATCGTCGTGGTCGAGACGAGCTGAGGTCAGCTGCCGGGATCAGCGTCGTTCGCATGCGAGTCGGTGACATTCCCTCAGCGGCGGAGCTGCTGCGCCGTTTCCAGCGTCCATGAAGACTCACCGTCCTGCCGCCTTGTCGGCAAGCCACACCTTCCGCACAGTCTCAGGCCGGGACCACCTCGACACGCAGCTTGCCGCCCTTGGCCCTGCGGGCAAGCCGCTTGTCGAATGTGCAGAAGGCATCGGCTTTGTGCGCCGAGGCGAGGTGCAGCGCGTCGGCGAAGTCGTGCCCCGCGTCGTAGCCATCAAGGGCTTCGGCTACCGCCGGCGAGTCCGGCGTCACGTTCGCAAGCCCGAGGAGCGCGCGGAAAGCCCCGGAAATGGCATGCGCTTCGATGCCGTACGCGGCGCGCAAGACCCACTCGGTCTCCAGGAGCACGGTCGAGCACACGAGGACTTCCGACTTCTCGACCAGGCGCCGCGCGCGTCGCGCCTGTGCCGCATCGTCGCCGACCAGGAGGCGCACGAGCACGTTGGTGTCGATCGCGATCACTTGCGGCGCCGCTTCGCTTCGGCATCCACCGCGTCGCGCATCTCCGCGACGCTTTTCGCCGGGCCCTTGTAGCGCAGGCAGCCCGCCACATCCTCGATCCGCGAGGCCCCGAAGGCTTTCACGGGCTTGAGCAGCACGCCGTCCTCCGTGCTCACGACCGCGAGCGTCTGCCCCGGACGCCAGGCCTTCGCGGCACGGATCGAGCTGGGCAACACGATCTGTCCCTTGCTCGAGATTCGGGTGGTTTGCATGAGGGCTCCGAGGTAAGACAATGGTAAGACATCATAGACTGGGCCGCGTTTCCGCTCAATCAACGCGCCCGGCGAGGGGGCGGTTGACGGGCAGACGCGTCGCGCAGTTGCTCCCGACGAGCTGCATCTTCCTGATTAACGGACAGTACCGCCGGCCCGCCGCTCATCGCGACCGCGACACCTTCCGGTCGGCATCCGCCAGATCGAACGTATCGGGATGGAAATCCCGTCCCACCCAATCCCTCATGTCGCGGTGCTCGGGATGAAGAGGATCGAGGATCGCTTCGAGGAACTGCTGGTAGCCCGGGAGGCCTCCGCAATCCTCGGGCGGACATGCCCGAGCGCCCGCGATGCACCTTACGGTCTTGGTCGCGCCGGCAACGGCCGGGTGGATCTCTTCGAGGAGGACCGTGTGGCGCCACGAATCCCCGAAGTCGTACTCGTAGGCGATGGCGTCACCGGGACGGATCAGGACCTCGTGGAGGCGCTCGAGGGCGTCGTCCTCCAGGTACATCATGCCCTCAGGATCCGGGCGGCCGAGCTGGCGGCCGTCGAACTCGAACATGTGCAGGTGCGAGTTGGTCCAGCCCATCGCTTTCTGGATGACCCCGTGGAGCCGGCGCAACGTGGCCGACGCCGGAACCGTCACCCGGCGCCAGATTGCCGGCGAGATGTCGTCCAGGGATATCCGGAGTTGGTACGTGGAGTTGCGTCGTTGTTTGTCGATCAAGCCACTGCCCTCATCAAGTCGAACGAAAGCTGCCGCGTATTCAGGTAACCAAGAGCTCAAGCGCCTCGGCGGGCAGCATCACCAGTGTTCCGCCCAGCCTCTGCCCGAACAACGCCCCGAAATCGGTTCGATCTCCCGTAACGAGGACAGGGCAGCGCGACTCGACGGCGGCGGCGAGGATCGGCGCATCCTTCGCCGGCAGGCCCATCGATGCCGCCCATGTCACGCGCGTGCTGCTGGGCTCGGCGCAGACCACGATATTCCGCAGCAGGGCGGCCAGGTCGGCCAGGCGTTCCGGCCGTTTCGACGCGAGGTTGCGCCGCGCCTCCTCGAGGGCATGGGGCGATGACACCAGGATGCATGCCCCGGCCGCGGCCAACTCGAAAAACACCCGGATCGAGGCGCCCTCGCGATAAGCGGCGCTGAACACGACGTTCGCGTCCAGGAAGACGCGCATCGCTACTTCTTGGCGCGCTTCTTCTTCAGGTAGGCCTGCACCTTCCGCTCCATGGCGGCCGGGATCGTATTGGCCTCCTCGAACTCACGGATGCGCTCATCCGAATAGGCCTCGATGGGGTACACGGCAACCGGCCGCATGACGATGGTGCCATCGTCGCCTGCCTCGAGAACCACGCGGGATTCCTCGGCGATGCCCGCGGCGCGCAGGATGGAGCGCGGGATGGTGAGCTGGCCCTTCTTGCCGATCTTGGCGAGTTCCATGGGGTGTGAGGCACGGTCGATTTCCGGGTGTTCATTTTGCCGGGATTCCGGATTGCCGGCAAGCCGGCAGAGTAGGGATGCGATAGCCCGTACTGACGCGGCGGTGAAAATAGCTTCGCAACCCTCTGATCTTCTTACCGAAGTTCCGATGCATTAAACTCCCCTCACCATGTCCGGCTCCACCCTCGGCACCCTCTTCACCATCACCACCTTCGGCGAATCCCACGGGCCTGCAATAGGCTGCGTGGTCGATGGCTGCCCGCCGGGGATGGAGCTCTCCGAAGCCGACATCCAGCCCGACCTCGACCGCAGGAAGCCAGGCACCTCGCGCCATGTGACGCAGCGCCGCGAGGAGGACAAGGTCGAGATCCTCTCGGGCGTGTACGAGGGCAAGACGACCGGCACGCCGATCGGGCTGCTCATCCGCAACACCGACCAGCGGCCCAAGGACTACGCCAAGATCGCCGACGCGTTCCGCCCCGGGCACGCCGACTACACGTATCTCAAGAAGTACGGCATCCGCGATCCGCGCGGCGGAGGGCGCTCGTCGGCGAGGCTCACGGCGCCCGCGGTGGCGGCGGGGGCGATCGCGAAGAAGTGGCTGCGCGAAAAGTACGGCGTGGAGGTGCGCGGCTACCTCGCGCAGATCGGCCCCAACAAGATCGACTTCAAGCGCTGGGAGGACGTGGAGGCCGAGGGCAACCCCTTCTTCGCGCCCGACGCCTCACGCGTGCCCGAGCTCGAGCAGTACATGGACCGGCTGCGCAAGTCCGGCGACTCGTGCGGCGCCCGCATCAACGTTGTGGCCACAGGCGTGCCCGCGGGGTGGGGCGAGCCGCTCTACGGGCGCCTCGATGCCGACATCGCGCAGGTGATGATGGGGATCAACGCGGTGAAGGGCGTGGAGATCGGGGCGGGATTCCATTCAATCGAGCAGATGGGGACCGAGCATTCCGACGAGATGACGCCCGAGGGATTCCTCTCCAACAACGCGGGCGGGATCCTGGGCGGGATCTCGACAGGGCAGGACATCACGGTGTCGATTGCGATTAAGCCGACGTCGTCGATCCGGCTAGCGCGCCGCACTATTGACATCAAGGGCAACGCCGCAAGCATCGAGACTCATGGCCGCCATGATCCCTGCGTGGGAATCCGCGCGACGCCGATCGCCGAGGCGTTCATCGCGCTCGTGCTCGCAGATCACGGATTGCGCAACCGCGCGCAGAACGCTGACGTGGACGAGCGCGTGAAGGCGGTGCCTGCGAATGCCGCGAAGGCATCGGGAATCGTTGGGAAGGCCCCCAAGCTGGAAGATCCCGATCCGCTCGAGGCTTAGCAAGGGGGGGGGCGGCTCAGCGCCAGAGATCTAAAGCCGGTCTCGCTGGGCCAACAAACAACGGGAGCCGATGTTCATGGCAGTAACCGCGAGAGTTCTCTTTGACCGGCCGCAGCGAGAGATCGCGTCGCTGGTAGTCCGGCATATTCGCCAATCATCGTCGGTAAGCATCGTTACCGGTTTTGCGACCCCGGGCGGCGTCGCTGCACTTTCGAGTGAGTTCCTCGCGAACCCAGGGCGATTGGCCACATTTGTGGTCGGCGCAGCAACATATCCAGCTTTCGATGCCTTCGATCAACTGTTGGCGGCTGGCGTGCCCGGAGATCGACTGTTTGTGCACCTCGGACATACTCGAATGACGGGTGGAAAGAAAAACCCCTTTGCGCGCTTTCACCCCATGCTCCACAGCAAGATCTACTTAATGGAGCTGCCGGGCGCTCGCTCCTGCGCATTCATTGGCTCGCACAACGTCACATCGTTTGCGCTTACAGGACTAAACGGTGAGGCTGCTGTGATGCTGGAGGGCCCCAGAGACTCGATTGAGTTCCAAGAGATTCGCAACCATGTTCAGGTTGCTCGATCGCAAGCTACGCAGTATTCGCCGGCTCTCAAGGAAGCGTATGCATGGTGGCTTCGGGAGTTTGTTGAGGGCCTTCGAAGCGAAATCAAGTCTCCTCAAGATTGGGTAACCGTGCGAACAATTCTTGTTTTTGCAGAGGCCTCAGCTGCTCCAGGAATTGGCGACCAGATCTACTTCGAAATTCCGGCCGGCATTGAACAGTTAGAAAGCCTGAAGACGGAAGTGCACCTTTACCTCTTTGCTACGCTGCCGTCGACGGCGTGGCAGGCACTTCACAGCCGATATAGCGCATTGGCGTCGATTACCTGCACGGTCATCGGCGCCGAAAATCGGCAGGGCAATAAGGAACTGGCTGCTGATTGGCTCATCGAGGAGGTGCCGCACGCGACGCTGAAGCGGGTGGCCGGCGGTGTTCACCGTCCATTGACGCCTGTTGGGAAGCAACAAGTCAGGGCCGAAGTGCGACAGACCTCCGTTGAGGCATTTGATTACTCATTTGAGCGTGAACGGCTGACCTGGAGCCCCGAACTAGCAGGCGAGGAAATCTTTCCATCCTCCGAGGCTATGGAGCCAGCGGTAATTGAGGAGGCCCGCGGAGGTAAGTTAGCAAGCGGCGGCTGGAGGTTGGTTACCGGCCTCTACGCAGGGGTTGCGTTCGAGAAGGATCAAGAAGCGCTGGGTCGCGCTTCCCCCGAGGCTGGTGCGTACCTCGTAGTGTCGCTAAGGCGAAGGCGCGCCGCGAAGACGGCGGACGTTTAGGTGCCGGGGACTGTGGTCGCTGACGTGGGAGCCTTTTCAATCAGATTTGTAGCTGGAAGGGATTGGTAGATCACACCCTCCATCGTCGAGATGTCTTGAGTTGAATGCGCTGCGATGCTGCGAGCGATAGGGGTGTGTACATGAAGGGACATATGTCTCGCGACCAGAGTCAGATCAAGTGGATCTGCGACTTCATCTGGAACATCGCGGACAACCGACTGCGCGACGTGTATGTGCGCGGCAAATACCGCGACGTCATCCTCCCCTTCACCGTGCTTCGGCGGCTCGACGCCGTCTTGGAAGAGACCAAGCAGAAGGTGTTGGAGCGCAAGCGCTTCCTCGACAAGAACAACGTCGCCGAGCAGTACGGAGCCCTGCGGATGGCAGCAGGGCAAGCGTTCTATAACGTCTCCGAGTTCACGCTCGCCAAGCTCAAGGCCAGCAGTCAGGGCCAGCGTCTGCGCGAGGACTTCATCGCCTACCTTGATGGCTTCTCGCCGAATGTCCAGGAGATCCTCGCCAAGTTCAAGTTCCGCGATCAGATCCAGACGATGGTTGATGCACACGTCCTGGGCTACTTGATTGAGGACTTCCTTGACCCCGAGGTCAACCTGTCTCCACTGCCGGTCAAGGACGCCGACGGCCGGATCAAGTTGCCTGCACTAGACAACCATGGCATGGGCACCGTGTTCGAGGAATTGATCCGCCGCTTTAACGAGGAAAACAACGAGGAGGCGGGCGAGCACTTCACGCCGCGGGATGTCGTCAAACTGATGGGGAAGCTGATGTTCATGCCGGTGGCCGACCAAATTCAGTCCGGCACCTACTTGCTGTACGACGGCGCTTGCGGCACCGGGGGCATGTTGACCGTCGCCGAGGAGACTCTTCAGGAGCTGGCCGAGGAACACGGCAAGGAGGTCTCCATCCACCTGTTCGGGCAGGAGATCAACCCCGAGACTTACGCCATCTGTAAGGCCGACCTGCTGCTCAAGGGCGAAGGCGACGAGGCCGAGCACATCGTTGGCGGTGCGGACAAGTCGACACTGTCCGCTGATCAGTTCCGTTCCCGCGAGTTCGACTTCATGATCTCCAACCCTCCCTACGGAAAGAGCTGGAAGACCGATCTCGACCGCATGGGCGGCAAGAAGGGGTTCAACGACCCGCGCTTTATCGTCAGTCATGGCAACGACCCTGAGTACAAGCTCATCACCCGCTCCAGTGACGGGCAGCTCATGTTCCTGGTGAACAAGCTGCAGAAGATGAAGCAGCGTTCGCCGCTGGGCAGCCGCATCGCCATCGTTCACAACGGCTCGGCTCTGTTCACCGGCGATGCCGGTCAGGGCGAGAGCAACATCCGTCGCTGGGTACTGGAGAACGACTGGCTCGAAGCAATAATCGCCCTGCCGCTCAACATCTTCTACAACACGGGCATCGCGACCTACATCTGGGTACTGGCCAATCGCAAGGCCGATCACCGCAAGGGCAAGGTGCAGCTGATCGACGCGAGCAGCTGGTTCAAACCGCTGCGCCGCAACCTTGGCAAGAAGAACTGCGAGTTGTCCGAGGCGGACATCCAGCGCATCGTCGACCTCTACCTAGGGCAACCTCAGGACACGCCGGAGTGCAAGTGGTTTGACACCTCGGACTTCGGCTACTGGAAGATCACCGTCGAACGTCCGCTGCGGCTGAAGAGCCAGCTCAAGCGCATCGCCATCGAAACCCTACGCTTCGCCAGCGGCGACGAGGCCCTGCGCGCCGAGATCTGGGGCAAGTACGGCGACAAGCTCTACTCCGAGTTCCCGAAGCTCAAGCCTGAGATCGAGGCGTGGCTGAAGGGCGACACGGGTGAAGACAAAGACGAAGACGAGCCGGAGGGCGATGAGGACGAGAGCACGCCTCCGAAGAAGGCGGTGCCCGAGAAGCGCCGGAAGAAGCTGCTCGACTCCGCGACCTGGCAACGCGACAAAACCCTGATCGAACTGGCACTGCTCGCGCAGCAAGAGCTGGGGGACGGCATGTTCGACGACCACAACGACTTCCGTGCCCGCTTCGAGGCAGCAATGGCCAAGCACGGAAAGAAGCTGGCCGCAGCCGAAAAGAAGGCGATCTTCAAGGCTGTGAGCTGGCGTGACGAATCCGCGCCACCGCTGGTCGCCAAACGTACCAAGCTGAAGAAGGATGAGCACTTCGAGCCAGGACTAGACCGCGTGTACCTGCAGGAAGCCGGCAAAGACCGGTTCATGGTCGAGTACGAGCCAGACACGGATCTCCGCGATACGGAGCAGGTGCCGCTGAAGGAACGCGGCGGCATCGATGCCTTCTTCAGGCGTGAGGTGCTGCCTCACGCGCCAGACGCCTGGATCGCTACCGACGCGACCAAGATCGGCTACGAGATTTCCTTCGCCCGCTACTTCTACAAGCCGGCGCCGCTGCGCTCGCTGGACCAGATTCGTGCGGACATTCTCAAACTGGAACAGCAGACGGAAGGCCTTCTGCAGAAGATCGTTGGAGGGGTGCCGGCATGAGCGAACGCCAAGACTTGCTGGCATCCATCGCGCAAACGATCCAGGACTACCGCGACGGATCTCTGCCGAGGCCCATCACCGACCATGTCGAGCGCTGGGTGCAGCAGTTCGATGCCGATGTGCAGCTTCCGATCCTGCGCGAGGTGGATCACGTTCTGAAGAACACGTACTTCTCGAAGGAGGCGGTGTCGAAGTTCATCCGCGGGGCGATCCGCACGGCCAAGCTCACTGGCCCGAACCCCAGGGACTTCTGGCGGTCTGCAAACTTCCTGGACATCCAGGGCGGCGGCGACAGCCAGACCGACATGCTCGCCTTGTTCTCGGAGGTGCTTCGAGAGGAGTTCGGAATCGGGATCGAAGATTGCGGGCAAGGTAACGAGGTTTACATCTACCTCGATGACGGCATCTTCACCGGCAATCGGGTGAGGCGCGATCTGGAAGGCTGGGTGCGCGACCTCGCCCCGGCGCAGGCAAAGGTCCATGTGATCTGCATCGCGCTGCACAGCGGCGGGCAGTACTACGCGAACGGCCGCATTCAGACTGCCGTGACGGCGGCGGGCAAGAAGGTCGACATAACCTGGTGGCGTGCCATCGAGCTCGAGGATCGCCGGGCCTACAGTGCGTCTGCGGACGTGCTGCGCCCCACGGTGATGCCGGACGATCAAGCAGTGCGGGATTATGTGGCGGGTATGCAGTACCCGCCGACGCTGCGAGCACCGGGGAGCCCTGGCACTGCCGGATTGTTCTCAAGCGACGCGGCCAAGACCCTTTTGGAGCAGGAGTTCCTGAAGGCTGGCGTTCGCATACGGCAGTTATGCACGAATCTGGGTGCCACCCAGCGCCCGCTAGGCCACATGACGCTGGAGACCCTGGGCTTCGGATCGCTCATCGTGACCTATCGCAACTGCCCCAACAACGCGCCCCTGGCGTTCTGGGTAGATGCGCCGTGGTACCCGCTGTTTCCTCGAACCACGAACACGCAGACGGCCGTGCGCAGGATGTTCGCAGACTTGACCGGGGACGGCGCTTGATGAGCAGTAGCGATCAAGTCCGCACCTACAGCCGATCCGAGAGCGTCGTCTTCCTCAAGACGGACGAGCCGTTTGGCGGCCTATCGAACATGGCTGGGGGCTACCCCATCCGTGTGAACGGCATCCGCATCCTTACGTCCGAGGCTCTATACCAGGCCTGCCGGTTTCCCTACCTGCCCGACGTGCAGCGGATGATCATCGGCGAGAACAGCCCGATGACGGCCAAGATGCGGAGCAAGCCGCACCGCAAGGACTCACGTCGAGACTGGGACCACGTCCGCGTCCGCATCATGCGCTGGTGCCTGCGTATGAAGCTCGCCAGCAACTGGAGCGCGTTCAGCGAGCTGCTGTTGAGGACCGGCGACCGCCCGATCGTGGAGCAATCTCGAAAAGATGATTTCTGGGGCGCCAAGCCCGTTGGCGATGGAAGCACGCTGGTGGGTATGAACGTGCTCGGTCGGCTGCTAATGGAACTGCGCGAGCAGGTGAAGGAGCACGGCCGCGACGCCTTTCTTCGGGTTGAGTTGCCCGGCATTCCGGACTTTCAGCTGCTCGGTCGACCCATCGAAGTCTGGGCGTTGGAGGCCGCGCAGCAAGGGGCCGCCGTCTTGGCAATGCCGCAAGCGGGGCTCTTTGGTGATGACCTAACCATGGAATCCTCGTCGGCTACAGCTCCCACTTCGGTGACTGCAGCCGCGCAGACAGCGGAGCACTCGTCTATGCCCGTTCGGTTGCCAGTCGACGCGGACGTTGCGCTTGCAGCGGGGGTTAGCCCGATTTCCGTGAGTGACTGGGCCAGCGCGTACCCGAGCTATCGCACGGCCCGTATGCGATGGCTTCCACCCGTTCCGGAGCACTGGAACGAACAGCGCGCGAAGACCCACTTCCGTGAGGTGGACGAGCGCTCTCGCACGGGCCAGGAGGAACTCCTATCGGTCTCCCACTTGACCGGTGTAACCCCGCGCAGCCAGAAGAACGTCACGATGTTCAAGGCGGCGAGCTACGTTGGCCATAAGGTCTGCCGCCCTGGCGACATCGTGGTTAACACGCTGTGGGCATGGATGGCGGCCTTGGGTGCGTCCACACATACCGGCTTGGTCAGCCCGGCCTATGGGATATATCGGCCCCGCAACGCTGACAGCTTCAACCCGGGCTACCTCGACTACTTGCTGCGGACCCGCGCCTATGTCGCCGAGTACATCGGTCGCTCAACTGGCATCCGATCGTCCAGGCTGCGCCTTTACCCGAACCAGTTTCTCGACATCCCGCTGCTTGAGCCGCCGCGCGCCGAGCAAGACCAGATCGTCGCCTACCTGCGTGCACAGGACGCGCATGTGGCTCGCTTCATCAACGCCAAGCGCGACCTCATCGCACTGCTGACCGAGCAGAAACTGCGGATCATCGACCACGCCGTCACGCGCGGTCTCGATTCAAACGTACCGCTTCAGTCCACTGACATCCAATGGCTCGGCGACGTACCGGCTCACTGGGAACTCCGGCGTCTGAAGTTCCTGGCCAGCAACGTCACGAACCAGACAACGGTCAAGGGCAACGACGAGGTCTACCTGGCACTTGAGCATGTCGAAAGCTGGACAGGCGTGTCGCGCCCACTCGAAGGAGATGTGGAGTTTGCGAGTACGGTGAAGCGATTCGGCGTCGACGATGTTCTCTTCGGCAAGCTCCGTCCGTACTTGGCGAAGGTGACTCGTGCAACTCGCCGCGGAGTCTGTGTGAGCGAGTTCCTTGTGTTGAGACCGAAGAAGACCATCGTACTGCCCGCCTATCTTGAGCAACTGTTGCGCTGCAAGCGCGTCATTGATCTGGTCAACAGCTCGACTGCTGGCGCAAAGATGCCTCGCGCCGATTGGACCTTCACCGGGAACATGCGTTTGCCAGTGCCACCCGCAGGTGAGCAGCACGACATCTTGGCCTACATCACCCGTGAGACTAGAGAGCTCGACGACGTGATTCAGCGGGCAAGTGACGAAATCAGGCTCACCCACGAGTACCGGGACCGCCTGATCGCCGACGTCGTGACTGGTCAGATCGACGTGCGCGGCTGGAAGCCCGGCCCTGACGATGTGGTCAGCGACGACGAGTTGGCCGTCCTGCGCGACGACGAGGCCGGCAGCACCGAAGAGGAGGAAGCCGATGGCGACAACTGACACCAGCGAAAAGGGCCTCGAAGCCCTGATCGTGCGCGACCTTGTCGTCAGCGGCTACGTGCAGGGCCATGCCACAAACTACAACCGCGATGTGGCACTGGACGTGACCCAGTTGCTCGCCTTCCTCCGGGCGACGCAACCGAAGGCCGTCGAGACGCTGAACCTAAACGCGGAGGGCATTCAGCGCACCCAGTTTCTACACAGACTGCAAGGTGAAATCGCCAAGCGCGGCGTGGTGGACGTGCTGCGCAAAGGCGTCGGCCACGGCCCGGTACACGTCGACCTCTACAAGCTGCTCCCCACGCCAGGCAACGTGGCGGCGACCGAGGCCTTCGGCAGGAACATCTTCAGCGTTACCCGGCAGGTGCGCTACAGCAACGACGAGTCCCAGCGCGCGCTGGACATGGCAATCTTCATCAACGGCCTGCCGGTACTTACCTTCGAGCTGAAGAACTCGCTGACCAAGCAGACCGTCGCGGACGCCGTGGTGCAATACCAGACCGACCGCAACCCGAGCGAACTGCTGTTCCAACTCGGTCGCTGCATTGCCCACATGGCGGTGGACGACGCCGAGGTGCGCTTCTGTACCCACCTGACCGGCAAGACCTCCTGGTTCCTGCCGTTCAACCGGGGTTGGAACAGCGGGGCCGGCAACCCGCCGAATCCCCATGGCCTGAAGACCGACTACCTGTGGAAGCAGGTGCTGGTGAAGGAGTCGCTGGCCAACATCATCGAGAACTACGCGCAGGTCGTCGAGGAAGAAGAGGAAGATGCCAACGGACGCAAGCGCAAGACGCGCAAGCAGATCTTTCCTCGCTACCACCAGCTTCGCTCGGTGCGCGCACTACTACGCCGCAGCCGCGCTCACGGTGTCGGCAAGCGCTACCTGATCCAGCACTCGGCCGGCAGCGGCAAGAGCAACACAATTGCATGGCTGGCCCACCAGTTGGTGGAACTGAAGACGTCGGCAGATGCGGGGCAGGCGCAGTTCGACTCGGTCATCGTCATCACCGACCGCCGTGCGCTGGACACGCAGATTGCCCGCACGATCAAGTCCTACGACCATGTGGCTTCGATCTATGGTCATTCGGAAAGCGCCGATGAGCTGCGCACCTTGCTGCGCCGAGGCAAGAAGATCATCGTGACGACGGTGCAGAAGTTCCCGTTCGTCCTGGACGAGCTGGGTGACCTCGGCGATAAGAAGTTTGCTCTGCTGATCGACGAGGCGCACTCCAGCCAGGGCGGCAAGACGACGGCGAAGATGCATCTGGCGTTGTCCGGACAGACCGCGGAAGGCGGCGAGGAGGAAGAAGAGGAATCGGTCGAGGACAAGGTCAACGCCTTGATCGAGTCCCGCAAGATGTTGGGCAACGCCAGCTACTACGCCTTCACGGCCACACCCAAGACTCGGACGCTCGAGCTTTTCGGCGAGCGCCAGGTCGTTGGCGACACGGTTCAGTTCCGCTCGCCCGAGGAGCTGACCTATACGACCAAGCAAGCGATCCAGGAGGGCTTCATCCTCGACGTGATCGCCAACTACACACCGGTGTCCAGCTTCTATCACGTCGCCAAGACGGTCGAGCACGACCCGGAGGTCGACAAGGTCAAGGCGCTGAAGAAGATCCGGCACTACGTGGAGTTCCACGACAAGGCAATCCGCCGCAAGGCCGAGATCATGGTAGATCACTTTGTCGAGCAGGTGATCGGCGCAAAGAAGATCGGCGGCAAAGCGCGCGCGATGATCGTCTGCAACGGAATCGCACGGGCCATCGACTACTTCCGCGAGGTTTCGGACTACCTCACCGAGATCAAGAGCCCGTACAAGGCCATCGTGGCGTACTCCGGCGACTTCGAGATCGGCGGAGCGAAGAAGACCGAGGCCGATCTCAACGGGTTCCCGAGCAAGGACATCCCGGCCAAGCTCAAGCAGGAGCCGTATCGCTTCCTGATCGTTGCCAACAAGTTCGTCACGGGCTTCGACGAGCCGCTGCTGCACACGATGTACGTAGACAAGCCGCTGGCCGGCGTCCTGGCCGTGCAGACGCTCTCACGACTGAACCGAGCGCATCCGAAGAAGGCGGACACGTTCGTGCTCGACTTCGCCGACAACGCGGAGGCCGTGAAGGCGGCGTTCCAGGAGTACTACCGCGCCACGATCCAGGAGGGGGAGACTGACCCCAACAAGCTCCACGACTTGAAGAGCGATCTGGACGCACACCAGGTCTACAGCCGGCCGCAGGTGGAAGACCTCGTCGCGCAATACCTTGGCGGAGCTGAGCGCGACCAGCTTGACCCGATCCTCGACGCGTGCGTCGCCGAGTACGTCGAGAAGCTCTCGGAGGACGACCAAGTCAAGTTCAAGGGCAAGGCGAAGGCCTTCGTCCGGAGCTACGGCTTTCTAGCCGCGATCCTGCCCTATGGTCACCCGGCATGGGAGAAGCTGTCGATCTTCCTTAACTTCCTGATTCCCAAGCTGCCCGCACCCAAGGAGGAGGATCTGTCAAAAGGGGTGCTCGAGGCCATCGACATGGACAGCTACCGAGCACAGGCCCAGGCGTCCATGCGGATGGCGATGAACGATTCAGAAGCTGTGATCGAGCCCCTTCCTTCTGGCGGGGGCGGGACTGTAGGCGAGCTGGAGCTAGACAGGCTCTCAAACGTCGTCAAGCAATTTAACGACCTTTTCGGGAATATTGAGTGGCGTGACGTTGACAAGATTCGCAAAGTTGTCACTGAAGAGATTCCGACGCGCGTCGCTCAGGACAAGGCATACCGGAACGCCCAGACCAATTCCGGAAGGCAGAGTGCTCGACTCGAGCACGACAAGGCGCTCAATCGAGTGCTGCTTGAGTTGGTTGATGATCACACCGAGTTGTTCAAGCAATTCAGTGACAACCCTTACTTCAAGCGCTGGCTTGCCGATATGGTTTTTGATGCAACCTACCGCGCTGGCGCACCGAGGCCGGATGGGACGGGCACGGGTCCATGACTGGCGTTCGTCAAAGTGCTTTGGCGTTCATCCTCTGCTCTCCGCCGCCCGCTGAAACAACTCATACCGCATTTCCAGGCACCTCACCTCCGGCCGATTCTCTCGGCGCCTCGGGAGCGTGAGAGGCTTCAGGTGCAGTCCCTGGATCGCGTGCTTGAGCGTCGGCCCATCCGTTTCGTCCAGCAGGTCGGGCCGGATCTCGATCACGTAGTCGGGGCGAATGCCGATGAAGTACTTGTCGAACGCCGCGTGATGGAGTGCGCAGAGGGCCACACCGTTGGTGACGAGAGGGTCGCCTTCCGGATTCGCGTCCGGGATCAGGTGAGCGGCATCCAGGAGCTCCTGGTGGCGCAGGCGGCAAAAGGCGCATTGGTGCTGGTAGGCATCGAGCACTCGTTCGCGGAAGGCGCGCTGATGGAGACGCACGCGCACCACCGCGGTGGAGTAGGCCCTGCGCGCGAACTCCGCCTCGTCGCCGGTCGAGAGCGGGGCTTGTGCGTCATCCGCGAGGCCCGGATGCCGCACGTCATCGACCGCGACGGTGAATGTGTACGCACCCGGGTTGTCCGCCACGACAAAGACGGGCCACGCCGCTAGGTACTTTCCCTCGGCCACCCCGTGGAGGTACACGAGCGGCAGGCGACGCTGCATCGCCGCCCGCAGACCGCGGTTGTCTGCGTGGTTCGGGTCGGTGCCCCGGTACCGGTAGCGCAAGAGACCCTCGGACCCGAAGGAGTCGTCGTACGGGCCGCCATACACCGTCGTGATCGAGAGTGGCACCTCCTCTAGCACTCGCGGCTTGAAGATGCCCTGCGGCCCCACCAGCGGCACCCGCACTCCGTCGAACTGGAAACCGTCGGAGAGCACCTTCCATGGGAGGACATCGCCGTGCCGGGAGACTTGCTGGGTCAACCAGTCGAAAGTGGCCTTGCGGACGCGCGTGTCGTGGAGGGGGGCGAAGGCCATGGCGAGTTTGACGGAATATAGCCGACCCGAGCGAATCGCCATTCCCAGTCAGGGATGTCCTTCCAACTGCCGCGGAAGGTTGATGCATCGACTTGGTGCGCAAAAGCTTTGACGGACGCCTGGGAATGACAGAATTCGTCGCATGTCCTCCCTCGACTACCACGAGCGCAGCAAGCACCGCCTGCGCGCCTATGCGCCCGGGCCAGGCCGGCTCGACTGGGCGAACCAGCCGGATCCCTTCCGCACGTTTGAAGGCGCGCCTCGAATCCAGTTGCCGCTTGCGGCCGATGCCCTTGCAACCCGCTACCGTGATGTGCGCGCCGGAGTCCTTCCTCGGCCCGCGCTTCTCGATGCCAAGAGCGTGGCCATCCTCTTCGAGCTCGCCTTCGGGCTCTCCGCGTGGAAGGCCTTCGGCGGCAACCGCTGGGCGCTCAGGTGCAATCCCTCGAGCGGCAACCTGCATCCGACCGAGGCCTACCTGCTTTGCGCGGCGATGGAGGGGCTGCCGGGCGGGCTCTACCACTATGTGAGCCGCAACCATGCGCTCGAGCAGCGTGCGGCGGCCGAGGGTCCCACGGGCGGCCTCCTCATCGGCATCACCTCGATCCATTGGCGCGAGGCGTGGAAGTACGGCATGCGCGCCTGGCGCTACTGCCAGCACGACTGCGGCCATGCCATCGCGGCGGTGGCGTACGCGGCCGCGGTGCTGGGGTGGCAGGCGCGAATGGTCTCCTCCGTCCGCCTGCGTGAGGCCCTGCGCAATGCGACCTGGCACGGGCGCGCCAATCGGCTGAGCGACTCGCACGTGGAGTGGTGCGACATCGAGGCGATCCACCGCGCCACAGTCAAGCCCGCCACGGCGGAAACCGGCGACGCGTTCGCGATGGAGCTGCCGGCGCCCGCGGCCCCCGCGACGGATCTGCGCTTCGCCGATCTCGCGCGGCAGCGAAGGAGCGCCGTGGATTTCGACGGCGTCACGTCCATCTCGGCGGATGCATTCTTCGCGATGCTGGAGTGCCTCCTGCCGCGCCCGGGCACGCCGCCGTGGAATGCCATGCCGTCGCCGCCCCGGGTGCATCCCGCGTTCATGGTCCATCGCGTCGACGGGCTGGGGCCGGGCCTCTACGTCCTCCTCCGCGACCCATCGGCCATGGCGAGCCTCAAGGCCTCGATGCGGCCCGATTGGCTATGGCAGAAGGTGGGCCCCGAGCACCTGCCGCTCTTCCTGCTCCTGCCGCACGACCTGCGCGCCCAGGCGCGGCTCATCTGCTGCCACCAGGACATCGCCGCGGACTCTTGTTTCGCGCTCGGGATGCTCGCGCATTTCGCCTGCGCGATCGAGGAGCCGTGGCGCTACCGGCATCTCTTCTGGGAGTGCGGGATGCTCGGGCACGTGCTCTATCTCGAGGCCGAGGCGGCGGGCATCCGAGAAATCGGGGGGCGGGGCGGTGGAGGATGCAAGGCTTTCGACGCTGCCGCCGCAGGGGGTCGAGCGGCTGGGAGTAAACTAATCCTTAACGAATCCGTTAAGGGAAGCCATGGCCATCAAGTCCGAAGACATCGTCCCCCTGAACCAGGTCAGAGCTCGCTTCACCGAGCTGGCTGAGGAAGTCCGAGCCGGCGCCGAGAAGGTCATCACCCGCAACGGTGAAAGCTATGTCGCGCTGGTCGATGCACGCCGGCTGGATCATTACCATCGCCTCGAGCGCGAGCACATCCATCTTTCCCTGCTGCAGGAAGCGTTGAGCGGGATCGAGGATGTCCGGGATGGGCGTGTGGCGACGGCGCGGCAAGTGCTTGCCAAGTACGACGTTCGACGCAAGAAGTAATGCCGCGGGCGCGGTCCGTTCTTGTCACCCGGAATTTCGACCGCAATCTGGCGGCCATCCGGGATTTCCTCGAGGCTGCCGGGGCGCCGGCGGCCTTCGGTGAGTTGGTCGGGCGGCTCGCCTCGGAGGTCATCCCGAACCTGCAGCGCTTTCCCGCCCTCGGGGCTGATTTCATCGCGCGGGCGCCGTTGTCCGCGGATGGAATCGCGTTGTTCGAGAAGGTCGTGAAGGCTGCGGGCCCGCACTCACAGGTCCGCCAGCTGATCGATGGAGACTATTTGATCCTCTATCTGGCTTGGGGCGACACGGTGTACCTCCTGTCGATCAAGCATCACCGCCAGCTGTCCTTCGACCTGCTGGGGCACTGGCCGTAGCGCGCAGCCCAAAGGTCTGCACCCGTCGGTCGCGAAACCGTCGGACGTGGCTGCAGGCGGCGATCCTCGGCTATTCGGGCCCGCGGATTCCCGATCGAGGAGCTGGATGGCGTGGCAATGAAGAAGGCGTCAAAACGTGCGCGCGGTTGATACGAACGTCCTTGCGCGTTACTACCGAATTCCGGTGACCCGGCCGGCGAGTATCCCGCCGACTCGACCGGCCGCGCACGAGAAGCGCAGGCGATACCGAAGCCACCGCCGCTAACCGCTGACTTTGGCATTCCCTGGAGTGCCCAACCGCCGCACCACCCCCATCGCCACTCCCGCCATCTCTGGCACCTCCCGATTCCTCTTCCCCGCAACTTGCATCACCTGCCAGAAGCCGCCCCCGCCCTTCACGCGCGCGACGGCGATGTCGGCGAAGCGCCGCTCGCCCTTTCGGATCGAATACACCGCGATTCTCCCGGCCCTGCACTCGTTCTCGTAGGTCGCGAGGCAGTTGCGCATCACCTCACCCTCCATGCGCAGGTCGAGCGCGCAGCGTAGCGGCACGACCTGGAAGCCGGCGATCGCAAGCGTCTCGGAGGGCACGGGCCAGGGCGCGCGCGCCGCTGCATCCGTGAGCGCGCGGTGCCGCCACGCCTGCTCGACGATCCACGGCCAGGAGTGCTGCTGCTGGGGATCGGGGAGGGGTTGCTTGGTGTTCAGCCAGATGGCGACGAGGTCGAAGTCCTCCTCATGAATTTGCCCCCGGGCCATCGTCGCGGCTGCGACGCCCGGGGCGACAAAGGTTTCGGCGTCGCGGGCGACGAGCTCCTTGTGCAGCGTGCGCAGGAACCAGTCCGGCGTCGAATCGATCCCCGCGCGCAGCGCGAGCACCCCGAACATCGGGTGCAGGGGCTCGTGGATCTCCAGCCGGTCCAGGAGGTTGGCGAGGCGGGCGACCGTCTCGATGCAGTTCTCCATCATGCAGAACCCCGTTGCCTGCGAGAACGGCTCGAACCCCCAGCGCTCGAGCTTGCGCCGCGCCGACGGCGTGATGCCTGCCTCGCGCACCGCGCGCTCGAAAGCTTCCACGGGCGACCCCTCCACCGAGCTCACGAGCTGCAGGAAAGGCAGCAGCCGCGGGTGCTCGGCCGCCACCAGGGCGAGCTCGCGCACGTGCCGGGCGACCCAGTTGAACGTCTCCAGCCGCTCCGGGCCGCCATGGAACGTGCGGTGCGTGAGGGACACCACGAGCGGGTCGAGCCGCAACTGGCGCAGCACGCCACGGCGCAGGCGGTTCCAGTCGACGCAGCGGTGGAAGGTGCGGGCGAACACGCGGCGGATGTACATGCCCGTGGGGCCGGACAGCGTCTTCGGGTGCAGGCCGCACTCGCGGGCGGCGGCGACGAGGATCGGGGACATCGCGGCGGGGAAGCCGAAGCGGTTGATGGGCTGCGAGAGGTTCGCGGTGGCCGCGCATCCGTCGGCATCGGGGTCGTCGGTGATGTAGTCGAGCCGCAGGTCGGTGCCATCGGCCGCCGCGGAGATCTCGAGCACGCCCCAGAGCCAGACGCCGCGGCGCCCTTCGGCCTCCCAGGTCTCGGGGGGGAGGGCGAGGTGCTCGACCACGCGCGGGAAGGCCACCTCGATCACGCGCTCCACGACTGCGCGTCGCCGTTCGGGGACGTCCGATTTGAGGACGTCGAAGCTCGGCCGCGCGGGCGGGGGCTCCGGGCGCAGGCAGGCGTCGAGGGTGGGGCGCGTGGCACCTCCGATCGTTCCTGCCTCGTGGCGGGAAGTCATGGGGAGACGATAAGGGCGTTTGGGCTCATGGGGTGAGCCAGGACCACGTGCCATAATGGTTCCAATATGGTTCCATGGAGCAAATCATGGCCACCCTGACCCTCAAGAACATTCCCGACGAGTTGCATGCCCTTCTCAAGGAGAGCGCGGAGAAGAACCGCCGCAGCCTCAATAGCGAGATCCTCATTCGCCTCGAAAGCGCGTTCAAGGCTCCCGTTCTCGACATGCGCGCCCATGCGCGGGAGCTGAAGGCATTCACCGATGCCCAGCCGATGGCGGACCACTCGCTGGTCGACTGCTACAAGCGCCACGGCCGGCCGTGATTGTCGTCGACAGCAATGTGGTCGCCTACTGCTGGATCCGGGGGGCGCGCACCGAGCTCGCCCAACACGTGCGCCTCCGCGATCCCGAATGGCACGTTCCGATCCTTTGGCGCTCCGAAGTGCGCAGCGCACTCTCGGGGTTCGTTTGGCGCGGAACGCTCGAGCTCGAGGGCGCTGCGTCAATCATGGCAATGGCGGAGAGCGCTCTTGCCGGGCGCGAGCACCTGGTGGCGAGCGGCGCGGTGCTGGAGCTGGTGGCGCGCTCTCGCTTGTCTGCGTACGACTGCGAGTTCGTGGCACTCGCGCAAGCCCTGGCGGTGCCGCTCGTGACGGAGGACGCGGCCATATTGAAAGCGTTTCCGGAGGTGGCGCTCGACATGGAGGGCTTCCTCGCGACTTTCCCTTCGATTCCACCGGCGGCGCACGAGAAGCACGCGCGCTATCGAACGGCCAAGCGGCGGAGGTAGGGCGAGAGTGCCCCTCGACTACCACGAGCGCAGCAAGCACCGCCTGCGCGCCTACGCGCCCGGCCCCGGGCGGCTCGACTGGGCGAATCAGCCGGATCCGTTCCGCACCTTCGAAGGTGCGCCTCGAATCCAGTTGCCGCTCGCCGCCGACGCCCTCGAAACCCGCTACCGGGATGTGCGCGCTGGAATCCTTCCGCAGCCTGCGCCCCTCGATGCGAAGAGCGTAGCCATCCTCTTCGAGCTCGCCTTCGGGCTCTCCGCGTGGAAGGCCTTCGGCGGCAATCGCTGGGCGCTCAGGTGCAATCCCTCGAGCGGCAACCTGCATCCGACCGAGGCCTATCTGCTATGCGCGGCGATGGAAGGGTTGCCCGGCGGGCTCTACCACTATGTGAGCCGCGACCATGCGCTCGAGCAGCGCGCGGCAGCCGAGGGCCCCACGAGCGGCCTCCTCATCGGCATCACCTCGATCCATTGGCGTGAGGCGTGGAAGTACGGCATGCGCGCCTGGCGCTACTGCCAGCACGACTGCGGCCATGCCATCGCGGCGGTGGCCTACGCGGCCGCAGCGCTGGGGTGGCAGGCGCGGATGGTCTCGTCCGTCTCGGATAACGTGCTTGCGGGATCGCTCGGGATCGATCGGGCCGGCGACTTCGAGTCGGCGGAGGACGAGGCGCCCGATGCGCTGCTGTGGCTTGGCGATCCCGCTGCGGCGCCCGATGTGGAACGCCTGCGTGAGGCCATGCGCGATGCGACGTGGCACGGGCGCGCCAATCGGCTGAGCGACTCGCACGTCGAGTGGCGCGACATCGAGGCGATCCATCGCGCGACGGCCAAGCCCGCCACTAGGGAAACGGGCGACGCGTTCGCGATGAAGCTGCCGGCACCGGCGGCCCCCGCAACCGATCTGCGCTTCGCCGATCTCGCGCGGCAGCGAAGGAGTGCTGTGGATTTCGACGGCGTCACGTCCATCGCGGCGGATGCATTCTTCGCGATGCTGGAGTGCCTCCTGCCGCGACCGGGCACGCCGCCCTGGAACGCCATGCCGTCGCCGCCCCGGGTGCATCCCGTGTTGATGGTCCATCGCGTCGACGGGCTGGAGCCGGGCCTCTACGTCCTCGTACGCGACCCGTCGGCCATGGCGAGCCTCAAGGCCTCGATGCGGCCCGATTGGTTATGGCAGAAGGCGGGCCCCGAGCACCTGCCGCTCTTCCTGCTCCTGCCGCACGACCTGCGCGCCCAGGCGCGGCTCATCTGCTGCCACCAGGACATTGCCGCGGACTCGTGTTTCGCGCTCGGGATGCTCGCGCATTTCGGCTGTGCGATCGAGGAGCCGTGGCGCTACCGGTATCTCTTCTGGGAATGCGGGATGCTCGGGCACGTGCTCTACCTCGAGGCCGAGGCGGCGGGCATCCGCGCGACCGGCATCGGCTGCTTCTTCGACGACGAGATGCATGCGCTGCTGGGCATCGCCGATCGCGAGTGGCAGAGTCTGTATCACTTCACCGCGGGCGGGGCGGTGGAGGATGCGAGGCTTTCGACGCTGCCGCCGTACGGCTCGTGGAGAGAAAGCAGCTGAGCCGGCACCTTTAAAGCTAATCCACCACCGCCGCACGCACCATGCTCCGCCACTCGTTGCGGAGCGCGACCCGGTGCTCATCGCTGACCTGGATCATGTAGATCGCGATCACCTCTCGCTTCGGGTCGATGAAGAAGAGGGTGCCGGCGTTCCCGGGCCAGCCGTACTCGCCGGCCATTCCGCTCTTGATCGGATCGCCACCCGCCTTGCTCACCGCGAAGCCCAGTCCGAACCCGCCTTCGGAGCGCCCGGGGATGGCGCCCAGGTGGTCGCGGGTCATGAGCGCGATGGTTTCGGGCTTGAGGATGCGCTTGCCTTCGAGCTGGCCGCCGTTGGCGAGCATCAGGCAGAACCGCAGGTAGTCGCGCGTCGTGCTGAGGAGGCCGCCGCCGCCGGATTCGAGCGCGGGCTTTTCCGCGACACTCCACCGGACCGTCATGGGCTTGGCGCCGGGCTTCTGCGCCTGCTCGGCGGCCCGCGCCACCTTCTCGGGTGGCAGGAAGAAAGCGGTATCGCGCATGTCCAGCGGCTCGAGGATGCGTCTTTCGAGCACGCGGCCGAGCGGCTCGCCATCGATCACTTCGACGACCCGGCCCAGGACATCCACCGAGACGCCGTACTCGAAGCGCTCTCCCGGCGAGAACTTGAGCGGCAGCTTGGCGATCCGCGACACCGCGGCCTTGTTGTCGATGTCGCGCGCGAGAACACCCCGGTAGCCGGCGTTGACCGGGTGGGTTCCGCCGTAGACCAGGCCCGACGTGTGCCGCATGAGGTCGAGCACGGTCATCGGGCGCTGCGGCTCTGACTTCTCGGTGCCCACCCGCATCCCCGCCAGCTCCGGCAGGTATTTCGAGACCGGGTCGTCGAGGGCGAGCTTGCCTTCTTCGACCTGCATCATTGCCGCCACGGTGACGATGGGCTTGGTCATCGAGTAGATGCGGAAGATCGCATCGGGCCTCATCGGGTCCTTCGCCGGGCGGTCGCGATAGCCCATCGCCTTGAGCCAGGCGATCTGGCCCTTGCGCGCGACCAGCATCACCGCGCCCGCCACCGTTTCCGCATCGATGTGTTTCTGGGTGACCGCCTCGATCTCGGCCAGCTTCTGCGAGGAGATGCCGACCGACTCCGGCGAGCTGGCCATTGGCAGCGGAAGATCCCCGCTGCTGCCTCCCATGGTTGCGCAGCCGCCCAGGACGATGGTGATCAGGATCGCTTGGAATCTGGACATGGCCCCTCCCCGGGCTGGTGCGGGGCTCTACTGTATGCCTATCCCTGTCGTGATGATTGGAAAGCCCGCGTAGGACGTTTCCGTCACCAGAAACCATCACCGCATGTGGCCGTCAAATTCCGCGACATGCGCAAACTCCTACATTTCGCATCGCGGTTGATCGCCTTCGCAGCGCTGCTGCTGCCCTTGCTGGCCCTGGGCGAAAACTACTCGGACATGTGGTGGAACCCGAACGAATCGGGGTGGGGGGTCACCATCGCCGACCACGAGACGCAGCTGGTCGCGGTGTGGTACACGTACGACACCGATGGCGCGCCCATCTGGTTCACCGTCCCGGGCGGCACCTTCAACGCCAACCGCACCTTCTTCAGCGGCGATCTCTATCGCACCACCGGCCCTTCATGGGCGGGTCCGTTCGATCCGGCTGCTGTCGTGCGAACGAAAGTCGGCACCGCGTCGTTCGAGTTCTTCCCCGGCACTGGCACGGCCAACTTCACCTGGACCGTGGGCTCGACCACGCGCAGCCGGCAGATCCAGCGCCTGCCCTTCGGCAATGCGCCGGCCGTGTGGGGACTCGACCGCACCGATCTCTGGTGGAATCCCGCGGAGTCCGGTTGGGGCCTCACGCTCGCGCAGCACGGCAACAACGTGTTCGCGGCCTGGTTCACGTACGCCCCATCGGGACGCCCGCTCTTCATCGTCATGAGCGGCGTGCAGTCGCAGACGCCGGACTCGTTCACCGGCACGCTCTACACGACCACGGGGCCCGCATACAACGCGCCGACCTTCGATCCCGCGCAGGTGCGCGTAACGGCCGTGGGATCGACGACGGTGCGCTTCACCGGGGATACGGCGACCTTCACCGCGACGGTGAATGGTGTCACGCAGGTGAAGACGATCACGCGCCAATCCTTCGGCGGCCCCGTCGCTCCCCCGGTACCGACGAGCGACAACCGCGTGGAGGATTCCGGCGGCGGGATCACGTTCAATGGGCCCTGGACGCGGAGCGATTCGACTTTGGGATGGAGCGGCGGCTCGGCCATGCAGTCGGCCACGGCGGGCGCAACCGCCTCGATCACCTTCACCGGCACCTCCATACGCTGGATCGGCAGCCGCGGCCGCGGCATGGGGATCGCTACCGTGAGCGTGGACGGCGGGCCGCCGCGGGAAGTGAACCTCTTCGCGCGCCCGACCGACGAGGTCCACACGCCCGTCATCACGATCAGCGACTTGAGTCCCGGCCAGCACACGTTGACGATCACGGTGACCGGGCGCAAGGACAACCAGGCGCAAGGCAGTGTCGTGGTGGTGGATGGATTCGATATCCAGCCGGGGACGACGATTTCGCACTGGCAGGAAACGAACCCGGGCCTGCAATACAGCGGCCCCTGGACCAAGTCCAGCATCGCGTACCCCTTCAGTGGCACGGGCGTCTCGAACGTGCCTGAGCTGCCGGTAAGCGCGGAGGAGACGCAGGCCGCGGGCGCCTCGGTCAGCGTGCCCTTCCGCGGCACCGCGATCAGCTGGATCGGCTATCGCGGGCCCGATGCCGGCATCGCCACGGTGCGGGTGGACAGTGGCGCGGCGAGCGAGGTCGACCTGTACTCGCCGATCGCCACGTTCCAGCCGGTCGTGTTCACGGCGAAGGGACTGGGCGATACCAATCACGTGTTGACGATCACGGCGACCGGACGGAAGAACGCGGCATCCAGCGCGGCGCGGGTCGTCGTCGACGCGTTCGATGTGGTCACGCCCGGACGGCGCTACGAGGAATACGAGCCCTCGATCATGTACGCCGGCAGGTTCTGGACGCCGCACAATGACGCGCGCGTCTGGAGCGAAGGCGCCACCGCGACCTCCAACGAGCCGGGTGCGACAGCGACCTTCGTCTTCACGGGGACCTCGGTCACCTGGATCGGCTGCCAGAAGGGCAGCGCCGGCGGGGTGGTCGACGTCTTCATCGACGACGTCTTGCAGGAGCGGGTGCGGCTGAACCAGAACTACCCGACCGAGGGCTACCAGATGCCGGTGTTCCGGAAGGACGGGCTGCCGTACGGGCCGCACACGATCAAGCTGCAGGTGGTGAATACCGATGGGTCGTATGTGGTGGTGGATGCTTTCGACGTTCGCTGAATAGATGCCCCGTCGCAGCGAGGCAAAAAAATGGACGTTCGACCTGGTCGAACGTCCGGCAAGACACCCGCTTGCGCGGGCATCGACAGGTTGCTAGTTGCGGTTGGGGTTGTTGGGCGCGCGATCCCGGTTGTTGGGGGCGCCGTCACGGTCACGATCGCGGTCGCGGCAGCGCACCGTGTGGGGCGTGCTCAACGAAGGCCGGGGCGATGCCCTCGGCGGCCGGAGTCGGCCGCGCTGGGACCGGCTTGTCATGCGGAAGGGAGCTTCGTCGACTTGACTGTGTAAGCGAATTGCTTACACTTGTAAGGAATGAGCTTACAAACAAGTATCGGCGCGGCGCTCCTGGGCCGCACCCGCGAAGCGGTGATCGGATTGCTCTTCCTGGATCCGGCGATCGGACTCCACGTGCGCGAAATTGCCCGGCGCACGGGCTTTTCGGCGCCCACGGTCGCCCGTGAGCTGCGCATTCTGGAGGCGGCCGGCGTCGTCACTTCCGAGGCGATCGGCCGGCAGCTGAGCTATCGCGCCAATCCGACCTGCGTCCTCTATGCCGAGCTCAAGTCGATCGCGTTAAAGACCTGGGGCCTGCGAGGCAGGGTCGGAACTTCCATCTTGAGCCTCGACGGCATCGACGCGGCCTTCATATTTGGCTCCTTCGCCGCCGGGCAGGCTCATCCCACGAGCGACGTGGATGTCATCGTGATCGGCAGCGTCGACTACGCGGTCCTCTCGGAGGCGATGTCGCGCGTTTCAACGGAAGTTGGGCGCAGCGTGACCGCCAAGCTCTACCGCGCGGGCGAATGGGCCCGAAAGGTTGCGGATGACAACCATTTCATGTCGGCAGTCATGGCGGGTCCCAAGCTGTTCCTGGTCGGCGACGAGGAGGTGCTCGGTGGCATTGTTGAATCTGGAACGGCTCGTGGAGCGAAGGCAGCTGAGCCGGCACCAGCCTACTCGTCGCGAGGTCGAAAACCACCTGTCCATCGCGCGCGCGTTTCGCGACGCCGCAAGCCTGCGCGGCACGTCTGATCGCTTCCGGGGCTTGCAGCCCAGCTCGTAGCCAGGACGGCTTCCCGCCTCTTCAGTTCTACTAGCGCCCGTCGATCCGATCCAAGAAAGGCGCTTCCTGCTCAGGGATCGGTTCCATCCGGCGCCGCTGTGCTTTCTCGCTGGTATGGCGCAGGTACCACGTGATGAGCACGAGCATCTGAACACCTGCGCTCGAAATGATTTCGCGCATATTAGCGTTAGATTCTGCCGTTGAGAGGACGGCGACGCGCGTGAGCAGCAGGGCGAGAAGCATGGGGCGCATAGGTGCCTCGGGAATGGGCGGCTCGTAGGGGTGAGCGCCAATGAAAAAAGGCCCGGTTCCCCGGGCCTTCCTCATCGTCGCGGTTACGCGCGCGCGCTCAAACGGTGCGAATCCTCGACGCCGCCGGCCCCTTCGGACCCTGCGTCTCGTCGAACTCCACGGACTGGCCTTCCTTCAGGGACTTGAAGCCGTCAGCCTGGATCTCGCTGTGGTGCGCGAAGAGGTCCTTGCCGCCGCCCTCGGGCGTGATGAAGCCGAAACCCTTGGCGTCGTTGAACCACTTGACAGTGCCTTTGCTCATTTTCACTTCCTTGTACTGGTCCGGAGCGAAGCCCGACTCCGGGAACGGGTCACGAAGATCAGGGAAGGGAAGGCACGAAACGTGAGTACCGGAACTTCACTGCGATGATGATCCTGCCCCGACAGTATGCGCCCTCCGGCGGCGTTTCCCCGGAACCGAACTTCCCGCCCGTTACTAATAGGTGCAAGCTTCCAGCTCGGCTCGGTTAACGCCCCTTCGGCCCCTCGGGAGGAACCCATGAGCGACGCGCCGTTTCTCAGCTTGATCAAGGACTTGGAGCGATCGATCGGCGTTCCCCTCGACCTTCGCGAGGACGAGTCGATCACCTTCACCTTCGATGCGGACATCAACGTGACGTTGACGCCCGATGAGCGCGGCAACGTCGTGATCGATGCGGACCTCGCGCGCTACCACGAGGCCGAGGGCGAGGGCGAGGCCGCAGTGGCGCGCCTGCTGCTGCTGCAGAACTACGCCGCGCGCACGGGCAGCACGCTCTTCGCCGCCGTGGGCAGGGAGGCGCAGATCGTCCTTACCCAGGCGGTCCCCATCGGCGAGCTCGATGCCGCCAGGCTGGGCGATCGCATCCAGGTGGTACTCGGGGAGGTCGAATCGCTGCGCCGCGCCATCGACGCTGTGGCCGCGCCCACGCCGAAGACGCAGGAGACGGCCGCGCAGGCCGAGGAGATGCTGCGCACGCAAACCATTTTCCTCAGGGTCTGAAAAGGAGGAACGCCATGAGACTCGACGCACCGCAGGCCATCGACACCCAGCAAGCCGCCCGCGACCTCATCAAGACGCTCTCGGACCACTACACCGAGACCGAGGGCAAGGGGCGCATCCTCTTCACCAAGGACGAGGCGACCGGGAACATCACCGGCACGGACCGCTCGCGCGGCATGTGGGCGCGCATGACCACGGTGGCCAGCAACTCCTACGCGCAGGCGAAGGCGGATTTCACGGCGATGGTGCGGCTCGCTTACCCCGACCACGCGGACATGATCCTGTCGCACATGGACCGGCGCCAGGAAGGCACCAAGGTCACGGACATGCTCACGCCCGGGATGATCAAGGCCGCGTACTCCAAGGCGCAGTCCCTCGAGGCGCTGGGCTGGCCGGCGGGTGCGCGCGTGGCCACGGCGCTCGCGCGTCCCAACGGCGCGCATCCGACTCGCATGGAGGTGAGCGCGGCGGTGTGCCTCATCAAGGATGGCGCCAAGCCGGTCCTCAACCTCGGCAACGACCACGGCCTCAATGCGGCGACCAAGACCGCGCAGAGCACGCAGTTCGACCAGGCCCGCAACTTCGCTGCCTGCCACGACACCGCCGAGCAGTTGCAGCAGGTCATGGGCGAGCGCGCGACCGAGCGCATCGTGGGCGGCGGCGGTGCCGATAACCGCCGCGCGGCGGCGCAGTCCGCCATCGATGCGTTGAGCTCGGGCACGCCCTGCATCATCCATCTCAAGGCGACCGCGGGATCGGGCGGCCACTCGTTTTCCCTCGTCGCCAAGCCCGACGGCAAGGTGGACGTGCTGGAGGCGTGGGCCTCCTCGCACGCCGATGCCGACCTGGCGAGCCTGCTGCCGCACACCAAGCGCGGCCTCGACAAGGATGTCGTCATCCAGGCGCTGCGCGACATGGTTTCGGACGATCTCGACACGCGCACCGCCGGATACACCGCCTTGAGCATCGCCTACGACACCGCGGCGCGCTTCGAGATGGTCCGCGATCCCCACCGGGGCCCCGACGGGCACGAGACCGAGGACCCCGTCGACCTCAAGGACCAGGACGCCAACATCAACCTGCACGCGCAGATCCGCGACCTCAAGCCGCGGCAGGCGGTCATGGACGAGATGACGACGCGCCTGGACCAGCTGCAGCAGTTCCGCCAGGACCTGCAGTTCACGCCCGAGGAGCAGCAGGCGATCGACGACGAGGTCGAGCAGCAGCGCGTGGCGATGGAGAACTGGCGCGCGCAGCGGGACGCGCAGAACGTGTAGGGACGGCGGGGCGCATCCATTCGGCAGGGGGTGCCGCCGCAATGGCGCATCATGCAGGCCTGATGATCGAGGCCTCCCAGAGGAGGATCCATGACAATGAGCACGAGCTGCAAGATGTGCGCCGAAGGCCCGGTCAGCGATGATGGCCACGCAGCGCTCGCCTTCTACGTGCAAGGGCCGTATCCCGGCCACCACATCTTCAAGTGCGGCGCTTGTGACGAGCGCTGGATCCGCCACTACGGCTCGACGACCGAACGCTTCGGCTGGACGCGCTACAACCGGCAGTTCGTCACCGGCCCACGCAACTTCAACAACGCGCCCCGGCCCGCCGCGGCTTCATGACCGATCCGAACGCCGGTCCCGATGTGCAGGCGCGGCGCAGCACGTCGGGACGGCCGATGCGCAACATCGACCTGGTCGATGCGCTTTGCAGCGCCTCCACGACGCTGCAGGAGGCGAGGCGCGTGCACGAGAAGGCCTACGGCACGCTGATCCCGCATGTCTTCATGGCCGATGTGTTGAAGCGGATCGGCGCCTGCCTGGGCTCCGGACTGGACACGACGCCCGCCGAGAACCGCCGCGAGATCCAGGCCCTGCTCGACGTGCTCGAGCGCGGCATGACCGACGGCGACCGCGAGACCTGCAACGTGATCGCCATCTCCTTCACCCGCGACAGCGAGGTGGAGACCTTCTTCCAGCAGCTCATGCCGCTGCTGGGGCCGAAGACGAGGGCGCAGCTGAAGGGGAAGTAAGGCTCAGACCGCAGCAGCCGGATGCGCGGCGGCATGCCCGGCACCCGGCCGCGCCCGCTCCAGCACTGCTTCGAGCACCGCCGGGTCCACGGGCTTGACCAGGTGGTCGTCGAATCCGGCGGCGCTGGAGCGGCGGCGATCCTCCTCCTGGCCCCACCCGGTGATCGCCACCAGCAACAGCTTGCGACCCTTCGCGTTGGCACGAATGCGCCGCCCGGCTTCGAGGCCGTCGATCACCGGCATGCCCACGTCCAGGAGCGCGATGTCCGGCGCGGTCGATGCGGCCGTCTCGACCGCTGCCGCGCCGTCGTGAACCGTGAAGACCTCGTGGCCGAGGCATTCCAGCATGAGAGCCAGGCTCTCGGCCGCATCCCGATTGTCGTCGGCGATGAGGATGCGCAGGCGCTGCGCGGGCCTGCCCTGGCGCCGCTCCTCGCGGCCGGGATCCCTGCCCTCCGGCAGGACAAGGGCGGGCAACCGCACCACGAACTCGCTGCCGCGGTTGGCTCCCGAGCTGCGCGCCTCGATCGTGCCGCCGTGCATTTCCACCAGGCGCTTCACCAATGTGAGGCCGATCCCCAGTCCTCCGGCGGCGGATTCCGCGGGGCGCTCGAGCTGCACGAACATGTCGAATATCCGCGCGAGCTGGGTTGGAGCGATGCCCACGCCGTTGTCACGCACCGCCACGATCACGGAGTCGTTCGCGCGCTCCACGCGCAGGTGAAGCAGTCCGCCGCGCGGCGTGTACTTGGCCGCGTTGTTCAGCAGGTTGGCGAAGACCTGCGCGAGCCGCACCGGGTCGGCATCCAGGATGACGGGCGAGGAGGGCAGCTCCAGCTCGAGCACGTGGCCGGAGGCATCGATGAGAGGCCGACTGGTCTCGACGGCGGTCCTGACGATGCTCGCCAAATCCGCCAGCTCCTTGCGCAGCTCGAGCTTGTTGCGGCTGATGCGGGACATGTCTAGCAGGTCGTCGACCAGGCGCACCATGTGCTCCACCTGCCGCTCCATCATCGCGCGCGCGGTCTCGACGATGGATGCGTTTCCCGAGGCCATGCGGAAGAGCTGCAGCCCGTTGCGGATGGGGGCGAGCGGGTTGCGCAGCTCGTGGGAAAGGGTGGCGAGGAACTCGTCCTTGCGCCGGTCCTGCTCGCGCATGCCTTCGATGAGCCCCAGCTTCTCGTAGGCCACGGTCACGTACTGCGAGATGGTCTCGAGGAATTCCAGCTCGTGGCTGGCGAACGCGTCACGGCTGCGGCTGGCGAAGGAGAGCGTGCCCAGGAGCCGCTCGCCCGCCAGCAGCGGATAGCAGGCGTAGGCACGGATGCCCCAGGCGCGGACAGCGCTCACGCTCGGGTCGTCGGAGCGCTGGATGTCCGTGGCGGCTATCGGCCGGCGCGTGAGCGCAGCCTTGCCGCAGATCGCCTGGCCGAATTCGAGGCGCTCGATCGAGGCGGCGGCCGCCTCATCGAGGCCGGCGTACGAGGCGAGTCGCAGCGTGCCCGGCGTCTCGGCCATGGTGAAGTTGATGTAGGCGTCGAGGCCGAGGGAGTGGCGGATGCTCGAGAACAGGCGCTGCAGCATCGCATCCGGGGCGTCGGTCGTGAGCAGGACGCCGGCCGCCTCCCAGAGCAGGCGAAGCCGCTCGTTCTGGCGCTCGAGCACCGTGTAGAGCCGCGCGTTCTCGAGGGAGATCGCCACCTGGGCGAGCAGAAGCTCGAGCAGCTCGCAGCGCTCGGCGGTGAAGATGCCGGACCCCAGGTCGTTCTCGAGATACAGCACGCCGCGCAGCGCCGCCTGGTGCCGCACCGGCATGCAGAGGATGGAGCGCAGCCCCCGGCCCGCGACCAGCAGGTCGTCCTTGTATTCGCCTTCGCGCGCCGCATCCGCGAGCACGATGGCTTGCCCGCGGCGGCGCACGTCCTCCACGATCGCGGCCGGCACGTCCATCGCCGCGAGCGGGGTGCGAGGACGCCGGATCGAGGGCTCGCCCGAAAGGTTGGCCTCGGCGATGGCGACGAGCTGGTCTGCTTCGGGCAGGAAGAGCACCGCGCGCCGCGCGCCCGCGTTCTCGCCCACGATCTGCACCAGGCGCTCGACCAGGCGGTCGAAATCGATCTCGCGCGATATCGCCTGGGAGGCCTTGGTCACCGAGAGCCAATCGAGCGGCGCGCCCCGGGCGGTCGCTGCGATCGGGACCTCCGCCGGCGGCAGCTGCAGCCGACCGGAGAACTCGCGCTCCAGCAGGCGCACGCGGGTCGGCGCGCCCCAGGCTTCCCACGCCTTCAGGGCGTCGCGCAGGGAGGCGGTTGCCAGGCGCCGCAGGCCCCTGCCGTCCAGGTACCGCCCGCAAAGCTCGTAGGCGAGCGCCTCGTCCTGCATGAACCCGGCTTGCGCGGCGGCGTCCGCGGCCTCCTCGTAGGCGGCCACCGGGTCGCCCGACGGCGCGCCCAGGCGGGCGAGCTCGGCCTCCACCAGGCGCGCCTTGTGGGCGATGTTCTGCGGGCAACTTGCGGCCAGCGCACGCAGCCGCGCCGCGAGATCGGCGATGCGGGCGACGAGCGATTCGCGCTCGATCCCGGTGCGCCGATCGGCCAACCGCGCGAGCGTGAGGGCGGCGTAATACAACGTCTCCGGCACTTTGAAGGTGCCGGCCACCAGCCGCGGGACGAGATCGAGCGCCTTGTCCACGTGGGTCGCGCCCTCGTCGATCCGGTCGCCCAGGTAGCAGGCGCAGACCTTGCCGAAGAGGTACACGGCCTGGAAGAACTCGGCGCGTCCGTAGGTCGCCAGGAACGCGGCCTCGTCGAAGCCCTCGATGCCGCTTACCTCTCGCAGGGCGGTCGTGCCGAGCTGGCCGAACATGTGGATCGCGGGGTTGCTGCGCTCCAGGAACGGGAAATGCCGCTCGTAGAGCTCCCGCGCCTCCTCCACGCGCATCCCGCGCATGAAGCTGTCGGTCACGATGTAGCTCGCCGCGTAGCTCGCGCTTGCGATGTTGCCCGAAGCGATGCCGTCCTCGACCGAGCGCTCCAGGTGGGGAAGGCCTTCGCGCAGCGGCCGGCGCCAGATGAGCGTGCCGCAACCGAAGAGGAAGTGGCACCAGGAGCGCACGGACTTGTCCGGGTAGCGTTCCGCGAGCGCGATGCCCACCTGGCCGAATTCGTAGGCCTGCTGGTAATCGCCGGAGAGCATGCCCGCGACGAACGAATAGTTCACGTAGGCAGCCGAGGTGACCTCGCAGTTGCCGTGCCGCAGGGAGAAGTTCGCGACCTTGACCGAGACGAGCCCGAGGAGGTCCTGCAATCCGGCGACGTAGCACGAGGGCCACATGCCCATCAGCATGCGTAGCGTCGCGACTTCGAGCGGATCCTCGAGCGGGGGCGCGTCGACGAGCTGCGCGATGCTGCGGCCGCGCAGGTGGGCCGGCATTTCGGCGAGCTCCTGTTGCAGCGCCTCGCGCAATCCCGCCTCGCTCTCCGGAAACCGGATGCCGACCACCGCCAGGCCCTCCTTGAGCACGGCGATGGCGTCGAGATAGCGACCCTGCAGCTCGTACTGGTCCTTGCGGATGTTGAGTGCGCGGATGCGATCGAGATCGGAGCGTGCGTGGGCAAGCAGGCGCGGGTAGAGGCTCTCCGCCGAATCGAAGTTGCCGCAGAGGTACTCGCACTCGGCGCCGAGCGCATGCAGCTCGAATGTGGCCGCATAGTCCGAGTGCCAGCCCGCCTCGCCCAGCAGCTCGATGCCGATGGCGGCGTGGCGCGCGGCCGAGGCGTACGCGGTCGATCGCCGCGCCAGGACCGCGGCGCGAAGGTTGAGCCCGGCCAGTTGGCGGCGCTCCCCGGGGTCGGAGATCGCCACGCGCCCCGCGTTCAGGTGTTGCACGGCCTGCGCGAGGTAAACGTCGCCATCCGCGCGATCGAGCGCGGCGGCGCGGCGGCGTCCGATCGACAGCTCCATCGTGGCTTCGTCGCCCTTGGCGATCAGGTCGTAGGACGCCTCCTGGACGCGGTCGTGCAGGAAGCGCAGGCGCCCTGCGGACTCCACCACCACCCCGGCAACGATCGCCGGCGCCAGCGCACTCGCGATCTGCTCCTGGCCCACGCCGCAAGCAAGGCCGAGCATCTCGCGGGAGAACGTGCTGCCCAGGCAGGCGGCGACTTGCAGCAGCTCGCGCGTGGGCCCGGGCAGCCGCGCCAGGCGCGATCCCACCAGCCGCACCACGCTTTCGGGCGGCGCCGTGCGCGCGAGGCGTGCCATGTCCCATTGCCATGCACCCGACGCGTCGCGTGAAAGCGTGCGCGAATCGCAAAGGTCCCCGAGGAAGGCGCGCAGGTAGAAGGGATTGCCCTCGACGCGCTGGTGCAACTCGCGCGCGATGGCCGCGACTTCCTCGCGCGGCCGCTCGAGCGCATCGGCGACGAGCTGGGTGACATCCTCTTCCCGCAGCGGCGGCACCGTGACCTGGGATATCGCCACCTTCTTCTGGCGCAGTCGATCGAGGAATGCGGTCAAGGCGTGTGCCGGGCCGACTTCGTTGTCGCGATAGGCGGCCACGACGAGCACGCTGCCAAGGTCGGGCGAGCCGAGGATGTCCTCGATGAGGCGAAGGCTGGCCGAGTCCGCCCACTGGCAATCGTCGAGCACCAGGACCAGCGGCTGTCCGGGGCTTGCGAGCACGCGCAGGAATTGCTGGAACACCCGAGTGAAGCGGTACTGCGCTTCGACCGGCCCCAGCGTTTCCACCGGCGGCTGTTCGCCCAGGAGCAGCGCCGCCTCGGGCGTGAAATCGACGAGCACTCGCCCCTGCTGCGCGAGCGCGGCTTCGAGCTCGGCGCGCCACTGCGCGATTCGCTGCGGCTCGTTCGCGGCGAGGCTCTCGAAGAACGCGGCGAACGCCTCGCGGATAGGCGCGAATGGCGCGGGCTCGCCCAGCTGCTCGAACTTGCCGGTGAGGAAGAATCCGCCGCATCGCCCCACCGGCGCGCGCAGCTCCGCGACCAATGTGGACTTTCCGCTACCTGAATAGCCGCCGACCAGGGTGAGCTCGGTCGCACCCGTGGACACGCGGTCGAGCGCCGCCTCGAGCAGCGCGACCTGGGCGCTTCGCCCATACAGGCGTTCCGGCAACCTCAGCTGCACGTTGAGATCCTTGCGGCCGAGGGCGAACGGCTGGATGCGTCCGTGCTCGCGGAGCTGCGCCGCGCACTCCCGCAGGTCAGCGAGCGTGCCGCAGACCGTCTGGTAGCGCTCCTCCGGTTGCTTCGCCAAAAGCCGCAGAACGATTTCGGCGATGACGTCGGGCAATCCCGGCCGCGCCTCGCGGGGATCGGGCGGCGTCCTTGCGAGCTGTGCGTGGACCATCGCCAGGTCGTCGGCGGCCTTGAACGGCGGGCGGCCGCACAGCAGGTGAAAGAGGGTGGCGCCGAGCGTGTAGAGGTCCGACCGCTGATCGACCGCGCGGCCGATGCGGCCGGTCTGCTCGGGTGAGATGTAGCCGAGTGGCGCAGCGGCACCCTCCGGCGCGGCGCCTCCCAGGCGACTCGCGCTGCCGAGATCTAGCAAGCGTGCCTTCCCGGTCGCGGTGTCGTAGAGGACGAGGGCCGGGCAAAGGCCGTGCAGAACCAGGCCCGCGGAATGCAAAGCGAACAAGGACTCGGCCAACTGGATGGCGATGTCGAGCGCGCGCTCCCCCGCGAACCCGTCGCGCGGAATGAGTGGTGCGAGAGGCGTACCGCCGGTCGAGCGCTGCACTACCGCGACGCCTCCCGCGTGTTCGAGAAGCTGCAGGTATTCCGGGAAATGCGCGCCGGTCAGCTGCCGGCCGACTTCGAAGTCGTTTCGCAGGTGTGCGTCGACGGTCGGGGCGGGCGTGCGTGCGACCTTGACCAGGACGGGCGCGCCATCGCTCGCCCGAGTGCCTGCCCAAACATCGATCGCGGCCGTGGACGCGAACGGCCGCAACGACGAGTAACCGGGAATCTGCAAGTGCTTGCCTCGCGACGCTTCGAGTCGGATCCCGATCAAGTTATCCGAGCAATCCCCCCAAGCCTGTCGGCCGAGTCCTACATCCGAAGCGCTGCTAGGCGAGCGTGCGGATGTTGCAGGCGGTGGTGCCCTCGGGCGCCTCGACCACGTCGAACTCCACGCGTTGCGATGCCTTGAGCTTCTTCACGCCCGGCTTGAAACCCGCGGAGTGCGCGAAGAGCGCCGGGCCGCCGGCGTCCGGAGTGATGAGGCCGAAGCCCTTCGAATCGTTGTAGAACCTGACGACGCCTGTAGCCATTGCATTTCTCCTGGGAACGGAAGGTCGCAGCGCTCCGGCAGTGGAGCGCGGCGGGAAAGTGGGATCGATCGCCCGGTAGAGGCCGCGCGGCGCGGCAAGGTGGGGAGTGCTGAGGGCGTAACGAACGATAGCACGCCGCGGCGCAGCGAGAACTGATCCGCTGGATCAATAGTGCGATCCACTGGATCAGGCGAGCGCGAAACGCGATTCGAGGAGGTCATCGCCCTTCAACGTCGAGCGGTCGGAACCCGAGGACCGCCCGGCTATAATTTCGAAATGCCTGCACGCACCCTCTACGAAAAGCTCTGGTCCTCGCACCTCGTTCGCGAGGAAGCCGGTGGCACCGCCCTCATCTACATCGACCGCCACCTCGTGCACGAGGTGACGAGCCCGCAGGCCTTCGAGGGGCTGGAAGTCGCGCATCGCCAGCCGTGGCGCATCGATTCGATCGTTGCGACGGCGGACCACAACGTGCCCACCACGGTGGGCCGCGCGCAGAAGGGCATCGCGGATCCGATCTCGCGGCTGCAGGTGGAGACGCTCGACCAGAACGTCGACAAGTTCCACGTGAAGACCTATTTCGGCATGAACGATCGCCGCCAGGGCATCGTGCATGTCATCGGGCCGGAGCAGGGCGCCACCCTGCCGGGCATGACCGTCGTATGCGGCGATTCGCACACGAGCACGCATGGCGCGTTTGCCGCGCTGGCGTTCGGCATCGGCACCTCGGAGGTCGAGCACGTGCTCGCGACCCAATGCCTGGTGCAGCAGAAGGCGAAGACGTTGCTCATCCGCGCTGAAGGCATGCTGCCCAAGGGCGTGACCGCGAAGGACCTCGTGCTGGCAGTCATCGGCAAGATCGGTACCGCCGGCGGCACGGGCTCGGTGATCGAGTTCGGCGGCAGCGCCTTCCGATCGCTTTCGATGGAAGGACGCATGACGGTCTCGAACATGTCCATCGAGGCGGGCGCGCGCGCGGGAATGTTCGCCTGCGACGAGAAGACGATCGAGTACCTTCGCGGCCGGCCGTACGCGCCGCAGGGCGAGATGTTCGAGAAGGCCGCCGCCTACTGGCGCACTCTGGTCTCCGATCCGGGCGCTGCGTTCGACCGCACCGTCGATATCGATGTCGCGGCCCTCAAGCCCCAGGTCACGTGGGGCACATCGCCCGAGATGGTGGTGTCGATCGAGGACCGCGTGCCGGATCCCGACAAGGAGCGCGATCCCACCAAGCGCGAAGCGATGGAGCGCGCGCTGACCTACATGGGCCTCGACCCCAACACTCCGATGACCGACGTGCGCATCGACAAGGTGTTCATCGGCTCGTGCACCAACTCGCGCATCGAGGACTTGCGCGCGGCGGCCTCCGTCATTCGGGGCAAGCGCGTCGCGGGCAACGTGAAGCTCGCGCTGGTCGTGCCCGGCTCCGGGCCGGTCAAGGAGCAGGCCGAGCGCGAAGGGCTCGACCGGATTTTCAAGGAGTCGGGCTTCGAGTGGCGCGAGCCCGGCTGCTCCATGTGCCTTGCCATGAACGACGACAAGCTCGAGGCCGGTGAGCGCTGCGCCTCCACGTCGAACCGGAACTTCGAGGGGCGGCAGGGCGCGGGTGGGCGTACCCATCTCGTGAGCCCCGAGATGGCCGCGGCGGCCGCGATCGCCGGTCACTTCGTGGACGTTCGCCGGGGTTCCTGAGGGAGCGCGCGATGGATCGTCCCGAACGCGAGGCCATCCGCAAGCGCAATAACGTCAAGGTTTCCGGCCGCGGCACGAAGGTGATGCTCTTCGCGCACGGATTCGGCTGCGACCAGGCGATGTGGCGCTTCGTGGCGCCGCATTTCGAGGACGGCTACCGCGTCGTCCTCTTCGACTACGTGGGAAGCGGCAAGTCGGATTGGACCGCGTACGACGAAAGTCGCTACGAAACCCTCCGCGGCTATGCACAGGACGTGCTCGACGTCATCGAAGCCTTCGAGCTGCGCGAGGTCGTCTTCGTCGGCCATTCGGTGAGCTCCATGATCGGCATGCTCGCCGCCATCGCGGCACCGGACCGCTTCGAGCGCCTCATCATGATCGGGCCTTCGCCCTGCTACGTGAACGACACGGGCTACGTGGGCGGGTTCGAGCGCAAGGATATCGAGGGGCTTCTCGACCTGATGGAGAAGAACTACATCGGCTGGGCGCATTTCCTGGCTCCCGTCGTGATGAAGAATCCCGAGAAGCCCGCGCTGGCGGGCGAGCTGGAGGCGAGCTTCTGCGCCACGGACCCGCGCATGACGCGGCAATTCGCGCGTGCCACCTTCATGTCGGATAACCGCGCCGACCTCGCGATGTTGCAGGTGCCCGCGCTCATCCTCCAGTGCAGCGAAGATGCCGTGGCGCCCGAGACCGTCGGTCGGTACCTGGAGAAGATGCTGCCCCGCAACACTTTCCGCCAGATGGCCGCTACTGGGCACTGCCCCCACATGAGCCATCCGGAGGAAACCGTGCGGCTGATGAAGGAGCACCTCGCCGGCGCCTCCGCTTGAGGCGATGGACCCGCTGCTCGACGACGCCCCCTTCGGTTTCCTCGTCGTGCGCGACGATGGTTACGTTGAGATCGCCAACCGCACCGCGGCATCGATGCTCGGCGCTTCCGTCGACGGCGTGGTCGGGCACCACGTGGACCGCCTCCTCGCCGCGCCCAGCCGCATCTTCTACCAGTCGCATTTCTTTCCCGTCCTCAAGCTGCAGGGCCAGCTGAACGAGGTGTACCTGTCGATGCTGGGCAGCGACGGCGAGGAAGTCCCCGTGCTGCTCAACGCTCGCCGGCGCGAGACACCCGACGGACCGCGCAACGACTGGGCCCTCGTAGCCATGCGCACGCGCAACGAATACGAGAACGAGATCCTCAAGGCACGGCGCGTAGCCGAGGAAGCCTCGCGCGCGAAGGACGCGTTTCTATCGTTCGTATCGCACGAGCTGCGCTCGCCGCTCTCCGCGATCATGGGGTGGGCGGCGATCCTCGCACGCGAAGACATCGATGCGGGGAAAGTGAAGCGCGGCCTGCAGGCCATCGAGCGCAACGCGCGACTGCAGACCAAGCTGGTGGACGACATCCTCGACCACGCCCGCCTTTCCACCGGCAAGCTGCGCATCGATCTCACCGAGCTGGACGCCCGTGCCATCCTGGAAAAGGTGCTCGACGACATCGAGCCGACCGCCCATGCGAAGCGCATCTCGGTAGAACGCGACCTGCAGGCAGGCCAGGTCTGCGTGGGTGCGGATGCAGAGCGCCTGCAGCAGGTCTTCTGGAACGTGCTCACCAACGCGATCAAGTTCACGCCGGCGGAGGGGCGCGTGAGCGTCGTGATGCGGCGCAAGAACGGCGAGGCCGAGATTTCGGTGACGGACACCGGAAAGGGTATCTCGCCGGATTTCCTGCCTTACGTGTTCGAGAGCTACCGGCAGGAGGAGGGCCGCATGGTGCGCGCCGAGGGAGGGCTGGGATTGGGCATGTCCATCACGCGACAGCTCATGGAGTTGCACGGCGGTACGATCGCGGCCTCGAGCGCGGGGCCGGGGAAGGGCGCCACCTTCACATTGCGGCTGCCTGTCATCGCCGCGGCGTCGGCGAACGCGCGCAGCCGCCCGATATAATCGAGGCATGGAAAAATTCACCGTCCACACCGGCCTCGTGGTCCCGCTCGACCGGGCGAACGTCGATACCGACGCGATCATCCCGAAGCAATTCCTCAAGTCCATCAAGCGCACCGGCTTCGGCGACAACCTGTTCGACGCCTGGCGCTACCTCGACGTGGGCGAGCCGGGGAAGGACCCGCGCACGCGCAAGCCCAACCCGGACTTCGTCCTCAATTACCCCCAGTACCAGGGGGCGACGATCCTGCTCGCGCGCAAGAACTTCGGCTGCGGCTCCTCGCGCGAGCACGCGCCCTGGGCGCTGCAGCAGTACGGCTTCAAGGCGGTGATCGCGCCCAGCTTCGCCGACATCTTCTTCACCAACAGCTTCAAGAACGGCTTCCTGCCGATCGTGCTGGCCGAGATGGAGGTGGAACGGCTCTTCAACGAGGTGGCGGCTACGCCTGGTTACCGGCTCACGATCGACTTGCCCGCGCAGAAAGTCACCCCGGCATCGCCCGCCGCCCCGGCGGATGTCGCGGCCCAATCCTTCCATTTCGACATCGACGAGACCCGCAAGGAGTCGCTCATCAACGGATGGGACGAGATCGGCCGGACCCTGCGGCACGCCGACGACATCCGGGCCTACGAGGAGCGGCGCAAGCAATCCGAGCCCTGGATCTTCTCCTGAACTTGTAACACCGGGGACAGACCCGGTTTCGCTCAAAAAATAGGCAAAAGCGGGTCTGTCCCCGGTGTAACAAATGAAAATTGCACTCCTGGCCGGTGATGGCATCGGCCCCGAAATCCTGAAGGAAGCCCTGAAGGTCCTCGAGGTGCTGCGCCGCGACGGCGAGAAGATCGAGACCGAGGAAGCGCTGGTGGGCGGCGCCGCCTACGACGCGCATGGCGATCCGCTGCCGCAGGCCACGCTCCGGCTCGCCAAGCAGGCCGACGCGGTGCTCTTCGGCGCCGTCGGCAGCCCGAAGCACGACAAGCTGCCGCGCGACAAGCGCCCGGAGCGCGCGATCCTGGGCCTGCGCAAGGAGTGCGATTTCTTCGCCAACCTTCGTCCGGCGACGGTTTTCCCGGAGCTGGCCGACGCCTCGACTCTCAAGGCGGAGGTCGTCTCCGGCCTCGACATCATGATCGTGCGTGAGCTCACCGGGGACATCTACTTCGGCCAGCCCCGCGGCATCAGCGGCGAGAAGGGCGCGCGCGAAGGCTTCAACACCATGCGCTATACCGAGGCGCAGATCCGCCGCATCCTGCACGTGGGATTCCGCACCGCGCGCCAGCGCGGCAGGAAGCTCTGCAGCATCGACAAGATGAACGTCCTCGAGACGACCCAGCTCTGGCGCGACATCGCCGACGAGATGGCCGCGGAGTATGCGGACGTCGAGCTTTCGCATATGCTCGTGGACAACTGCGCGATGCAGCTCGTGAGGAACCCGAGGCAGTTCGACGTGATCGTGACCGGCAACATGTTTGGCGACATCCTTTCCGACGAGGCCTCGATGCTGACGGGCTCGATCGGGATGCTGCCGTCGGCCTCGCTCGATGCCAACGGCAAGGGCCTGTACGAGCCGATCCACGGCTCCGCCCCCGACATCGCGGGCAAGGGCCTCGCCAACCCGCTCGCGATGATCCTTTCGATGGCGATGATGTTCCGCTACACCTTCGGCCGCGCCGACATCGCCGGGCGCATCGAGAAGGCGGTTCGCGCGGCGCTCGCCTCGGGCCTGCGCACGGCCGACATCGCGGGCAAGGCCACGAAACCGACCACCACCGCCGAGATGGGCGCGGCGGTGGTCAAAGCGCTCTAGACACCGAAAATGGGATCCCGGCCCAACGCCGCGGAAGCGGCGGCCGGGATGACAGGCATCCGAAAAGGGAAACCAAGATGACGACGACCGTTGGATTCATTGGCTGGCGCGGCATGGTGGGCTCCGTGTTGATGGAGCGCATGCGCGAGGAGCGCGACTTCGACGCCATCGCGCCCACCTTCTTCACCACCTCGAACGTGGGCGGGCAGGGGCCCTCGATCGGCAAGCCCGTGGGTCCCCTCAAGGACGCCAACGACATCGCCGAGCTCTCGAAGCACGATGTCCTCATCTCCTGCCAGGGCGGCGAGTACACGCAGGCGGTGTACCCCAAGCTGCGCGCGGCGGGCTGGCAGGGCTACTGGATCGACGCCGCGCGAAGCCTGCGCATGGAAAAGGACGCGGTGATCATCCTCGACCCGGTGAACAAGCCGGTGATCGACAAGGCGGTGGCCAACGGCGTCAGGAACTTCATCGGCGGCAACTGCACCGTGAGCCTCATGCTCATGGCGATCGACGGCCTGCTCAAGAACGACCTGGTCGAATGGGTGAGCGCCATGACCTACCAGGCGGCCTCGGGCGCGGGCGCCCAGAACATGCGCGAGCTGCTGACCCAGATGGGGGAGCTGCACTTCGCCGCGCGCCAGCTCCTGGACGACCCGGCCTCCGCCATCCTCGAGATCGACCGGGAGGTCGCCGGAATCCTGCGCGACGAGTCCTTCCCCACGGAACACTTCGGGGTGCCGCTCGCCGGCAGCCTCCTGCCCTGGATCGACGCCGACCTCGGCAACGGCCAGAGCCGCGAGGAGTGGAAGGGCCACGTCGAGACCAACAAGATCCTCGGCCGGGCCGAAAACACCCAGATCTCCGTCGATGGCCTGTGCGTTCGGGTCGGCGCCATGCGCTGCCACAGCCAAGGGCTCACCCTCAAGTTGAAGCGCGACCTGCCGGTCGCCGAGATCGAATCGATCCTGGCTTCGGGCAACGCCTGGTGCAAGGTCATCCCCAACAAGCGGGAGGACACGCTGCAGCACCTCACGCCGGTAGCGGTTACCGGCACGCTGGACGTACCGATCGGGCGCATCCGCAAGATGAAGATGGGCGGCGAGTACGTGTCCGCCTTCACGGTCGGCGACCAGCTCCTTTGGGGTGCCGCCGAGCCCCTGCGGCGGATGCTGGGAATCCTCCTCAAGTCGGGCGTTCTCGCCACCGCCACGGCGTAAGTGCCGGTTCCCTAAGCTAAAAACGCTTGATAAATGTCCGGGTTAGGCGATAATGTGAAACTTCGGTTGAGGTTGAAACTATAAGGTCCTGATGTTACGATCTTTTCACCGTAATTCGGGGCCTGGGGAGCAGGCAGAACAATGATGATGAAAACCGGATTCGCGTTCGCATTGCTGCTCGGCGCTTCGGTCGCCCAGGCCGCCGGCCTCGGCAAGCTCACTGTCAACTCCGCCCTCGGCCAGCCGCTCAACGCGGAGATCGACCTGGTCTCCGTGCAGGCGGGCGAGCTCGACCAGCTCACGGCTCGCGTGGCGCCTCCCGAGGCGTTCCGCGATGCGCGCATCGAATATTCGTCGAGCCTGCGCCAGCTTCGCTTCTCGATCGACAAGCGCCCGAACGGCCAGCCGTATATCAAGGTGACCAGCGTGGGGCCGATCAACGAGCCCTTCGTCGATGCGCTGATCGAGGTCTCCTGGCCCCAGGGACGCATCCAGCGCGAGTACCCGATCCTCCTCGACCCCCCGGGCTACAACCAGTCCAGGGTGGCGCCGCCAACGACCGCGGCCGCCCCCCCGAGCCGCGCTGCCGAAACCCCGCCGGCCTCCGCGCCGGCGGCGTCTTCTCAAACTGCCGCTCCCGCAACCGCGCCGGCGCCCTCGGCACCGTCCGCGGCCGCATCCGGGACGGGCACCCCGTCCGCCAGCGCCGAGCTGTCGCGTCCCGCCGCCGCACCCACCGCTTCGGGCGACACCTACGGGCCGGTGCAGAAGGGCGACACGCTGCGCAAGATCGCCGAGGAGGTGAAACCCACGAACGTGAGCCTCGAGCAGATGCTCGTCGCGCTCTACCGCGAGAACAAGTCGGCGTTCGTGAACAACAACATGAATCGCCTGAAGGCCGGCCAGATCCTCAAGGTGCCGAGCGCCGACCAGGTGAGCGGCCTCGAGCGCAAGGAAGTGACCGAGGAGATCCGCACCCACGTCGCCGACTGGAGGGCCTACCGCGAGCAGCTGGCCGGTGGCGTCGGCTCCATCGCGCCGCGGGCGGAAACGTCCGGCAGCGCCTCGGGCCGCATCGCTTCGGCCGCCGTCACGCCGCCCGCGCCCCCGGCCGCCGAGCCCAAGGACGTGCTCAAGCTCTCCAAGTCCACGAGCACGCCGGGCAAGGCCGCAGCGGGCAAGGGATCCGCCGCGGATCGCGCCACCGCCCTGCAGGAGGAGCTCACGGCGAAGGAGAAAGCGCTCGCCGAGTCGCAGTCGCGCGTGGCCGACCTCGAGAAGCAGATTCGCGACATGCAGCGCCTGATCGAGCTGAAGGGCGGCGCACCCGGCAAGACCGATTCGAAGGTCGCCGCGGTGCCTCCGCCGCCTGCCGCCACCGCGAAGGTCGAGCCCCCGAAGACCGCTCCCGCCCCGGCGCCGGCACCCTCGAAGGCCCCTGACACCAAGACCGCGGATGCGAGCAAGGCGACGACGCCTGCTGCGCCGGCAAAGGCACCGGAGCCCGCCAAGGTCGAGCCCCCGAAGGTCGCTGAAGCGCCCAAGTCCGAGCCGCCGAAAGCCGCCGAGGCGCCCAAGACCGAGCCGCCGAAGACGGCCGAAGCGCCGAAGGTCGCCGAGGCGCCGAAGCCCGCCCCGCCCAAGGCCGCCGCCCCGAAGACTCCGCCGAAGAAAGCTCCGCCCGCCGAGAAGTCCTTCACCGACGAGCTCATGGACAACCCCGCCTACCTCGCGGGGGGCCTGGGGCTCCTCGCCATCGGCGTCGGCGGCTTCATGTTCATGCGTCGCCGCAAGCGCAAGGCGCTCGAGGAAGGCACGTCGAGCAGCCTGGGCAGCAGTGCATTCCCTTCCGACCTCAAGGTGGACGACACCGCGGGAAAGTCGGGGGGCGGTCTGGTGGATACGGGCAATAGCTCGTTCCTTACCGACTTCGACAAGACCGGCCCCGGCAGCATAGATACCGACGAAGTCGACCCTGTAGCCGAAGCCGAGGTGTACATCGCCTACGGCCGCGACACGCAGGCCGAAGAGATCCTGAAGGAAGCGATGGCGCGCGACAGCAGCCGTCCCGAGATCGCGCTGAAGCTGCTCGAGATCTACCACGCCCGCAAGAGCGCCACCGCTTTCGAGGGCGTCGCCAAGCAGTTGCACGATTCCGTGGGCGACTCGCATCCGATGTGGCACAAGGCCGCCGCGATGGGCGCGCAGATCGATCCCAACAACTCGCTCTACGGGTCCGCCGCGGGTGCGGACAGCGCCACCTACGCGGCCGCTGCGCCGGCACCGGCGGCCAAGCCCAACCTCGACTTCGACGTGCTCGGCTCTTCGGGCGCCGCCGCGGCCCCGGCCCCGGACTTCGATCTCGACAGCGATACTTCCAAGGGCGAAGCTCCGGCCGCGGGCCTGGATTTCGACATCACGCCGAGCGCCTCGGAGACCGCGACCCACGCGGCCGCGCAGGCCGAGCCCGCCAAGGACGAGAAGCCTTCGTTCGACTTCGACCTCTCCGGCCTCGACTTCCCGAGCAGCAAGCCCGCCGGCAGCACCGACCTCGAAGTCGATCCGACGACTACCCGGCCCTCGACGTCGTCCGCGCCTTCGATGGACCTGGCGGACCTGAGCCTCGACATGCCCGGCAGCTCCGATGCCGCCGGCGGTGGTGGTGGCGGCGGCGGCGGCGGTGGCAGCGAAGCCGTGGGGACCAAGCTCGAGCTCGCCAAGGCGTACCTCGAGATCGGCGACAAGGACGGCGCTCGCGAGATCCTGCAGGAAGTCGCCAACGAAGGGTCTTCCGCGCAGAAGGAAGAAGCGCAGAAGCTGATCTCGCAGCTCTAGGGACAGGCCCCGGTTTCTGCCTGCCGCTCGCGCGGCGCTGAAACCGGAATTTGGGGTCTGTCCCTGGTTGGATGTTCCCCATGCGAATGGCCCTAGGCCTCGAGTACGACGGCTCCGCCTTCTGCGGCTGGCAGACCCAACCCTCGGGCTGCGGCGTGCAGGACCACCTGCAGCGTTCGCTCGGGCAACTCGCCGACGAACCCATCGAAGTGACCGCCGCGGGCCGCACCGACACCGGCGTGCACGCCACAGCGCAGGTCGTGCACTTCGATACGCAGGCGCGACGCGACGAGAATGCCTGGGTCCGCGGAACCAACACGCACCTTCACGCCGGCGCTCGAGTGCTCTGGGCGCGTGAGGTCCCGGCCGATTTCCACGCCCGCTTCAGCGCCCTCGCGCGCACCTATCGCTACCTCCTGATGGACGAGCCGGTGGCGCCGGCGACGCTGCGCGGACGCCTCGGCTGGTTCCACAAGCCCCTCGACGCCGAGGCAATGGCCCAGGCCGCCGCGCTGCTCGAAGGCGAGCACGACTTCAGCGCCTTCCGCGACGCGCAATGCCAGGCGAAGTCGCCCGTGCGCACGCTGAGCGAAGCCCGCGTGGCGCGGCGCGGTAACCTCGTCATCTTCAGCTTCCGCGCCAACGCCTTCCTGCACCACATGATCCGCAACGTCGTGGGCTCCCTCGTCTATGTCGGCGCCGGCAGGCATCCGGTGGCCTGGATCGCCGAGCTCCTCGAAGTGCGCGACCGCACGCGCGCCGCGCCGACCTTCATGCCGGACGGGTTGTACCTCGCCGGCGTCGAGTACGACCCCGCGTACGCCTTGCCTGCGTTCCGCCAACATCCCCTTGTCGACCTGCCTCGATGACCCGCACGCGCATAAAAATCTGCGGCCTGCGCGACCCCGCCCACGCGCTCATCGCCGCGCGCGAAGGCGCCGACGCCATCGGCCTCGTCTTCTATGGCGACAGCCCTCGCAACGTTTGCCTCGAGGCCGCCGCCGCGATGTCCGCCGCGCTCCCCCCGTACGTGACGCCCGTCGGCCTCTTCGTGAACGAGACCGTGAACGAGATCGAGCGCATCCTCGCCCGCGTGCCGCTGGGCCTGCTGCAATTCCAGGGCGACGAGACGCCGGAGTTCTGCGACGGCTTCGGCGTGCCCTACGTGCGGGCGGTGCGCATGGAGCAGGGGGTCGATTTGCTAGAATATGCAGGTCGTTTCAAGCGCGCCAAAGCGCTGCTCCTCGATGCGCATGTGCCCGGCCTTCCGGGCGGGACCGGCACGAAGTTCGACTGGAGCCGGATCCCGCGCAGCCTCCCGATCCCGCTCATCCTTTCCGGCGGACTCCATGCCGGCAACGTGGCGGATGCGATTCGCGAGGTCCGGCCGTGGGCCGTGGACGTGTCGAGCGGCGTGGAGGCGAGCCGGGGCGTGAAAGACCCGGCGAAGATCGTCGAATTCATTCGGAGCGTCCAGGTTGAAGATGCAGCATCCCGCTGAGGGATCGTGGTCCGACTACGCATTGCCCGATGCCGCGGGGCACTTCGGCCCCTATGGCGGCGTGTTCGTCGCGGAGACGCTTCGCGCCGCGCTCGATGAGCTGGCGAAGGCCTATGAGCACTTCCGCAAGGACGCCGACTTCCAGGCCGAGCTCGCCTGGGAGCTCGAGCACTACGTGGGACGCCCGAGCCCCGTCTATCACGCGCGGCGCCTGTCGGCCGAGCTGGGCGGCGCGCAGGTGTTCCTCAAGCGCGAGGACCTCAACCACACCGGCGCCCACAAGGTGAACAACACCGTGGGCCAGGCGCTGCTCGCGCGCCGCATGGGCAAGCCGCGCGTGATCGCCGAGACGGGGGCGGGCCAGCATGGCGTGGCCACCGCGACGGTCGCGGCGCGCTACGGCATGGAATGCGTCGTGTACATGGGCTCGGAGGACGTGGCCCGCCAGGCGCAGAACGTCTATCGCATGAAGCTTCTCGGCGCCACCGTCGTGCCGGTCGAGAGCGGATCGAAGACGCTCAAGGACGCGCTCAACGAGGCGATGCGCGACTGGGTGACCAATGTCGAGAACACGTTCTACATCATCGGCACCGTCGCAGGCCCCCATCCCTATCCGATGATGGTGCGCGACTTCAACGCCGTGGTCGGCAAGGAGTGCGTGAAGCAGATGCCGCTCGCGGCTGGCCGCCAGCCCGACGCGGTGCTCGCGTGCGTGGGCGGCGGTTCCAACGCCATGGGCATCTTCCACGCCTACGTGCCGGATACGAACGTGCGCCTCATCGGCGTCGAAGCCGCCGGCGAGGGCATCTCCAGCGGCCGGCACGCGGCATCGCTCTCCGCCGGAAGCCCTGGCGTGCTGCACGGCAATCGCACCTACCTGCTGCAGGACGCCGATGGCCAGATCCTCGATACGCACTCGATCTCGGCCGGCCTGGATTATCCCGGCGTGGGGCCCGAGCACGCGTGGCTCAAGGATTCGGGGCGAGCGGAGTATGTCTCGATCACCGATGACGAGGCGCTCGCGGCCTTCCATCGCCTCTGCCGCACCGAGGGCATCATCCCCGCGCTCGAGTCGAGCCACGCGCTCGCGCAGGCGATCAAGATGGCGCCCACGATGCAGCGCGACCGGGTGCTGCTGGTGAACCTTTCCGGGCGCGGCGACAAGGACATGCACACCGTCGCGCGCGCCTCGGGGCTGCAGCTCTAGTGGGCCGCATCGCCGAGCGGTTCGGCAAGCTGCGCGCCGCCGGGCGCCCCGCGCTCATCCCCTTCGTGACCGCCGGCGATCCCTCGCCCGCGCAAGCGGTGGCCGTGATGCACGGCCTCGTGCGCGGCGGCGCGGACGTGATCGAGCTCGGCATGCCGTTTTCGGACCCGATGGCCGACGGCCCCGTGATCCAGCGCTCGTCCGAGCGCGCGCTCAGCAAGGGCGTGGGCTTGCGCTCGGTGCTCGAGTACGTGGCCGAATTCCGCCGCGACGATGCCGAGACGCCCGTGGTGCTGATGGGCTACGCCAACCCGATCGAGCGCATGGGTGTAAGCGCCTTCGTCGCGTCGGCGCGCGAGGCCGGCGTCGATGGCGTGCTCATCGTCGACTACCCGCCGGAGGAGAGCGCCCAGTGGCTGCAGGCGCTTGCGGGCAGCGGCATCGATCCCATCTTCCTGCTCTCGCCCACATCGAGCGACGCGCGCATCGAGATGGTGGCGCGCGTGGCGAGCGGCTACATCTACTACGTGTCGCTGAAGGGCGTGACGGGTGCCGCGAACATCGATACACGCGACGTGGAAGCGATGCTCGCGCGCATCCGCAGGCACACGCAGGTGCCCGTGGGCGTGGGCTTCGGCATCCGCGATGGCGCCACCGCGCGCCGCGTGGGTGAAGTCGCCGATGCGGTCGTGATCGGCACTCGCGTGGTGCAGGCGTTGGCCGATGCGCCCGCCGAGGGCGCCGCGCAGGCCGCGCAGGACGTCGTGGGCGAGTTCCGCAGCGCCATGGACGCGCGCAAGGCCCCGGCATGAGCTGGTTCCGCAAGCTGCTGCCACCCAAGATCAAGCGCGAGGGGACGCAGCAGAAGAAGGCCGTGCCCGAGGGCCTCTGGAGCAAGTGCCCGTCGTGCGAGGCGGTGCTCTACTTCACCGACCTCGAGAACAACCTGCACGTCTGCCCCAAGTGCAATTTCCACAACCGCCTCACCGCGCGCCAGCGGCTCGATGTGTTCCTCGACCCCGAGGGGCGCGCCGAGCTGGGCTCCGAGGTGGTGCCGCTCGATCCGCTCAAGTTCAAGGACAGCCGCAAGTACATCGAGCGCCTGGCCGAAGCCGAAAAAAACACGGGCGAAACCGACGCGCTGGTGGTGATGCAGGGCTCGGTCAAGGCGGTGCCGATGATCGCCGCGGCCTTCGAGTTCGGCTTCCTCGGCGGCTCGATGGGCTCGGTCGTGGGCGAGCGCTTCGTGCGCGCGGTCCAGCAGTGCTGCGACGAGGAAGTGCCGTTCGTCTGCTTCACCGCCACGGGTGGCGCGCGCATGCAGGAAGGGCTCCTTTCGCTCATGCAGATGGCCAAGACCACGGCGGCCCTGCACCAGCTCACTGCCGCGCGGCAGCCGTTCATCTCGGTGCTCACCGATCCCACGATGGGCGGCGTGTCCGCCAGCTTCGCCTTCATCGGCGACATGGTGATCGCCGAGCCCGCCGCGCTCATCGGCTTCGCCGGGCCGCGCGTCATCGAGCAGACCGTTCGCGAAACCTTGCCGGAGGGCTTCCAGCGCGCCGAGTTCCTGCTCGAGAAGGGCGCCATCGACATGATCGTCGACCGCCGCCAGATGCGCGACCGCGTCGCGCGCCTGGTCACGCTGCTCAAGCGCGAGCCCGCGCCTGAAGCGTAGGACGGACCCCGGCTTCGCCGTTGCCTGGATTGGGGACCCGCCCCTGGTCTTGATCCCATGACACGCGGTTTGGAGGCCTGGCTCGCCCACATCTCGGCGCAGCACCCCGCGACGATCGCGCTCGGGTTGGATCGCGTTCTCGAGGTCGCGGGCCGGATGGAAATCTCCCTCGCCCTCGGGGGAGGGCCCGGGAGAGGGTCCTCCACCGTCGTCATCACCGTCGGCGGCACCAACGGCAAGGGCTCCACCTGCGCCTTCCTCGAGCGCATCCTCATCGAGGCCGGCTACCGCGTGGGCCTCTACACCTCGCCGCACCTGCTGCGCTACAACGAGCGCGTGCGCATCGGTGGCGAGGACGCGAGCGACCAGGCGCTGGTCGAATCCTTCGAGCGCGTCGAGGCCGCTCGCGGCGAGACGCTGCTCACCTATTTCGAGTTCGGTACGCTCTCGGCGCTATGGCTCTTCGAGCGGGCGGAGCTCGACGCGGTGATCCTCGAAGTCGGCCTGGGCGGGCGCCTCGACGCGGTCAACATCGTCGATGCGGATGCCTCCATCGTGGTGAGCGTCGACCTCGACCACCAGGCCTTCCTCGGCAACGACCGCGAGGCGATCGGCTTCGAGAAGGCGGGCATCTATCGCGCGGGACGTCCGGCCATCTTTGGCGGCCCGCAGCCGCCGCAACGCCTCGAGCAGCATGCCCGCGAGATCGGCGCCGAGCTGTTGCGGTTGGGCGTCGAGTTCCGCTACGAGGCGCAGGAGCGGCAATGGGACTTCATCGGCGTGCGTGGCAATCGCCGGGCGCTGCCCATTCCGGCGCTGCGCGGCGGCTGGCAGCTGGCCAACGCCTCGTGCGCGCTGATGGCGCTGGAAACGCTCGAGGAGCGCCTGCCCGTCTCGCTGGGCGAGGTGAAGCGGGGCCTCGCCAACGTGCGGCTGCCCGGCCGGCTGCAGGTCCTGCCGGGCAGGCCCGCAGTCGTGCTGGACGTGGCGCACAACCCGCATGCGGCGCGATCGCTCGCCTCGGGACTGGGCGACATGGGATTCTTCGAGAACACGATCGCTGTCTTCGGCGTCCTCGCCGACAAGGACATCGCCGGGGTCATCGAGGAGATGAAAGGGCGCATCGATCGCTGGCATGTCGCGGCCCCGTTGGCCGACCGCGCGGCTTCCGCTGCCACCGTTGCGAACGTCCTCGCCGAAAAGGGCCTGGGCGAGGCGACTCGCAGCTTCACGAGCATCGAATCCGCGCTCGACACGGCCCGCAGGGACGCGGGGCCGAATGATAGAATTGTCGTATTCGGATCGTTCTACACCGTGGCTGAAGCGCTGCGGTCCTCGCGCTGAACCCCATGGCCTCCACCGCAGCCTCCGAAGCCGAAGCGAGCGAGATCCGGCGGCGCGGAAGGCGCCGGCTCATCGGCGCGGTCGTGCTGGTGGCCCTCCTGGTGGTTTTCATCCCTATGCTGCTCGACTCGGAACCGCGTCCTGCGCGGCCCGGCCCCGATGCGTCGATCCCGTCGAAGGACAAGGTCGCGCCGTTGCCGCCCCCGAAGCCCACTTCGCCGCTGGGAGATGCCGCGAAGTCACCCTCTCCGGTGGGAGATCCGGCCAAGGCTCCCTCTCCCTTGGGAGAGACCCGGGGGGAGGGTAAATCCGCCGCTGGAAAAGCCGCCCTCCCGCCCCCATCTCCACCAGTGCCCGCCAAGCCCGCCGACGCCCCGAAGCTCGAAGGCTTCGCGGTCCAGGTGGGAGCTTTCCGCGACGAGGGCAAGCTCAAGCAGTCGCGCGAGAAACTCGTCGGCGCGGGTGTCGTCCATTACACCGAGAGGCTCGAAGCGAAGGGTGGGGCGCTCACCCGCCTGCGCGCCGGCCCGTTCGCCACCCGCGAGCAGGCCGAGGCCGCGCTGGTGAAGCTCAAGCGCGCGTCGATCGATGGAAAGGTGGTTCCGCTGCCATGAAAATTGAAGTCCGGGGCCAGGCCCCGAAGCGAATCCGGTCCGGGGGCCTGCAAGCCCACGTGACCGCGGTCTGACGCCGATGTGCGGAATCGTCGGGGTCGTCGCTCGCAGCCCCGTGAACCAGCTGCTCTACGACGGCATGACCGTCCTGCAGCACCGCGGCCAGGACGCCGCGGGCATCGTCACGGCCGAGGGCCACAGCTTCCACATGCACAAGGGCCGCGGGCTCGTGCGCGACGTCTTCCGCACGCGCGACATGCGCAACCTCGTGGGCCACATGGGCATCGCGCATTGCCGCTATCCCACCGCGGGATCGGCCTCCTCGGAAGCCGAATCGCAGCCTTTCTACGTGAACTCGCCGTATGGCATCGTGCTGGGGCACAACGGCAACCTCGTGAACGCCGAGGAGCTGCGCCGCGACCTCTTCATGGCCGACCGGCGGCACGTCAACACCAACTCCGACTCCGAGATCCTGCTCAACGTCCTCGCGCACGAGATCAACGACGCGAGCGCCGGGCGCGACCGGCTCGATCCGGAGATCATCTTCAAGGCGGTTGCCGGCGTGCATCGCCGCGTGAAGGGCGCCTATGCCGTCGTGGCGATGATCGCGGGCCACGGCATGCTCGCCTTCCGTGACCCGCACGGCATCCGACCGCTCATCATCGGCCGCGCCGATACCGATCGCGGCGTCGAATTCCTGGTGGCATCGGAGAGCGTCACCCTCGACACCCTCGGCTTCAAGGTCATGCGCGACGTCGCGCCGGGAGAGGCGATCCTGGTGGACGAGAGCGGCAACTTCCACAGCAAGCAGTGCGCCGAGAACCCGCAGCTCAATCCGTGCATCTTCGAGTTCGTCTATCTCGCGCGGCCCGACTCGGTGATCGACGGAATCTCGGTGTACGAGGCGCGACGCAACATGGGCCGGGCGCTGGCCGACAAGATCGTGGCCCTCGGCCTGCGCGACGAGATCGACGTGGTGATCCCCATTCCCGACTCCAGCCGCTCGAGCGCGCTGGAAGTGGCCGCGAAGCTCAAGCGCCAGTACACCGAGGGCTTCATCAAGAACCGCTACATCGGCCGCACCTTCATCATGCCGGGCCAGGAGCAGCGCAAGAAGAGCGTGCGCCAGAAGCTCAACGCCATGGCGGTCGAGTTCAAGGACAAGAACGTGCTGCTGGTCGACGACTCCATCGTGCGAGGCACCACCAGCCGCGAGATCGTGCAGATGGCGCGCGAGAGCGGGGCGAAGAAGGTGTTCTTCGCGAGCGCTGCTCCGCCCGTGCGCTATCCGAACGTGTACGGCATCGACATGCCGACGCGCCAGGAGCTCATCGCCACCGGCCGCACGGAGGAAGAGATCGCCGCGCTCATCGGCGCCGACGCCGTGATCTACCAGGACCTGGACGCGCTCATCGAGAGCGTGCGGTCGCTCAATCCCGCCATCCAGCGATTCGACTGCTCTTGCTTCGATGGCGTGTACATCACGGGCGACGTGTCGCAGGAATACCTCGATGGCATCGCCGAGGCGCGCAGCGACGGCGAGAGTGGCTCCTCGCGCCTTTCGAGCTTCCAGCTAGACTTGGGCCTGTCGCGCGTCGATTGAGTCGAGCCTCCCTCTCCCCTGGGAGAGGGTCGAGAATCTCCCTCTCCCCTGGGAGAGGGCCGGGGAGAGGGTAATCACCAAGATGTCCAGCAACCACAAGCCCGACACCCTCGGTGTCCGAGCCGGCGGCGTTCGCAGCGATTTCCAGGAGCATTCCGAGGCGCTCGCGCTCACGACGAGCTTCGTCTACGCCAACGCCGCCGAGGCCGCGCGCCGCTTCGCCAACGAAGAGCCCGGCAACATCTATTCGCGCTTCACCAACCCGACGGTGAAGATGTTCCAGGACCGCCTCGCCGCGCTCGAGGGCGCCGAAGCCTGCATCGCGACGGCGACCGGCATGGCGGCGGTCACCACGACCACGATGGGCCTGCTCAAGGCCGGCGACCACATCCTCGCAGCGCGCGGCGTCTTCGGCACGGTGGTGCCGCTCTTCGACCAGATCCTCGGCCGCTTCGGCGTCGAGACCACGTGGGTCGAGCTGGGCGACCTGGACGCCTGGAAGAAGGCGGTGCGGAAGAACACGCGCCTCCTCTTCGTCGAGACGCCCTCGAACCCCGTCTGCGAGATCGCCGACATCGCGGCGCTCGCCGACATCGCCCGCGGCGCCAAGGCGATCCTCGCCGTCGACAACGCGCTCTGCTCCCCGGCGCTGCAGACGCCGATCGCGCTGGGCGCCGACCTCGTCGTGCACTCGGCCACCAAGTACATCGAAGGGCAGGGGCGGGTGCTGGCGGGCGCCGTGGCCGGGCGCGCCGACCTGGTGACCGGGCCGCTGCTCACCTTCGTTCGCACCGCCGGTCCCGCGATATCGCCTTTCAACGCGTGGATATGCCTCAAGGGCCTCGAGACGCTTCGCATCCGCATGGAGGCGCAATCGGCGCGCGCCCTGGAAGTCGCGCGGTGGCTGGAAGCCCACCCGTCGGTGGAGCGCGTCCACTATCCCGGCCTCGAATCGCACCCGCATCACGCGCTCGCCATGCGACAGCAGTCCGCGGGCGGCGCGGTCCTCTCCTTCGTCGTCAAGGGCGGCCGCGAAGGCGCGTGGCGGGTGATCGACGGCACCCGCATGATCTCGATCACCGCGAACTTCGGCGACGTGAAGAGCACGATCTGCCACCCGGCCACCACGACCCACGGGCGCATCCCGCCGGCGGAACGCGAGGCGACCGGCATCGTCGAAGGGCTGGTCAGGCTCGCCGTGGGGCTGGAGGACGTGGGTGACGTGAAAGAGGACCTGGAGAGGGGACTTTGAAGCATGCCTTCCTGATGTGCCCACCGGAATACTTCACGGTGGCGTACATCATCAATCCCTGGATGCACGGCAACCTGCGCAAGATCGACAACGCGGTGGCCCGCCAGCAGTGGCGCTCGCTCTACGACACGATCTCCGACCTCGCCACGGTGCGCCTCGTCCTGCCGCAGCCGGGATCGCCCGACATGGTGTTCACCGCCAATGCGGGGCTCGTGAAGGGGCGCGACTTCATCGTCTCGCGCTTCCGCTATCCCGAGCGCCAATACGAGGAGCCGTATTTCGCCGACTGGTTCATGGACCGCGGCTACGAAGTCTCGATGATGCCGCGCGACGTGCCCTTCGAGGGCGCGGGCGACGCGCTCTTCGACCGTGGCGTCGGCACGCTCTGGATGGCGCACGGCCATCGGTCGATTTCGGCCGCCCGTGACGTCCTCTACAAGCGCCTCGGCGTGGACGTGGTGACCCTCAAGCTGGTGGACACGCGCTTCTACCACCTCGATACCTGCTTCTGCCCGCTCGAAGGCGGCTACCTCATGTATTACGCGCCCGCCTTCGACGACGATTCGCGCGCCGCGATCGAGAAACACGTGCCCGCGCGGCGGCGCATCGTGGTGGGCGAGGAAGATGCGCTCGCCTTCGCGTGCAACGCGGTGAACATCGACCGCACCGTGATCGTGAATCGCGCCACGCCCGGGTTCGTGGCGGCGCTCGCCGCCAAGGGCTTCGACGTGGTGCAAACGCCGCTCTCGGAGTTCATGAAGGCCGGAGGATCCGCCAAGTGCCTGACCCTGCGCCTGGACGAGCCATGAGCCCCGGAAGTCTTGCGTTTGCGTTGGCGCTTTGGTTCGCGGTCGCCGCCCCGGCCCACGCCATCTACAAGTGGGTCGACGAGAAGGGCGTGACGCACTTCTCCGAGCACCCGCCGCCGGGCAAGGAGAAGGCGACGAAAATCGAGCCGAAGGTCACGCCGCCATCGGTTCCGGCGAAACCGGCCGACTGGAAGGCACGCGAGCAGGAAGCGCGCAAGCTTCGCCTCGAGCGCGACCAGAAAAGCGAATACGAGAAGGGCAAGGCGCACAACGAGGCGGCCGAGCGCGCCAACAAGTGCAACTACGCCCGGCGCCAGCTCGCGGTGCTCGAGCGGCAGGTCCCCATCTTCACCACCAACGAGAAGGGCGAGCGGGTCTTCCTCGAGGACCGCGAGCGGCCAGCCGAGGTCGCGCGGTGGCAAGGCGAGGCGCGCGCGCACTGCGAGCGGTGACTCGCTCGGTCCCCGCCTTGCTCGCCGCCGCGCTGCTCGCCACGGCGTGCAACGTCGACGTCCCGGCCGAGCGCCTGCCTCGCTTCGATGGCTCCGTCCCGCCACCCAACGTGGTTCTGGTCCTGGGCTCCGGTGGTCCGCGCGGCTTTGCGCACGTAGGCGTCCTCAAGGTGCTGGAGGAAGCGGGGCTGCGGCCCGACATGGTGATCGGGTGCAGCGTCGGCGCCATGGTGGGCGCCCTCTACGCCTCGGGCCGCAGCGCCACCGAGATCGAGCGCATGGCCATGGATCTGGACATGCGCGCCTTCTTCCTCGAGTGGGCGGTGCTGCGCGGGCGGCCGGCATCGGGCGCGGCGGTGCAGCGCTACGTTTCCGAGGCCGTCGGCGAGAAGCCCATCGAGGCTTTGCCCATGGCCTTCGCGGCGGCCGCCACGCGCGTCTCCGACGGCCGCCTCGCGCTCTTCAATCGCGGCGACACGGGCCTTGCCGTGCGTGCCTCCTCGGCGAGCCCGGGCCAGTTCGAAGCCGTGCGCGTCGGCGAAGAGCTGTACGTGGATGGCGACGAGGCGAGCCCCGTGCCGATCCTGGCCGCGCGCGCGCTCGGCGCGAAGGTGGTGATCGCCGTGGACGTCTCGGCCCACGAGTCCACGACACCGCCGGGCGTGCCCGAGGAATGGAAGGTGAAGGACCGGCGGCGCGCGAAGCAGGTGGCGAAGGAGGCGCCCGCGGCGGACCTGCTGCTGCATCCGGACATCGGCTATTACGCGGGGCACAGCGAGTCGTATCGGCGCGGAGTCATCGACATCGCCGAGCGCTTTACGCGCGAGCGCCTGCCGCAGATCCGCGCGGCGTTCGAGCGCGCGCGCTCTCAGAAACAGGTGGCGCGAATTCCCGCGGGGGTGGCTTCCAGGTAGCCGGCGCGCTCGTACCAGTCGTTCAGCACCCAGCGCACGCGCTCGCGCCCAGCGACTTCATGCACATGGCGGCCAGGCCGATGCGTGTGCCCATGGATCATCACGTCGCAGCCGCTTTCGGCGAACGCCCGCTCGACGGCTTCGGGCGTCACGTCCATGATGTCGTAGCCCTTGCCCAGCTTGGCGCCTTCGCTGTCGGCGCGCATGCGCAGCGCGGTCGCCACGCGTTCCTCCCGCGGACGAGCGAGCGCCGCCGCCTGCCACGCCGGGTCGCGGACCTGCGCGCGAAACTTCTGGTAGGCGACATCTCCGGTGCAGAGCGTGTCCCCATGCAGGAGCACCGTGGGGGTGCCGTAGAGGTCCAGCACCGTCGGATCCGCGATCAGCTTCACGCCCGTCTCGGCGGCGAACCGCTCAGCCACGAGGAAGTCGCGGTTGCCGTGCATGAAGGAGATCGGCGTGCGTACCGCCGCCGCGAAAAGCGCCTCGGCGGCGCGCGCAGGCAGCGGCAGGTCGAGTCCGTCGTCGCCCACCCAGTATTCGAACAGGTCGCCGAGGATGTAGAGGTGGTCGCAGCCCGGAACGACGGTTTCGAGCAGGCGTTCGAAAGCCTCGATGCCTGCGGGTCGCGACTCGTCGAGGTGCAGGTCGGAGATGAAGAGCGTGCGCCCGCGGACGCCCGACGGCGCCGCCTGGGTCAAGCGCGCTCGGCCTTCTCGATCACCACCGCCTCGCGCGGCACGTCCTGGTGCCCGCCCGAGTTGCCCGTGGGCACCTTGCGGATCTTGTCCACGACGTCCTTGCCCTCGACCACCTTGCCGAAGACCGCGTAGCCCCAGCCCTGCGGCGACTCGCCGCTGTAGTCGAGGAAGGCGTTGTCCTTCACGTTGATGAAGAACTGCGACGTGGCGGAATCGCGCACGCCGGTGCGCGCCATGGCGACGGTGTAGTTCGCGTTCTTGAGGCCGTTGGAGGCCTCGTTCTTCACCGGCGCCTGGGTGGGCTTCTGCTTCATGTCCCGGGTGAAGCCGCCGCCCTGCACCATGAAGCCGTCGATCACGCGATGGAAGATGGTGCCGTCGTAATGGCCGGCATCGACATACGACAGGAAGTTGGCGACGGTCGCCGGGGCCTTGGCCTCGTCGAGCTCCAGCACGATCGCCCCGTGGTTGGTGGTCAGCCTGACCTTCATTTCGGATCCTTTCTGGTAGCGAGATTCAATCCTCGTCCGCGCCTTTAGAGGCACTCCGCCTTCTCGATCACCACCGGCGTCGTGGGCACGTTCTGGTGCGGGCCGGAGTTGCCGACGGGCACGGCCTTGATCTTGTCCACGGTGTCCTGGCCGCTGGTGACCTTGCCGAAGACCGCGTAGCCCGGCTTCATGTCGTCCACGTAGTTGAGCATCTGGTTGTCGACCACGTTGATGAAGAACTGCGAGGTGGCCGAGTTGGGCGCCGGCGTGCGCGCCATCGCCACCGAGTACGGCTCGTTCTTCAATCCGTTGCTCGACTCGATCTTGATCGGCGCGTTGGTGGCCTTCTGCTGCATGTCCTTGGTGAAGCCGCCGCCCTGGATCATGAAGGTGCCGATCACGCGGTGGAAGATCGTGCCGTTGTAGTGGCCCGACTGCACGTACTTCACGAAGTTGTCGACGCTGATAGGCGCCTTCTCGCGGTTCAGCGCGATCGTGATCGGGCCCATCGTGGTCGTGAGCTTCACCGACGAGCAGCTGCCGGCCTTCGTGGGCGCCGCCGGCTTGGCGTCGGTCTTGGCGGGCGCCTGGGCGAAGGCGAGGCCGGTGGAAGCAACGAGAGTGGTGAGGAGTGAAGTGCAAAAAGTTTTCATGGGGATGTGAGAAAGAAAGGAAAGTGAAAAAGGACGGGGAAAAAGGGAAGGGAACTTCCCTCGTCCCCCATCCTGCTTTTTAAATCACCGCCTCGTGCACGATGCGCCACTCGCGCCCGTCGCGAACCCAGAACTGGCGCTTGCGCACCTTGTTCGACAGGTTGTTGGAGCGGTAGTCCTGCTCGAAGGTCACCATCATCGTGTCGCCGGCGCCCGGATAGGAGAAGAGCGACAGGTCGTTCACGCCGACCTTGATCCACTGCTTGCCCGCGCCGACCTTGCGCTTCTGCGCCTTCCACGACGCGAGGTCGCGCGTCTCGGAGCGGAAGCTGGGCGAATAATGCGAGAAGTACTTGTCGAGGCTGCGGCTTTCCCAGTCGGTTTTCCAGCGCTGGAACGCCGCGAGGAACTGGGCGCGCTCCCCCTCCCACGCCTTGCCGTCGAGCCACTCGACGGCGCTGCCGATCACCACGGGCGTGCGGTTCACGTCCACGTAGCGGCCGAGCTTCTTGAAGTCCTCGTTGGTGAGCACGATGCAGCCGTCGGTCGCCCAGGGTGGGCGGCTGTACGTCTCCGAGGGCGTGCCGTGCAGCCAGATGCCGTGGCCGTTGCGCCCATGCAGCTTGTCCCACTCGTTGGGATAGTCGAGCGGGTAGGCGCCGGGTCCGTAGAAGTCCGGCAGCTTGCTGCGCGCATCGACCACGCGATACACACCCAGCGGCGTCTTCTGGTCGCCCTGGCGCTGCTTCTCCACGCCGTTCTTGCCGAGGCTCGTGTAGAAATCGGTCACGTAGCGCGGGCGCCCGCCGTCGTTGGCGAAGACGTAGAGGCGGTTGCGCGAGGTGTCGATCACGATCACGTGGGGCTGGCTTGGCGCCAGCTGCAGCACCGGCGCGGGGATCTGCTCCACGCGCGGCGCATCCAGGTAGCGTTGCAGGCGCACGCGCGCCTCATCCTGCAGGTGCGCCACGCTGCCCGGGGCGGCGTCGAGGGAAGCGAACGCGACGGGCTTGCCGGCACGGGCCATGAGCATGTCGCCCTTCACCATGTGGCCCAGGCGGAAGTTCGGGTTGCGCTCGAGGGCGCGGTCGATCTCGCCCATCGCCTGCTTGAGGCCCGACTCGCGCAGGCCGACGATGGCGCGCACGAGCGAGCCTTCGACTTCGTTGGCGAACGCGGGCGAGGTGTTGAGCGAGCCGCCGCCCAGCGCGGCGGCCGAGAGGCAGAAGCTGGCTAGGACGATTCCCTGCGAGACGCGAAAGCCGCGGCGCAGGCGCGAGCGCTGCATCACCCGCCCACGCGCTCCTGGGTGATGAGCCAGCGATCGCCCGACCGAAGCAGCTTGAGCGTCTTGGTGTTGTCGCTCTTCAGCGTGTCGGAGCGGTAGGCCTGGCGGATGACCGCGGTGGCCTCGTTGCCGCTCACCTCGATCGAGCTCACCTTCACGTCCACCGAGATCGACTTGGGCGCCTCGATGCGCTCGGTGCGCTGCTTCTCCCACGCCGCGCGCGACATCTTGCCCGGCGGGTCGAACTCCGGCGCGTAGGCGGCGAGATAACTTTTCACGTCCTTCGCGCTCCACGCCCTTGCCCACGCTTCGATCGCGGCGGTGATCCGCGCCTTCTCGTCGTTGGCGGCGGGGGTGACGCTCGCGGCGGCAGGGGCCGCCTTGGCGGGCTCGGCCTTCGCCGGCGCGGGTGTCGTCTTCGCGGGCTCGGGCGCCTTCGCGGCCGGCGCCGGAGCCTTGGTCTCCGGCTTAACCGCGACCCGCGCCGGCTCGGCCGCGGCGGTAGTCGCCGGCGGCGGCGCGGCCTTGGCGGCTTCCGCCCTCGCCGAGGCAGCGGCGCGCGAAGCTTCGGGCCTCTGGCCGCCGGAGCGGCTGGAGCTGAAGAGCTCCTTCACCAGGGCGAGCTTGCTCTGCGCTGTGGTGTTGTTCTTGTCGAGCTGCAGCGCGCGGTCGTAGGCGCGGCTCGCGAGCTGCGCGTACACGTCGCCGAGGTTCTCGTGCGCGGTGGCGTAGCTGGGATGGGTGTGGATCGCGAGCTCGAGGGCGGCCTTCGCCTTGTCGTAATTGCCCTGCTGCGCGTAGAGGACGGCGAGGTTGTTGTACGGCTCGGGCAGCTCTGGGAAATCCTCGGTGAGGCCGGTGAACATCTGGATGGCTTCGGGGGCGCGCTTGAGCTCCGTGAGCAGGATGCCCTTGAGGAAGCGTCCCTGCGGGTCCCTCGGCTGCGCCTTGAGGAAAGCCTCGACCTTCTCCAGGGCGGGCTGGACCTTGCCCTGCCCGTAGAGCTTCTGCGCTTCGCGGAAGTCGTCGGCCGGAGCCGCCCACACGAGCGTCGCGGCGCCCACGAACCCCGCCGCGATGACCGCGGCAAGCCTGGACCTGATCGAGAAGCGCTGCGGCATCGTGCTATAATCTGTTGAATTTTATGGGAAACCATATTCTACCCGGCTTCGGGACCCTTCACAATGCGCCGCGCTGTCGGCGCTCGCCCGAAAAGCCGTTTCCAATACCCGCAACGCCCCCCGTCATTCCCGCGTAGGCGGGAACCCAAGGTCCCCCAACCTCAATTGGGCGCCCGCCAAACGCGGGTGCGACAACCGCATGTCCACACTGCAGATCCAGAACACGCTCACCCGCCGCAAGGAAACCTTCGTCCCACGCACGCCCGGAAAGGTGGGGATGTATGTCTGCGGTCCCACCGTGTACGACTTCTTCCACGTCGGCAACGCGCGCACCTTCACCACCTTCGACATGGTGGCGCGATGGCTGCGGACTTCCGGCTACGACGTCACGTACGTTCGCAACATCACCGACGTGGACGACAAGATCATGGAGCGCGCGCGCGAAAACGGCGAGGACATCGAGGCGCTCACCGCGCGCATGATCGCCGCGCTCGACGAGGATTGCGCGCGCCTGGGGCTTGCCAGGCCCGACCGCGAGCCGCGCGCCACGCGCTACATCGCACCGATGCTCGAGATCATCGAGGCCCTCGAGAAGAAGGGGCTGGCCTACCGCGCCGGCAACAAGGACGTGTGCTTCTCGGTGCGCGACTTCGAGGGCTACGGCAAGCTCTCGCGCAGGAACCTCGACGACCTGCGCGCAGGCGAGCGCGTCGCCGTCGATACGGCCAAGCGCGATCCCCTCGATTTCGTCTTGTGGAAGGCCGCGAAACCCGGCGAGCCCTCGTGGCCCTCGGTCTTCGGCGAGGGCCGTCCCGGCTGGCACATCGAGTGCTCGGCCATGTCCTGCAAGGAGCTGGGCCTGCCGTTCGACATCCATGGCGGCGGCTGGGACCTGCAGTTCCCGCACCACGAGAACGAGATCGCGCAGAGCGAGGGCGCGCATGGGCCGCCGATGGTGAACTACTGGATGCATGGCGCCTTCCTCAACATCGACCAGGAGAAGATGTCGAAGTCGCTCGGCAACTTCTTCACCGCGCGCGACGTGCTCGACCGGCTCGACCCGGTGCAGGGCGGCGAGCAGGTGCGCTGGTTCCTGCTGCGCGGGCACTACCGCAGCGAGCTCAACTTCAACTGGGAGCTCATCGGGGACGCGGGCAACGCCTTGCGTGGCTTTTACGCGACGCTTCGCGAAGTTCCCGGGGATGGCGCGGCCGTGGACTGGGGAAATCCCTTCTGCGCGCGCTTCCGCGATGCGATGAACGACGACTTCGACACGCCGGTCGCCTTCGCGGTGCTGCACGAGCTGCGCGGCGAGGTGAACCGCACGCGCTCGGCCGCGCTCGCGGGGCAACTGAAGGCGCTCGGCGGCACGCTGGGTTTCTTCCAGGGCGATCCGGAGACGTTCCTGAAGGGCGGGGCGAGCACCGAGCTGGATGTCGAGGCGCTCATCAAGCAGCGCCAGGAGGCGAAGAAGTCGAAGGACTTCGCCCGCGCCGACGCCATTCGCAAGGAGCTCGAGAGCGCCGGCATCGTGCTCGAGGACAAGCCCGGCGGTGTCACGGAGTGGCGGAGGAAATGACGCGATAGTTCCGCTGGTCGCCGTCCTACTGCGCGCACCCCGCCGCGATCACGGCTTGCACCCGCGTGCCGAACTCGGCGCTGTTGAGGAAGCCGAAATAGCGCACGTCGTTCGGATAACGCGCGCCGGTATTGAGCTCGTTGATCCAGTAGTTCACGCCGCCCACGTCCCCGCCACGGCGCAGGAACGAGTAGTACATGTCGGTCACGAACTGCGTGTTGTTGCGCGCTCGGTTGGCGTACTCGGGGTTGAACATGAAAGCCGCCGAGATCGCCTCGACGGCGGCGTATACCTGTCCGGCGCCGGCGCACTGCGCGGCGCGCAGCTGCCCCAGCCAGTAGTTGAACGAATTCGTGTCGGGCAGGCGGTTCAACAGCCCGCGGAAAAAGTCCACGACCATGTCGACTTCCGGCCGCGCCGCGGTGCTGCCGAAGATGCCTTGCGTGAAGGTGCGGAACTCGCTGGAGAACATGAACGAGAAGAGCACCACCTCGCGCGGCAGTCCCGCGTTGATCTGGCCGACCCAGTAGTTCAAGCCGTCGGCATCGGGGCCGCGGTTGAAGAACGTGTTGTACAGGTCGCTGACGAATTGCGCGTGGGTCTTGTTGGCGGCGGCGTATTCCGCGCTGTTGAAGAAGTAGCCCGCCATCACGAACCAGGTCTCGTTGATGTTGACCCCGAGCGCCGAGAGGCGCGCGGCTTCGCTCTCCCAGAACGCCTTTCCCGCCGCGTCGGGGGCGCGATTCAGGATCGCGCCGTAGTAGTGCGTCACCAGCGAGCGTTCGCCGACGCCTGCCAGTTCCACCGCCGCGAGGGGCGCATTGCTGGAAAAGCTCAGGCTTCCGTAGATAGAGCCCTGGGCCGTTGGCGTGAAGGTGACGCTCACCGTGCATGCCGCTCCCGGCTGCAACGATCCGCAGTTGTGGGAAGCCGTGAACGGGCCCGACATGGACGTCGTACTGATCTGCACCACGCCCGCGCTCGAGTTGACGAGCGTCACATGCCGTGGCGCCGAGGTTGTCTGCATTGACTGGCCGCCGAACTCGAGGCGTGCCGGCGTGACGCTCAGGCCCCCCGGGGTGCCGGAAAAGTTCGCCTCCACCGCAATGCGCCCCGTGGCGGTGAAGGTGCAGGTTCCCCCGCCCGCGCAGGGACCGCTCCATCCGGTGAAAGAGGAGCCCGCCGCCGCCGTGGCGCTGAGATGCACGGTGCTGCCTGGTGCGAAGTAGAACGTGCAGCTGCGCGCGTTGGGTGGACATTGCTGCGTGCCCGCCATGACCATGCCGGACCCGGCGCCGGCCTTGATGATCGTGACCGGCTGGCCGTAGGGATCGACGGCGTCGAAATCGACCAGTGCCACCGCCGAAGCGTTGAGCGGAATGCTGCAAGTGGTGCCCGCGTTGCCGGCGCAAGCTCCACTCCACCGGGGGGGTGACACCGTCATCAGCGAGCTGGGCGTGGGCGTTGCTGTCAGCACCACGTGGGTTCCGGGGTGGAAGGCCGAAACGCAAGCGGGGCCACAATCGATGCCTGCCGGACTGGACGTGACCTTGCCTGTCCAGTTGCCGTTCTTGTTGACGGACAGGGTCGCCGCCGTGGCCGTGCCGAAAGTCGCCGTCACCCAGGCTGCGGCATTCAGTGACACGACGCACGATCCCGTACCCGAACAGCCGCCGCCGCTCCAACCTTCGAACCTGGAACCCGGCGGCGCCGTGGCGAGCAGGGTCACGTTGGTCCCCCCGGGAAAGCCGGCGGTGCAGGTCGCGCCGCACTCGATGCCGGCCGGCGACGAAGTCACGAGGCCCGACCCCGTGCCACTCTTCGAGACCAGCACGGCCACGGACGCGTCGAGGCTGATGTCGTCGATGCGGAATGTGGTCGGCAGCGAGCTGTCGGATTCCACCGCGAAGCGCAGCCTGACCGTGCGCCCCCGCAACGAGGCCAGGTCGAACGTGCCGGTCTGGACATAAGCGGGGTTCGCGCTCTGGTTCGACAGCGTCACCAGCGGGGCCAGAGTCAACTGGGAAACCGGATCGAGGATCGAGACGATGAGCCGATCGTAGACCAAGCTTCCGGGCGCTTCCGCGGTGGAGACGCGATACCAGAATCGCAGCAGGGCTCGCGTAGCGGAGGCCGGAATGACGAAGTCCTGGTGCAGGACGTCATACGAATTCTCGACCGCACCGAGGGCCGCGTGGCGGGTGCCGCCACGGGAGTGGGTGGAATCGTCGACGATGAGGGCTCTGCCGGGCGTCGGGGGTGAGGTGAATTGCGACCAGGCCGACACGCTGCCTTCGAAGTCGCCGCTCGCGAATGCAGCGCCCGCCGGAGCAAACCCGGCCGCCACGGCTTTGGAGGTCCCGAGGCTCACAGTGCAGGGCGCGGTGCCGCTGCAACCCGAACCGTTGTCGATCCAGCCGGTGAAGGTGGATCCCGCGGCCGCAACCGCGGTCATCGTGACTGCCGTGCCATTGGCATAGCTGGCTACGCACGTCGCTCCGCAGTCGATGCCGGCGGGCGACGAGCTCACCGTGCCGCTTCCCTGGCCATGCTTCGTCGCGGTGAGGGCGTTCTTCGAGATAGATGCGCCGCCGAAGGTTGCGGTGAGCGTCATGCCGCTGTCGCCCATGGTGACACGGCATTGGCCGGTGCCGGTGCACGGTCCGCTCCAGCCTGTGAACGTCGATCCGGCAGCCGGTGTGGCCGTGAGGGTCAAAGCGGTCAGGCGGACGAAGGAGCCGGTGCAGTCAGGGGGACACACGATGTCGCCGGACGACGATGTCACGACCCCCGTACCCGTCCCCCCGGTGACCACCTGGAGCGCGTTTGTGCGATCGTAGATCGCCCCCACGATCTTGGCGGCGTCCATCGTGACCGTGCAGGAGCCGGTCCCGAAACATCCGCCGCCGTTCCAGCCCATGAAGTCCGATACCTCCCTGGTGTCGAAAGAGAAGCTCGTCGATGCGGCGGTGAGCACGACCGTGGTGCCGGCGTCGAAGCTCGCCGAGCATGAGGTCTGGTTGCCTCCACAGGAAATGCCCGGAGGGACCGACACGACGCTGCCACGCGGGCCTGTTCCCTGGTAGTTGAGGGTGAGGGTGAATTTCGGCCGGTCGAACGTGGCGGTGATGGTTTCTGGATTCGACGCGACTACGGTGCAGGTCCCGCCGGAACAGCCGGCGCCACTCCAACCCGAAAACACCGACCCTGGTGCGGGCGTCGCCGTGAAGACATAGGTAGAGCCTTGGGCGGCCACAACCGAGCAGGTGGCGCCACAGTGGATTCCTGCTGGCGCCGACGTCACGGTCCCGTCCCCGGTGCCGCCCTTGTTCACCGTGAGGATCGGGGCGTTGTCGAAGTTGATGTCGTCGATCCGGAAGGCGGTCGGAAGGATGGAATCGGTCGTGGACGTCCGGAACTGCAGCCGGATCGCGCGACCTTTGTACAAGGTGAGATCGAAAGTTTCGGACTGCGCGTACCCGCTCCCCGCGTCCAGGTTGGACAGCGCCAACAGCGGCTGCAGGCTCGTTCCGGTGAAAGGATCGATGATGGACACGTGCAGGCGGTCATAGGCATCGTTGCCGACTTCGGTCGTGGAGACGCGGTACCAGAATCGCAACCGGGCGGTGGTCGCCGAAGGCGGAATGATGAAATCCTGATAGAGCACGTCACCCGTCTCGTCCAGCAGCGCGTGTCTGGAACCGGTGCGCGAATTCGCCGCGTCGCTCACGATCAGCGACCTGGAAGGGGCCGCGGGACTGGCCAACTGGGTCCAGGCGTAGCCACCGGATTCGAAGTCGCCATTGGTCAGGTTGCCGTTGATGAAGCTCGCCGTCGCCGTCTCGGGACCGGTCATCCGCACTTCGCAAGGCGAAGGCAGCGTGATCCCGATGGTCGCGGATGGCTTGCAACTGCCCCCCCACCCGATGAAGGTGGAGCCGGCATCCGGGTAAACCCACAGCGTCACCAGGGATCCGGGCACGAAACTGCCCGAGCACGTCAAGCCGCAGTCGATGCCATTCGGTGACGATTGGATGATGCCGCCTCCAGTGCCCTGTTTGACGACGGTCAGGATCGGCGGCGCCGCGTCCGCGGTGAATGTCCAGCCGAGATCGCGCATCAGCCCGATCGTCACCGGCCCGGGGCTGTGCAGGGACTCCCCGTTCGGCAGCGAGTAGGTCATGAGGGCGTCGATGGTCGCGTTGTAGCTCTCCGCCAGGTGCGAGTAGCTCGAGCCCTGGACCCAGGTCGCCGGCGCGTAAAGCGCAACGCGCGTGCCGCCGTTGGCGGCGCTGGCATTGGGGCCCTGGAAGTACACGGCGTTGCTCTGCAGCTGCGTGGCGAGCGCTGCGGAAGGATTCGGAAAGACGCCCGTATTGATCAGCGCCTGCCCCGCGGCACTCTGGGTGAAGCGGTCGTACACCTGTGGCACCGCGCCCCAGGTTCCGCTGCCTCCGCTCACGCTCATGCCGCCCACGAAACCGAGTCCGTGGCCGATCTCGTGCAACACGACGCTCACGAAATCCTTCTGCGTGGCGGGGGTGGCCTGGTCCGTGCCGAAATACCAGCCGAAGGTGCTATTGAATGCCGCGTAGATCTCGGCCGCGGCGCCATTGAGGTCCGAGCCGGCGAGCGTATTCGCGAGTGCGATGGGATAGTGCGTGTTCGGGATCGAATTGGCGAAGCCGCTCGGGGCGCTCGTGGGCCCCGCATGCCCCAGGATGTCGGAGCGCATGTTGTTCGACCAGCAGGCATCGATGCGGATCGGCACCGTGGAGACGAGCTTCGAAGCCCATATCGTGGCGGCATGGCCGAAGGCGGCCTTGGCCGCGGCCGGCCACTCGATGCAGTTGTCGCTTTCGGATCCCGGTCCCGCGGGCAGGTAGTTGACCGTGATCGTCGCGGCCTTGAGCAGCCCTGCCTTGTATGCCGGTAATTCGGGCGGCGGCGGGATCTTTTCGAAGGAGACGTACGGAGCGTCGTACAGGATCGAGAGAAAGGGGCCTTCGAGCCCGCCCATTGTTCCCAGAGGCTCGCGCGTACTCGCGAAACCCGGTGTTGCGAAGAGGGCAGCCGACAACAGGGCGAGCGCGAGGCGCGCGCCACGCTTCAGTGGCGAATCGATGATGGGCTCCGGGGAGGGATGGCGCTCGGGCGCCGTGCGATTGGTATTCTTTTTCGTGACATCATTCTCACCGAGCGCATGCGGCGGCGCAATCGATGTATCCCCCAACCGATGGACTTCGTCGCGAGTTCCACGTTACGTGCGCAATGTGGAAAAGAAAAAGGGCGCCGGCGGCGCCCTTTTGCATTCGCGGTGAATGCCGTCAGCGCACGAACCTCTGGTCCTTCGAGATGATGGTCAAGTCGACGAACTTCGATCCGCTGCGGTTGTTGGGCCCGTAGCTCACCTTGAAGCCGCCGGCGTCGTAATCCTGGATCGACTCCATCGCCCGCACGAAGCCGTCGCGCGTGAGGTTGCGGCCGGCGCGGCGAAGGCCTTCGACCATCACCTTGGCGGCGATGTAGCCCTCGAGCGTGCCGAACCCGGGCTCGCCCTTCACTTCCTCGATCGCCTTGCGGTACTCCTTCACCACCGGGACGCTGCTGTCCCAGGGGAAGGGCACCACTTGGGAGATCTGCACGCCGCGGCCTTCGCGGTCGAGCTCCTTCGCGAGCGCCTTGCTGCCCACGAAGGAGACGTTCCAGAAGGTGGGGTTCACGCCCGCCTTCTTCATCGACTTGATGAACGCCGCGCACGAGGTGTAGGCGCTGATCATCACGATCGCCTGGGGCTGCGCGGCCTTCATGGCCTCCACGGCCTTGGCTACCTCCACCGTGTTGCGCTCGACCGTGCCCTTGGCGACGATCTGCAGGTTGCGCTTCTTCAGGGCGCGCTCTACGCCGTCGAGGCCCGCCTGGCCGTAGGCATCGTTCTGGTAGAAGACCGCGATCTTGTCGATGCTCATCGCGGTGAGGTGCTGCACGATGGCCTCGGTCTCGTCGTAGTAGCTCGCGCGCACGTTGAAGACGTACGGGTTGACGGGGCTGCGCAGAAGCTCGGCACCCGTGAACGGGCCGACGAAGGGAACACGCGCCTCGGTGAAGATCGGCAGCGAGGCCTGCGAGGTCGGCGTGCCCACGTAGCCGAAGAGGGCGAAGACCTTCTCGTCGTTGATGAGCTTGCGGGTGTTGGCGGCCGCGCGCGCCGACTCGTAGCCGTCGTCGAGCGTCTTCAGCACGATCTTGCGGCCGTTCACCCCGCCGCGGGCATTGACCTGGTTGAAATAGAGCGTGGCGCCCATCTGCATGTCCAGGCCCAGCTGCTGGGCCGGCCCGGTGAGGGCGACCGACTGCCCGAGGACGACCTGCGAATCGCTCACGCCCTGCGCGAGGGCGGAGGTGGCGGCGAAGGCGAGCGCCGCGAGGCTTGCGCGAATCATCTGACTCCTCCCGAGAGCGGGGCATGGTGGAAGCGCCCCCGGGAAATCATACGCCGCGGCATCGCGCAGTAAAGCGCCGCCCGTCGGTTACAGCTGTCACTTCGGCCGGAAGTTCGCAAGCCTCCCTAGCCGGCGAAGAACTCCCGCACCTTGTCCATGAAGGTCTTGGCGCGCGGGGTATGGCGCGAATCGCCCTTGTTGATCTCGTCGAACTCGCGCAGCAGCTCCTTCTGGCGGTCTGTTAGGCGCACCGGCGTCTCCACCACGACTTGGCAGAGCAGGTCGCCGGGGTAGGTCGAGCGCACGCCCTTGATGCCCTTGCCGCGCAGGCGGAACACCTGGCCCGTCTGGGTCTCGGGCGGAATCTTGATCTTGGCCGAGCCGTCGAGGGTCGGGATCTCGATCTCCCCGCCGAGGGCCGCCTGGCCGAAGCTGATCGGCATGTCGCAGTGCAGGTTGTCTCCGTCGCGCTGGAAGACGCCGTGCTCCTTGAGGTGGATCACCACGTACAGGTCGCCCGGAGGCCCGCCGTTCACGCCGGCCTCGCCTTCGCCCGAGAGGCGGATGCGGTCGCCTTCGTCCACGCCGGCGGGGATCTTCACCGCGAGCGTCTTGTGCTTCTTGAGCCTTCCCGCGCCGCGGCAGGTCGCGCACGGGTCGGAGATCATCTTGCCGCTGCCATGGCAGGTCGGGCAGGTCTGCTGGATGGAGAAGAACCCCTGCGACATGCGCACCGTGCCGCCGCCGTGGCAGGTCTCGCAGGTCTTCGGTTGCGTGCCCGGCTTGGCGCCCGTGCCGTGGCACGTCTCGCACGCCTCCATGGTGGGGATGCGGATCTTGGTTTCGGTGCCGCGCGCCGCCTGCTCGAGGGTGACTTCGAGGTTGTAGCGCAGGTCCGCGCCGCGAAAGACGTTGCCGCGCCCGCGCCCCTGCCCGCCGCCGAAGATGTCGCTGAAGATGTCGCCGAAAGCCTCGGCGAAGCCGCCGAATCCTTCCGGCCCGCCGCCCATGCCGCCCATCTGCGGATTCACGCCCGCGTGGCCGTAGGCGTCGTACGCGCGGCGCTTCTCGGGCTCGGAGAGCATCTCGTAGGCTTCCTTGGCCTCCTTGAACTTCTCCTCGGCATCCTTGCTGTCCGGATTGCGGTCCGGATGGAACTTCATCGCGAGCTTGCGATAGGCCTTCTTGATGTCCTCGTCGGAGGCGTCCTTGTTGACGCCGAGGACTTCGTAGTAGTCGCGTTTCTTGGTGGCCATGCGTACGGCTATTTTCCGGTGACGGGGACGGGGAACGGGGAGCGTCCCGCGTCACCCGTCCCGGGTTTTCCTACGCCGACTTCTTGTCCTTGACTTCCGTGTACTCCGCATCCACCACGTTGCCGTCGTCTTCCTTCTTCTCGGGCTCCGCGGAAGCCTGGGCGCCGGCGGCGGCTTCGGGGCCCGCGCCCGGGCCGGCGTTCTTCGCCTGCGCGTCGGCGTAGACCTTCTCGCCCAGCTTCTGCGAGGCTGCGGCGAGCGCCTTCACCTTCTCCTCGATGGCGTCCTTGTCCTCGCCCTTCATGACGCCCTCGACGTCCTTGATGGCCGCCTCGATCTTCTCCTTCTCCCCGCCCTCGAGCTTGTCGCCGTACTCGCCGAGCGACTTGCGGATCGAGTGCACCAGCGCCTCGGCCTGGTTGCGGGCGTTCACGAGCTCGAGCGCCTTGCGGTCCTCGTCGGCGTGCGCCTCGGCATCCTTCACCATCTTCTGGATCTCGTCCTCCGAAAGGCCCGAGCTCGCCTTGATGGTGATCTTGTTCTCCTTGCCGGTCGCCTTGTCCCGGGCCGACACGTGCAGGATGCCGTTGGCGTCGATGTCGAAGGTCACCTCGATCTGCGGCATGCCACGCGGGGAAGGCGGAATGCCCTCGAGGTTGAACTGGCCCAGGCTCTTGTTGCCCGAGGCCACGTCGCGCTCGCCCTGCAGCACGTGGATCGTGACCGCCGACTGGTTGTCGTCGGCCGTCGAGAACACCTGCTGCGCCTTGGTCGGGATGGTGGTGTTCTTCTGGATGAGCTTGGTCATCACCCCGCCGAGGGTCTCGATGCCGAGCGAAAGCGGCGTCACGTCCAGCAGCAGCACGTCCTTCACGTCGCCCTGCAACACGCCGCCCTGGATCGCCGCGCCCACGGCCACGGCCTCGTCGGGGTTCACGTCGCGGCGCGGCTCCTTGCCGAAAAACTCCTTCACCTTCTCCTGCACCTTCGGCATGCGCGTCATGCCGCCCACCAGGATCACGTCGCTGATGTCGGAGAGCTTGAGGCCCGAGTCCTTGAGCGCGGTCTCGCACGGCTTGATGGTGCGCTCGATCAGCTCGTCCACGAGGGACTCGAGCTTGGCGCGCGTGAGCTTCATCGAAAGGTGCTTCGGCCCCGAGGCATCCGCGGTCACGTACGGCAGGTTGATGTCGGTGCTCTGCGAGCTCGACAGCTCGATCTTCGCCTTCTCCGCGGCTTCCTTGAGGCGCTGGAGCGCGAGGACGTCTTTGGAAAGGTCCACGCCCTGCTCCTTCTTGAACTCGGCCACGATGTAGTCGATCACGCGCTGGTCGAAGTCCTCGCCGCCCAGGAACGTGTCGCCGTTGGTCGAGAGGACCTCGAACTGGTGCTCTCCCTCGATGTCGGCGATCTCGATGATCGAGATGTCGAAGGTGCCACCGCCGAGGTCGTAGACCGCGATCTTGCGGTCGCCTTCCTTCTTGTCGAGGCCGAAGGCGAGCGCCGCCGCGGTGGGCTCGTTGATGATGCGCTTGACCTCGAGGCCCGCGATGCGGCCGGCGTCCTTGGTCGCCTGGCGCTGGGAATCGTTGAAGTAGGCGGGCACGGTGATGACGGCTTCGGTCACCGGCTCGCCGAGGTAGTCCTCGGCCGTCTTCTTCATCTTGCGCAGCACCTCGGCCGAGACCTGGGGCGGGGCAATCTTCTTGCCGTGCACTTCCACCCAGGCGTCGCCGTTGTCGGCCTTGACGATTCGGTAGGGCATGAGGCCGATGTCCTTCTGGACTTCCTTCTCCTCGAACTTGCGGCCGATGAGGCGCTTCACCGCGAAGAGCGTGTTCTTCGCGTTGGTGACGGCCTGGCGCTTGGCCGGGGCGCCGACAAGGATCTCGTCGTTGTCGGTATAGGCGACGATCGAGGGCGTGGTGCGGGCTCCCTCGCTGTTCTCGATGACCTTGGGCTTGCCGCCTTCCATGATGGCCACGCACGAATTGGTCGTGCCGAGGTCGATGCCGATGATCTTTGCCATGTCCGTCTTCCTTCGTTCTGGATATCTGTTGGTCTGGGTGGGAAGTGAGGTTTAACGCCGTAACTTCAAGGGGATGCGGGCCTCATGCGTCCTTGCCTCGGGCCACGGTCACCAGCGCCGGGCGCAGCACCCGCTCGTTCAGCAGGTAGCCCTTCTGCAGCACCGTGACGACGGTGTTGGGCTCCTGGTCGCTCTCGACCTGGCTGATCGCCTGGTGGCGGTGCGGATCGAACTTCTCGCCCGCGGGGGAGATTTCGCGCACGCCGTTCTTCTCGAACACCTGCTCGAGCTGGCGCGCGGTAAGCTCCACGCCCTCCTTGAACGCCTGCAGGGTCGCGTTCTCCACGGCCAGGGCGGCGTCCAGGCTGTCCTTCACGGCGAGCAGGGCGGAGGCGAACGACTCGATGCCGAACTTGTGCGCCTTGGCTACGTCCTCCTGGCCGCGGCGGCGGATGTTCTCACCCTCGGCCTTCGCGCGCAGCCAATCCTCGCGCAGCTTGTTGGCTTCCTCGGTTGCGGCGGCGAGGCGCGCCTCCAGGTCGGCCACGCGGGGATCCACGCCGGCCTCGATTTCGTCACGCTGGGGTGGCGGCTGCACCGGCTGGCCGGCGGCTCCGCCGGTGAATTCGGCGTCAGTCACGACAGATTCCTCAAGAAAAACAAATGCTTGGAAGTCAGATGGGGATTGCCCCCATCGTTTTCAAGGGCTTTCCCGGGTTTACTTGCGCCTGCTGAAGAGAATCCAGCTCGTGAGCAGCGTGATCAGGCTGTAGAGGATCGAGCCCACCAGCGCGGCGATGAACCCTGTGACCCGGAATCCCTGGACAATTTCCGCGACGAACCAGAAAAGGAACGCGTTGATCACGAAGATGAAAAGGCCGAGGGTGAGGACGGTCGCGGGCAGGGTGAGCAGGATCAGCAGCGGCCGGATCACCGCGTTCACCAGTCCCAACACCAGCGCCGCGATGAGGGCGGCGGGAAAGCTTTCCACCGTCACGCCAGGGTAGAGGTAGGCCACCGCGAGCAAGGCGGCGGCGTTGACGATCCAGCGGGCAAGCAGGGCGATCATGGCGGCTTCTCGAGGGCCTGGACCTGCTCGATCGCGAGGATCGACAGGGCCGTCATGAAGGGCGGCAGGTCGTTGGTGGTGGGGATGTAGTGGAAATCCTTGCCGCCCGCCTCGAGGAAAGTGGCCCTGCCCTCGATGGCGATTTCCTCGAGGGTCTCTAGGCAGTCGGCCGCGAACCCGGGGCAGATCACGTCCACGCGCCGCACGCCCTCGCGGCCCATCTCCTTCAGCGTGTCGCCGGTGTAGGGCTTGATCCACTCCTGGGCGCCGAAGCGCGACTGGAAGGCGACCGTCGTGCGCTTGTCGTTCCAGCCCAGCTCGGTGGCGATGAGCCGGGCGCTTTCCAGGCACTGGTCGCGGTACGGATCGCCGCGCTCGACGTTGCGCCTGGGCAGGCCGTGGAAGCTCATGAGCAGCCGATCGGGCCGGCCATGCTTGAACCAGTACTCGTTCACGCTCTTGGCGATCGCCTTCACGTAGGCGACGTGGGCGTGGAAGTCCTGCACCACGCGCACCTTCGGGCGCGGCTTCCACTTGCGAAGCGCCTTCTGCAGCGCATCCTCGGCGCTTTTCGTCGTGCTCTCCGAATATTGCGGATAAAGCGGCAGCACCAGGATGTTGCGGCACTCCTTGTCCCGCAGCTCCTTCAGCCCCTCGGCGATCGAGGGCTTGCCGTAGCGCATCGCGCCCGCCACCGGCACCGGCCGTGCCATTCGCTGTCCCAGGTAGCCGCGCATGAGCTGCGTCTGGCGCGAATGGTAGATGCGCAGCGGCGAGCCGTCGGGCTTCCAGATCTTCGCGTACTTCTTCGCCGTCTTCGCGGGCCGGAAAGGGAGCACGAGGAAGTTGAGGATCAGGAACCAGAGCGGGCGCGGAATCTCGACCACGCGAGGGTCCCACAGGAACTCGCGCAGGTAGCGGCGCACCGCGCCGGGCGTGGGCTCGTCCGGCGTCCCCAGGTTGACGAGGAGTACGCCCGTCGTGGGGAGCTTGGGGACCGTCGCGGAATTATCGCGAGAGGACACGCGCGATAAACCGGGACTGTCCCCGGTGTTGTTCCCGTCCCCAGTGTCGTTCCCTGCTCAATGCTGCGACAGCGCCGACGACACGAGCCTCGCCGTCACGTCCACGATCGGGATGACCCGCTCGTAGGCCATGCGCGTGGGGCCGATCACGCCCACGGTGCCGACGATCCGGCCATCCACTTCGTAGGGAGCCGTCACCACGGAGCATTCGTCGAGCGGTACGAGCTCCGACTCGCCGCCGATGAAGATCTTCACGCCCTCGGCGCGCTCGCTCTGCTCGAGGAGCTCGAGCAGTTGGGTCTTGCGCTCGAAGACCTCGAAGAGCCGCCGCAGCCGTTCCATGTCGCCGGAGATGTCGTCCACCTCCAGCAGGTTGCGCCCGCCGGTGATCACCACGCCGTCGGCCGGGCGCATCGCCTCGCTGCCGGTCTCGATCGCGGCCTGCATCAGCGACGAGATGTCGCGGTGCAGCTCGTGCAGCTCGTTCCTCACCTTGCTGCGCAGCTGGTCGAACTCCACCCCCGCGTAGTTCTGGTTGATGTAGTTGGCGGCCTCGACCAGTTGCGAGGGCGAGTAGTTGCGGTCGGTGACGAGCACGCGGTTCTGCACCTCGCCGTCGCTCGCCACGATGATGAGCAGCACGCGCTTCTCCGACAGCGTGAAGAATTCGATGTGCCGAAGCACGGCGCCGCGCCGCCGCGGCGAGACGACGATGCCGGCGAACTGGGTGAGGTCGGAGAGCAGCTGCGAGGCGGTGTTGACGATGCGGTGGGGATCGTCGGGTGCCAGCTGCTCCTCCATCTGCTGGCGCTCCAGCTCTTCCATCGGCCGAACCGTGAGCAGCGTATCGACAAAGAGGCGATATCCCTTGGGGGTAGGCACGCGCCCCGCGGAAGTGTGCGGGCTCGCGACGAAGCCCATCTCCTCGAGGTCGGCCATCACGTTGCGGATGGTGGCGGGCGAAAGCTCGAGGTTGGAGAAGCGCGACAGCGCACGCGAGCCCACCGGTTGTCCGTCGGCGATGTAGCGCTCGACGAGGATCTTCAGGAGGTTCTGGGCGCGTTCCGAAAGCATGGGAGTCGAGGCTATTCTACAAACAATCATGCTTTAATTGCGGCCATGCCGCCCGCGTTCAAGACGGTGGCCGTCGTCGGCAAGAGCGACGCCCCGAGCCTCCCCGATATCCTCGACCAGCTCGCCGGCGTGCTGCGCTCACGCGGCGTGGCGCTCATCATGGATCCGGCCACCGCCGGTGCCTCGCGCGTGAAGCCCCAGGCGGTGGTGGAGCTGGAGGCGATGCCCGCCAAGTGCGATCTCGCGGTGGTGGTGGGCGGCGACGGCACCCTCATCGCGTGCGCGCGCCTCATGGCGCAACACGGCGTGCCGCTCGTGGGCGTGAACCTGGGCCGGCTGGGCTTCCTCACCGACATTCCCGCCGACAGCGTGGCTTCCGCCATCGAAGGCGTGCTTGCCGGCGAGTTCACCGCCGAGCAGCGCCTGCTGCTGGAAGGCTCGGTGCGCCGCGGCCGCCAGACGATGATCTCGGCGCTCGCGATGAACGATATCGTGGTGAGCCGCGGGGCGGTCGGCAGCATGATCGAGTTCGCCGTCACGGTGGATGGGGAGTTCATCTACAGCCTGCGCGCCGACGGCCTCATCGTCTCCACGCCCACGGGCTCGACCGCTTACGCGCTCTCGGCCGGGGGGCCCATCCTGCATCCGGCGCTGTCGGCGATCGCGCTCGTGCCGATCTCCCCGCACACGCTCTCCAACCGCCCCGTGGCCATCCGCAGCAGCTCGAAGGTCGAGATCACGCTGGTGCGCGGCGTGGACGCGCGCGCCAATTTCGACGTCCAGGCGCATTTCCAGCTGGAGCACAACGACGTGGTGTGCGTGGCCGCCGCCCCTCGGCCCGCCACCTTGCTGCATCCTCGCGGCTACCGGTACTTCTCGATGCTGCGGCAGAAGCTTCGCTGGACCGAGCGGGCTTCCTGACCGCAAGGCATTTCACGCCGATGCCCGCCCATGGATCGCCGATGGAAATGAGCCTTCGTGCGTGTCCCTGCCGTCAACGCGAACGCGAGCGCGGCCGTTCTTCACATCCATCTATCGGCGCGGTATCGGCGGCATCGGCGTGAAATTCCCCTGCCCGCATCAGTCCCCATGTTGAGGGCTCTCTCCATCCGTGACTACGTGATCGTCGAGCGGCTCGAACTCGAGTTCGCCGCCGGCTTCACCGCGCTCACGGGAGAGACGGGCGCGGGCAAGTCGATCCTCGTCGATGCGCTCGCCCTCGCGCTGGGCGGCCGTGCGGATCCGGGCGTGGTCCGCGCCGGCGCCCAGCGCGCGGAGATCGGCGCCGATTTCGATGCGGCGAGCCTGCCGGAGGTGCGGGCCTGGCTGGCGGCGCAGGAGCTGGAGGAGGGCGATGGCGCATGCATCGTGCGGCGCACGCTCGATGCGAGCGGGCGCTCGCGCGCCTTCGTGAACGGCCGCCCGGCCACGGCTGCGCAATTGCGGGAGCTGGGCGAGCGCCTGCTCGACATCCACGGCCAACACGACCACCAGTTGCTCCTCAAGCGAGAGCGGCAGCGCGCGCTGCTGGACGCCTTCGGCGCGCACGAGGCGCTGGCCGAAGAGGTCGCGCGAAGGCATGGCGAGTGGCGCCGCGTGGCCGAGCAGCGGGCGGCACGCGAAGGCGCGCAGCGCACCTCCGCGCGCGAGCGCGAGCTGCTGGCGCATGAGCTGCGCGACCTCGAGGCGCTCGCCTTCGAGCCGTCGCAATGGCAGGAGGACCAGGCCGAGCATCGGCGGCTCGCCCACGCGCAGGAGCTCATCGATTCGGTGTCCGCCTGCGCCGAGGCGCTCGATGAATCCGATGACGCCGTGAGCACCCGGCTCGCCATGGCGGCTTCGCGCCTGGCCGAAGCCGCCGCGCTCGATCCTTCGCTCGAGGAAGCGCGCCGTGGCCTGGAAACCGCTCACGTGCACGCCCAGGACTCCGCCCAGCTGCTGCGTCGCTACCTCCAGCGCCTGGAGATCGATCCGGGGCGGCTGTCGCAGCTCGATGCGCGCCTGAAGGCCGTCGTCGACTGCGCGCGCAAGTACCGCGTCGACCCGGTGGAGCTTCCCGCCGCCCTCGAGGAGCGGCGCGCGCGCCTGGCAGAGCTGGGCGGCGAGCAGAGCCTGGAGAGCCTCAAGGCCCAGGAGGCCGCGCTCGAAAAGGCCTATCGCGAAGCGGCATCGAGACTCTCGCAGGCGCGTCGCGAGGCGGCGCGAAGGCTGGGCACTGAAGTCACCCGCACGCTGCAGAAGCTCGCCATGCCAGGCGGTCGCCTCGAAGTGGCGCTGCAACCGCTCGAGGTGCCGTCGGCGGGCGGCCTGGAGGCCGTCGAGATCCAGGTATGCGCCCACGAGGGCCAGGCGCTGGCGCCGCTCGCGCGCGCCGCTTCAGGGGGCGAGCTGTCACGCCTGTCGCTGGCGATCCAGGTATTGCTCTCGGGGCGGGCTTCGGTCGCCACCCTCATCTTCGATGAGGTCGATGCGGGCATCGGCGGCGCGGTGGCCGAAGTCGTGGGCCAGCTCCTGCAGTCGTTGTCGCGCCACCACCAGGTGCTCGCGGTCACGCACCTGCCGCAGGTCGCGGTGCACGCGCGCCAGCAGCTGCGCGTGTCCAAGCACACGGCCGGCGGCGTCACCACCGCGCGCGTCGAGCCACTAGATGGCGAGGGGCGCGTGGACGAGGTCGCCCGCATGCTCGGTGGGCTCACGATCACCGAGGCCACGCGCCGCCATGCCGCCGAGATGTTGCAAATGGCGCGCTCTGCGAGTACACCAGTAAGAAAAGAGAAGGGGCGGGCGGCGGCCGGACGATCCTGACCGCGGCCGCCGGGGGGACTGGGATGGATTCGGGGATGCCACCGGCAGGGAAGACCGCGATCGTGCTCGCAGGCGGCGGCGCGCGCGCGGCTTACCAGGTGGGCGTCCTGCAGGCGATCAAGGAGATCGTCCCGGACCCGAAGGTGAACCCCTTTCCCGTCATCTGCGGCACTTCGGCGGGCGCCGTCAACGCCGGGGCGCTCGCCGTCTATGCCGACGATTTCGGCCGCGCGGTCGACCATTTGCTGGAAGTCTGGCGCCACTTCGAGCCGCGCCACGTCTATCGCGCCGACTTGCCCGGCGTCGTCGCGAACAGCAGCCGCTGGCTCGCAGGCTTCTTCTTCGGCGCTTTCCTGCGCGAAAAGCGCATCTCGCTGCTCGACAACCGACCCCTCGAGAGCCTGCTGTCGCGCTACCTCAACTTCGACCGCATCGAGCGCAACATCGAGACCGGCGCGCTCGACGCCGTGGCGATCAACTGCTCCGGCTACACCTCGGGCCAGAGCGTGAGCTTCTTCGAAGGCATGCGCGAGCTGCCCGGCTGGAAGCGCTCGCAGCGCATCGGCATCCGCACGCGCATCAAGGTGCAGCACCTGATGGCCTCGAGCGCGATCCCCTTCCTCTTCCCGCCCTACCACCTCAACCGCGAGTACTTCGGCGACGGCTCCATGCGCCAGGTCGCGCCGGTGAGCCCGGCGCTGCACCTGGGGGCCGACCGCATCGTGGTGGTGGGCACGGCCAGGATCCGCACCGACGCGCCCGAGCGCACGCGCGGCGACAGCTTTCCCACGCTCGCCCAGGTCGCCGGGCACGTGATGAACTCGATCTTCCTCGACAGCCTCGCCGTGGACCTGGAGCGGCTCGAGCGCATCAACCGCACGGTGAGCTGCTCATCGCCCGAGGCGCTGAAAAAGATGGGCCTGTCGCTGCACCACGTCGACGTCCTCGTGATCACGCCCTCGGAGCCGCTCGACCAGATCGCCCTCAAGCACGTGCGCAACTTGCCGTACACCATCCGCTTCCTGCTGCGCTCCATCGGGGCCATGCGGCGCGGCGGCGCGAACCTCGCCAGCTACCTGCTCTTCGAGCAGGGCTATTGCCGCGAGCTCATCCAGCTGGGCTACCACGACACACTGAAGCGGCGCGAGGAGGTGGAGGCGTTCCTCGCGGGCGGGCTCTCGATCGTGCCTGGCGCCTTCATGCGCACCACCAGCTTCACGGTGGCGCAGCCGAAGGCAGAGGCGGCCGCTTCCTAAGCTCGAAATGAAGAAGGCCCGCATGGCGGGCCTTCCATCGGGTTGCCGCGATCAGCGCGGCGCGCGCTCGCGGCTGCCGAACCGGTCGCGCTGCATCTCGGCGACTTCCTCGCGCGGGAGGTACTTCGTGTTGGTCGCGCCGGCGGCGGGCGTGAGGTGCGTGCCCGTCCCGTAGCGCTGGGCGCTTTTCCAGCCTGGGGGCAGCTCGGTGTCGATCACGGGGAAGGCGCACCCGGCGAGGAGCAGGGTGGTGGCGGCCGGAAGCAGGATCTTCATCGTCAGGTCTCCGGGGGTGGAATATTTCGCGAAGCTTCGCGCAGCTTGCCGCCGCGGTCAACACGACGGGTGCCGAGGATGCGGTAAGGTTGCGCGCCATGGATACCAACGCCCCGCGACCGCCACGCCCGACGCCCACGCGGCGAGAGGCCTTTCCGCACCTGCAGGCCATCACCACCCGCTGGCTCGACAACGACGCCTATGGCCACGTGAACAACGCCGTGTACTTCACCTACTTCGATACGGTGGTGAATACCTTTCTCATCGGCCGCGGCGTGCTCGACGTGGCCAGGGGCCCGGTGATCGGCGTGGTAGTCGACGTGGGCTGCCACTACTTCGCATCCCTCGCCTATCCGGAGGCCGTGACCGGCGGGCTACGCGTGGCGCATATCGGCGGCTCCAGCGTGCGCTACGAGATCGCGCTGTTTGGCGAAGGCCGGGAAGAGGCGGCAGCGCAGGGCCACTTCGTGCACGTGTACGTGGACCGCGAGACGCGGCGCCCGGTGCGGCTGCCGGATGCGCTGCGCGCGGCGCTGCAACCGCTCGTCATTGGGAGCACATCATGAAGACGCGTTACGTGCTGGGCGTCGCGGCGCTGGTGGCCACGGCGAGCTTCGCGCCGGCGCTCGATGCGCAGGCGCCCGCCATCAAGCGCACGCCGCTGCAGCGCATCGACCTGGGAGACGGGCGCGAGCTGATCCTGGGCATCGCGGAGATCGCCCCGGGCGGCTCCACCGGCAAGCACAGCCACTTCGGCATCGAGACCGGCTACGCGCTCGAGGGCACTTCATCGATGGAGGTCGAGGGCGAGCCCACGCGCACGCTGAAGGCGGGGGACAGCTACTTGATCGCAGCGGGCAAGGTGCACGATGCCAGGGTGGTCGGCGACAAGCCTGCCAAGGTGCTCGCGGTGTACGTGGTCGAGAAGGGCAAGCCGCTCGCCACGCCGCGCTAGGGGCTTGCCTGCCGGCCGCGGCGGGCGACTTTCACCGCCTCGCCCGCAAGCAGGGCGCCGATGCCGAGCGGCGCGAGCGCGAGAAGCCCCCACCCGACTCGCCAGCTGGTATGGCAGGCCACGCCGTAGTCGGCGATGAGCGCCGCCTCGATCACCGCGAGCACTGTCCAGGCAAGGAGCCAGGCGCAGGTACCGACGGTGGAGCTCGGCCAGTAGGCCGTATGGGTCGCCGCGCCCGCGCCCACCAAACCCAGCGTGGCGCAGATCGTTGCGGCCAGCAGGTGAACCCGGGCTTCGCACACGCGATCGGACAACACTCCATCGGCCACCAGGCTCTCCGCCACCGGGTACAGCAGCACCAGCGCCATCGACGTGAGCAGCAGCCCGCCCAGCAGCGGAGTGAGCATGTCGTGCACGGAGCCACGCTCGCCTCGCCGCATCGAGGGATGCCCTCAGGTGGCGAGCAGTATCGACGAGCGCGCCGGTCGCGCGCCGCCGCCGAAGATGCGCCCGAGGAACGCGGACACCGCCTCGATCTCCTCGCCGCAGACCGCGTGCGGCATCGGCCACGTCTGCCACTCGACCTCGTAGCCGCGGCGCTGCAGGGTTGCTCGCGAGGCTTCCGCCAGCTGCAGCGGAATCACCTGGTCGTCGGTGCCGTGGGCCATGAAGATGGGGGTCGCACGGTTTGCCGAGGCCGCCTCGGCATCGAGCGAGCCTTCCAGGGTGAGGTACGTGGAAAGCGCCACGATGCCCCCCAGGCGATTCGCGTGCCGCAAGCCCACCTGCAGCGCGATGGCGCCGCCCTGCGAGAAGCCGGCGAGCACGATGCGCGAGGCATCGATGCCGCGATCGCGCTCGCGGGCGATGACCCGCTCGACGGCGGCCTGGGATTCGCGGATGCCGCGCTCGTCGGGCAGTCGCGCGACGTCGTTCATGGCGATGTCGTACCAGGCTCGCATCTCCATGCCGTTGTTGATCGTGACCGGGCGCACCGGAGCGTGCGGAAAGAGGAACCGAAGCGCGAGGTCCTCGGGCAGCGGAAGCTCGCGCACGATGGGCACGAAGTCCCAGCCGTCGGCGCCCAGGCCATGCATCCAGATGACGGTTCCCGCGGGGTCTTCGCCTGTGACGAGCTCGATGTGCTTGAGCAGTTCCAAGTTCAGTTTCCTTTTTCTCCCTCTGCCTTGGGAGAGGGTTGGGGTGAGGGTGAGGGTGCGCGAATCGCCGATTTCGGCCGGAAGGCCCGCACCACTTCCTCGCGCGTCTCGAGGTAGGGCCCGCCGATGAGGTCGATGCAGTACGGGACCGCGGCGAAGATGCCGGCGACGAGCGGCTTGCCTTCCCCGTCCTTGAGGCCCTCCAGCGTCTCGCGGATCGACTTGGGCTGCCCCGGAAGGTTCAGGATCAGCGCCTTGCCGCGGATCACCGCCACCTGGCGCGAGAGGATCGCGGTGGGGACGAACTCGAGGCTGATGCGGCGCATCTGCTCGCCGAAGCCGGGCATTTCCCGGTCGGCGACGGCCAGGGTGGCCTCGGGTGTCACGTCGCGGGGCGCGGGCCCGGTGCCGCCGGTGGTCACCACCAGGTCGCACGCGCGCATGTCCACCAGCTCGCGCAGGGTTTCCTCGATCACCGCGCGCTCGTCGGGGATGAGGCGGCGCTCGAACTCGATCGGGTTGTGCAATGCGCTCGCGAGCCACTGCTCGAGCGCCGGGATGCCCTCGTCGCGGTAGATGCCCTGGGAAGCGCGATCGCTCGTGGCGACGAGGCCCACGCGAACAGGATCGTGGTTGCTCATGGGCGCCTCGCGTGGTCCTGCACGATCGTGTTGACGATGTGGAAGAGCTCGCGGAAGTGCTTCGGCGCGCGCTCCGCCTCGCGCTCCTTCCTCGCTGCATCCACCAGGTTCTGCAACCGCTTGGGATCGGCGGCCGGGAACTCGTGTGCGAAGCGGCCGATGCTCGACGGATCTCGCAGCATGTCGTCGCGCCACTTTTCGGCCAGGTGGAAGAGCGCCGTGTCCTTCTGCGAAGGCGCGTGGAACGCCTCGAGCCGGGCGGCGATGGGGCCTGCGTCGATGTGCCGCATGATCTTGCCGATGTACTGCATCTGCCGGCGGATCGCCTCGTGGCGCGTGAAGCGCTTGCATTCGAGCACCGCCTCGCGCAGGTCCTCGGGAAGGTCCATGCGCTTGAGCTGCGCGTTCGAGAGCTTCACCAGCGCGGCGCCGATGTCCTGCAGCTCGGTCATGCGCTGCTTGCGCCGGGTCTTGCTGATAAAATCTTCGTCTTCCATTTGCGGTTTTCGCTTCCTTCCAGCAGCGGGAGTGTAGAACCTTTCGGCAACCGGCGGGTCCTTCGGTTTCCCGCCGCTTGACCCCCTCCCCGCCCCGAGACCGAGATGCCAGACCTGCCGGTTCCTTCCGCAGCATTGCCCCTGACGCGCGATGCGATGGGGGATGTCGCACGCCGCGCGATCGAAATTGCGCGAGCCCGCGGCGCAAGCGATTCCGAAGTCGAGATTTCCGCCGCCGTTGGGCAGTCGGTCACGGTGCGCCGCGGCGAGGTCGAGACGGTCGAATACAACCGCGACAAGGGCCTGGGCATCACGGTCTTCTTCGGCCAACGCCGCGGCAACGCAAGCACTTCGGACCTCTCGCCGGAAGCGGTGGAGCGCACCGTCGAGGCTGCCTGCGCGATCGCGCGCCACACGGCCGAGGACGAGTTCGCGGGGCTCCCTGACGCGGCGCGCCTGTATCGGGGCGGCGGGCGCGACCTTTCGCTCTTCCATCCCTGGGGACTCGGAGTGGAGGAGGCGATCGAGCTCGCCCGCCGGTGCGAGGCGGCGGCGCTCGCGGTGGACAAGCGCATCACCAATTCCGAAGGCGCGACGGTTTCCTCGTACGACTCGGACTTCGTCCTCGCCAACTCGCTCGGCTTCTGCGACGGCTTCGCCAGCTCCAAGGCGAGCGTGAGCTGCAGTGTCGTGGCCGAGGACAAGGGCGGGATGCAGCGCGATTACTGGTATACCTCGCAACGCGACGCGGCGAAGCTCGAAGCCGCCGACGACGTGGGTCGCATCGCTGGCCAACGCGCCGTGGCGCGCCTGGGCGGGCGGCGCATGGCCACCGCCGAGATGCCGGTGCTGTTCGAGGCCAATATCGCGGGCAGCCTGCTGTCGCATTTCGTTTCCGCCGCGAGCGGTTCCAGCCTCTACCGGCGCTCGTCCTTCCTGCTCGACCGCCTCGGCACGCAGGTTTTCGCCCCGCAAGTGGACATCTTCGAGGATCCGCACCTGCCGGGCGAGATGGCGAGCGCGAATTTCGACGCCGAAGGCGTGGCGACCGCTCCGCGGGCCATTGTCGAGGCTGGCGTGTTGAAGGGATGGTTCCTCTCCACCTATTCGGCCCGCAAGCTGGGCCTCGAGACCAGCGGCAATGCCGGCGGCAACCATAACCTGATCGTGCGTCCCGGCGAGCTCGACCTGGACGGCCTGCTGAAGAAGATGGGCCGCGGCTTCCTCGTGACCGAGCTCATGGGGCAGGGCGTGAATCCCGTGACCGGCGACTATTCGCGCGGCGCGGCGGGGTTCTGGGTCGAAGGCGGCGTCGTGCGGCACGCGATCGAGGAGGTGACCATCGCCGGCAATTTGCTGGACATGTTCCTCGGCATCCAGGCGGTGGGGCGGGACGTGCTGGTGCGCGGGTCGAAGCAGAGCGGCTCTATCCTCATCGAGCGGATGACCATCGCCGGGGACTGACGCTGCGCCCTGCCTCAAGCGCAAACACAGAGGGAGGGAGGGAGGTACCCAAGGCGACCGAGATTGCATTTTCTGGGTGCGGCAGCTCGCGAACCTCGTGCAGCTCCCCTGTGCGCCTCGAGGTATCTCCCGCCTCCGTGTTTGCGCCTGAACAAGCGCCGCGGCGCGGGGCTTTTACTTTTCAACCCCGCGAGCGTAGGCTTTGCCGCGAATCGATGGATCGCTGTCGCAGCTACTCCAACAATCACAGGGAGAACAGGATGCAGCGCAGGAAATTCATCAATACCGCCGGCGCAGGGATGGCCGGCATCCTCGCCGCGGGCGCGGCCCCCGCCTTCGCGCAGGGCGGTCCCGAGGTCAAGTGGCGGCTCACCTCGAGCTTTCCCAAGAGCCTGGACACGATCTTCGCCCCGGCGGAGATCATCTCCAAGCGCGTCGCGGCGGCGACCAACAACAAGTTCCAGATCCAGGTCTTCGCCTCCGGGGAAATCGTGCCGGGGCTGCAGGCGCTCGACGCGGTGCAGAACGGCACCGTGCAGGCGTGCCACACGGCGCCCTACTACTACGTGGGCAAGGACCCGACCTTCGCCTTCGGAACCGCGATCCCGTTCGGCATGAACTGCCGGCAGTTCAACGCGTGGTGGTACGTGGGCGGCGGCGACGGCGTCTTCAACGATTTCCTCAAGGACTACGGGGTGCACGCGATGCTCGCGGGCAATACCGGCGCGCAGATGGGCGGCTGGTATCGCAAGGAGATCAAGACCGTCGCGGACCTGCGGGGCATGAAGATGCGCATCGGCGGCTTCGCCGGCCAGGTGCTTGCCAAGCTGGGCGTGGTGCCGCAGCAGATCGCCGGCGGGGAGATCTACCCGGCGCTCGAGAAGGGCACCATCGACGCCGCCGAATGGGTCGGTCCCTACGACGACGAGAAGCTCGGCTTCAACAAGGTCGCCAAGTACTACTACTACCCGGGTTGGTGGGAAGGCGGCCCGGCGCTGCACGTGATCGCCAACCAGAAGGCGCTTGCGGAGCTGCCCAAGGAGTACCGCGAGATCCTCGAGGCTGCCTGCCACGAGGGCAACACGCTGATGATGGCGCGCTACGACGCGGGCAACCCCGATGCGTTGAAGCGCCTGGTCGCAGGCGGCGCGCAGTTGCGGCCCTTCCCGCGGCCGGTGCTCGACGCCTGCTACAAGGCGGCGATGGAGCTCTACGCCGAGACCTCGGCCAAGAACGCCAAGTTCAAGAAGGTCCACGACCACTACATGAAGTTCCTCGAGGACCAGGTGCTCTGGTTCCGCGTGACCGAGGCCACCTACGACGGCTTCATGCAGACGGGGCGCACGCGAGCGCCGGCGGCCGCTCCCGGCAAGGCGGCGCCGAAGAAAGGCTGAAGGAAAGCGAGTCGTTCCCGCATTGGCGGGGAGCCCGATGGAATCGGGTCCCGGCCTTCGCCGGGGCGACAGCCTTTTCCCCTTTCCCCTTACTTCTGCCCCCCGAACGACTTCATGATGTCGTCGGCCTCGCTCGCGCCCTTGCCCGCGTCGGGCGATTGCAGCTCGATCTTCACCTTGTCCAGGTCCACGTCGAGCGGCGCGTCGAGGAACATCGTGACCTGCTTGGGAAACGCGACCACGAGCGCGACGAGGACCAGCTGGATCACCACGAACGGAATCGCGCCCCAGTAGATGTCCGAGCTCTTCACTTCCTTGGGCGCCACGCCGCGCAGGTAGAAGAGCGCGAAGCCGAAGGGCGGGTGCATGAACGAGGTCTGCAGGTTCACGCACAGCATCACGCCGAACCAGATGAGCGCCGCGTCCTCGCCCACGATGGGCGTGAGGAGCGTCTTGGCGATCGGCGCCAGCAGCGGAACCAGGATGAAGACGATCTCGAAGAAGTCGAGGAAGAAGGCGATGAAGAAGATGAAGAGGTTGACCGCGATCAGGAACCCCCACACGCCGCCCGGGATGCTGGTCATCAGGTGCTCGAGCCAGGGCCCGCCGTTGACGCCCTGGAACACGGTCGAGAAGCAGGTCGAGCCGATGAGGATGAAGATCACCATGGCGGTGAGCCGCATGGTCATCTCGAAGGCGCGCTTGATGAGCGCGCGCAGCTCCGGGATCGCCGCGCTGCGCACCAGCATCCATACGACGGTGGCGTAGAAGACCGCGATCGTGATGCGGAAGGGCAGCGACTTGAAGGCGAAGACGCCGATCAGGGTCGCGACGCCCGCCGCCAGCATGCCGAGCCAGAAGACGCGCGAGCTCTTGCCCACCTTCGGATGGCGCAACACCGCCAGCACCAGCGCCCCCACGGTGCCCATCGCGCCGGCCTCCGTGGGGGTCGCGAGTCCCATCAACATCGTTCCCAACACGAGGAATATCAGCACCGCCGCCGGAACGATGCCGGCGAGGCATTTGCGCCACAGTGCCCAGCCGTGGAGCGTGCGGTGCTCCTTCGGCACGCCGGGCAACCAGTCGGGCTTGATGCGGCTCAGCAGGAACGTGTAGAGCAGGAAGAGGAACACCTGCAAAAGCGACGGTCCCCAGGCGCCCTTGTACATGTCGCCCACGGACTTGCCGAGCTGGTCGGCGAGCACGATGAGCACGAGCGACGGTGGGACCAGCTGCGTGATGGTGCCGGAGGCCGCGAGGATGCCCGTCGCGTATCTCATGTTGTACTTGTATCGCATCATCACCGGCAGCGCGATGAGCCCCATGGCGATGACCTGGGCCGCGACCGTGCCGGTGATCGCGCCGAGGATGAAGCCCACGATGATCACCGAGTAGCCCAGGCCGCCGCGCAACGGGCCGAAGAGCTGGCCCATGGAGTCGAGCATGTCCTCGGCCAGGCCGCACTTTTCCAGGATCGCGCCCATGAAGGTGAAGAACGGGATCGCCAGCAGCAGCTCGTTGGAGAGCTGGCCGAAGATGCGGGAGGGAATCGCCTGCAGGAACTCGGGGGGGAAATACCCGAGCTGCACTGCCACGAAGCCGAAGGCGAGGCCGAGCGCCGAAAGCGTGAAGGCGACCGGGTAGCCGATCAGCATGAAGAGGATGAGGCCGGCGAACATCAGCGGCGGCATCATCTCCAGGCTGATCACTGCAGCGGCCTCTCGTAGCGCGTCTCGTAGCGGACGTCGCCGCGAAGCGAGGCGGCGCGCTTGATGATCTCGGAGATGCCCTGCAACGCCACGAGCAGGAACCCCACGGGCACCAGCAGCTTCACCGGCCAGCGGATGAGGCCGCCCGCGTTGCCCGAGACCTCCTGCACGTTCCACGATTGCATGAAGAACGGCCACGAGTAGTAGGCGATGACGAGCATCGAGGGCACGAGGAAGACGGCGGTGCCGATCAGGTCCAGCCACTCCTTTCCCCGCTCGGACAAGTGCGTGTAGACGATGTCCACGCGCACGTGCTCGTTCACCTTGAGCGTGTACGAGGCGCCCAGCATCACCATCGCGGCGAAGAGGTACCACTGGATCTCGAGCCATGCGTTCGAGGAGAGGTCGAATGCGTAGCGCGACATGGCGTTGGCCGCGCTGATGAGGCAGGCCGCGAGCACCAGCCAGTTGGCGATGCGCCCGAGCCGATCGTTGGTCGCGTCGATGAGCTGCGAGATGCGGATCAGGAAACCCATCGCGCCCTGCCTGGTTGGTCCGGGGATTATAGGGATGTGCACCGAGGACGGGAATACGGGCCGCGGATGATATGTTCACCCGCGCATGAGCGCCCTTCGCCACGTCGCCGCGGTCCTCCTCGTCCTCGCCGGGCTCGGGGCGGCTCCCGTGGCGGCGCAGAACGTCGCCAACGGCCAGACGCTCTACAACACCATCTGCATCGTCTGCCACGGCTTCCCGCCGGCGGGCGGCCCCGAGCGCGCGGCGGGCAATCCGGCGGCGATCCGAAACGCCATCAATGGCGGCGTGGGCCCGATGCGTTTCCTGGGGTCCATCCTCACGCAGCAGGACATCGTGGACATCGCGGCCTACCTGCTCAGCCTCACGAGCGCCCCGATGGACCCGGTGCCGCAATTCGACTACAGCGACCTCTGGTGGGGCGGCGTGCAGGAATCGGGCTGGGGCCTCAACCTCATCCAGCACCCGTCGCACACCGTTTTCGGCGTGCTCTACACGTACGAGGCGCCGAACCGGCCCGCGTGGTTCGTGATGCCGGGAGGCACCTGGCTTTCGCCCACGCTCTACGAAGGCGCCTTTTATCGGGTGACGGGCCCCCACCTGAACATGGCGCCCTTCGATCCCGCGGCGGTGAACGTGCGCCAGGTCGGCACCGCGCGGCTTTCCTTTTCCGGGCGCGACAACGCGACCTTCATTTTCACCGTGGATGGCGTGCAGGTGACCAAGTCCATATCGAGGCAGCCCTTCTGATGCGGTGCATTCTCGCCGCCCTGCTGTTTATCCCGATGCTCGCCGTTGCCGTCGAAGCCGGGCAGCCGGCGCCAGCCATGGATGCGCCCCGGCTGGGTGAACCCGGAAACCTCACGCTGCAATCGCTCCGGGGCAAGGTCGTGTACGTCGATTTCTGGGCTTCATGGTGCGTGCCTTGCCGCCTTTCGATGCCCACCCTCGATGGCTTGCACAAGCGCCATGCCGACCGCGGCTTCGCGGTGGTGGGCGTGAACAAGGACGCCACGCTGGGCGACGCCCAGCGCTTCCTCAAGCGCGTGCCGGTGAGTTTCCTGCTGGCGCGCGACGACAAGGACACCGTTGCGAAGGCCTTCGACGTGAAGGCGATGCCGAGTGGCTACCTGATCGATCGCAAGGGCAAGGTACGCAAGGTGCATCGCGGCTTCACGGCGGAGACGGCAGCCACGCTCGAGCAGGAAGTGCAGGACTTGCTGAAGGAGGGGGCATGAAGGCGCTGGCGCTCACGCTGCTCATCGCCGTCACCGGCTGCGCCAATGTCGCCCCCTACCAGCGCGCCCACCTCGCGCGCCCGGACATGGCCTTCGAATCCAATCTCGGGGTCGCCAAGGCGATGGAGAAGACCTTCCCCGCCAAGGAAGGCGCGAGCGGTGGCGCATCGGTCGGCGGAGGCGGGTGTGGCTGCAATTAAGGAATTGATGCAGGCGGCGCTTGCGCTGCCCATCCTGGTAGTGCCCGCAAGGGCCGGGGCGGCGGAGGTGGGGGAGGTCGGCATCGCCGTGCTGGGCTACAAGGAGCGCGGCCTCATCAAGGTCACCGAGCCGATCATCTGGGCCAAGGGTCGCTTCGCGGAGGTCTGGGAGGTGAGCGGCAGTGTCGCGGTGGATATCGTGAGCGGCGCCTCGCCGCAGCTCGTCTCCAACGCGACGGGCCAGCCCATGCAGACGATCACCGGGGCCTCGGTCACCGATCGCCGGAAGATCTGGGATGCGAAGGTCTCACGGCGCTTTGACGACACCACGCTCGCCGCATCTCGCAACGTCTCGCGCGAGGAGGATTACCTTTCGCATGCGTTCGGCATCGAAGTCCGCCACGACTTCAACCAGCGCAACACGACGCTCGTTGCGGGCTACGGCCGTTCCAACGACCGCATCCGCTCCTCCGACGACCCGCTCCTCGACGAAGGCCGCGACACCCGCGAGTACATGGTGGGCCTGGTGCAGGTGCTCTCGCCCGTCGCCGTGGTGCAGAGCACCCTCGTCGCCACCCGCGGGGAGGGCTGGTACAACGATCCCTACAAGCAGACGCTGACCTTCTATCCCTCGGGCTCGCCGCCTTTCGCATTCTCGGGCGACCTGCGGCCCTCGAGCCGCGATACCGTCGCCTGGCTCACGCGATATCGCCGCCACTTCCCGGGCTCGGCGGGCACGCTGCATGCCGATTACCGCTATTTCCACGACGACTGGGGCATCCGCGCGCACACGCTGGAAGTGGGCTGGGTGCAATCATTCGGGGCGCGCTGGTCGCTGCGCCCGGCTCTTCGCTACTACACGCAGACGGCAGCCGATTTCTATTCGCCCCTGGTCCCGCGGCCGCAGCCGGCCCTGATCTCCAGCGACCAGCGCCTCGCGGCCTTCGGCGGACTGAGTCCCTCGCTCAAGGCGACCTTGCGCCTCGAAAGCGGGACCACGTTCGAGGCGACTGCCGGCTACGTGTACAACTCCCGCTCCATGCGCGTCGGCGGCGAAGGCAGCCCGGCATTCCAGCCGCTGCGCGCGTATTACGGGGTCGTCAGCATCGTCCACGAGTTCTGAGGCGCCATGGCGCTGCAGCGCTTCACCTTCCGCGCGATGGCGGCGGAGAACGAGCTGCAGGTCCACTGCGACGATGTGGATCTGGGCCGGCGAGGCGCGCAGGCGGCGATGGCCGAAGTGGGCCGCATCGAGGCGAAGTACTCGCGCTATCGCCCGGACACCGTGGTCTCGCGCATCAACGCGCAGGCGGGCGGCCGGCCCGTGCCCATCGACGACGAGACACGATCGTTGCTGCGATATGCCGAGGCGCTGTATCGGCAGAGCGTTGGCCTCTTCGATCCGACGTCGGGCGTATTGCGGCGCGCCTGGCGATTCGACCAACCGGAAGTGCCTTGCGATGCGATCCTTGCGGCGATGGTGAAGCAGATCGGTTGGGATCGGGTGGAAATTTCCGACCGAGGCGTACGCCTGCGAGATCCCGGCATGGAGCTCGACTTCGGCGGCTTCGGCAAGGAGTACGCGGTCGATCGCGCCGGGCTGGTCTTGCGCGAGCACGGCATCGCCTCGGCGATGGTCAACCTCGCCGGAGACCTGGCGATCCTGGGACCGCAACCCGATGGCTCTCCCTGGCGCGTGGGCATCCGCCATCCTCGCCGCGACAACGCCGTGATCGCCACGTTGCCGGTGTCCTCCGGCGCGATTGCAACGAGTGGCGATTACGAGAGGTTCATCGAGGTCGATGGCGTGCGTCATTGCCACGTGCTCGACCCGCGTACCGGGCGCTCGGCTCGCGGCTTCCAGTCTGTGACCGTTCATGCGGAAAGCTGCCTCGTCGCCGGCAGCGCCTCCACGGTCGCGATGCTGAAGGGCCGCGAGGAGGGGTTGGCGTGGCTGGCGGAGCTGGGTCTCGCCCATCTCGCTGTGCTCGACGATGGGGCAGTCGTCGATGCGAGCCACCCCGCGTGATAAAATTTTCACGCGATCTTTCAAAGACTTCCCATGTTCCCCGACTCGAGCAGCCTCGCTTCCACCGACCCCGAGCTCTGGGGCGCGATCCAATCGGAGCTTCGCCGGCAGGAAGAGGGCATCGAGCTCATCGCGTCCGAGAACTACGCGAGCCCCGCGGTGCTGGGCGCACAGGGCAGCGTCCTCACCAACAAGTACGCCGAGGGCTATCCGGGCAAGCGCTATTACGGCGGCTGCGAGTTCGTCGACGTGGCCGAGCAGCTCGCCATCGATCGCGTGAAGAAGCTCTTCGGCGCCGAGTACGCGAACGTGCAGCCTCACTCGGGCTCGCAGGCCAACCAGGCGGTGTACTTCGCCATGTTGAAGCCTGGCGACACCATCCTCGGCATGTCGCTTGCGCACGGCGGCCACCTCACGCACGGCGCGTCGGTGAACCTCTCCGGCAAGCTCTTCCACTCGGTCGCCTATGGCCTCAACGCGAAGGAGGAGATCGACTACGACCAGGTGCGTGCGCTCGCCGAGGAGTTCAACCCGCGCATGATCGTGGCCGGCGCCTCGGCGTATTCGCTGCGCCACGACTGGGAAAAATTTCGCGACATCGCCGACGAGGTGGGCGCCCTCCTCATGGTGGACATGGCGCATTACGCCGGGCTCGTCGCTGCTGGCATTTACCCCAACCCGGTCGGCATCGCCGACTTCGTCACCAGCACCACGCACAAGACCTTGCGCGGGCCGCGCGGCGGCATCGTGCTCGCGAAGGCGGAGCACGAGAAGGCGATCAACTCGATCGTGTTTCCGGGGCTGCAGGGCGGGCCCCTCATGCACGTCATCGCCGCCAAGGCCGCCGCCTTCCAGGAGGCGCTGCAGCCGGCGTTCAAGGATTACCAGCGCCAGGTGCTCGCGAATGCCCAGGCGATGGCGACGCAGCTCACCCAGCGCGGGTTGCGCATCGTCTCCGGCCGCACCGAGAGCCACCTCTTCCTCGTCGACCTGCGCGCCAAGAAGGTCACCGGCAAGGATGCCGAGGCCACGCTCGGCAAGGCGCATATCACGGTCAACAAGAACGCGATCCCCAACGATCCCGAGAAGCCCTTCGTCACCAGCGGCGTGCGCATCGGCTCGCCCGCCATGACCACGCGCGGTTTCAAGGAGGCGGAGGCGGTGCAGGTCGCGGACTTCATCGCCGATGCGCTCGAGGCTCATGGCGACGAGGCGGCGCTGAAGCGCATCTCGGCGAAAGTGAATGAGCTGTGCGCGCGGTTCCCGGTGTATGGACCGAAGATGTGGGAGACGTACGGGTACCAGGAGAAGACCGGGGACAGTCCCGGTTTTCAGCGCGTCACCTCTCGCTGAAATTCCGGGACGGTCCCCATGAAATGCCCTTTCTGCAGCGCGGAGGACACGCAGGTCATCGATTCCCGCGTGAGCGAGGAGGGCGATTCCATCCGCCGCCGCCGGCGCTGCCAGGTCTGCAACAAGCGCTTCACCACCTACGAGACCGCGGAGCTGCGCATGCCGCAGATCGTGAAGACCGCGGGCGTTCGCGAGGACTTCTCGTCGGCCAAGCTGCGCACCGGCTTCCAGCGCGCGCTCCACAAGCGGCCGGTCACCACGGAGCTTGTGGACGCCGCCATCCAGCGCATCGAGCAGAAGCTGTTGGCATTGGGCGAGCGCGAGGTCGATTCGCGCCGGCTGGGCGAGATGGTGATGGAGGAGCTGAGGAAGCTCGACAAGGTGGCCTACATCCGCTTCGCCTCGGTGTACCGCAGCTTCTCCGACGTGGATGATTTCCGCGACGTGATCCGCGAAGTCCGGGAGAAGTGAGCTTCACTCCGGAGGACCGCGCCTTCATGTCTCGCGCCATCGCCCTCACCGAGCGTGGCCGCGACACAGCCACTCCCAACCCGAGCGTGGGCTGCGTCATCGTGAAGGAGGGCCGCGTCATCGGCGAGGGCTGGCACGAGCGCGCCGGCGAGCCCCACGCCGAGGTGCATGCGCTGAAGAGCTGCACCGAATCGCCCGAGGGCTCGACTGTCTACGTGTCCCTCGAGCCTTGTGCCCACCAGGGACGCACTCCCCCATGTGCGGACCAACTCGTCACGGCAAAGGTCGCCCGCGTGGTGGCGGCGGTGGAAGATCCCAATCCGCTCGTCCATGGCTATGGAGCGGCCCGTCTTCGCGATGCCGGGATTCGCGTCGATATCGGCCTTTTGGCGGCCGAAGCCGAGGAAGCCCACCGCGGGTTCCTGCATCGCATGCGGGTGGGCCGTCCCTGGATGCGCATCAAATCGGCGGCATCGCTCGACGGCCGCATCGCGCTCGCGAATGGCGAGAGCAAATGGATAACCGGGGAAGCCGCGCGCCGGGATGTACATGTCCTGCGCGCGCGTTCCTGCGCGATGCTGACGGGTATCGGCACCGTCCTTGCCGATGATCCCGAGCTGACGGTGCGCAATGTGCCGTGCCATCGCCAACCGCGGCGCGTCCTCATCGACAGCAGACTGGACATCCCGCCGACGGCGAAGCTCCTGCAGGGCGAGCCGCCGATCATCTTCACCGTGAGCGGCGACGCGGCGAAGCGCAAGGCGCTCGACGCCCTCGGCGCGGAAGTGGTGAGCGCGCCGACGGATCCCGCGAAGCCCGGCAAGACCGACCTGGCCGCTGTTGCCCGGGAGCTGGGCGCGCGCGGCTTCAACGAGGTCACCATCGAGACCGGCTCGAAGTTGAACGGCTCGCTCCTGTCTGCCGGTGTGATCGACGAGATCGTCCTCTATCTCGCGCCGATGCTGCTCGGCGATTCAGCGCGGGGTCTCTTCTCATTACCCGAGATGTCGACCATCGGCCAGGCGCTTCGTCCGCGCATCGTCGACGTCCGCACCGTGGGCGAGGACCTGCGCATCACGGCCCGCTTTGTCACCCCGGCGCAGGGCGGGGCCCAATCCTGATGTTCACCGGCATCGTCACCGCCGTCGGACGCATCACGAGCGCCACGCCTTCAGGCGACGGCCTGCGCCTGCGCATCGGCGCAGGTGACCTCGGCATGGACGACGTCGCCATCGGCGATTCCATCGCGCTCCAGGGCGTGTGCCATACCGTGGTCGCGAAGGATGCCGAAAGCTTCGAGGTCGACACCTCTCGCGCCACGCTCGATGTCACGACGGGGCTGGAAGAGGGACGCGAGGTGAACCTCGAAAAATCGCTTCGCCTCGCCGATCGCCTCGGTGGCCATCTCGTGCAGGGTCACGTGGATGGCGTCGGGGGCGTGGTCGCCTTCGACGACCTGGGCGGCAGCTGGAAGCTCGTGGTCGACGCCCCGGGCGCGCTCGCTCGCTTCATCGCCAGGAAAGGCTCGATCTGCGTGGATGGCGTGAGCCTCACGGTGAACGAGGTGGAGGGTGCGCGCTTCGAGATCAACATCATCCCGCACACGCGCGAGGTCACCACCTTCAAGCGCCTCGCGCCGGGGGCGCTGGTCAACCTCGAGGTGGACATGATGGCGCGCTATGTAGAGCGGCTGCTGCAGGCCCCGTAATGCCGTCCCGATACGCGCATGAGGCAAAATAGGCACTCTTCCGGAGGTTTTCCCATGACCATCTCCCCCACCAGCGAGCTCATCGACGAGCTCCGTCACGGCCGCATGATCGTGCTGGCCGACGCCGAGGATCGCGAGAACGAAGGTGACCTCGTGATGGCCGCCGATTTCATCACACCCGAGGCGATCAACTTCATGGCCACGCACGCGCGCGGCCTCATCTGCCTCACCCTCACCGAGGAGCGTTGCCGCCAGCTCAACCTGCCGCTCATGGTGAGCGACAACCGCTCGCCCATGGGCACGGCGTTCACCGTCTCCATCGAGGCGGCGAGCGGCGTGACGACGGGCATCTCTGCCGCGGATCGTGCGCGAACGGTTCGCGCCGCAACCGCGAAGCACGCCAAGCCCGAGGACATCGTCCAGCCCGGCCACATCTTCCCGGTCAAGGCGCAGAACGGCGGCGTGTTGGTGCGCGCGGGGCACACGGAAGCCGGTTGCGACCTGGCCGAGCTGGCGGGCCTCAGCCCCGCGGCGGTGATCTGCGAGATCATGAACGCCGACGGTTCGATGGCGCGCATGCCGGATCTCTTCCCGTTCGCGGAGAGGCACGGCCTGAAGATGGGCACGATCGCGGACTTGATCCGCCATCGCAGCGAGACCGAGACGCTGGTGGAGCGCGTGGCCGACCGCAACGTCACCACCCCCTACGGAAGCTTCCGCCTCTGCGTCTATCACGACAAGACGGTGGACGAGGTGCACTACGCGCTGGTCAAGGGCGAGCCCTCGGCCGAGCGCCCGATCCTCGTGCGCGTCCACGAGCCCTTCGTCTCCCTCGACATGTTCGATTTCGATACCGCCCGCCACGCCTACTCGGTCCAGGACGCGATGCGCCTGGTCGCGCACCATCGCGAAGGCGTGATCGTGCTGCTGCGGCGCCACGAGCCTGCGGGCGAGATCCTCGAGCGCATCGAAGGCGCCGCCACGAACAAGCGCGCGCAGCGCAAATGGGATCCGCGCCTGCACGGCATCGGCGCGCAGATCCTCAAGGACCTGGGCGTGGGCAAGATGCGCGTGCTGGCACGGCCCAAGCGCATTCCGAGCATGGCGGGCTTCGGCCTCGAGGTCGTCGAGTACGTCTCCCCCGATGAATCGATCGTGAAGGCGGTATGAACAACGTGACACCCGATTTGCGCGGCGAAGGCATGCGCATCGGCATCGTCTGGAGCCGCTTCAACGAGGAGATCGTGCGCCAGCTGCTCACCGCCTGCGACAAGCAGCTGGTGGAGCTGGGCGTGGCGGCGGACAAGATCGACGTGATCAGCGTCCCCGGCGCGCTGGAAATCCCGCTCGCGCTGCAGGCGCTGGCCCTCGAGCGCCGCGGGTTCGGCGCGCAGCGTTACGACGCGTTGATCGCGTTGGGCGCGGTGGTGCGCGGCGAGACCTACCATTTCGACATCGTCGCGAACGAAAGCGCGCGCGGAATCCTCGACGTGCAGCTGGAGACGGGCACGCCGATCGCCAACGGCGTGCTCACCACGGACACGGAAGAACAGGCCCTCTCGCGCGTGGCGGTGAAGGGCGCCGAGTCCGCGCGCGTGGCCATCGAGATGGCCAACACGCTGAGGGCCGTCGCCGGATGAAGCTTTCGCCGCGCCGTGCCTCGCGCGAGCTCGCGTTGCAGGGCGTGTACCAGTGGCTCTACACCGGCGACACGCCCGCCACGGTGCTGAAGAACCTCTCCGAGCTGGAGGGCTTCGAGATCGCGGACAGCGAGTTCCTCAAGTCCGAGCTACGGGGCACCATCGGAGATGCCGATGCGCTGCGCGAGCGCCTCGAGCCCCTGGCCGACCGCAAGTGGGAGGAGGTGAGCCCCATCGAGCGCGCAATCCTGCTCATCGGCGCCTGGGAGCTGGTCCACAATCCGGAGATTCCCTATCGCGTGACGATCAACGAGGCGATCGAGCTGGGCAAGCGCTTCGGCGGCACCGACGGGCACAAGTACGTGAACGGCATCCTCGACAAGCTGGCCGCGGCGGTGCGGCCGGACGAGGTGGCCAGGAATAGGCAAGCGCGCAAATGACCGACAAGAACGAACCGACCCCCGAATTCGACCTCATCGCCCGCCACTTCACGCGTCCCGCGGCCAACGCCGTGCTGGGCGTCGGCGACGACTGCGCTCTGGTCGACGTCTCCAACGGCATGGACCTCGCGGTGTCCACCGACACCATGGTGTCCGGAACGCACTTCTTCCCCGACGTCGATCCCGAGAACCTCGGCCACAAGGCGCTCGCCGTGAACCTCTCCGACATGGCGGCGATGGGCGCGATGCCGTATTGGGCGATGCTCGCCGTGACCCTGCCCAACGTGAACCACGAGTGGCTCGCCTCGTTCGCCAAGGGCTTCTTCGACCTGGCGCAGGAATACAACGTCTCGCTCATCGGCGGCGATACGACGCGCGGACCGCTCGCACTCACCGTGACGATCATGGGCGAGGTGCCCGCGGGGGCCGCGCTACGGCGCAGCGGCGCCAAGGCCGGCAACGACGTCTGGATCTCGGGCAACGTGGGCGACGCCGCGCTCGCGGTGGCGCACCGGCACGGGCGGGTCGTGCTCGAGGAGGCCGATTATCGAGAGGCGGTGATGCGGTTGTACGAGCCCACGCCGCGCGTGGCATTGGGACAGGCGCTGCGGGGCCTGGCCACGGCGGCGATCGATATTTCCGATGGGCTGCTCGCGGACCTCACGCACATCTGCCGGCTTTCGGGCGTGGGGGCCACCGTGGACCTGAACTCGGTGCCGGTGTCCTCGATCGGCGTGAAGCACATCGGCAGCGACGCCGGGCGCAACGCGATCCTGGGTGGCGGCGACGACTACGAGCTTTGCTTCACCGCGCACCCCAATTCGCGCGACAGCATCCAGGAGCTCACGGACGTGCTCGGCATCCCGATCACGCGCATCGGGCAGGTGAAGCGCGGCAAGGGCGTGAGCCTCATGGGGCCCGACGGCAAGCCCGTGAAGATCGATGGGCGCGGATACGACCACTTCAAGGCTCCCTGACGCGCGCTTCCTCGTCTCGCACCCGGCGCACTTCATCGCGCTCGGGTTCGGCAGCGGGCTGGCTCCCCTGGCGCCGGGTACTTTCGGGACGCTCGTGGGATGGGCGCTCGCGATGCTGTTGTTGCTCGCGATGCCGCCGCTTTTCGTGGCCTTCTTCGCGATTCCGCTCTTCTTCCTCGGCGTGTGGGCGTGCGAGCGCACCGGCCGCGACCTTGGCGTGCAGGACCACGGCTCGATGGTGTGGGACGAGATCGTGGCTTTCCTGCCGTTGGCCGCGGTGGCTTCCGCGAGCCTCGTGCTGCAGCTCGTCGCGTTCCTGCTCTTCCGACTTTTCGACATCTGGAAGCCGTACCCCATCCGGCTGCTGGAAGCGAACGTGAAGGGTGGCTTGGGCGTGATGGTGGACGACCTCGTCGCCGGGTTCTACGCCTACGTGGCTTTCGTGATCTTCATCGTCGTCATGCACAAGGGGTTCGGATTCCAATGAAGCCTTGGCCTTACCCGCGGCTCTTCGCCCATCGCGGCGGGGGCTCGCTCGCTCCGGAAAACACGCTCGCCGCGATTCGCATGGGCCAATCGCATGGTTACACCGCGCATGAGATCGACGTGAAGCTCACGCGCGACGGCGTGCTGGTGCTGCTGCACGATCCGACGCTCGAGCGAACGACGAACGGCAAGGGCAGGGCGGCGGACCTTCGCTGGGAGGAGCTTCGCACGCTCGACGCGGGGAGTTGGCATTCGGCTGGCTTCGCCGGCGAGCGCATTCCCACGTTCGAGGAGGCGACGGCGCTTTTCCGCGCGAAGGGCACGACGGTCAACATCGAGATCAAGCCCACGCCCGGCTTCGATCGCGCGACCGGGGTGGCGGCGGCGAAGGCCGTGCGCGAATTGTGGAAGGGCGCGCCGCTCGCGCCTTTCTTCTCGTCGTTCTCGTTCGAGGCGCTGATGGCGGCGGGAGAGGAAGCCCCCGAGATCGGCCGCGCCTGGCTCGTCGATACCTTCACCGAGGCCGATTGGGACCGGCTGAAGGCGCTCGAGGCCGTGGCGCTGCACACCAACCACCGCAAGCTCGAGCTGGCCGAGGTGCCGCGCCTGCACGAGGCGGGCTACCGGGTGAACCTCTACACCGTGAATGAGGCGGACAGGGCGGAAATGCTCTTTTCCGCTGGCGTGGACGGGATGTTCACCGACAACCTGGAAGTGTTCGCGCAGCGGTTCCCTGATTTTCGCTAGACCGACCACTTAGTCCGCTTTGCTGCGGTGCAGCAACGGACTAAGTGGTCTGACCCCGGTTTATCAGGCGGCTGCGCGCGTCGCGGCGATCTTCGCCGCCACGTCGCGCAAGGCCGTCCGCAGGCCTTCCTCCACCACCGGGTGGTAGAAGGGCATCGCCAGCATCTGCTCGATGGTCATGCCGGCCTGCAGCGCCCAGGCGAGGAGATGCCCGATGTGCTCCGCATCCGGCCCCACCATCTCCGCACCCAGGAAGCGGCCTGATTCGGGATCGGCGTATACGCGCAGGTGGCCCTTGTTGCGCAACATCACGCGCGAACGGCCCTGGTCCTCGAAGGAGACCTCGCCCGCCACGAGGGCGTGGGCCTTGAGGCCCGCAAAGCCACCTCCGACGATCGCGATCTGCGGATCGGTGAAGACAATCCCCAGGGGCGCGCGGCGCTGGCCCGGAGCCACTCGGGGGAATCGCGCGGCGTTGTCGCCCGCGATGCGGCCCTCGTCGGCCGCCTCATGCAGCAGGGGCGCGTAGTTTGAAACGTCGCCTGCGATGAAGACGTGGCTCGTCCCCGACTGCAGCGTGAAAGGGTCGAACACCGGCAGGCCCTTGCCGGCGAGCGCGACTCCCGCGCGTGCGAGGTCGAGCCGTTCCAGATTCGGCGCACGGCCGGTCGCCGCGAGGACGTATTCGAAGCGCTCCCTGCGCGCATCCCCCTCGGGACCGCGATACTCGATCTCGACCTCGTCGCCGACACGCTCCACGCGCGTCACGTGCGCATCGGGATCGAGCAGGAATTCGCTGGAGAATGCCTTGATGGCAGCGCATCGGACGTAGGGATCGGTAATCGGGCCCACGCGGCCACCGCGGCCGAGCACCACGACCCTCACCCCGAGGCGCGCGAGCGCCTGGCCGATCTCGAGCCCGATGACGCCGGGGCCGAACACCGCCACCGACCTGGGCAGGTCCTGCCAGTCGAACACGTCGTCGTTCACCACCAGCCGGTCGCCCAGCCCTTGCAGCATGGGTGGAACCACCGGCCGCGAGCCGGTGGCGATGACGACGGTGCGCGCCTCGATGTCGGGCCCACCCTCCACCTGCAGAAGGTGCGGCGAGACGAAACGCGCGTAGCCGCGGAGGCGGTCGCCTTCGGGAAGGCCCTCGACACCCTTCAGCACGAAGCCGACGAAGCGATCCCGTTCCCTGCGCACGCGGTCCATGACCTCTCGACCTTCGATGCGCGCGGTGGCGTGGACGCCGAATGCCGACGCCCGCTCGACCGCATGCGCCGCCTCCGCTGCGGCGATCAAAAGCTTCGACGGCATGCAGCCCACGCGCGCGCAGGTGGTGCCATGGGGGCCACCCTCGATCACCACGGCGCTCGAGCCAGCCGAGCGCGCGGCCCGGTAGGCTGCGAGGCCCGCCGTGCCGGCGCCAATGATGGCTACGTCGACCTTGCGCGTATCCATTACGCCGCGCGCTTTTGTGCTTGTTGCTTGTTGAAGTACGCCTCGACCTCGTCGGCGCCACCGATGTGCTTGCCGCCGATGAAGACCTGCGGCACGGTGCCGCGGCCGGAAACCGCGCGTACCGTCGAGAAAGTCACGTTCTTGCCGAGCTCGACCTCCTCGTACACGACGCCGTTGTCCTCGAGCGTCGCCTTGGCGCGCGCGCAATGCGGGCATCCGGATCGGGTAAACACCACCGCAGGCTCGGGCGCCTTCTCGCGCGGGGCGATGTAGGCGAGCATCGTGTCGGCGTCGGAGACCTCGAACGGGTCGCCTTCCTTCTCGGGCTCGATGAACATCTTCTCGACGATGCCATCGCGCACCAGCATGGAATAGCGCCACGAGCGCTTGCCGAAGCCCAGGTCGGACTTGTTCACCAGCATGCCCATGCCGGCGGTGAAGTCGGCGTTGCCGTCGGGGATGAACGTGATGTTCGGCGCGTTCTGGTCGCGCTGCCACTCGCTCATGACGAAGCCGTCGTTGACCGACAGGCACACGATGTCGTCGACGCCGTGCTTGCGGAATGTGGGGGCGAGCTCGTTGTAGCGGGGCAAGTGGCTGGTCGAGCAGGTCGGCGTGTAGGCGCCCGGGAGCGCGAACACGATCACCGTCTTGCCCTTGAAGAGCTCGTCGGTGGTGATGTCCTTCCATTGTCCGCCCTGGCGCGTGCGGAACTTGGCCTGGGGGACCGGCTTCTTTTCGTGGTTGGGCAACATGAAGGCTCCTAGTGAAGGGGAAACGGAAGGGTTGTTTGATAGGATATGACCGTAAGTCTATGCGGTGGCGATTGAGCTGGCCAATTGATTGTGGTTATACTTTCGATTGCCTGGAACAATCGCGCTTTCCGTTTCCCCTTTCCCCTTTCCCTTCCCATGACCCTCACCGAGCTTCGCTACGTCGTCGCCCTCGCCCAGGAACGCCATTTCGGCCGCGCGGCGCAGAAGTGCTTCGTGACCCAGCCCACGCTCTCGCTGGCGCTCGCGAAGCTCGAGGACGAGCTCGGGGTGAAGCTCTTCGAGCGCAACAAGAACGAGGTGCTGGTCACTTCCAGGGGCCAGGCGATCGTCGAGCAGGCGCGCCGCGTGCTCGACGAGGTGGGCAAGATCCAGAACCTCGCCAAGGGGGGCCAGGACCAGCTTTCGGGCACCCTTCGGCTGGGCACGATTCCGACGATCGGCCCTTACCTGCTGCCCGACCTGATCCCGATCCTGCGCAAGCGTGCGCCCGAGATGCCGTTGCTCATCGAGGAGAACCTCACCGGCAACCTGGCACCGATGCTGCGCGAGGGGGAGCTCGACGTGGTGATCATCGCGCTGCCGTTTTCGATTCCCGGCGTGCGCACCCAGGTGTTGTACGAGGAACCGTTCAGCGTGGTGGTGCCGGAAAAGCACGAGTGGGCGGGGCGCAAGTCGGTGCGGCCGGGCGAGCTTTCGGAGGAAAACCTGCTGGTATTGAATGCCGGCCACTGCTTCCGCGAGCAGGTGCTGGAAGCCTGCCCCGGCCAGCCCAACACCGCCCTGCCCGAGGGCCGCGCGGGCAGCTCGCTCGAGACTATCCGCCACATGGTGGGTTCGGGCCTCGGCGTGAGCGTCCTGCCGGCGAGCGCGCTGACTTCGCGCTACGCGACCAAGATCGTGCGCGTCGTGCCGTTCGCCTCGCCGGTACCGTCGCGCAAGGTGGCGCTTGCCTGGCGCGCAAGCTTCGACCGTCCCGCCGCCATCGAGGCGCTCGCCCTGGCTATCCGGTCGGTGAAGTTGCCTTGCCTGAAAATGGCTGCCTAAACCGGGGTCAGACCACTTGGTCTGTTGCTGCGCCGCAGCAAAGCGGACTAAGTGGTCTGACCCCGGTCTAGAAACAGCAATTCGAGATAGGTCCGAAGGTGTCGCGCATGGCGCGCGAGCAGCGTGCGGTCGCCGAGGGTCTTGGTCATGACGAAGCTGCCCTCGGGAATCGCATAGAAGAGGTCGGCGAGGCTTTCCACGTCGACCGGCACGCGAGGCGGATGGGCCGCGATCGCTTTCTCGAGCATCTCCCGCATCACCGCGCGCCACATCAGGGTCGATTCCCGCAGCACCGCGATCGTGCCTTCGTCGAAGAGCTTGTTCTCGTAGATGTACGAGGCGAAGAGGCAGCCGGGGAAAGGCCCGTCCATCGCCTCGAAATCCTCCTCGTAGAGACCCAGCAGGATGAAGATCTGCTGCAGCGGATCCGGCGAGAGCTTGCGGGCGCGGACGAGGTGCGCCTCGAGGTGGGCACGGTCCATCTCCGCGTACCGCTCCACCAGCGCCCGGGCCAGCTCGGCCTTGCTGCCGAAATGATGGAAGAAGGCGCCCTTGGTGATGCCCGCCCGCTGCACCACGGCATCCACGGTGGTGGCGCCGTAGCCGTGATCGAGGATAAGGTCCAGGGACGCATCGAGGATCGCGGCGCGCGTCTTCTCGGGATCGCGGACGCGAGGGGAAGAGGCTCGTTCGGACATGGATACCAGAAGGTATGGGATCGGGCTCCAGGTTGCAAGGCTTTGTAGATTCGTGTTCATTACCAGGGTATTGCAATTAACCGACCAGTTGGTATGATTCGCCTCCGCTCAAGAGGTTTCCCATGAACGACTCCAGAGGCATTTCCCTTTCGGTCAGCGACGGCCAGGCGCTTGACCGCTACGAGGTGGCACTCGCGGCGTTCCGCAGCTATCGCGGCGACCCCGTGGCGCCACTCGATGCCGCGATCACACGCGATTCCGGCTTCGCCGCTGCCCACGTCGCCAAGGCGGTCATGCTCATGTCGATGTTCGAGCGACGCTTCGCCCGGGATGCCCTAAATGCCTTGGAGGCGGGAGCCGCCGCGATCGCCGCGGGCAATCGTCGCGAAAAGGCGCTGGCGGCAGCGGTCCGCCAGCTTGCCGAAGGCGACTGGAGCGGCGCCGTCCGGGCGATCGACGAAATCCTGGTCGAGTTTCCTCGCGACATCCTCGCGATCCAGATCGCGCACCTTGTGGACTTCGTGCGTGGCGACGCGCTCAACCTGCGCAATCGCATATCCCGCGTGCTGCCGCATTGGTCGCCCTCGGTGCCGGGCTATCCCTTCGTGGTGGGCATGCATGCTTTCGGGCTCGAGGAGTGCAACCAGTATCCCGAGGCCGAATCGGCGGGACTTCGTTCGCTTGCCCTCGCGCCCGAGGACTGCTGGGCGGTGCACGCGGTGACGCACGTCTACGAGATGCAGGGCCGGATCGCCGAGGGCATCGAGTTCCTGCAGACCCGAGAGGGCGATTGGGCTACGCCCGACAATGGCTTCGCCTTCCACAACTGGTGGCACCTCGCGCTTTTCCACCTCGATCGCGGCGACCACGGCGCGGCCCTCGACATCTACGACAAGGTGCTCGCGCAGGCGCACGCGATGGCGTTGTCGCGCGTGGACGCGACCGCGTTGCTCTGGCGCCTGATGCTCGAAGGCGTCGACATCGGCGGGCGCTTCAATGCGGTCGCGGACGCCTGGCAAGGCGATCTCGCGACGGAAGCCGGCTTCTACGCGTTCAACGATTTCCACGCCGCCATGTCCTTCGCCGCGACCGCACGCGCGCTTCCGGCGACGCAGCTTCGCAAGACGATGGAGGAGGCGGCCTGGGACAAGGGCTCCAATGGTGAGATGACTCGCGAAGTCGGCGTGGATCTCGCCGAGGGCGCCTTCGACTTCGCCGCAGGAAGGTACGCCGAGGCGGTGAGACGGCTGGCCGGCGTGCGCGACATCGCCTCGAAATTCGGCGGCAGCCATGCCCAGCGCGACTTGATCACCCTCACGATGATCGAGGCCGCGCGGCGCGGCGGCGACAAGGCGAGCGCGCGCCACTACCTGGCTGAGCGGCTGGTGCACAAGCCCGCAAGCCAGTGGGGAAGCCGCATCGCGCAGCGCATCGAAAATGCCGCTCTGCAACGCCACGAAAGCGCCGCGCTGCCGAGCTGAATCAACCGGGGTCAGACCACTTGGTCCGTTGCTGCGCTGCAACAAAGCGGACTAAGTGGTCTGACCCCGGTTCAGGCGAGGTCCGCGGCGAGCGCCGCGCGGGTCTGCGGAGAAACCGGATCGATCGCGGCGGTGTAGTGCGGGTGGTCGACGCCGATGGCGAGCCCCACGCCGTACTTGAGGGCCGCCACCATCTCGTCAGTGAGCTCGAAGCGCAGGAAGTGCACCGAGGAGGTCTTCTCCTCTGTCTCGCGCTCGAGGTCCTCGTCGGCGATGGCGTACACGGCCGGGCAACCCTCTACTCGGACATAGGTGCGGTCTTCGATGCCCTTGAGGCGCGCGAGCGCGGCCTTGCGCTCGTTCACGTCCTCGTACTCGATCAGCATCGTGGCCTTCCAGTTGCGGCCGTCGGGCACGAGCGGGTTGTAGGCATCGAGCTCGTCCTGGATGCCCTGCTCCTCGAAGATCTTCTCTATCCGCAACATCTCCTGGACCTGGTAGCGGATGGTGAGCTCGTCCTCGAAGATGAGGGTGAGGTGCTCGCCCAGGTGCACGGTCCGGGCTTTCTTGTGCGCGATGACTTTCGCGCGGAATTCCTTGCGCGCCCGGGCATAAGCCTCGAGCGTCATCAGCGACGAACGCGAGATCTTGGGCATCTAGTCGGGTAGTCCGTAGGCGATTCGAAGCAGGCTCAGGGGATGGCGAAGCTTCGCCTCGCCCTTCGTGTCGTTGCGCTCGAGTCCTTCCTCGAGGTGGTGGCCGGCAAGCTGGCAGTCCGAGGAAAAATAATCGGGCTTCAAGTCCGCGATCTGGCGCACCACGGGGCGTCCGATCTTGAGCGCGGTCTCGTGGAACTCCTCCTTCACGCCCCATGTGCCGGCGTGCCCCGAGCAGCGCTCGATCACCGTGACCTCGGTGCCCGGTATCGACGACAAGGCTTCGCCCGTCTTCATCGCGCCCTTCTGCACCCGCGAATGGCAAGGGACGTGATACGCCACCCGGCCCAGCGGCGCCTTGAAGTCGGTCTTGAGCAGCCCGTCGCGGCGACGCGCCATGAAATATTCGAACGGGTCGAACATCGCGTCGCGAACCGCCTTCACGTCCTCGTCGTCGGGGAACATGAGCGGCAGCTCCTGCTTGAACATGAGCGTGCAGGAGGGCACGGGCGTGAGGATCGCGTATCCCTCGCGCGCGATGCGCGACATCTGCGGGATGTTCCTGCGCATGAGCTTCTCGACCGCCTCGAGGTCGCCCTGCTCGAACTTGGGCATGCCGCAGCAGGCTTCCTTCTCCACCAGCACGTGCGGGATCTCGTTGTGGTCCAGGATGGCCACCAGGTCGTGCCCGATGCCGGGCTCGTTGTAGTTCACGTAGCACGTCGAGAAGATGGCCACCTTGCCGGGGGTGCGCTCGCCATCGCGCACCGGGTGCGCCTTGCTCCTCGCGGCGTTCGGGCGGAACGTGCGTGGCGCGAATTGCGGCACCCACGCGTCCTTGTCCACGTGCATGACCTTCTGTCCCAGCTCGCGTAGCGGCTTGGCCTTCACCGAGGCGTTCACGACCTGCACGACGATGGGGATGGTTGCCAGCTTGCCGTTGCGGTCCGTGGCGGAAAGCTGCGAGTCGCGAAATTTGTGCCGCAGCTTGCCTTCGCGGAACTGGTGCGCCTTGGCGCGCAGCATCGTGTGCGGAAAGTCCACGTTCCAGGGATGCGGCGGCACGTAGGGACACTTGACCATGTAGCACATGTCGCAGAGGTAGCACTGGTCCACGACGTCCCAGTACTTCTCCTTCGGCACGCCGTCCACCTCGCCCGACTCGCTCTCGTCCACGTAGTCGAAGAGCTTCGGGAACGTGTTGCACAGGCTCACGCAACGGCGGCAGCCGTGGCAGATGTCGAAGATGCGCTCCATCTCGGCGACGATCTTCGTCTCGTCGTAGTAGTCGGGCCCCTTCCAGTCGATGGGGTGGCGGGTAGGGGCTTCGAGGCTGCCTTCTCTGACGGTCATCGATTAAAGCCTTTCACCACGGAGACCACCGAGACCACAGACAATTGCATTTCGTTTCGGCGCGTCTCAGGACAAGTCTGTGGTCCCTGTGGTCTGGCGTGGTGGGACGCGGTAGTAAAAAAGGGGCCGATATGGCCCCTTTGCGGAGTGCTGCGCAGCCTCAGTCGGCCAGCGCGTCCAGCGCCTTCTGGAAGCGATTGGCGTGCGAGCGCTCGGCCTTGGCGAGCGTCTCGAACCAATCTGCGATCTCCTCGAAGCCCTCGTCGCGCGCCGACTTGGCCATGCCCGGGTACATGTCGGTGTACTCGTGGGTCTCGCCGGCGACGGCGGCCTTGAGGTTCTGGCGCGAGCTGCCGATCGGCAGGTCGGTCGCGGGATCGCCCACCTGGGCCAGGTAATCCAGGTGGCCATGCGCGTGGCCGGTCTCGCCCTCGGCGGTGGAGCGGAAGAGGGCCGCCACGTCGTTCTGCCCCTCGACGTCGGCCTTGTTCGCGAAATAGAGATAGCGGCGGTTCGCCTGGGACTCGCCCGCGAACGCGGCTTTCAGGTTGTCGTGGGTCTTGGTGCCTTTTAGTGCTTTCATGCTGCCTCCTCGGATGGATCGGATGACTGCGAGCTGGACATTATCGCCCCGCCGGGGAAAGCGTCCAATTGATTGTTTCGATTTGCGCGATTGACGGGATCAATGGCCCGCATCGGCGAAAAAAAGGGCGCCCCGCGGGCGCCCTTCGTCGGACCGGGCGTGACTAGCGCCAGGAAACGTTCTCGTGCGGCATGCCGTCGGGGCGGGTATCCTCACCCACGCGCAGCCTGCGGCCCGGATCGTGGTTCATGAACGTGGTGTATTCGCGTCCGTTGTACTCGTAGCGCACCTCGTAGCCTTGCTGCGCGCCGCTGGGGTCGCCGGCGACACGGCAGTTCGAAAAGTCGAGGTCGTTCTGCGTGTTCGAGTCGTTTCGCTTCTCGAGGTGATGCCCCAGCAGGCCACCCAGCACCGCCCCTGCAGCGGTCCCGCCGCCGCGATCGACCTGGTGGCCCAGGACGCCGCCGGCAACCGCCCCGATGGCCGCGCCCTTGCCCACGCGCGTGCGGTTCTCCTCGCGCACTTCCTCGTACACGCCCGCGCGCGGGTTGAAGCATTCCTGGCGCCCGCCGGCGGCGTACACCGGTCGAGACTCGATCACGCGCGCGAAGTCGCGGCGACCGTCGTAGTCGCGATCCCGGAAGGCGCGCTCATCCCAGCGATTCTGGTCACGCGACTGGTAATACGGATCCTGCGGCGAATTCCAGTAGGCGTCCTGCGCGAATGCGGCCGGTACGCCAAGACTCAGCGCGGCGGCAACGGCGAGAGTGATCTTCTTCATGGTGTCCTCCAATATGATTTCGGCCCGATGGAAGGCCCATGAGGATCGGACTGCCACGCGCGGGCGCCGTTCTTCGATTCCGTGCGCTGGCTAGCGTAGGAGGATGCCCACGGCCCGAAAGCCGTATGCTCACCTCATCCCCCGTCCCTCATCCCTTCCTCACCTTGCCCGTCGAACTCGAAACGCCACGCCTGCTGCTGCGTCACTTCCGCGCCAGTGACCTCGATGCGTTCGCCGCGATGAGCGCCGACGGGGAAGTCATGCGCTACATCGGCACAGGTGTCACGCTCACGCGCGCCGAGGCTTGGCGATCGATGGCTGGGATGCTGGGGCATTGGTCCCTGCTGGGCTACGGCATGTGGGCGATCGAGGAGAAGGCCAGCGGCGCCTTCGTCGGCCGCGCGGGATTCATCGACCCGCCGGGATGGCCCGGCTTCGAGCTGGGCTGGCTGCTGGGACGGGCGCACTGGGGGCAAGGTTACGCGAGCGAGGCCGCCGCGGCCGCGCTCCACTACGCCTTCGAGACGCTGCGACGCGATCGCGTGATCAGCCTCATTCGTCCGGGCAACGACCGCTCCGTGCGCGTGGCCGAGCGCATCGGCGAGCGCCTGGCGGGCGAGACCGAGCTGCTCGGCGGGAAGGCGCTGGTCTACGAGGCGCTCCGGCGACCCTGATCGATGCATCTCGTCGAAATCCTCCTGCCCCTCTACGACCGCGAAGGCGCACGTTTCTCGCAGCCGGCCTTCGAGGCCGTCAGCGCCGAACTCACCGAACGCTTCGGCGGTCTCACCGCGCACGTGAGGGCACCCGCGAAGGGATTGTGGGAGGAGCCCTCCGGGCGCACGCTCCGCGACGACATCGTCATCTACGAGGTGATGGTCGAGTCGGTCGACGCCGCATGGTGGGCGAAATACCGCGGCGAGCTCGAGGAGCGGTTTTCGCAGGACGAGATCGTCATCCGCGCCGTGGAGATCCGTCGCCTCTGAGGAGTGCCTGTGCCGGCATCGCGCGTGCGCATTGGAATCTCGGGATGGCGCTACGAGCCGTGGCGCACGGTGTTCTATCCGCAAGGCCTCGCGCAGCATCGCGAGCTGCACTACGCCTCGCGGCAGTTGCCCACGATCGAGATCAACGGCACGTTCTATTCGCTGCAGCGGCCCGAGTGCTTCGAGGCCTGGCATGCGGATACGCCCGGGGACTTCGTCTTCGCCGTGAAGGGCAGCCGTTACCTCACGCACATGCTCAAGCTCAACAACCCGCTTCGGCCTCTCGCGAACTTCTTCGCCTCGGGAATCTTCAACCTGCGCGACAAGCTGGGGCCCTTCCTGTGGCAGTTCCCGCCCAACTTCGGCTTCAACGCCGACAAGCTCGAGGCGTTCCTCGACATGCTGCCGCGCGACACCGCGTCGGCGCTGGCCCTTGCCCGGCGCCGCGACGCGCGCCTTACCGGCCGCGCGTGCCTTCGCATCGACGAGAACCGCCCGTTGCGCCATGCGGTGGAAATCCGCCACGAGAGCTTCAACGATCCACGCTTCGTGAAGCTCTTGCGGCGCCAGAACGTGGCGCTTGTCGTTGCCGACACGGCCGGCAAGTTCCCGTACTACGAGGACGTCACCGCCGATTTCATGTACCTTCGGCTGCACGGCGACGAGGAGCTCTACGTGAGCGGCTACTCGGATGCGGCGCTCGACCGGTGGGCCGATCGCATCCGTGCCTGGAGTGCAGGCGGCGAGCCCGCCGATGCGGTGAAGATCGCGCCCGGCATGGCACCACCCCGGCGCGCGGCGCGCGACCTCTACTGCTACTTCGACAACGATGCCAAGGTGCACGCGCCCTTCGACGCGTTGAAGCTCATCTCGAGGCTGGAGGCGATGGATGGCGGTACACGTGGTGAGGCTGGGAAGCGCCCGGGCCAAGGGCGAGGGCGTTCGCCTGGGCACCGTGCGCCACCTGCCGCGCGGCGTGAAGAAGGCGGACTACGCCCGCCGTGACTTCTTCGATGCGTGGCTGCCGGAGCTGGCGCCCAGCGCGCCCCTGGTCAAATTCATGCTCGAGGACCCGGACGATTCGGCGCGCTGGAAGCGCTTCGAGGCGAAGTATCGCCGCGAGATGGCACGGCCCGAGCGCCGGCGATTGATCGCCACCCTGGCTACACTCTCCGAATCCGCCGATTTCTCCGTTGGTTGCTACTGCGAGAATCCCGCGCGCTGCCACCGCTCGATCCTTGCCGCGCTCTTGCGCGATGCGGGCGCCCGGGTGACGGGGCCTTGATTCGGTCTTCCTTTCCCCTTTCCCCTTTCCCCTTTCCTTATGGTCATCACCATCTTCCGCAACCGCCTCAAGCCCGAAAACGTCGACGAGTACTACGCGTGGGCCAAACGCATCTCCGATCTGGCGAACACCATGCCCGGGCATGTTTCGCACAAGACTTTCGCGGCCGAGGACGGGGAGCGCGTGACCATCGTCGAGTTCGCCGACGAGGCCTCGCAGCGCGCGTGGTCGACCGAGGCTCGCCACCTCGAGGCCAAGAAGAAGGGCCGCAGTGATTTCTACAGCGAGTACAAGATTCAGGTGTGCACGGTGGTGCGGGAGACCGCTTTCACCGCCTAAAGGCTCATGCCGCCGTCGACGAAAACCGCCTGGCCGGTCATGAACGAGGACTCGTCGGAGACGAGGTAGACGAACGTCTCGGCGATCTCCTCGGCGCTGGCGAGCCTTCCCATCGGCTGGCGGGCGACAAAGTCCTTGCGCGCCTGCACCGGATCGGCGAAGGCCTTGATGCGCTCTCCAAGAGAGGGCGTATCCACCGTGCCGGGACAGACGCAGTTCACGCGGATGTTCTGCTTCACGTGGTCGATCGCAAGCGCGCGCGTGAAGCCGGCCACGGCCGCCTTGCTCGCCGCGTAGGCGAGCCGATTCGGTGCCGCTTTCTCCGCCCCGAGCACCGAGGCCATGTTCAGGATCACGCCGCCGCCGGCCGCGATCATCTTCGGCAGCATCGCTTTCGTCACCAGGAACATGCTGCGCACGTTGACGTTGAAGCTCTTGTCCCAGTCCTGCGCGCGGCAGTCGAGCAGGCTGCCCTGGTGCACCCAGCCCGCGCAGTTGAAGAGGATGTCGACGGCGCCGATCTGGTCGACGAACTCCGCGACGGCGTCGCCGTCGGTGACGTCGAGCTGCGCAGCCTCGATCGTTCCCGGCTGCGCCAGTCGCTGTACCGCCTCGGCGTCGATGTCGGTCGCGACGACCGTGGCGCCTTCCCGCGCGAAGGCGAGGGCGGCGGCACGTCCCATGCCGGCGCCGGCTGCGGTGACCAGGGCGCGCTTGCCCGCAAGTCGATTTGCCATTGTGTCGTTCCCTGGTGGAGCTTCCCGAATTGGCCTGACCCGGTCTAATCGTCTTCCGGGCGCAGCCCCGGGCAGAAGCGCTGGAAGATGCCGTCGCGCACCAGCGGCGTGACGGCCTCGATGTCGAGCGCGAGGTAGCGGTCGCCGTCGAGGTGGGGGGCCACGCCACGCACGATGACGTGCGCCTCCTCGAGCAATGGCGACGATCGCAACGGGCGGCGGAAGTCGATGCCCTGCGCCGCGGCGAGAAGCTCGATCGCCACGATGCCCGCGGTGTTGTCGGCCATGTCGCCCAGGCGGCGGGCGGCGAAGGTCGCCATCGACACGTGGTCCTCCTGGTTGGCGGACGTAGGCAATGAATCCACGCTCGCCGGGTGGGCGAGCGACTTGTTCTCGGAGGCGAGCGCCGCGGCGGTCACGTGCGCGATCATGAAGCCTGAATTGACGCCGCTGGCGGAGGTGAGGAAGGGCGGCAGCAGGCTGATGCTCGAATCGATCAGCAGCGCGATGCGGCGCTCCGACAGCGCGCCGATCTCCGCGATGGCGAGCGCGAGCTGGTCGGCAGCGAAGGCCACGGGCTCCGCGTGGAAGTTTCCGCCCGAAAGCGATTCTCCGGTGTCCGGAAACACCAGCGGGTTGTCGGTCACTCCGTTCGCTTCGGTGAGCAGCGTGAGCGCCGCGGCATTCATGAGGTCCAGGCATGCGCCCATCACCTGCGGCTGGCAGCGCAGGCTGTACGGATCCTGCACCTTGTCGTCGCCCTCGAGGTGGGAGGCGCGAATGGCGCTGCCCGCCAGCAACCGACGGTACGCGGCGGCGACCTCGATCTGCCCGAGGTGGCCGCGAAGCTCGTGCAGGCGCGGGTCGAACGGCGTGTCGCTGCCCATCGCCGCGTCCACCGACATCGCGCCGGCTACCACCGCGGCCGCGAAAACGTTTTGCGCGGCGAAGAGGCCCTGCAGCGCGAGGGCCGTCGAGACCTGCGTGCCATTGAGGAGGGCCAGGCCCTCCTTGGGCGCCAGCGTGAGCGGCGCGAGGCCCGCGATGGCCAGGCCGTCAATGGCCGGCATCACCGTTCCCTGGTGGCGCACGTTGCCCCATCCGAGCAGGGCGGCGGAGAGGTGCGCGAGCGGCGCGAGGTCGCCGGAGGCGCCCACGGAGCCCTTCGACGGCACGCACGGGTAAACACGAGCGTTCAGCATCGCCACCATGGCGTCGACGATCTCGGGCCGAACCCCGGAGTAGCCGCGCGCGAGGCTCGCCACCTTGAGCAACATCGTGAGCCGGACCACGTCGTCGGCGAGCAGGGCGCCCACGCCCACGCTGTGGGAGAGCACCAGGTTGCGCTGCAAGAGCTCCAGCTGGTCGTCGGCGATGTGGGTTTGCGCGAGCTTGCCGAAGCCGGTATTGATGCCGTACACCGCCTTGCCCTCGGAGACGATGCGCGCCACCGCGCGCGCGCCCTGGGCCAGCCGCTCGCGGGCCGGATCGTCGATCACGAGCGCTTCGCGCGAGCGCGCGAAGCCGTGGATCTCGGCGAGAGTGAGGGCCCCCGGGGAAAGCCGCACTACTTGAGGCGGGACTCGACCAGTCGGGCCACCTGGCTGGTGTCGAGCTCGTTCTGGTTCTTGGGCGTCTGGAAGCTCACGCTGCCGATGATCATGCCCTTGCGGAAGACGAGCGACTTGTTCGCCGCGAGCCAGAAGCCGCCATCGCCCACGGTCTCCACCGGCTTCGACTTCACGCGATAGATCTTCTCGAGGTTGCCGCGCTCGACCTCGAACTCGTCCTTCACCGCGTAGCGCACCTCCTTCAGCGAAACCACGAGCACCGCGCCGTTGCGCGAATCGAGGAAGGCGCATTCCGACGGGTTGCCCGACTTCTGCAGGCGGAATTTCTCGACCGGGCGAGCGGCGATCGGGTTGATGTCGTCGGCTGTGATGATGCTGCACGCGACGGGCGGCGCGGCAAGGGCGGCGGCGGGAGCAAAGGCGAGGATCGCGAGGGCGAGGCGTAAACGGGCGGTCATGGTCGGGTCCGGGAAGCGCAGGAGTCGGGATTATGTCAGCGAGCGCAGGGAAGGGGGGAAAGGAAAAGGCGAAAGGGAAGAACCGAGATTAAGATGTCGCCATGAAAATCCTCCATTGCGTCTTGCTGGCCGCTGCAGCGCTCATGCCGGCATCTGCGCTCGCGGCCGAGATCCTCGGCGAGAAGCCCACCTATCTCGAGGCCGTCACCGAAGGCGTGCCGAACGCGCAGGCGATCGGCGTTCGAATCTGGGTCCCCGGCCTGGAAGAGGGATTCGTGCCGCAGGGCCTCACCGTCGCCGAGGGTCACGTCCTCGTGAGCAGCTACCGCAGCACCGAGCCCAAGGTCAACACCGGGCCGTGCCGCGTCTATAGCATCGAGGCGAGCACCGGCAAGCTCGCCGGCCAGTTCGACATCGCGCCCGGCACCTGCACCCACGCGGGTGGCCTTGCGTACCTCGGCAACGGGATGTTGATGCTCGCCGACACGCGCCAGATCTTCCGTATCGACCTCAAGCGCGCGCTCGCCGACGGCCACGCGGGCAATGCGATGCGCGGGGCGGTGAGGATCATGGGCGAGCTGCGCGGCTCCTTCGGCGCCTTCGACGGCAAGGACGCATGGATCGGCACCTGGACGAAGGATGCGGCGAAGTCGCGCATGTTCCGGCTGCACCCGCGCTTCTTCGACGACAACGACGGCATGACGGTCAACGAGGAGAAGAGCGTGGAATCCATCCGCATCCCGCTCGAGTCCCAGGGCGCGGCCTTCGATGCCAGCGGCAACGTCTGGGTCTCGGTGAGCGACAGCCGCGTCGGCAAGCTGCATCGCCTGGACCGGGCCGGCGCCGTGCAGGCGAGCTACGAGATGATGCCGGGAATCGAAGACCTGGGCTTCGATGCCGCCGGCAGGCTCTGGGCGGTGTCCGAATCGGGCACGAAGAAGTACCTTTCGTGGGGAACGAAGTTTCCGTTCGTCTTCGCGATGGACATGACCAAGCTGAAGTGACGTTGGTGACAACGTCATCGCCACGGAGGCGGGGATCAAGTCACCAGATTGGCGTCACCAGCGGCTTGCCCGCGAAGTGCGCCGCCAGGTTGTCGATCACGAGCTGACCCATCGCCTGGCGCGTGGGATGCGTGGCGCTCGCCACGTGCGGCTGCAGCACCACGTTGTCGAGCTCGATCAGAGCCTGGGGCACGCGCGGCTCGTCGGCGAAGACGTCCAGCCCGGCGCCGGCGATGCGGTTCTCCTTCAGCGCGTCGATGAGGGCAGGCTCATCCACCACCGAGCCGCGGCTGATGTTGACGATGAAGCCCCTGGGCCCTACGGCATCGATCACCACGCGGTTGACCAGCAGGCGGGTGGCCTCTCCACCGGGGCAGGCGACCATCAGGAGGCCCGTGTCCTTCGCGAGCGCCACGGGATCCGCGTAATGCTTCCACGCGAGGTCGGGCTTGCGATTCGGCCCCTGGTAGGCGATGCCCAGCCCGAAGGCCTCGGCGCGGCGCGCGATGGCGCGCCCGATGCGCCCCATCCCGATGATGCCAAGCGTCTTCTTCTGCAGGCTTTCGGTGAGCGCCATCGGACCCTTGAGCCACTTGCCTTCGCGCACGTAGCGATCGCCCTGCGGCACGCGACGCACCGTGGCCAGCAATAAGGCCATGGCGAGGTCCGCGACCTCCTCGGTGAGGACGTCCGGAGTATTGGTGACGGCGATGCCGCGCGCGCGCGCCGCATCGACATCCACGGTGTCGTAGCCCACGCCGAAATGCGCGATCACCCGCAGCTTCGGGAGCCTGGCGATGGTTTTCGCGTCGATTCCGCCCGAATTCGAGCTCGCGACCGCAGTCAGCCGGTCGGCGAGCGATGCGATGAGGGCATCGCGGTCAGGCGCGCTCCACAAGCGTTGCGCGTTGTAGCTGCGCTCCAGCTCGGCGAGGGTGCCCGGGTACATGGGGCCCGTGATGAGCAGGTCCGGTTTCATGGGTTCTCCGTGAAGAAGGGGATGCTCAGCCGCGCGGACCATTCCTCCATGTCCGCGAGTGCCGCAGCGTCGATGGGAATGCCGGCGACGGCGCGTTCGGCCTGCGCGCGCTCCTCGGGCTCGCCTGGATAGAGGATTTCCCCCTGGGTCCGCAGGTCCGCGATCACCGCATCGGTGGTGGCCTCGAGGGTCGCTCCCCCGGCGAAGCGGCCAGGCTCGATCGCCATCAGCAGGTGGCCGATCTTTCTCGGGTTCTGCAGGTCCTCGTACATGCTGTTGATGTGGCGGCCGAAGGCCATGCCGTTCAGCGCGCCGCAAAGCAGGTCGACCATGAAGGCGAGGCCGAAGCCCTTGTAGCCATAGGTGGGGCCGCCGAGGGGGATCGCCGCCTTCGCACGGTGTGGATCGGTGGTCGGCGCGCCATCGGCATCGACCGCCACACCCTCGTCCAGCGGCCGCCCTTCGATGCGGGCGTTGTGGACCTTGTTCCAGGCGATCTGTGAGGTCGCCATGTCGAGGCAGGCGGGTTCTCCGCCCGCCCGCGGAATCGCCACCGAGATCGGGTTGGTGCCGAAGTACTTCTTCGTGCCGCCATGCGGCACCACGACCGCGCTCGAGTGGGTGAGCCCGATGCCGATGAGGCGCTCGCGCGCCGCCATGCGGGTGTAGAGCTGCATCGCGCCGCAGTGGGATGAATGCCCCACGCCCACGACGCCGACGCCGTTCTCGCGCGCCATCTCGATCGCGCTCGCCATTGCCAGGGTGGCATGCACGATTCCCAATCCATCATCGCCGTGGACTTGCGCCGTGACGGGCCCGGTCCGCGTGAGCTGGGGACGCGCAGCGGGCTTGATCGAACCGATCGTGAGGCGCCGCAGGTAATGCGTGAGCCGCAGCACCCCGTGCGAATCGACCCCCCAGATGCTGGTCTGCACGAGCGATTCCGCCACGAGTTGCGCCTCGGACCGCGGCACGCCGGCCTTCTCTAGGCAAGCCGCGGCCCACGCCGAGATGGCGTGGGGCTTTGCCAGCACGGTCATTTCGGCGCCGGCGCGGCGACGATCCTCTGGCGCTGCTCGCCAAGGCCCTGGATCCCAAGGCTCACGACGTCGCCGGGCTTGAGCCACACCGGCGGCTTCATGCCGAGCACGACGCCGGGCGGAGTGCCGGTGGTGATGATGTCGCCCGGCAACAGCGTCATGAACTGGCTCACGTAGGAAACGAGGAACGCGCACCCGAAGATCATGGTGCGCGTGTTGCCTCGCTGGCGCTTCTCGCCATTCACGTCCAGCCACAGGTCGAGCGCCTGCGGGTCGGCCACTTCGTCGGTGGTCACGAGCCACGGACCCACGGGCCCGAACGTGTCGCAACCCTTGCCGCGGTCCCATTGCCCGCCGGGACCCATCTGGAAGTGGCGCTCGGAGACGTCGTTCACCACGCAGTAGCCGGCCACGTGGTCGAGCGCCCGGGATTCGGTGACGTACTGCGCCTTGGTGCCGATCACGATGCCCAGCTCCACCTCGTAGTCGAGCTTTTGCGAGTTGCGCGGCACGATGGTGTCGTCGTTGGGCCCGCAGAGGCAGGTCGTGGCCTTCATGAAGACGATGGGCTCGGCCGGGATGGGCAGCCCGGCCTCCTCGGCGTGGTCCCGGTAGTTCAGCCCGATCGCCACGAACTTGCTGATGCCGGCGTAGGGCACGCCCAGCCGTGGGCTGCCGCGGACGATCGGCAAGGTCTCGGGCTTCACGCGCGCCAGCCGGGCGAGGTTTCGCGGCGACAGCATGGCGTCGTCGATCTGCTGGACGATCTTGGAGAGGTCGCGGATGTTGCCATCGGCGTCCGCCAAACCGGGTTTCTCGCGGCCCGGGGGGCCGTAGCGCAAGAGCTTCATGGATCTCCTCTGGGAGTCGCCCGCTCGACGGGTCTCGGTCCGGTGTCGGACGGCGACAGAGTGTACCGCCTCGTTTGCGCCACAACCCGCATCGGCGGTACACACGCGTGCAAAAGCTATCGAGCCAGCGCGGGACCCGAAGGACGCAGGAAAACGTTACGGCCCCGTGAAGCGTTTGTTTCCGGAAAAGTGGACCAGGGGTGATTCTCCAAACGGATCACGGTCGCTTCCGCCCGACAATACAAGCCGCTTCATATCCCGCATTAGTCGATGCGCAACCTTTTCACCATAGGAAACGGCCTACACCCCCCCGGTGAGGTCCGACAGGAGAATCGTGCCGTGCCTGACTCCATGAAGCCAAGGCGGAATCTACGATGGTCCCCAGTACCTCCCCCAAACGGACCGCGCCATGGATAACACGATTCTCGTAGTGGAAGATGATCCCGAGCTCCAGGAAGTGCTGACGCTGAACCTGCAGAACGCAGGCTATCGCGTCCTTCGCGCGGGCTCGGTCCGCCAGGCGGAGGCGATGGTGAACGCCACCATGCCGCAGATGGTGTTGCTCGACTGGATGCTTCCCGATACCCCCGGCCTCACCTTCGCGCGCCGCCTGCGCTCCGAAGGCCGCAGCATGGGCGTTCCCATCATCATGCTCACCGGGCGCGACTGCGAGTCCGACAAGATCACCGGCCTCGAGGCCGGCGTGGATGACTACCTCATCAAGCCCTTCTCGCCGCGCGAGCTGCTCGCCCGCATCAAGGCCGTGATGCGCCGCTGCGCGCCCCAGCACGCCGACATGGTCGTGGAGATCGCGGGGCTACGCCTCGACCCGGCCTCGCGGCGCATCAGCGGCGGCGGCAAGGACATCGAGCTGGGCGCCCTGGAATTCCGCATGCTGCGCTTCTTCATGACCCATCCCGGACGCGTCTACAGCCGCTCGCAGCTGCTCGACGAGATCTGGGGCAACAACGTCTATGTCGAGGAGCGCACCGTGGACGTGCACATTCGCCGGCTGCGCCAGGCCCTCGAGCCCACCGGCCACAAGGGGTTGCTCGAGACGGTGCGTGGCGTGGGCTACTGCTTCCGCAAGGAGTTGCCGGTCGAGATTCCCGCCCGCATGCCCGCCATGGGCTTCCCGCCCCCCGCCCTCCCGGACTACCTGCCGGCCGCGGCCTGACGCGAGGCCTTCACGCCCAGGGACTAATTTAGGCATCGACCCCATCCCCCCAACCCTCATCCCCCATCCCCATATATGAAGATGCTCGCCGCCACCGCCATCCTCGCCGTCGCGGCCCTCGCCGCCCCGGCGGCGGTCGGGCAATCGCAGGGCATCCCGCTGGACCCGTTCGCATATGTGGCCGCGGCGGGCGCCGAGCTGGTGCAGGTTTCGGCCCAGGCGGTGGGGGGCGGCAAGGCGCTGACCGCGTTCGAGCGTACGGGCGGTGATGCCGGCGTTTCCCCGGTCGCTCCGGATCCGCTGGTTTCGTGGGCGATGGCGATCGTGTTCCTCGGGCTGGTCGTGATGCGCCGCACGCGCTCGCCCATGCGCTGACGTCCGCACCGCGCCACCTCTCGAGCCCGCCAATTGGCGGGCTTTTTGTTTTCCGCTACAGTTGGGCAGCCGCGCGATGCCCTTGCGGCGCAACGACAATAATTCGTCCCCACCGAGAGCGAACCAGGAGAGGCCATGAACGAGCATGACATCCGCGGTCTGGTAAACGACGTCAAGGCGGGGCGCATGTCGCGACGCCGCTTCGTGCAGCTCCTGGTCGGAGCCGGCCTCACGGTGCCCATGGCCGGGCACATCCTCATGCATGCCGGGGTCGCCAATGCGCAATCCGGATGGGTGTACAAGCCCACCAGGCGCGGCGGCGGCGGGCTGGTGAAGCTGCTGATGTGGCAAGGCCCCACGCTGCTCAATCCCCACTTCGCGGTCGGCACCAAGGACCAGTACGGCTGCCGTGTCTTCTACGAGCCGCTCGCCGCCTGGGATGGCGATGGCAACCTGGTGCCCATCCTCGCTGCGGAGGCGCCGACGCTGCAAAACGGTGGAGTCGCCGCCGACGGCCGCTCGGTCACCTGGAAGCTCAAGCGCGGCGTCACCTGGCACGACGGCAAGCCATTCACCGCCGACGATTGCGTCTTCAACTGGGAGTACGCCGCCGATCCCGCGACGGCCGCCGTGACCATCGGCAGCTACAAGGACATCACGGTCACCAAGCTGGACAGCCACACCATCCGCGTGAACTTCCAGAAGCCCACGCCCTACTGGGCCGATGCCTTCGTGGGCGTGGTCGGCATGCAGATCCCGAAGCACCTCTTCGAGCCGTACAAGGGCGCCAAGTCGCGCGAGGCGCCGAACAACCTGAAGCCCGTCGGCACCGGCTGCTACATGTTCAGCGACTTCCGCCCGGGCGACCACCTGGCGGGCAAGATCTTCGCGAACTACCACGAGGCCAACAAGCCGCACTTCGACGCGATCGAGATGAAGGGCGGCGGGGATGCGGTGTCCGCCGCGCGCGCCGTGCTGCAGACGGGCGAGTTCGACTATGCCTGGAACATGCAGGTCGAGGACGAGATCCTCAAGCGCCTGGAAGCCGGCGGCAAGGGGCGAATCCAGATCGTGCCCGCGGGCAGCATGGAGATGCTGCAGATCCAGAACACCGATCCGTGGACCGAGGTGGACGGCGAGCGCGCGAGTGCCAAGAGCAAGCATCCCTCGCTCACCGACATGTCGGTGCGGCGCGCGCTCAACATGCTGGTCGACCGCCAGTCGATCCAGGACCACATCTACGGCCGCACCGGCATCGCCACGCGCAACTTCCTCAACCAGCCCTCGCGTTTCCGTTCCCCCAACAACTCGTGGGAGTTCAATATCGACAAGGCGAACCAGACCCTCGATGCGGGCGGCTGGAAGCGCGGCTCCGACGGTATCCGCGCCAAGGGAAACACCAAGCTCAAGTACGTCTACCAGACGTCGATCAACGCGCCGCGGCAGAAATGCCAGGCGATCATCAAGCAGGCGTGCCAGAAAGCGGGCATCGACATCGAGCTCAAGTCGATCGTGGCCTCGGTGTACTTTTCCTCGGACGTGGCGAACCCCGACACGTACACCAAGTTCTTCACGGACCTGCAGATGTACAACACCACGATGCCGCAGCCGGACCCCGAGCGCTTCATGAACCAGTACGTCTCGTGGGAGTTCTCCACCAAGGCGAACAAGTGGCAGGGCCGCAACATCGTGCGCTGGGCCAATGCCGACTACGACAATACCTACAAGGCCGCGCAATCGGAGCTCGACCCGGTCAAGCGCGCCGCCATGTTCGTGAAGCTGAACGACCTGCTGGTCGAGAACGTGGTGGTGATCCCGATCGCCAACCGGCCGGTGGTGAGCGCGCATTCCAACCGCCTGCGCGCGCCCATGAGCGGCTGGGACAACGACGTGTGGCTGCTGAAGGACTGGTATCGGGAGGCATAGGGACGGGACGGGGGATGGGGGACGGTGAAGCTCCCCCTCGCTCGTGACGCCTCATGACCAAATATGTCATCCGCCGCCTGCTGATCGCGATCCCGAGCCTGCTCGGGATCAGCCTCATCCTCTTTACGGTCCTGGCGCTCGCGCCGGGCGATCCCTTCGAGGAGCTCGCCACCAACCCGAACGTGCCGATGGAGGTCCGCGAGAACCTGCGCAAGCAGTTCGGCCTCGACGACCCGGTGATGGTGCGCTACGTGCGCTGGTTCAAGTCGATGGTGAAGGGCGACTGGGGCTTCTCCTTCGCCAGCCGCGTCGACGTGGACAAGCTCATCCTGCAGCGCGTGCCGGTGACGCTCTTCGTGATCGGCTCATCGCAGATCATCGCGCTGCTGATCGCCATACCCATAGGCGTGTTCGCCGCCACGCGCCCGTATTCCATCTTCGACCAGGTGGCGAACACCTTCGCCTTCATCGGCTTTTCGCTGCCGACCTTCTTCACCGGCCTGCTCTTCATCCTGCTCTTCAGCATCAAGCTCGACTGGCTGCCGTTCGTGTACAGGGCCGACATCAGCGAGACGGGATTCGCCTGGTGGTGGACGCACTTCAAGCAATCGATCATGCCGATCATGGTGCTGGCGCTTTTCCAGGCGGCATCGTGGACGCGATACGTGCGCTCGGCGGTGCTGGACGTGGTGCGCCTCGACTACGTGACCACCGCGCGCGCCAAGGGGCTCAACGAGCGCTCGGTGATCGTCAAGCACGCGCTGCGAAACGCGCTCATCCCGGTGGTGACGCTGGTCGCGCTGCAGATGCCCGCGATCTTCGGCGGGGCCATCGTGACCGAGCAGATCTTCCGCGTGCCCGGCATCGGCTCGCTGCTCATCAGCGCCATCCTCGCCAACGACACGCCGGTCATCATGGCGGTCACGTTCGTGTTCGCCTGCCTCGTGATCCTCTTCAACCTCCTCGCCGACGTGCTCTATGGCTGGCTCGATCCCCGCATCAGCTACCGTTGACGCCCTCGCCGGCGGGGCGCCTTCCCGCCCGCAGGCGCGCTGGGGCACCGAGGCGTGGCGCCGCTTTCGCCGCCACAAGCTGGCGCTCTTCGGCACCATCATCCTCGGCCTCATCATCTTCGGCGTGCTGGTGGGGCCCTGGCTGTGGAAGGTGCCGATCAACGACATCGACTTCAACGCGCGCCTCGCCGGGCCCTCGCTCGCGCATCCCTTCGGCACCGACGATCTCGGGCAGGACCTCTTCGCGCGCATGCTCTACGGCGGGCGCATCTCGATCGCGGTCGGGCTCGCGGCGATGGTCATCGCGATCCTCTTCGGGGTCGTGATCGGCGCGGTGGCCGGCATATCCAGCGGCAAGGTCGATGCGGCCCTCATGTGGCTCACCGACCTCTTCCTGTCGCTGCCGCAGCTGCCGCTGCTGCTCCTCATCATCTATCTCTTCCGCGACTCGCTGAAGAACATCGTCGGTCCCGAGATGGGTGTCTTCATATTGATCGTGATCGTGATCGGCGGCTTCCGCTGGATGCCGGTGGCGCGGCTCGTGCGCGCGCAGTTCCTTTCGCTGCGCGAGAAGGAGTTTGTCGAGGCGGCGCGCGCCCTCGGCGCCTCGCCCTTCCGCCTCGTCGCGCGCCACCTCGTGCCCAACTCGCTGGGACCCGTCATCGTCGCGGGGACCATCGACGTGGCCGCCGCGATCATCGCCGAGTCCACGCTTTCCTTCCTCGGCCTGGGCTTCCCGCCCGACATCCCCACGTGGGGGCGGATCCTCTTCGACGCCAAGGACTACCTCGACGTGGCGCCGCACTGGGCGCTTTTCCCCGGCACGCTGATCTTCCTCACCGTGCTGTCGATCAACTACCTGGGCGACGGATTGAGGGACGCGCTGGATCCCAGGAAGGTGATGTAGTGGCGGGCAACACCGGCGATAGGAAAACCGGGGACAAACCCCAAGCGCATGGACCGGGGCCTGTCCCCTTGCTCCACATCCGCGACCTCAAGACCCATTTCAACACCGACGACGGCATGGTGCACGCGGTGGATGGCGTGAGCATGCACGTGCACGAGGGCGAGACCCTCGGCATCGTGGGTGAATCCGGCTGCGGCAAGAGCGTCACGGCCTTCACGGTGATGCGGCTCGTGCCGATCCCGCCCGCGCGCATCGTGGGCGGCGAGATCATGTGGCGCGGGCGCGACCTGCTCAAGCTCTCGAATGCCGAGATGCGCGCCATTCGCGCGCGCGAGATCGCGATGGTGTTCCAGGAGCCGATGACGTCGCTGAACCCGGTCTACACCATCGGCGAGCAGATCGCGGAGGTCGTGCGCCTGCACGAGAAGGCGGGCCGAAAGGAGGCCATGGACCGCGCCGTGGAGATGCTCAAGCTCGTGCGCATCCCCCATCCCGAGCAGCGCGTGAAGGACTACCCGCACCAGTTTTCCGGCGGCATGCGCCAGCGCGTGATGATCGCCATGGCGCTTTCCTGCAACCCCAAGCTCATCATCTGCGACGAGCCCACGACGGCGCTCGACGTCACGATCCAGGCGCAGATCCTCGACCTGCTAACGGACCTCAAGGAGCGCATGGGCATGGCGGTGATGCTGATCACGCACGCGATGGGCGTGATCGCAGAAACCGCGCAGCGCGTCGTGGTCATGTACGCCGGCAAGGTGGTGGAGGAGGCGCCGGTGGGCGAGCTCTTCGCCAATCCGCGGCATCCCTACACGCAGGGCCTCATCCGCTCGATTCCGCGGATCGACACCGCGGCGATCGAGAAGAAGCGCCTCGAGGCAATCAAGGGCGTGGTGCCGAGCCTGCTCAACCCGAAGCCCGGCTGTCGCTTCGCCGCCCGTTGCCCTCATGCGCAACCCGAATGCGTCGCCGCCACGCCGCCCTTGCGCCCGGTGAGCCTGGGCCATTCGGCGGCGTGCATCTTCGCCGAGTTGCCCGCAAGCAAGCGTCCGCCGCGGAGCATCGACGCGTCGATGTCGCCCGTGGCACCCGCGGCGGCGGTGGCGTAGATGGCCGACAGCAACTCTCCCTCTGCCCTGGGAGAAGGCCGGGGAGAGGGTGCCCTCCTCAGGGTCCGGGGCCTCGTCAAGCACTTCCCCATCAAGGGCGGCATCCTCGGGCGCGAGCTGGAGCGCGTGCACGCCGTCGATGGCGTGAGCTTCGACCTCGCCTCGGGCGAAACCCTGGGCCTGGTGGGTGAATCGGGCTGCGGCAAGTCCACGACGGGGCGCTGCATCCTGCGCCTCATCGAGCCCACCGCGGGCGAGATCTGGTTCGAAGGCCGGGACGTGATGGCGATGGACCGCGGCGAGCTGCAGAAGCTGCGCCGCGACATGCAGATCATCTTCCAGGACCCGTTCGCCTCCCTCAATCCCCGCATGACCGTGGGCTCGATCATCGGCGAGGCGCTGCAGATCCACGGCCTCGCCAACGACGCGAGGCACTATCGCGACAGGGTGGCCGAGCTGCTGACCGCCGTGGGACTGAACCCCGACTACATGCGCCGCTACCCGCACGAGTTTTCGGGCGGCCAGCGCCAGCGCATCGGCATCGCCCGCGCGCTGGCGGTGAACCCCAAGCTCATCGTGTGCGACGAGCCGGTCTCCGCCCTCGACGTGTCGATCCAGGCGCAGGTCATCAACCTGCTCGAGGACCTGCAGCGCCAGTTCAGCCTCACCTACCTCTTCATCGCGCACGACCTCTCCGTGGTCGAGCACATCAGCAACCGGGTGGCGGTGATGTACCTCGGGCACATCGTGGAGATCGCGCCGGCGCGGGAGCTCTACACGCGTCCGCTGCACCCCTACACCGAGGCGCTGCTCTCGGCGGTGCCCATTCCCGACCCCGCGATGAAGCGCACCAAGGTCGTGCTGCAGGGCGACGTGCCGAACCCGATCAACCCGCCGACGGGTTGCCGCTTCCACACGCGCTGCCCGATCCGCGAGTTTCCGATCTGCAAGGAGCAGGTGCCGCCGTTGGCCGACATGGGCAACGGCCACTTCGTCGCCTGCCACGTGCGCGGCAAGCGCCCGGAGGAGGCGCCGGGCGCGCCCATCCAGGCCGACGCGCGCGAGCCGGCTTGAGGAGAACGAGCTTGAGCAAGCAGTGCCCGAAGTGCGGCAAGGCGATGGAGCAGGGCTTCGTCCCCGACTACACCTATGGCGGGCAAACGGTAGGCGCCTGGTACAAGGGGCCGCCTTCAAAGTCGTTCTGGGTCGGGACGAAGTTGCCGCCCGCAGGCGGATTGCCGATCGGCGCGTTCCGCTGCGCGGGCTGCGGCCTGCTCGAGCTGTATGCGGGAGCTGAGTTCGCCGCGAAATAGCGCTGATGGCCGCCTAGCGCTTGCCGCGGCGGTTGAGCCGCGGATCGGTGCGGCGCCCCTCGTGCAACCTGCGCAGCCTGCGATCGGTCTCGGCGCGCAGCTTCTCGGCGCCGGCCACGGCGCGCTCGACGCGATCGCGCATCTCGGTGAGCAGTGCCGCATCCACCACGGGGGCGTCAGGCCACGTATCGCGGCGCACGCTTTCATCGGCGATGCCGATGGCCCACGAGCCGCGCACCAGGTGGACCCTTGCCGCGCGCGCGTTCACGTCGCGCATGAAGACCGAGTGGGCGAGGGCGTCGCGCACGCCATCGGCGGCCTCGATGCGGCGGCCGAGCGCGGCGAAATCGAAACGGGTCTCGATCCGGTGGAAGGCGAAGAGGCCCTCGACCGCCGCCACGTATTGGCGCGGATCGGGGCGCTGCACCACCTTGCGCCCCTGCTTGATCGAGATCTCGAGCAGGCTGTAGAGCACCTGCCCCAGGACCCACTCCAGGTAGGAGTGGCGCGCGATGATGCGGCCGACGCCTTCGGCCACTGCCGGCGGAAGCGGGAAATCGATCGGTTCGAGCGCGGCGTTGAAGGGAGAGGGCGCGGCCTTCCTGCGTACGCGGCCGGGCGCGGGGTTGCGTGAAGCCATGACTGAAAGGATAACCGAGGTCGTATCATCGGCGCACGCCGGCACCGAAAAGGCAGGGCTGCTGGAGACCACCACGTTGCGCGGAGGAGCGCTGCTCGCGCTCGGCGGCCATGGCCCGCGCGGATCAAGGCGTTCGATCTCGCTCGCATCGACGGCGTGTCGCCGGGCGGCGATCGTAGCAGCGCGATCGCAACGCGAGGCGATGCTGGCCGGCGGCGCGGAAACCGCCTGGATACAGCCGCCCTTCTTCCGCGACTACGGGGCCAACATCCAACTCGGCACGGGTAACCCCTGCCGGGTAATCCGGCCGATTTCGGAGTAGGGTAGCGGCACATGGCCGACATCACCGCTGAAGTCACCTTCCTGCCCAAGGGCAGGAACGTCCGCGCCGGCCCGATCGTGGGACGCTCCCTCGGGTGCGGCATGGTCGTCGACGGCGCCGTCTACGAGATCCGCTTCGACCTGAAGCCGGGCAAGACCATCGAGCTGGGCTCGACCGCCGTCCTCGAGGGCTCCTTCAACGAGCCCAGCGCCGTCCTGGGCCTGCTCACCGTGGGCAAGACGTTCACGCTCTGGGAGCGCGGCGCCATCGCCCACGGCAAGGTGCTCGAGATACACAAGACCGAAGACGGCTAGGGATGGGGGATGAGGCTCCCCTGCTTTTATTCCACCGTCACCGACTTCGCCAGGTTCCTCGGCTTGTCCACGTCGGTGCCCTTGCAGATGGCCGCGTGGTACGCGAGCAGCTGCAACGGGATGGCGTGCACGATGGGCGAGAGGATCGGCGCGTGCGGGGGCATCTGGATCACGTGGAAGCCCACTCCATTTGTGAGGTGCGTGTCCTCGTCGGCCATGACGAAGAGCTCGCCGCCGCGCGCGCGCACTTCCTGCAGGTTGGACTTGAGCTTCTCGAGCAGGGCCCCGCGCGGAGCGATGGCGATCACCGGCATGCGCGAATCGACCAGGGCGAGCGGGCCGTGCTTGAGCTCCCCGGCGGGATAGGCCTCCGCGTGGATGTACGAGATCTCCTTGAGCTTCAACGCGCCTTCCATCGCGATCGGGTAGTGCACGCCCCGGCCCAGGAAAAGCGCGTGGTTGCGTAGCGAGAACTGCGCCGCCCAGTCGGTCACGGGGCCTTCGGTCTGCAGCGCGCGGTGGATCACGCCCGGAAGGTTGCGCAGCGCCTCGAGGTACTCGGCCTCGCGGCCGGCGGAGAGCTTGCCGCGCAGCTTGGCGAGGGTGAGCGAAAGCAGCAGCAGGGAAGCCAGCTGGGTGGTGAACGCCTTGGTCGACGCCACGCCGATCTCGGGGCCCGCGCGCGTGAGGAAGCGCAGCTTCGCCGCGCGCACCAGCGCCGACTCGGCCACGTTGCAGATGCCGAGCGAGTTCGGCTGGCCCAGCGAGCGCGCGTGCTCGAGGGCGGCGAGCGTGTCCGCGGTCTCTCCCGACTGCGAGATCGCGACCACGAGCGTCTTCGGGTTCGGCACCGACTGCCGGTAACGGTATTCGCTGGCGATCTCGACGTTGCACGGCAGCCCGGCGATGCCCTCGATCCAGTGCCGCGCGACCAGGCCCGCGTGGTGGCTCGTGCCGCACGCGAGGATCAGCACCGACTCGGTGCCGGCGAGCACCGCCTCGGCCTCGGCGCCGAAGAGCTGCGGCGCGATCGACTTGCCGTTCACGGCCATCTCCAGCGTGTCGCGCAAGGCCTTGGGCTGCTCGTAGATCTCCTTCTGCATGTAGTGCGAGTACTGGCCCAGCTCGACCGCCTCGGCGGTGAGGCTGGTCACGTGCAAGGGGCGCTCGATGCTCGCCCCGCGAAGCTTGTCGATGATCCTCACGCCGTCGAGCGAGAGCTCTGCGCAGTCTCCTTCCTCGAGGAAGATGACTTTCTGCGTGACCTGCAGCAAGGCCGAGGTATCGGAGGCGGCGAACGTCTCGCCATCACCCAGTCCCAGAAGCAGCGGCGCGCCCATCCGGGCGACCACCATGCGCGAGGGATCCTTTTCCGCGATGACGGCGATGGCATAGGCGCCTTCGAGCTCGGAGACGCTCAGGCGCACCGCCTCGAGAAGCCCGACCCCCGTGGCGAGGTGCGAGTGGACGAGGTGCGCGATCACCTCGGAATCGGTCTCGGAGACGAAAACGTAGCCCGCCTTCAGCAGGCGCGAGCGCATCTCCTCGTGGTTCTCGATGATGCCGTTGTGGACCACCGATACGCCGCCGCTCACATGGGGGTGCGCATTGGCCTCGCTCGGTCGCCCGTGAGTGGCCCAGCGCGTATGCGCGATGCCGATGTTGCCGTGCACGCGCTGCTCGTCGACGAGGCGGCCCAGCTGCGCCACGCGGCCGGTGCTGCGCACGCGGTGCAGGCTGCCGTTCACGACCGCAAGGCCGGCCGAATCGTAGCCGCGGTACTCGAGCTTCTTCAGGCCCTCGATGAGGATGGGCACCACGTTGCGCCGTGCGACGGCGCCGACGATTCCGCACATGTTCAGGCTCCTTTGTCGTTCCCGCCGGGGCGGGAATCCTGGTTCGCCGCTTCGGGCACGCGGTTGTAGATGTCCTCGACCCTCACGATGTCGTCCTCGCCCACGTAGCCGCCGGTCTGGACCTCGATCAGCTCGAGGGGCACCTTGCCGGGGTTCTCGAGGCGGTGCATCTGGCCCACGCCGATGTGGATCGACTGGTCCTCGGTGAGCAGCCGCGTGTCGTTGCCGCGCGTCACGCGCGCCGTGCCGCTCACCACCACCCAATGCTCGGCGCGGTGGTGGTGGTATTGCAGCGACAGCTTTCCTCCCGGCTTCACGGTGATGCGCTTCACGCGGAAGCGCGGGCCGATGTCGAGGTCCTGGTAGCTGCCCCAGGGGCGGTGGATGACGGCCGAGGCCGAGGGCTCTTCGGTGATGACGGCGAGGCGGGCGTTCATGAGGGCAGGGGAAAGGGGAAAGGGAAAAGGGGAAAGGGGAAAGGGGATCAATAGGCGGTGTCGGGCTTCTTGAACACGACGAAGATGGTCTTCCAGATGATCGCGAGGTCGAACTTGAGCGACCAGTGGCGCAGGTAGTCGAGGTCGTACTCGATGCGCGCCTTCATCTTCTCCACCGTCTCGGTCTCGCCGCGCAGGCCGTTCACCTGCGCCCAGCCGGTGATGCCCGGCTTGACCTTGTGGCGGATCATGTAGCTCTTGATGAGCTTGCGGTACATCTCGTTGTGCGCCACCGCGTGGGGGCGCGGCCCGACGATGCTCATGCGGCCCTGCAGCACGTTGATGAACTGCGGCAGCTCGTCGAGCGAGGTCCTGCGGATGAAGGCGCCGAAGGGCGTCACGCGCGAGTCGTTCTTCGTCGCCTGGCGGATGACCGGCCCGTCCTCGGTCACGGTCATCGAGCGGAACTTGTAGACGATGATCTCCTGGCCGTCCAGGCCGTAGCGGCGCTGCTTGAAGAGCACCGGGCCGGGCGAGGAGAGCTTGACGCCGAGCGCCACCGCGGCCAGCACCGGCGAGATGAGCAGCAGGATGAGCGAGGCGAGCACCACGTCGCTGATGCGCTTCACGATGCCGTTCACGCCGTAGAAGGGCGTCTCGCACACCGCGAGCACCGGCAGGCCGCCGATCGAGTCCATGCGCGCCTGGATGAGGTCGAAGAGGAAGATGTCCGGCACGAAATACACGGAGGCCGTCGTGTCGCACAGCTCGTCCAGCAGCTTGTGGATGCGCGCCTGCGCCGCCATCGGCAACGCCACGTAGATGAGGTCCACCTTGTGGCGCTTCACGTAATCGGCGAGATGGTCGACGCTTCCCAGCAGCTTGTCGCCAGGCACGCCGTCCAGCCGGTCTACCGAGCGCTGGTCGAAGAAGCCCACGACCTCGACGCCCAGGTGCTTGGCCGCGCCAATGCGCTCGGCCAGGCGACGACCGAGGCTGCCGGCGCCCGCGATGACGGCGGTTCGCTTGAGGCCCTCGGCGGCGAGCACGCGCGGCAGCAGCACCGGCGCCGCCATGTTGGCGGCGAACATCACCAGGGGGGTGATTGCCACCCAGGCGACCAGCACCCGCTCGTCGAAGGAACCGATCGTGCGCGTGGCCCATCCGAGCGTGAGGAGGAGGGCCACGATGAGGATCCAGCCTGCCAGCACGTCCCTCGCGATGGCACCCGCGCTGGTGCCCCGGGGCGGCTGGCCCGGGAATGTGAGCGAGAACACGAGCAATGAAAGGATGATGTACGGCCCGTGGAACGGCTCGCGGAAGTACCATGCGCTGGCCGCCAGCGTGCCGATGGCCACGAACGCCTCGAGGAACATCCGCGCCATCACCGCGATGGTGAGCGGCCCGTGGGAGAGTTTTACCTGTGCGTGTTGCGCTGCGATCACTCGTCCGGCTCCGGTAGTTCGTGTGCACCGGCATCGACATGCCGATTGCGGCTACCGTAGCGTCGAATTGCGACTACACGACCGCGGCGGGCGTGGTTCCGAAGGACTAAAGGGGCCCGCGGCTGCGGGTTTTTTCCGAAACTTCACAAGGATTTAACAATTCATCGGCACACTGCGGCCCTATGAGACTCGTCAGCCAACAACCCGAACCACGCCCTCGTCCGGGCATCCCCGATGCGCTCAGCGTCTCGCAGGTCCCCGACACGGCGGCGAACGAGGGCGGACCGCGACTCAACGATTCCGAACGCGAGGCGTTGCTGCTGAACATCGACGTCTCTCTGCGCGTGCATACGCGCCCGCAACTCTTCAGCTGGGTGCAGGGCGCGCTGCAAAGCCTCATCCCGCATGAAGTGCTCATCTGCGGCCTGCAGGAAAACCGCCAGGGCGCGATGCGCGTCGACAGCTTCACCACCGCGCCGGTGGACACGACCAAGCTCTCCGAGCTCTTCCAGCAGGACGTATCGCTGGTGCCGCACCTCATCAAGCTCTGGGAAGAGAACCGCTGCCAGGCGATCACGTGCGAGACCGAACGCGGGCCGTTCGCGAGCGGTGCCCTCGCGCGCGAGCTGCTTCGGCTGGGCGTTTCGTCGGTCCTCGCGCACGGCACCCACGATGCGAGCGGGAACATGACGAGCTTCTATGCGTTCGCGGGCAAGCCGGGCACGCTCGGCAGCAAGCAGACCTACCTTGCCGACCTCATCGTGCCCTACCTCAACAGCGCCTGGGTACGCAGCCAGGTCACCTGGCCGCTCGACCGCGCCGGCGCCGCGAAGCCTGCGAAGTCCGGCCTGCTGACACCGCGGGAGACGCAGATCCTGCAGTGGATCTACCACGGCAAGAGCAACATCGAGATCGGCATGATCCTCGACATCAGCCCGCTCACCGTGAAGAACCACGTGCAGAAGACCTTGCGCAAGCTGAACGTGCTGAACCGCACGCAGGCGGTCGGCAAGGCGCTCGCGCTGCGCATCGTCAATCCGTAGGTCTTCGCAGGGCAAGCGCTTGGCCGTCCCGCTTCCTCCGGAAGCTCCCGGCCGCGCCGGCATGCCTTTGGCTTCGCGCCCTGTAGTCGCGCGCGTCTTCCCGTTCGCGGTCTTCATCGCGTTCATCGCACTGCAGCCCGTGCTCGCCGCCGCGATCGACGAGCGCTGGGTCGTGGCCTTGCGCGGAGTTGTCGTGGCCGCTTTGCTAGCCTGGTTCTGGCGCGATTACGCCGAGCTGGGGGACCGGCCGGCACCGACGCAGCTCGCCCTGGGCGTGGGGGTGGGCATCGGGGTCTTCCTGCTGTGGATCACGTTCGATTCGGGTTGGGCGCTCCTGGGGGAGCCGGGCAGGGGATTCGTCCCCACGCGCGAGGACGGCACGCTCGATGTCACGCTCGTGGCGTTGCGCCTCTTCGGGCTCGCCCTGGTGGTTCCGGTGATGGAAGAGCTCTTCTGGCGCTCCTTCCTGATGCGGTGGATCGCGCAACGCGATTTCCGCGCGATCGAGCCGCGGGCTGTGGGCGCGGTGGCTTTTGCGTTATCCTCCGGCCTATTCGCCCTCGAGCATTCGCAGTGGTTCGCGGGATTGCTCGCCGGCGCCGCCTACGCATGGCTGTACATGCGCAGCGGCAACCTCTGGACAGCCATCGCCTCACACACAACGACAAATGCGATTCTCGGAACCTGGGTGCTCGCCACCGGCCGCTGGTCCTATTGGTAAGTCTTTCCGCGGGGCCGCGCTTGCCGCCGCCCTCGTTGCCGCCGCGACGCCGGCGTGCGCCTTCTTCAACGATCGGCTGGAGCTCTTCTTCACCGAGACGGCGACCTGGGACAGCAACGTCTTCCGCCTTTCGGAAAACATCGATCCGCGCACGGTGACCGGCCAGTCGAGCCTGCGCGACCGCATCCTCACGCACGGCATCGGCATCTCGGCCGACGTGCCGGTGAGCCTGCAGCGCTTCCAGGCGAGCTACCAGCGCTTCTGGACGCGCTACCAGAAGTTCGACCACCTGGATTTCGACGGCGACCTCTGGCGTGTCGCGTGGTTATGGGCCGTGACGCGGGAATTCACCGGCGACGTGGGCTTCAGCGAGACCACCGGCCTCGCGAGCTTCGCCACCTTCGGCGGCACCACGCAGGACGTGATCCATACCCGCCAGGCGTATGCCACGGCGAACTGGCTGCTCACGCCGCGCTGGCTCGCCTACGCGGGGCTCACGGCGACCGAGCGCAAGCACGACGATCGCACGCGCCGCATCAACGACATCGAGGCCAAGTCGTTCGAGGCCCGCATGAGCTATGTGACGCCCAAGGAGACGCAGGTCGGCCTCTCGGTGCGCTACGAGGATGGCGCCGCCCCCGAGAGCACCGTTTTCCAGGGCGTTGACTTCGACAACGCCTACCGGCAGTGGGGCCTGGGCATCGTCGGGCGCTGGGACGCCACGGCGCATTCGCGCTTCGACGGGCGCGTCGATTACGTCAAGCGCGAGTACGAGCAGTTCAGCGAGCGCGACTACTCGGGGCCCGCCTGGGGCGTCACCTACACGTGGACGCCCTCGGCGAAGCTAAGCGTGGCTTCCACCATTCGCAGGGACATCGCGCCCATCGACGACGTCCAGACCGCCTTCGTGATCTCCACCGGCGTCTCGGTCAAGCCGCGCTGGCAGGTGACCGAGAAGGTGGCGCTCCTCGGCTCGCTCGATTACGCGCGCTGGAAGTACCAGGCCGATCCCATCATCGGCGGCGAATTCGAGCACCGCATCCGCGCGGCCTCCGTGGGATTCGCCTGGACGCCGCTGCAGCGCGTGGTCATCACCGGCAACTTCTCCCGCGAGGAGCGCCGCTCCGACCTTGCCAACGCGGATTACAAGGTCAACATCTTCACCCTCGACGGCAGGATCGGGTTCTAGGCTGGCCGAAGCGCGGGCGTTGTCGAGTGAGGCGGGCGCACGCGAGCCGCGTTGCTCCCTTCCCCGGTCCCTGTAGCGCGGGTTCCTGCTTCCTAGTCCTTTTGGACTAACCCCTGCGGCGAAGCAAGGCCGACGTGTGTCATGGGCGAGCCATAACTTTGTCTCACCCACAGGAGACACAGTCATGAGACGCCATTACCGCACCCTTGCCCTGGCCATCACCCTCGGACTCGCCGGAGTCGCGTTCGCCCAGTCGAACCCGACCGGCCGAGGCGGCCCCGATCGCGATCCCTTCAGCAGCGGCTCCCTCACCGCACCCAGCCCGCGCAGCGAGGACTTCGGCCGCAGCAGCTTCGGCCAGCACGGCATGGGCCGTGGCACGCCGCGCACGACCACGGTCACGGTCACGCCGGTTCCGGAGCCGAGCCAGTGGGCAATGATGCTCGCCGGTCTCGCCCTCGTCGGCTGGATCGTGCGCCGCAATTCCAAGCGCTAGCACCCGTTGGCAGCGCCGGTCGCGATAACCCGCTTCGCGCGGGACGGGTCCGGCTTGCCGCTAGAAAGGAGAGATCCATGAAAGCCCTCGCTTATCCGCTCTTCATCGCCATGCTCGGCCTCTCGACGCACGCCGACGCATGGCGCACGTCGCAGCCGTCCCCCGACCAGGTGGCGAAGGTGACGCCCGTGGCCGCAAAGACCTCGAAAGCCGTTGCGGACGCCAAGGCGCCGGCGCCGGCGCCGGTGGCGGAGCCGCAGCCGCAGTCCCAGGCGGCCGGCTACCAGCTCGAAACGCTCGGCATGGGCGACATGGTCCGCATCAACGTCTTCCGCAATCCCGAGCTCGCCACCGAGGCGCGCATCTCGGAGCGCGGCACGATCCTCTTCCCGCTGATCGGCGAGATCAACGTCGTCGGCCTCACGCCCACCGAGGTCGGCAAGCGGATCGCGCAGAAGCTCTCCGCCGGCAAGTACGTGGTGAACCCGGAAGTGACGGTGTCGATCGCGCAGATCAACAGCCGCCAGGTCTCGGTGCTCGGCAACGTGCAGAAGCCGGGACGCTACCCGCTCGACTCCACCACTGCCAAGGTGACCGACCTGCTCGCACTCGCCGGCGGCATCGCGCCCACGGGCGACGATCGCATCACCGTCATGACCTCGCGCGACGGCAAGGCGCAACGCCACGAGATCGACCTGGCCGCCATGATCCGCACCGGCGACCTGTCGAAGAACATCGAGCTGCAGCCCGGCGACACGATCTACGTCGGCCGCGCGCCCATGGTCTACGTGTACGGCGAGGTGCAGCGCGGCGGCGCCTATCGCGTGGAGAACAACATGACCGTCATGCAGGCGATCGCCCTGGGCGGCGGCATCACCCCGCGCGGCACCACCCGCGGCGTGCAGATCCACCGCAAGAACGGCGACGGCCAGATCCACAAGATGGACGCGAAGCTCACCGACCCGGTGCAGACCGACGACGTGATCTACGTGCGCGAGTCGCTGTTCTAACGGTTTCCCCGACGCCCCACGCCTAGAGCCCAAAGCCAACCTATGAACGTCCACCAGTTCCTGCTCGCGGTCCGCGGGCGCCTCTGGGTCTTCATGTCCCTGCTCGTGGCGACCGTCGTCGCCGCGGTCATCGTGACGCTGATGATGCCCAAGACGTACGAAGCCACGGTCTCCATCCTGGTCGACGCCCGCGACGAGCAGTCGCTCAACGGCACCACCCCCTCGGCGCGCGACCGCACCGGCTTCATGCAGACGCAGCTCGACATCCTGCAGAGCATGGAAGTCGCCAAGCGGGTCGTGCGCGACCTCCAGCTCGCCGAGGGCCCGCAGGTCCAGGCGGCGTTCCAGGAAAGCGGCGGCCGTGGCGACATCGAGGAGTGGATCGCCGGCGGCCTGCTGCAGGGGCTCAAGGTCCAGAGCACGCAGTCGTCGGTGATCAACCTCACCGCGAGCGCCCGCGATCCGAAGTTCGCCGCCGACGTGGCCAACGCGTTCGCCAAGGCGTACATGGACACCACCCTGCACCTGCGCACCGAGCCCAACCGCCAGGCCTCGGGCTGGTTCGAGGAGCAGCTGGGCGGTCTGCGCAAGGCCTTCGAGGATGCGCAGGCCAAGCTCTCGGCCTACCAGCGCGAGAAGGGCATCATCGTGACCGACGAGCGCCTCGACATCGAGAACGCGCGCCTGTCCGAGCTCTCCACGCAGCTGCTGCGCGCCCAGGATCTCACCTACGAGGCCTCGTCGCGCTCCGGGATCAACTCGAGCCGCGCCGCCGACGCATCGCCCGAGGTCATCGCCAACCCGCTCATCCAGTCGCTCAAGGCCGACGTGATGCGCGCCGAGGCCAAGCTCTCCGAGCTGTCCACGCGCCTCGGCCCGAACCATCCGCAATACAAGCAGCAAGCCTCCGAGATCGCCGCGCTCCGCGCCCGGCTGGGCGGGGAGATGAGCCGCATCGTGAGCTCGAGCCGCAACGCCACGGCGCAGAGCGCAGCGCGCACCGCCGAGCTGCAGAAGGCGCTGGCCGAGCAGAGGAAGCGCGTGGTGGAGCTGCGCGACGCCCGCAACCACTCGTTCGTCCTGCAACGCGAGGTCGAGACGGCGCAGAAGGCCTACGAGGCCGCGCTCGCCCGCTACCTCGTGAACAAGGTCGAGGCGGGGGCGCGCTCGACCAACGTGACGGTGCTCAATCCCGCCTCGGAGCCGATGCGGCATTCGAAGCCCAAGACGCTGCTGAACATCATCCTGGGCGTGCTCGTCGGCACGGTGCTGGGCCTGGGCGTGGTCTTCCTGCTCGAGCTTCTCGACCGCCGCGTGCGCTCGGCCGAGGACCTGGAGGCCGGACTCGACGCGCCGCTGCTCGGCACGCTGCAGCCGTGGCGCCCGTCGCACCTGCTGGGCGGAAACGTGGGCGGCGGCGGTCCGCACCGCGCGCTGCCGAGCGCGGTGTGACTCTCGTAAATCGCGACAGAGGAATCATGAGCATCCATTCGGAAAGAGTTCTTCCCCTCGACCACCACCGCGCCGGAGGCCTGGTGCGCTCGGAGCGCACCATCGGCGCGATCCTGGTCGAGGAAGGCAAGCTCACGCACCGCGAGGTCGAGCGCGTGCTGGAGCGCCAGCGCGAGGACAAGGTCCGCTTCGGCGAGGCCGCCGTGCGCCTGGGCTTCATCACCGAGGACGACGTGCGCTTCGCGCTGGCCAAGCAGTACGACATGCCGCACTTCACGCCCAGCTCGGAGGGCCCGTCGCGCGAGCTGGTGGCGGCTTTCGCGCCCTTCCATCCGCGCACCGAGGAGATGCGCGCGCTGCGCACCCAGCTGCTCATCCGCTGGTACAACCCCGAGCAGGGCCGCAAGTCCCTGGTGGTGGCGAGCCCCGAGAGCGGCGAGGGACGCAGCTACGTGGCGGCCAACCTCGCCATCGTCTTCTCGCAGCTGGGCGCGCGCACGTTGCTTGTCGATGCCGACCTGAGGAAGCCGCGCCAGCACCAGATCTTCGGCCTGCCCGAAGGCGCGGGCCTGTCCTCGCTGCTCGCCGGGCGCTCGGAGCAGACCGCGACCTACCCGGTGCCGGGCCTCAACCGGCTGTCCGTGCTCCCGGCCGGACCGCTGCCACCGAACCCGCAGGAGCTGCTGTCGCGGCCGGTGTTCAACTCCTTCATGAAGGACCTCACGTCGATCTACGACGTGGTGATCATCGATACGCCGCCGGCGCGCCACTACGCCGACGCGCAGAGCGTGACCTTTCGCGCAGGCGATGCCCTGGTCGTCGCGCGCAAGAACCACACGGCGGTCAATGTCACGTCCAAGACGATCCGCGAGCTCGCCGGCACCGGCGCGCGCGTGGTGGGCACCGTTGTCAACGAATACTAAAAAGGGGCCCTCATGTCGACGGTCCTGGAGGGGCGCAGCCTAGCGCGGGCCGAAAGCAGGAATTGGGCACCGTGGGTGGCGATCCTCGCCGGGCTCGCCGCCCTCTACGTGCCCACCTACATCGACCTCGCCGCCGGGCTCTGGCGCGATGACGCCTATGCCCACGGCCCGATCGTGGTGGCGGTGTTCGGCTGGCTGGTTTGGCGCTCGCGCGCCGTCCTCCTGGACGAAGGCACCTGGCCCGCGGAGCGCGCGGGCGCCGCGTTGCTCGCCTTCGGCCTGCTGCTCTACCTCTTCGGCCGCACCCAGTCGCTCGCCGTCTTCGAGGTCGCCTCTCACCTGCCGGTGGTGGCCGGCGCCATCCTGCTGGTGCGCGGCTTCCCGGCGCTGCGCAAGCTCGCCTTCCCGGTGCTTTTCCTCGCCTTCCTGGTGCCGCTGCCGGGATTCGTCCTCGACTTCATCACCGTGCCGCTGAAGGGCCTGGTGTCACAGGCGGTGGCGCCGCTGCTCTCCGGCATCGGTTATCCGGTCGAGCGCGAGGGGGTGGTGCTGTGGGTGGGCGACCACCCGATGCTGGTGGCCGATGCGTGCTCGGGCCTCAACTCGCTCTACAGCCTGTTCGCGCTCGGGCTGCTCTATTCCCAGCTCGTCGGGCGCAGGAGCGTCGCGCGCACGCTGCTGCTGCTCGCCGCCATCGTGCCGATCGCGCTCGCCGCCAACATCCTGCGCGTGCTCGTGCTGGTGATGATCACCTACCATTTCGGCGCCGAGGCGGCGGACGGCTGGACCCATGACGTCCTCGGCCTGCTGGTGTTCGTGGCGGCCTTAATCATGCTGCTCGGTTGGGACAACCTCCTGCGCCGCCTGCTCGACCGGCCCGATGCCACGCCCGCGCGCGTCGAGGTGGAGTTCGCCACGCGCACCTCGCCGCGGCTTACCGCGCGCAAGGGATGGATGGCGCGCCGCGCGACGCTGGTGGGTTTCGTCGCCGGCATCGCGATGGCGGGCACCGCCGCCGCCGCCCCCGCGCTGGCACCGAAGCCCGACGGGCGTCCCGCGCCCGACCTGGAGCAGGTGATCCCGGCCGCCTTCGGCGACTGGCGCATCGACCCGGACGTGGTGCAGGTGGCCCCCGCGCCAGACGTGCAGGCCAACCTCGACCGGCTCTACCGCCAGATCGTGAGCCGCACCTACGTGAATTCCGCAGGCGAGCGGATGATGCTCACCGTCGCGCACGGCGGCGACCAGAGCGACGCGCTCAAGGCCCACCGCCAGGAGGCGTGTTACGCCGCGCAGGGGTTCGACATCCGCGCGCTCGCGCATGAGCGCATGTCCACGGCGGGCCGCGACATCCCGGTCACGCGCATGCTGGCGGTTCGCGGCGAGCGCTCGGAGCCCGTGACCTACTGGTTCACCATGGGCGACCGCGTGGTCCTCGGCCGCTTCGAGCGGCTGCGGGTGCAGGTGGAGAACGGCCTTGCCGGCCGGGTTCCCGACGGCATGCTGGTGCGGGTCTCGAGCCTTTCGACCGAGCCGCGTCGCGCGTTCGCCTCGCAGAAGTCGTTCGTCGACGCGATGGTGGCCGCCGTGCCGCCGCAACACGTCGCCCGTTTCGTGGGTGCGGGGTCCTGATGGCCGCCGTCGCCTCCGCCCGCGGCCGCGTGCCGCTCTCCTGGCGCCTGCGGGACTGGTGGGAGAACTTCGAGCCCACGCCGCGCACGAAGCGTTTCGCCGCCATCTGCGGGCTCGCGGCCGTCGGCGCCTTCTGGGGCGCGCTGGTGGGAGCCGCGGGACTGGCCGCGGCGCTCGTGTGCATCTCGCTCTTCGCGTGCATCTTCTGCCTGCGCGACTTCCGCGTCGGCGTGGCGCTGCTGATCGCGATCATGCCGATCTCGCAGAGCTACGTGTTCCCGCACGCGATGTTCGGCATCACGGGCATGAACCCGCTCAACCTGCTGATGCTCACGACGCTGGTGGCGCTGTTCATGCGCTCGCTCGCCGACGGCACCTGGAAGCATTTCGTGCCGCGCTCGCTCATCCTGCTCTACATCGCGCCGCTCGTGATGGGCACGGCGATCGGCATGTTCCACGTCGAGGAGATCCCCAAGCTCTTCCACGACCTCGAGCTCATCTTCTTCAACAACGCCTTCGGCTACGTGCGCGACATGTTCCTCAAGCCGATGACGTTCGTGACCTACGCGCTGCTGGTGGCGGCCGCGGTGGAGCACAGCGAGCGCACCGACCGCTTCATCACGCCGATGGTGATCTCGACCTTCGTGATGGCGCTGATGGCCGTGGTCTTCGTGGTGATCTCGGGGATCTCGCTGTCCGCGCTCGCCGGCACCTTCGCGCGCCACTTCTTCTCGGCCATCGGCATGCACGCGAACGACCTGGGCCGCCTCTACGCGACCGCCTACGCGCTGCTGCTCTTCATCTGGGACCGGACCGACAGCGTTTCGCTCAAGGTGTGGCTGGTGCTCGCCATGGGGCTGGTCGCGATCGCGCTGGTGCTCACGTTCTCGCGCGGCGCGTTCTTCGGCTTCATCCTGGTGAACATCATCTACCTCGTGTCGCGCCGGCAGTTGAAGACCATCATCGCAGCGGTCCTGCTGGTACCCATCGCCGCCGTGCTCGCGCCGGGCGCGATCTGGTCGCGCGTCACGATGGGGGTGGGGCAGGGCGCCAACGAGGTGACCGCCGGCCGCACCAACGAGATCTGGGCGCCGCTGCTGCCCGAGCTCTTCAACTCGCCCATCTGGGGCAACGGCCTGGGCTCGATCATGTGGTCGGACGCCATGCTCGAGGGCCGGCTGCCCGCGGTGGGCCACCCCCACAACGCCTTCCTGCAGGCCTATACCGATACCGGCGTCATCGGCCTGCTGCTGCTCACCCTCTTCTGGCTTTATTGCTGGCGGCACTTCCGCCGCCTGTGCCGCGACGAGCGCTGCAAGCCCGAGCTGCAGGGATTCTTCGAAGGCGCCGCGGCCGGCGTCATCGCCTTCCTCGCGGCGGGATTCGCCGGCGCCAGCCTGGCGCCGGTCCCGGCGCAGGCATTCATGTGGCTCGCGGTCGGGGTCATGTTCGGAGTGCGCTTCAAGCTGGCCCGCCACGCCACGGTCTGAGAAAAAGGGGAGAACGCGCACATGTGTGGAATCACCGGTTACTGGGCCCGCCGCGGCGACCCGGCGCCGTGGCTGAAGGACCTCGCGGGCTCGGTGCAGTCGCTGAAGCAGCGCGGCCCCGACGACAGCGGCGTCTGGGTGCGCAACGGCGGGCGCGTGGCGCTTGGCCATACGCGCCTGTCGATCCTGGACCTGTCGCCCCTCGGCCACCAGCCGATGCGCACCGCCGACGGCTCGCTTTCCATGGTCTTCAACGGCGAGGTCTACAACTTCGCCCAGGTCCGCGCCGAGCTCGAGACGCTCGGCCACCGCTTCCGCTCGAGCGGCGACTCCGAGGTGGTGCTCGCCGCCTTCGAGCAGTGGGGCATGGAGGCGGTGAAGCGTTTCATCGGCATGTTCGCAATCGCCATCTGGAACGAGCGCGAGCGGCGCCTGCACCTCGTGCGCGACCGCATGGGGGTCAAGCCGCTCTACTACGCGTGGAACGGCAACAACTTCTGGTTCGGCTCGGAGCTGAAGGCGCTGCGCGCCTTCCAGGCGTGGCCCGCGGAAATCGACCGCGACGCGCTCGGGGAGTACCTGCAGTACGGCTACGTCTCGGCGCCCCGCTCGATCTACCGTGGCGTGCACAAGCTGCTGCCGGGCCACTGGCTCGAGCTGGGCGAGGTGGGCGAGCCTGTCGCGCATCGCTACTGGTCGCCGCTGCCCACGGAGAAGCCGTTCGAGGACTCCGAGCAGGAGCTCGAGCGCCACCTCGAATTCCTGCTGGTGGATTCCTTCCGCTATCGCACGGTCTCGGACGTGCCGGTCGGGGTGTTCCTTTCCGGGGGCATCGATTCCTCGGCGGTCGCGGCCATCCTGCAGCGCTACGGCGGCGGGCGGGTGCATACGTTCACCATCGGCTTCGACGACCCGCGCTTCAACGAGGCCGGGCATGCGGCCGCGGTGGCGCGTCACCTGGGCACCGAGCACACGCAGCAGATCGTCACCGCCAAGGACATGGAGCAGGTGCTGCTCCACTGGGCGGACCTCTTCGACGAGCCCTTCGGCGATTCCTCGGGCGTCCCCACCTACCTCGTCTCCAAGCTCGCCCGGCAGCACGTGAAGGTGGCCCTCTCGGCCGACGGCGGCGACGAGCTCTTCAGCGGCTATTCCCACTACCGCATCGTGGCCGAGCGCGAGCGCGAGCTGGCCCGCATCCCGGCGGCGCTGCGCGCAGCGATAGGCGGCGCCATCGGGGCGTTGGGTCCGTCGCGCATGCAGGCGCTGGCCGACGGCTTGCCGATGCCTGCCTCCATGAGGCACTCGCTTCGCCGAAACCTGATCGAGCGCCTCGACAAGCTGCGCGTCATGTTCCCCGAGCTCGACCGCGCGCTCATGTACGACCTGGCCATGTCGTCCTGGACCCCATGGGAGATTTCGCCGCTGCTGGGCGGCTACGACGCCGGGCGCGAGCCCGCGGGACTGGGCGCCGAGAGCTTCGCCGACCAGATGGCGCGCTGCGACCTGCGCCATTTCCTGCCCGACGACATCCTGGTGAAGGTCGACCGCACCACCATGGCCTCGGGGCTCGAGGGCCGCGAGCCCTTTCTCGACCACCGGCTGGTGGAATTCGCCGCGCGGCTGCCGCTCGAGCTGCGCAACGGCCCGCTGGGACCCAAGCACCTGCTGCGCAAGATCCTCTACAAGTACGTGCCGCGCGAGCTGCTCGAGCGGCCCAAGCAGGGCTTCGGCATCCCGCTCGCCTCGTGGCTGCGCGGCGAGCTCGCTCCGCTCGTGCACGAGTACCTGTCGCCGCGGCGCATCCGCGAGCAGGGCCTGTTCGACCCGGCGCTGGTCACGCGGGCGGTGCGCAACTTCCGCGAGGGCGGCCCGGGCAACGACCGACTCGACATGCAGAAGCTCTGGTACCTGATCTCGTTCCAGCTCTGGCACGAGCGCTGGATGACCGGGCTCGAGCACCACGACGAAGGGGAGCCGCATGCGCGTGTTGTTTGTCATTAGCGACCTCGGCCTGCACGGCGCCCAGAAGCAGGTGGTGGAGCTCGCGCGCGAGCTCGACCGCCGCGGGCACGAGGTCGCCATCTACACCCTGAACGACGACGCCGCGCGCAGGGCGGAGCTCGCCGGCACGCGCGTCGAGGTGGTGGTGGACCAGAAGCGCACCAAGCTCGACCCGCGCGTGATCCGGCGACTGCGCCGGCGCATCACCGAATGGCGCGCGGACATCGTCCATGGTTTCCTCTTCGACGGCGACATCTACGCGCGCATCGCCGCCTTCGGCACCGGCGCCACGGTGCTCAACTCCGAGCGCAGCGACGACTACGAGATCTCGGTCACGCAGAAGGTCGCCCACTGGCTCACCAAGCCCTTCGTGCACGGCGTCGTCGCCAACAGCCGCTCGGGCAGCGCCTTCGCGCAGCGCCTCTACGGCTATGCGCCCGAGCAGATGCACGTGGTATGGAACGGCATGCGCATCGAGGAGCTGGAGCGCCGGGCCGTTTCCGAGGTCGACTACCGCAAGGAATTCTTCGGCGAGGGCGCGCACCGCATCGCGTGCATGATCGGACACATCAAGCCGGCGAAGGACTACCACCTCGCCCTCGACACCGCCGCCGAGCTGGTGCGGCTCGACCCGCGCTGGCGCGTGCTCTTCCTCGGCGAGGCCCTCTCGGGCATCGCCTACAAGGCCGGGCACGCCTCCGATACCCAGGATTACAAGCAGTCGGTCATGCGCCATTTCGAGAAGCTGCGCATCGACGACAAGGTGAAGTTCGCCGGCGCGCGCCCGGATGCCCCCGCGATCCTCGCGCAGTGCGACGTGCAGCTGATGACGTCGTGCCGCGAGGGCTTTCCCAACGTCGTGCTCGAGGGCATGGTCCTCGGCGTGCCGGTGGTGAGCACGGATTACTCGGACATCCGCCACATCCTGCCGCGGACGCAGCAGGTGGTCTCCAACCGGTCCGCGGCGGCCCTCGCCCAGGCCATCGTCGATGCCTTCGCCGATCGCGACGCGATCGCCGCGGAGCAGCGGCGCTGGGTACGGGCCCACGCGAGCATTGAAACCGCCACGAAGGAGCTCGAGCGTGTCTATGCCCACTACGTCGGCCAGGGAAGGCGATTGCATGTTGCTTGAGCGAACAGCGCTGCAAACCGGGGACGGTCCCGGTTTGGCGGGCTCAACTTCGCCCGCCAATTCCGGGACGGTCGCCAGCGCAACGAGCCTGTCGTGCGGGCGCAGCCGCCCCCACATTTGTTTCGTCGCGCCGTCCACCTGGCCCTTGTTCTCCGGCGATCGCGAGATTCCCGTCGTAGGCGGGGCCGAGGTGCAGCAGGGACTCATCGCGCCCGCGCTGGCGCAACGCGGCTTCAGGGTGTCGATGATCACGCTCGACTACGGCCAGCCCGAGGCCACCGTGGTGAAGGGCGTGACGGTGCACAAGTTCTGCAAGCCCGACGAGGGGCTGCCGGTGGTGCGCTTCATCTATCCGCGCCTCACTTCGCTCTGGCAGGCGCTCGCCCGCGTGGACGCCGACGTGTACTACCAGCGCACCGCGGCGGCGCTCACGGGCTTCATGGCCCATTTCTGCCGCCGCCACGGCAAGCGCTCGATCTACGCCGGCGCCTCCGACATGGACTTCGTGCCCGGCAAGCAGGACATCGCGTATGCGCGCGACCGCTGGCTCTTCGAGTACGGCGTGCGCAACGTCGATCGCGTGTTCGTCCAGAACACCACCCAGCTGGAGCGGGTGCGGGACAACTTCGGGCGCGAGTCCGCCGTTGTGCCGAACTGCTACGCGCCTCCGGCCGGCGCGCGCGCGGACCGTGGCGGCTACATCCTGTGGGTCGCCACCGTCCGCGCGCAGAAGCGCCCGGAGATCCTGCTGGAGATCGCGCGGCGCCTGCCGCAGTACCGTTTCGTGATGGTCGGAGGCCACGACCACGATCGGCGCGGCATCGAGTACGTGGAGTCCGTTCGCCAGGCCGTGGCCGCGCTGCCGAACGTCGAGTACCGCGGCTTCCTGCCCTACGTGGAGGCCGACCGCACGTTCGACGGCGCGCGGGTGGTCCTGAACACGTCGAGCTACGAGGGCTTTCCGAACATCTTCCTGCAGGCCTGGGCGCGAGGCATCCCGACCGTTTCCTTCGTCGATACGCGCTCGCGCGCCCCGGATGGATTGCCGGTGTACGACATCGTGGACGACGTGGAGGCCGCGACCGCGCGCACGCTGCGGCTCATGCGCGACGACACCGCCTGGACCGTGGCCTCGGCGCGCGTGGCCAGCCATTTCCGCGACCACCACTCCCTCGAGGCCGCGGTGGCGGTCTACGAGAAGCAGCTGCTGGAGCTCGCCGGCCACCCATGAACGCCGTGACGGCCTCCCTCGAACGGCGGGCGCTCTCCCTCGGGACCGCGAACGCGATCGACTTCGCGCTGCAGTTCGCGCTGCCGATCGTGCTCACGCGCACCCTCGATGCGCACGCCTTCGGCGAGTACCGCCTGCTGTGGCTGGCCGTCTCGACCCTCATGCTGGTGACCCCGATGTGCATGGCGCCGGCGCTGTACTACTTCCTGCCGCGCTCCGACGCGCCCACGCAGCGCCTCTACATCAACCAGACCATGGTGTTCCTCGTGGGCGCGGGGCTCGTCTCGGCCTGGGCGCTGTCGCTGCTCAACCCGTTCCTGCCCGGCAAGATCCACGGCATCCTCGAGAACAACGCCACCGTGGTGCCCCTTTTCGTGCTCGTGTGGGTGTTCGCCTCGATCCTGGACGTGCTGCCCACGGCGGAGGAGCGCGTGAGCTGGCAGGCGAAGGTCGTGGTGAGCCTGGCGGCCGTGCGCGCGGTGGCGCTGTCGGCGGCCGCCATCGTCACGCGCGAGCTGGGGCCGGTGCTCTGGGTGCTGCTCGCCTTCGCGTTGCTCAAGGCGGCGCTGGTGATCTCGTACGTGGCCCGCCACCACGGCATCCGCGGCCCGGTCGCGCGCAAGGAGACCTTCGGCGCGCAGGTGAAGCAGGCCGCGCCCTTCGCGCTCTCGGGCACGCTGCACGGCATCCGCAGCCAGGCCGACCAGTGGATCGTGGCGGCGCTCTTCACCGTGACGCAGTTCGCGTCGTTCTCGGTGGCGACGGTGCTGGGCCCGATCGTGCAGGTCTTCCGCCAGTCGGTGAACCACGTCTTCCTTCCCAGCATGAGCCGGCTGCAGAGCGAGGGCGACTTCAAGGCGATGCTCGCGCTCAACAGCCGCGCCAACGGCATGGTGGCGCTGCTCGTCTACCCGCTGCTCGCCTTCGCGTTCATCTTCGCCGAGGACGTGATCGCGCTGGTGTACACGCGCACCTACCTCGACGCGGCGCCCGTGCTGCGGCTCTACGTGGTCGCCCTGGTGGCCTTCGTGGTCGAGCTGGTGAGCGTCCTCTTCGTCCTCAAGCAGGGCAACTTCGCCGCGCGCGTGAACGGGCTGGTCCTGCTGGTCGCGCTGCCGCTGTCGCTCTACGGCGCCATGAACTGGGGCCTGGTGGGGGCCGCCGCCGGAAGCGTGGCCGCGATCTACACCGAGCGCTTCCTGTCCCTGGGCAAGATCGCCCGCCTCACCGCCACGCCGATCTCGAAGCTGCAGGACTGGGACACGCTGGGCTGCATCCTGGGCGCCGCCGCGCTCTCCGCCGGAATCGCGGGGCTGCTGCTGCAGTGGGCGCCGTGGAGCTCGTTCGCGCGCCTCGTGTCCGCCGCGCTCGTGGTCGCCATCACCTATCCCGCCGCGCTGCTGCTCTTCGGGCAGGGCGCGCAGATGACCGCATTCGTTTCCTCGCTACGCAACAAGGCCCCGGCCTGAAACCAGGAGTCAGCCATGAAAGACATCGCCTCGCTGTATCCCTCCATCGCCAAGGCCGAGCGCGCCTGGCTCGTGACCGGCTGCGCCGGCTTCATCGGCTCCAACCTGCTGGAGGCGCTCCTCAGGCTGGGCCAGCGGGTCGTCGGCCTGGACAACTTCGCCACCGGCTTCCGCCACAACCTCGATCAGGTGCGCGAGGCCGTGGGCAGCGACGCCTGGTCGCGCTTGCGCTTCATCGAGGGTGACATCCGTTCGCTCGACACCTGCCGCGAGGCCTGCGAGGGCGTCGACTACGTGTTGCACCAGGCGGCGCTCGGCAGCGTGCCGCGCTCGATCGAGGACCCGATCACCAGCCACGACTGCAACGTGACCGGCTTCCTGCACATGTTGGTCGCCGCGCGCGACGCCGGGGTGAAGCGCTTCGTCTACGCCGCTTCCAGCGCCGCCTACGGGGATTTCCCCGGCCTGCCCAAGGTCGAGGAGACGGTGGGGCGGCCGCTTTCGCCCTACGGCGCCGGCAAGTACATGAACGAGCTCTACGCCGACACCTTCGCCCGCTGCTACGGCATCGAGCCCGTCGGCCTGCGGTACTTCAACGTCTTCGGGCCGCGCCAGGATCCCGACGGCGCCTATGCCGCCGTGATCCCGAAATGGATCGCGGCCATGCTGCGGGGCGAGACCGTGTACATCAACGGCGACGGCGAGACCTCGCGCGACTTCTGCTACATCGACAACGTGGTGCAGGCCAACCTGCTGTCGGCGACGGTGGGCAATCCCGAGGCCGCCAACCAGGTCTACAACGTGGCGGTCGGCGACACCACCACGCTGAACCAGCTCGTCACTTCGCTGTGCACGCTCCTGCTCGAGCGTCGCGCGGTCGCCGAGATCGCCCAGCCGGTGTACCGCGATTTCCGCGCGGGCGACGTGCGCTTCTCGCGCGCCGACATCGGCAAGGCGCGGCGGCTGCTGGGCTACCAGCCGACGATCCGCGCGCACGAGGGCCTCGAGCGGGCGATCGACTGGTACGTCGCGCGGCTGGCCGCCCCCCAGTGGGAGGCGGTCGAGGCCGCCTGAGGCGGCGGTGCGGCGCGACGACGTCGTCCTCGCTTCGCGCGTCGAGCGCCGGGCGCTCTACTTCGGCGCCGGCGCGCAGGCGCTCTTCGGCTGGCTGCACCGGGATCCCGCCGCGGCGCACGACGGGCGTGTGGCGGTGATCTGCGGCCCGCCGGACCATGAGTACACGCGCGCGCATCGCACCATGCGCCATCTCGCCGACCGCCTCGCCGCCGCCGGCGTCCCGGCGCTGCGCTTCGACTGGCACGGCGTGGGCGACTCGCCTGGGGGCGAATGCGAGCGCGGACGAATCGCGCGCTGGCGCGAGGATGCGCGCAGCGCCATCGCGCACGCGAAGGCGCTCACCGGTTGCGGCGACGTGTGCCTCATCGGAGTGCGCCTGGGCGCGACGCTCGCGGCGCTGGTCGCCGCCGAGGACCCCATCGAGCGCATGGTGCTGTGGAACCCGTGCGTGCGCGGACGGCGCTACCTCCGCGAGCTGCAGGCGCTGGCGCAAAGCGCCGCCCGGGTCTGCACTCTTGCCGACGGCTCGCTCGAGAGCGCGGGGTATGCCTACGCTGCGGAAACGATCGCCGAGCTGCGCTCGCTCGACCTCGCGCAGCAGCGCATCCTCGCCGGGCGGGTCCTGCTGGTGGGCCGCGACGACCTGTCCGGCGATGACACGCTGGCCGCTTCGCTCGATGCGCAGGGGATCGCGCACGACGACATTCGCGTGCCCGGATGGAGCGCGATGATGGCCGAGCACCAGTTCACCGTGGTGCCCGACAGGGCGCTGGACGCGATCGTTACGTGGGCGGCGAAGGAATGGAACCGGGCAGGGGGGACGGGGGAGGGGGCGCATGCGCGATCGTGCCGTTCATCCATTCGCCTTCCCGATGCGCCGATCTCGGAGGAGACCTGCCGCTTCGGCGACGGCGCAAGGCTCTTCGGCATCCTCGCGCGCAAGAGCGCCGATCCCGACCGGCCGGCAGTGCTGCTCTTCAATGCAGGATCGGTGCACCACGTGGGGCCGGGCCGCGTGTACGTGACGATCGCCCGCCGGCTGGCCGCGCTGGGCTTTCCCTGCCTGCGCTTCGACCTGGAGGGCCTGGGCGACAGCGTCGGCGGCGAAGGCGCGCGCGAAAACCATCCATATCCCGCGACGGCCCCACGCGATGCGCGCGCCGCGATCGAGTACCTGCGCGAAGCCCACGGCTACTCGCGGTTCATCCCGATAGGCCTGTGCTCGGGCGCGCATACCGCGTTCCATGCCGCGCTGGCGATCGAGGATGCGCGGATCGACGAGGCGATACTGGTGAACCCGCTCACCTACGAGTACCGCGAGGGAATGAGCCTCGAGAGCGTCAACCAGTTCGCCGATGCGCGCGCTTATGGCCGCTCCATGCGCGACGCCTCGCGCTGGCGCAAGCTGCTGCGCGGCGAGGTGAACGTGCGCCGGTTGCTCGAAGTCGCCGCGCGCCACCCGCCAACCCTCGCCAGGTCCTATGGCAACGCCTTCCTCGAAGCGGTCGTGCCATCGCGCGCGCCGAAGCTCGCCCGCGACTTGCGCCGGCTGTCGGTGCTCGGGCGTCGAATGACGTTATTCGTGGCCGAAGGCGATCCGGGGCGCGAGATCCTCGTCTCCGGCGCCCGCTACACCGTAGCGCGCGCGCTGCGTCGTGGCGAGCTGCGCATCGAGACGATCGCCGGCGGCGACCATACGTTCTCGCAATCGGGACCTCGCCGGGAGCTGGTGGAAAAGCTCTGCGCGCACATCGCCTCGGCGTACCTATCCCCTCGTCCCCCTCACGACGGCTCCGAGCCGTGGAAATGACGCCATAACCAGCGTTTCCCGTGCCGCTGCAGGACGCCGGTGAGGCGGTAGGGACGGCGCTGCGGCCGGGCGTCGGCCACGACCACGACCTCGCCCTCGGCAAAGAGCCATGCCACGTCGTCGGAGCAGGAAATCCTTACCTTCTTCCACTCCCACCCCACGTTGGCCGGAGCTCGGAAGACGCGCTGGAAGAAATCCCGCAGTCCCCCGGGGCCCTCGACCACCTCGCCGCGCTCCGAGCCCACCAGGAGCACGTCGGCGTCGGGCGCGAACTCCGCCAGCACCGAGGGATCCTTCCGCGATACCAGCATTCCCAGCCGCTGCAGCGCCTGGTTGACCTGAACGCGTGCCTCGTCGTTTTTCATGACGAGACATTAAAGAAGAAAGGGGAAAGGGGAAAGGGGAAAGGGGAAAGGGGAAAGGGGAAAGGGAAAGGGGTCCCTCATCCCCCGTCCCGCCTTACCTAATCGCCCCGCGCTCCCACAACACGGCGTCGCGATCCCGCGGGCGGAAGGGCCGGGCGCAGCGCGCATCGAGCGCCGCCGCGTCGGCATTGAGCATCGCCGCGCGATCGTTGGTCTGCGCCACGCGCGCGTTGTGGTCGTGCACGCGGCGGTTGTGCGCCGCCGAGCGCGCGTTGTAGTCGGCCACGGCGGCGGCATTGCCGGAATCGAGCTGCGCGAGCTCGCGGGCGAGACGCGCGCCTTCCTCCGTGATGGCCGCGCCTTCGGCATCGACATGGACCTGGTCGGCGTCCAACCGCGCGCGGCGATCCGCCAGGACTTCGTCGCGCGCCATGCATTCGCGCAGCTCGCCCCGGCTGAGCACCGCCGGATCGCGATCGAGGATGCGCGCCTCGGAATAGGCCACCTGGGCCTGGGCCGCCGGAGCGCACAACAGCGCCAGCAGAAACAGCTTGGGAACTCTCATCGCCACCTCCTTCATGCCACGAAAGGATTCGACCCCGTGGCGGGCTCGCGGTTTGCTGCTCCGGTCGGCTCACCGAGTCGCGCGACGGCGACAAGGCTCGTGTTGAGCGCGGCGAGCTCGGCCTCGAACGCGGCTCCGCCGTCCCGCGCGCGGAAGCGGATCACCTTCTCGCGCTGCGGCAGGAGGTGGAAATGGTTGTCGTCGGGGTCATGGCCGGCGCAGGAGACCGAGACGCCCTGCAGGAACCGGTCGCAGGCGAGCCGCACGATCACGTCCTCGCCCTCCTGCGTCGCATCGACGTGCAGTCGGGCATCGCGGCATGGCGGCAACGAATGTCCGGAGGGGAAGAGGCAGTCTTCCGAGAGCACGGCGCCGCCGGTATCCAGGAGCCGTGCGGCGACGACGGCATGGGCGGGAGGCCCGAAGCGATACGCGTGGACGATATCGGTGAAGCGCGCGAGCAACGCGTCGGCGGAAAGCGAAACGCTTCCGTGGCCCGCGACTTCCACGGTGCGTCGGGCGCTCGCAAGCTCTGCGCCGTCCTCGCGAACCAGCACCACTTCCACCACGGCGGCAAGCGCCTCGGCGTGGTCGTTCACGATGTGGAGCGCCGCGCCGTCGAGCCCCTCGTCGGTGAGGTGGATCGCGCGAGGCGCCCACGCGCGCCTGGCATGCCACCAGGCTGCCTTCGGTGTGCCATCGCTCGCGACCAGCCCCCATCCCGCGCCCGCCCAGGCGTCCTGGTACATCCAGACGAGCGCGCCGCCGCAACCGCTCGCCTGCGATCGCCATTCGGCGAAGACGCGCCGGATCACTTCGCCGGTCACCGAGCGCGAAAGGGCGTAGTAGCGCGCGAGATCGCGGCTGCGCAGCTCCAAAGGATCGACGCGATAGAGCTCGCGCAGGTAGTGGTCGCGCACGTCCTCGAAATCCCACCCCGCTCCGTTGTCCCGCGGAACGCGCGCCTTCCACGCCGGGTGGGTGGGCGGGGGCAGGGCGCCCGCCCCGATCGCGGCGATGGTTTCGGGTTCGGGCACGTGGGCGAAGGCGAGGCACTCGGTGGCGAACCGGACGCGCGCGGTCTTTGCATCTGCGAGGGGCCGGCGGTACGCGCCGACGCCGTAGTAGTGCGCAAGACCGCTTCCGACGTGGAAAGGCAGCGCGCCGCCGGTGGGTGTCGATGGAAAGTAGGGCACGCCCGGATGGTGCTCGGCGACCAGGCCCGGCAACACATCGTCGAAGAGGGCGTTGCTCCAGTACTGCGATTCGAGCCCGAGCATGGCGGCCTGCTGTGCGACCTCGCTGTTGCCGCAGTAGGCCACCACGCACCCGTGCCGCTGCAGTCGCTGCAGCTGCTGGCGCGCCTCGGCCTGGACGGAGGCGGCGAAGGCCGGGTCGCCGACGGGATAATCCATGCTGGCGAACATGAAGTCCTGCCACACGAGGATGCCCAGCTCGTCGCACGCCTCGTAGAAATCGCCCGACTCGTAGGCCATGGTGCCGCCCACGCGCAGCATGTTGAGCCCGGCGTCGCGCGCGCGCCGCAGCGTGGCCCGCAGGCGCTCGGGCGAGGCTTGCAGGGCGAGGATGTCCTCGGTGGCCCAGCACGCGCCGCGACAGAACACCGGCACGCCGTTCAGCACGAAGCGCACTGCCGCATCGCGCGTATCGAGCTGCAGCTCGCGAAAACCCATGTGGCCGGCGGCGACGGCGGTCCAGCGATCCGCGATGTTGAGCTCGAGACGCCACGGCAAACGCCGCGCCGCACCGTGCGTATGTGGCCACCACAGCGGCACCGCTCCCAGGTCCAGGTCGCCGTGCACGCGCAGGTCATGTCCCTGCGTGAGCGACAACCCGTGCGCCGCCTCGGCGACCACGATGCGCGCCGCCTCCACTCGCGGCTCGCCATCGATGCTCGCGCGAACTTCCAGCAGCCCGCGGCCGCCTTGCGCGCGTGGCCTGAGCTCGAGACCTGCGAGGTCGAGCGCGCCCGAAGCCTCGAGGAGGATCGCGCGCCAGGGCCCCACCGGGGGAATCGAGGGCGTCCAGCCGGGCATGCGGCCGAGCAGCGTGGTGCGGAAGGCACGCAACGCCTGCGAGCGCACGAGCGCGGTCTTCCAGCGCGCGCGCGGTTGCCGGCGCTCCATCGCCGCGCGCAGCGAAGCGAAGCGGATCACGAGCTGGTTCACGTCGCGCAGCCGGCCGGTGACCTCCACGCGGTGGGCGAGGAACATGTTGCGCGATTCGAGGATCGGCTCGCCGTTCAACCACACGTCCGCCAGCGTGGCCAATCCTTCGAAGTGGAGGAAATGACGCGGCGCGCTCCCGGGGGCCGCCGGGAAAGTGGTCCGGTACCACCAGTCGTCCGCGTCGTAGTCGCGTGTAATGCCGATATCACGGTGCAGCGCCGAGGCCACGGTGCCGGGGACCTTGGCGGGCTGCCACTCGAGGGCCTGCGCCGCGAGCGCCGAAGGATCGGCACAGGCCCCCGGCGCGGTGCGTGCGAGCTGCCAGCCGCCGATGGCCGCCTTCATGGCCCTGGCGCGGATGCGATCGACGCCGCGAGTGAATCCATCGCCTGCTGCCATGCCGCCGCCATCGCATCCACCGGCGAGAGGTCGAGCGCCTTCTGCCGCGCCATGGCGCGAGCGAGCTGGAACTGCAGGTTCTTCGCGGTGGTGGCGATGTCCTCGAAGTGGCCACCTGCCGCCGCGAGCCCCTGGACGCCCTGGGTGGCCAGCCACTGCAGGTGCGAGGCGGCGAGCCCGAAGCACGCGCCGTACTGGCGCAGGTTGGCGAACGAGTACGCGTGGAACGCCTCGAGCGGGGAGCCGCGCAGCCACTCGAGGTCGCGGGCGAATCGCCGCTTGAAGGCCTCGAACGGATTGGACGCCGGAATGCGCCGCACATGCTGCCGCAACCGCTCCCGAGAGCGTTGCGCGAGCTGGGCGGAGGGTAGCCGCTCGAAGGCGGCAACCGGCTTGAGCATCTCGACATAGGGCGGCAGCACGCGGGCATGGGGCGCACCGTCCAGTTGGAAGAGCTGGGCGAAATCCTCGCCCTCGAGCTCGAAGTAGCCGGCGTTGTGGAAATAGCCGAGATGGCGGGCGCCCAGGTCGATCCGGTTCACGCCGACGGTGGTCTTCACGTGCTCGCGGCGGTAGGCGGTTCCCGCGGTATCGGGCAGGTAGAACGCGTCCACCTCGACCAGCGCCAGCCGGCCGCGGCGCGCTTGCTCCTCCACGTGGTCGACCAGCGGGCGCCAGATCGCGAGCTCCTGCACGTCGAGGCCATAGAGATCGAGCAGGTCGGCATGGGATGGCTTGAAGAACGTCCACTGGTCGCCTTCGAAGTCCATGGCGAGCGTGAAGCCCAGCATCGCGAGCGGCTCGTGGCCCATCGCGTGGACCACCTCGATCAGCAGGTCGGTATAGCAGTTCGTCTCGGGCCAGGCGCGATCGGCGCCGTGGAGGGCATGCGCGCGATAGCTCGCCGGATCGAGCGGCACGACGCAGGCGCGGCTTTGCACGTCCCCCGTGCCTCGGTCGCACGCGCCCCGTACCCCGCCACTCGTCCCGCCGGTCGCGGCAGCGACCGGCTCAAAGACCGAGGACATCCTTCACTTCCCGCGGCCAGCGATCCAGCGCGAGGCCGTGCCGCCTGAAGAGCGCGAGCGCCACGCGTTCCAGCCCGAAGCCCACGCAGGCGCTGTGCGCCGGCTTGCCGTCCGGCGTGCGGATGTCGAAGGCGATGCCGAAGTGGTCCTGGTGGTAGTTGCACGAGCCGATGGCGGTGGGCTTTTCGGTGGAGCAGACCGGAAAGACGAACTCGAACTTGAGCGCCTGCTCCTTCTGCAGCGCCTTCTGCACGCGCCCGCCGCGCCCGAAGAACGGGTCATTGGCGACCACGCGCTCGGTGGCGAGCCCGACGGATTCGAAGATCTCCTGGCCGAGATCGAGCCAATGCGCGCGATGCTCGAGCGCCTGCCCGGGCGTGCCGAGGCGCACGAATTCGTGCATGCGAAAGCTCTGCATGCGCGCCGGGTCCTGCGAGGGCTCGTGGCGGAAGGCGTAGCCCTGCAGGTCGACGCGCCGTCCCTCCGGCCGCAGCGTCGAGCCGGCGGCGCTGGGGTAGAGCGGATAGCAGATGGCCGGGGCCATCATCACGCGCGCGGGCACGAGGTCCCGCGTCCAGTCCTCCTTGCGCTCGAAGCGCCCCAGCATCTCGCGGTGCTCGGACTCGTTGCCGGTGAAGGTGTGCACCGAGCCCATCAGGTCGGGAAAGTTGTGGATGTGGTCGATTCGCTCGTAGTGGTGGCGAGCGAACACCGGCGGGAAGCGAAGCACCTCCGGGTTCAGCCCGGCGCCGGCGCGCGAGACCAGGGCGTCGAAGTGCGTGATGACGCACTCGAGATCGCCCCCGCGAGCGTAGAGGCCCGG
>Ga0196977_1000016_pt1 | contig 166440 bp, 166 predicted proteins | sample S3v_1013CmetaG_FD_148634 | JGI IMG/M metagenome (GOLD analysis project Ga0196977, IMG submission 148634) | Soil microbial communities from Anza Borrego desert, Southern California, United States - S3+v_10-13C | ecosystem: Environmental > Terrestrial > Soil > Desert | place: USA: California...
GCCCGGGACGGCGGGGGTCTCGATGGTGACCTCGTTGAAGAACCCCGTGCGCTGCAACCGCTCCTTGGACCGGGCGATCTTCTCGAGCGAGTACCAGGAGCTCTCCAGCTGGCGCAGCTCGCGCCGGATGACCTCGTCCTGCGTCTTGTTGTTGCCGCTGATGTTCACGCGGCGCACGTAGACGCGCCGGCCGGGATCGACGAAGAACGTGAACCCGGCGATGCGCTTCTCGCGGTCGAGCTCGGGCACGGGGTTCACGTTGGCGAACGAGTAGCCGTCGTTGCCCAGGCGGTCGCTCACGCGCTTGGTGGTCTCGACGATGCGCTCGCGCGAGAAGACGTCGCCCTGCTTGACGAGGGCGAGGCGGCGAAGCTCCGGCTCGCCCACGATGAGGTCGCCGCTGAACTTGACCTCGCCCACGCGGTAGACCGGCCCCTCGTTGATGCCGATGGTGATGTAGATCTTCTCGCGGTCGGGCGTGATCGAGACCTGCGTGGACTCGATGTTGAACTCGAGGTAGCCGCGGTTGAGGTAGTGCGAGCGCAGCGCCTCGAGGTCGGCGGTCAGCTGCTGCTTGGAGTACTGGTCGTCCTTGGTGAACCAGGTGAACCAGCCCGGCGTGGTGAGCTTCATCGTGCGCAGCAGCTCGCGCTCGCTGAAGTCCTTCGCGCCGATGATGTTGATGTCGGCGATCTTGGTGACGGTGCCTTCCTCGATGTCGAAGCGCAGGGCCACGCGATTGCGCTCGAGCGGCGTGATGGTGGTCTTGATGACGGCGCCGTAGAAGCCGCGGTTGGTGTACTGGCGCTTCAATTCCTTCTCGGCGCGGTCGAGGACCGACTTGTCGTAGATCTTCGACTCCGAGATGCCCGCCTGCTTCAGCCCGTCCTTCAGGTTCTCCTTGGTGAACTCGCGCATGCCCTCGAAGTCGATCTGCGCGATCGCCGGGCGCTCCTGCACGAAGACGATGAGGACGTCGCCGTCGGATTCGAGGCGCACGTCGGAGTAGAAGCCGGTGGCGTAGAGCGCCTTGATCGCGGCGGCCGCCTTCTCGTCGTCGATGCGGTCGCCCACCTTGACCGGCAGGTAGGTGAACACCGTGCCCGCCTCCGTGCGCTGCACGCCTTCCACGCGGATATCGCGGATGGTGAACGGCTGGATCGCGAGGGCAGCGGTGCTGGCGAGTGCTGCGAGGAGGGAAGCGACTGCGCGGAGACTCAAAAGGGTCAGCCCGTGAACAGGCGGTTGAGGTCGTTGTAGAAGGCGAAGAAAGTGAGCCCCAGGAGGAGCGCCATGCCGAATCGCTGTCCGATCTCCATCGTCTTTTCCGAGACCGGGCTGCCCTTCACGATTTCGGCGAAATAATACACCAGGTGACCCCCATCCAGCAGCGGGATCGGCAGCAGGTTGAGCACGCCGAGGCTCACGCTCACCAGCGCGAGGAAGCCGAGGAAGGTGATCCAGCCGAGCTGCGCGGACTGCCCGGCGTAGTCGGCGATGGTGATCGGGCCCGACAGGTTGCGCCACGAAACGTCCCCCACCACCATGCGGCCCAGCATCTTGATGCTGAAGACGGACAGGTCGTAGACCTTGTGCGCGGCGCGGGGAATCGCTTCGAAGGGCCCGTAGCGCACGGTGGTGGTCATGCGCTCGTATTCGCCCTTGAGCTCGCTGCCGGCCTCCACGCCCAGGCGCCCGATGCGGTTGTCGCCCTCGCCCACCGATTCCGGGGTGGCCCGCAGCTCGAAGCGCCGGCCCTCGCGCTCCACGCCGAGCGCAAGGCTCTTCCCGGGGCTCGTCGAGACGATGGCGGTGAAATCGAACCAGGTGCGCACGGGCTGCTCGCCGATTGCGACGATGCGATCGCCCTGGCGCAGGCCCGCGCGTTCGGCAGCGCTTCCCGGCAACACGCGGCCCAGTGTCGCCGGCACCGCCGGGCGGTAGGGGCGCAGGCCGAGCTTGCCGAGGAAATCGCGGTCGAGGTCGTCCTTGGTGAGCACGGACATGTCCAATCGCCGCGTGCCGCGGCCACCGCCGGGCGCTTCGACCTCGAGGTCCACGGTGCCGCGCCTGACCGCTTCCTTGAGGAGCAACCAGCGCACGTCGTTCCAGGTATGCACCGGCTCGTCGCCGATCGCGCGCAGCGTCTCGCCGTTGACGAGCCCGGCGGTCGCGGCGGGTGTGTTGCGCGGCGCATCGCCCACCACGGGCTTCACGCCCGGCAGGCCGGCGAGGAAAAGCACCCAGTAGATGAGGAATGCGAGCAGGAAGTTGGCGGCCGGGCCGGCCAGCACGATGAAGATGCGCGCCCAGACGTTCTGCCGGTTGAAGGCGCGCGCGCGCTCGGCGGCAGGAACTTCGGCCTCGCGCTCGTCGAGCATCTTCACGTAGCCGCCCAGCGGGATGGCGGCGATGGCCCACTCGGTCTGGTCCGCGCCGCGGCGGCGCATCCAGAGAACGCGCCCGAAGCCCACCGAGAAACGCAGGATCTTCACGCCAACCCAGCGCGCGGCCCAATAGTGGCCGAGCTCGTGGATCACCACCAGCACGCCGATGGTGACGAGGAAGGAGAGGATGGTGACGATCGCGGTGGTCATTGAAACAGGGATGAGGAATGAGGGGTGAGGGGGCTGGCGCTCCCTTGCCGGGCCACGAATCGGGCAGCCAGGCCGCGGGCCTCGATATCGACAGCATAGACCTGATCGAGCGAGGAAAGCGGCTCGATGTGGCTCTCGCCCAGGACTTCCTCGATGACGGCGGCGATGCCCGTGAAGGCTAGACGCCCGGCGAGGAACGCCTCGACGGCGACCTCGTTCGCCGCGTTGAGGATCGTGGGCGCGCTGCCGCCTTGGCGGATCGCTTCCTGCGCAAGGCGCATGCAGGGGAAGCGCTGCACGTCCAGGCGCTCGAACTCGAGGCCACCCAACGTGGCGAAATCCAGCGGCTCCACGCCCGCCTCGATGCGCTCGGGCCAGGCCAGGGCGCAGGCGATGGGCGTGCGCATGTCGGGCGCGCCCAGTTGCGCGATCACCGATCCATCGCGGTACTCGACCATGGAGTGCACCACGCTCTGGGGATGGATCACCACCTGGATCGCCTCGATCGGCGCGCCGAAGAGCCAGTGCGCCTCGATCACCTCCAGGCCCTTGTTCATCATGGTGGCCGAATCCACCGAGATCTTGGGCCCCATCACCCAGTTGGGATGGGCCACGGCCTGTTGCGGCGTCACGCGCGCGAGGCGATCGAGCGGCGTGGTGCGGAACGGCCCGCCGGAAGCGGTGAGCATCAGCTTGCGCACGCCGTGGCGCTCGAGCTCCCCGGCTCGCCCGCAGCTGAAGCCGCGCGGCAGCGACTGGAAGATCGCCGAATGCTCGCTGTCTACGGGCAGCATGGCGCCGCCGCCCTGCGCGAGCGCTTCCATGAAAAGCGCGCCCGACATCACGAGCGCCTCCTTGTTGGCGAGGAGCACGTCCTTGCCCGCGCGCGCGGCCGCAAGCGTGCCCGGCAGCCCTGCGGCTCCCACGATGGCGGCCATGACCGCGTCCACTTCGGGCAACGCGGCGGCGCGCTCGAGCGCCTCGGCCCCGCACCACACCTCGGTCGCGGAGCCGTTCGCCTGCAGCGCGGCGCGCAGACGCTCGGCGGCGTCGGCATCGGCCATGACGGCATGCCGCGGCCGGTGCTCGAGGCATTGGGCGAGCAGGACCGGATCGTTCTTCCCGGCGGCGAGCACGACGACCTCGAAGCGCTCCTTGTGGCGCGCCACGACATCCAGGGTGCTGCATCCCACCGAGCCGGTGGAGCCCAGGATCGCGAGGCGTCTAGGCGACGCACCCCGGTCTTCGCCTCGGCGTGGCATGGCATCCCGCCCCTGTCTATTTGTCACGAAGCCACCCAAAGCAGCAACGCCGCCACCGGCAGCGACGAGGTGAGCGCGTCGATCCGGTCGAGCACGCCACCGTGGCCGGGCAGCAGGTTGCTCGAGTCCTTCAGGCCCGCGCCGCGCTTCATCCACGACTCGAACAGGTCGCCCACGATGCTCACCGCCGTGAGCGCGAGCATCGCGAGGACCGCGGGCAAGCCGCCGGCCGGCGCGAAGAACGGCGTGATCGGCGTATCCCAGCGCTCGGCGATCGCGCACAAGGCGAGCCCGTACAGCGCAACCCCGACCATCCCGCCAACCACCCCTTCCCAGGTCTTGCCGGGGCTCACCGCCGGTGCGAGCTTGTGCTTGCCGAAGCGGCGGCCCGCGAAGTACGCGGCGATGTCGGCCACCCACACGACCACCGCGAGCGCGAGCAGCAGCCAGGGGCTCGCATCGCGCAATACCACCAATGCGAACCACGTCGGCCACGCCACGATCCACCCCGCGGCGGCGCAAGTGGAGGGCGACGGACGCAGCTTCTTGCCCAGCCAGGCCGGCGCTCCCACCACCCAGAAGGCGGCCGCGATGATGAATGCGGTGAGCGAGGCGGCGGCGAAGTTGCCTGGGGCGAGGCCCAGGTACATGAGCCAGGCGAACGCGCCGATGATTCCCGATGCCGCGAGCCAGAGGGACCGGCCGCGGGGCGACAGGCCGCACATGCGCGACCATTCCCAGCAGGCGAGGAGCACCACCACCAGCACGAAGGCCGACCAGACGGCGCGGTTGGCGAGGAAGAGCATGCCCAGGACCAGGGGCATGAGGGCCACGGCGGTGATGACGCGGGTGCGGAGCACGGAGTGGGGCTCCGGCGCGGCCTAGACGGCCTGCGGGACGGCCTCGGCCTCGGCGAGCTGCTCGCTCGTGCGCCCGAAGCGGCGCTCGCGGCGGCGATACGACGCGATCGCCTCGTCCAGCGCGGCGGCGCCGAAGTCGGGCCACAGCGCCTCGGTGAAGTAGAACTCGGTGTAGGCGAGCTGCCACAGGAGGAAGTTGGACACGCGCTGCTCGCCGCCCGTGCGGATGAAGAGGTCCGGCTCGGGGGCGTAGCTCATCGAGAGGAAGCGCGCGAGGCGCTCCTCGGTGATCGGGGCCGCCGGATCCTCCTGCCGGCAGCGGTCGGCGGCCTGGACGATGTCCCAGCGCCCGCCATAGTTGGCGGCGACCGTGAGCGTGAGGCGGGTGTTCTTCGCGGTGAGCTCCTCGCCGCGCGCGATGAGCTCGCGGATGGCGGGATCGAAGGCGGCGGTGTCGCCCGCCACCTTGAAGCGGATGCCGTTGGCGTCGAGCTTGCCGACCTCCTGCTCGAGCGAGCGCATGAAAAGCTGCATGAGGAAGCTCACCTCCTCCGGCGGGCGGCGCCAGTTCTCGCTGGAGAACGCGAAGAGCGTGAGGTAATCCACCCCGCGCTCGGCGCAGGCCTTGACCACCTCGCGCACGGCCTCCACGCCGCGCCGGTGCCCCGCGACACGGGGCAGGAAGCGCTTCTTCGCCCAGCGCCCGTTGCCATCCATGATGATGGCGACGTGGCGCGGCGTGTCGCCCGCGTCCGGGATGGCGTTGGTCGAGGAAGTGAAGTCGGTCATCGAAGGCCGGGGACGGGAATGGGCGGCAACTACACCGCCATCAAGTCCTTCTCCTTCTCCGCCACCAGCTTGTCGATATCGGCGATGGACTTGTCGGTGAGCTTCTGCACCTCGTCCTGGGCGCGCTTCTCGGCGTCCTCGCCCACTTCGCCTCCCTTCAGCAGCTCCTTCAGGTGCTGGATCGCGTCGCGGCGGATGTTGCGCACCGCCACCTTGGCGCTCTCGCCTTCCTTGTGGACGATCTTGGTGAGCTCGCGGCGCCGCTCCTCGGTGAGCGGGGGCATCGGGATGCGGATCACGTCCCCCGAGGTGGCGGGATTGACGCCCAGGTCGGAGTCGCGGATCGCCTTCTCCACCACCTGCACCATTTTCTTCTCGAACGGCTGGATGGCGATGGTGCGCGCGTCGGCGAGCGTCACGTTGGCGACCTGGTTGATGGGCACGTCGCTGCCGTAGTAGTCGACGCGCAGGTGGTCTATGAGGCCGGTGTGCGCGCGCCCCGTCCGTACCTTGGACAGGTCGTTCTTCAATGTCTCGATCGACTTGGCCATCTTGTCCGTGGCCTGCCTCTTGATCTCGTTGATGTTCATGTCGTCGTCGCTTCCCTCAGTTGTGGACCAGGGTGCCTTCGTCCTCGCCCATGACCACCCGCTTCAGCGCCCCGTCCTTGAAGATCGAGAACACGTTGATCGGCAGGCGCTGGTCGCGGCAAAGCGCCAGCGCCGTGGCGTCCATCACCTTGAGGTTCTTCACGAACGCCTCGTCGAACGTGATCTTGTGGTAGCGCGTCGCCGCCTTGTCCTTCATCGGATCGGCGGTGTACACGCCGTCCACCTTCGTGGCCTTGAGCACGATATTGGCCTCGACCTCGCGCCCGCGCAACGCGGCGGCGGTGTCGGTAGTGAAGAAGGGATTGCCCGTGCCGGCGCCGAAGATGACGATCTTGCCTTCCTCGAGGTAGCGGATCGCCTTGCCCCGGATGTAGGGCTCGCACACCGGCTCGATGTTCAGCGCCGACTGCACGCGGGCGACCAGGCCGGCGCGGTTCATCGCGTCCTGCAGCGCGAGCGCGTTGATGACGGTAGCGAGCATGCCCATGTAGTCCGCGGTGGCGCGGTCCATGCCCGCCGCGCCCTGCGACACTCCGCGGAAGATGTTGCCCCCGCCGATCACCACGCCCACCTGGACGCCGAGCGCCGAGACTTCCTTCACCTGCTGCACGATGCGATCGACCGTCTCGCGGTTGATGCCGAAGGCGTCGCCGCCCATCAGCGCTTCCCCCGACAGCTTGAGGAGGATGCGCTGGTAGGCCGGTTTCACCGGGGGGTTGGCGTCGTCGCTCATGCGCCCGCGCTTCGGTCAGGCCGCGTTCTTAGTCATGGCGGCCACTTCCGCCGCGAAGTCGTCCTTCTTCTTCTCGATGCCCTCGCCCACTACCAGCAGGCGGTAACCGCGCAGCTTCGAGTTCTGCGCCTTGAGCATCTTCTCGACGGTCTGCTTGTCGTCCTTCACGAACGGCTGGCCCATCAGGGTGATCTCGGCGAGGTACTTGTTGATCCCGCCTTCGACCATCTTGGCGACGATCTCCGGCGGCTTGCCGGATTCGGCCGCGCGCGCCTCGAGGATCTTGCGCTCGGAGGCGATGAGGTCGGCGGCGACCTGCTCGCGCGACATGAACTTCGGCTTGGCGAAGGCGATGTGCATCGCCACGTCCTTGGCGACCGAGGCGTTGCCCTCGTACTCGACCATGACGCCGATCTTGCCGGGGGGATGGATGTAGGTCTCGAGCTTGCCGTCCGTCTCGATGCGCTCGAAGCGGCGCACCGTGATGTTCTCGCCGATCTTCTGCACCAGCTTCTGCCGCACGCTTTCGACCTCCTCGCCGGCGATGGCGAGCGAGGAGAGCGCGGCCGCGTCCGCGGGCTTGTGCGTGGCGACCAGCTCGGCCAGCTGCTTCGCGAACGCCGCGAACTCGGGGTTGCGCGCCACGAAATCGGTCTCGCTGTTGACTTCCACCATTGCGCCCACCTTGCCGTCCGGCGACACGTAGGTGCCGATCGTGCCCTCGGAGGCCACGCGCGAGGCAGCCTTCGACGCCTTGGCGCCGCTCTTGATGCGCAGCAGCTCCTCGGCCTTCTTGATGTCGCCGCCGGATTCTTCCAGCGCCTTCTTGCATTCCATCATGCCGAGCCCGGTGAGCTCGCGCAGTTCCTTGACCATGCCCGCGGTTATTTCAGCCATTTGTGTCCTCGTCATCCCGGCCGCGGCGTGGCGGCGTTGGCCAAGATCCAATCGGTTTCAGGTGCGAAAAAGGGGCCGAATCGCCCCTTTTCCGGTCGGGTCCCGTCGACCCGTCACTGCTTCTCGGATTCCTCGACTTCGACGAAATCCTCGGTCGGCTGCTTGACCATCTCGCTGATGACCTGGCTGCGTCCCTCGAGGATCGCATCGGCCACGCCACGCGCGTACAGGCGGATGGCGCGAGTCGAGTCGTCGTTGCCGGGAATCACGTAGTCGATCCCGTCGAGCGAGTTGTTGGTGTCCACGACGCCGACGATGGGGATGCCCAGCGTGCGCGCCTCGGTGACGGCGATCTTGTGGAAGCCCACGTCGATCACGAAGAGCGCGTCGGGGATGCCGCCCATGTCCTTGATGCCGCCCAGGGAGCGCTCGAGCTTCTCGCGCTCGCGGTTGTTCATCAGCTGCTCCTTCTTGGAAAGGCGCTCGATGGAGCCATCGGCCACCATCGCGTCCATCTCCTTCAGGCGCTTGATCGAGCCCTTGACGGTCTTGAAGTTGGTGAGCATGCCGCCCAGCCAGCGATAGTCGACGTACGGCGCGCCGGCACGCTGCGCCTCTTCCTTGACGATCTCGCGCGCCTGGCGCTTGGTGCCCACGAAGAGGATCTGGCCCTTGTTCGCGGTCAGCTGGCGCACGAACTTGAGCGCCTCCTGGTACATCGGGAGGGACTTCTCGAGGTTGATGATGTGGATCTTGTTGCGCGCGCCGAAGATGAACGGGCTCATCTTCGGGTTCCAGTAGCGCGTCTGGTGGCCGAAGTGCACGCCGGCCTCCAGCATCTGGCGCATGGTGACGGACATTCTCGATACTCCTGTCGGTTAAGGTTGGGCCTCCCCCGCGGCTCACCGGCGGTGCCGGCACCTTAGCCATTACGCGGGGTGGGAATTTGCTTCGAAAAGCACGCCATTATAGCGCGGAAAGGGCTGACTTTTCAAACGGTTCCGGTCCGGATGGAGTGCCCGGCGCGTGGCGTTCGACCGCCCGGGGGCCTCAGGAACCGCTCAGGCCCTGGGTGGCCTAACGGTATAATTCCGCCATGGAAGGACGCCAGCAAACCGTGGGAATCCAGGTCAAGGCCCCCGACGAGATCGAGGGGATGCGCCTTGCGGGGCGGCTCGCCTCCGAGGTGCTGGATTTCATCACGCCGCATGTGAAGCCGGGCGTCACCACCGGGCGGCTGGACCAGCTTTGCCACGACTACATCGTGGGCGAGCAGAAGGCGGTGCCCGCCCCGCTCAACTACGCCCCGCCCGGCCATCGGCCGTATCCCAAGTCGATCTGCACGTCGGTCAACCACCAGGTCTGCCACGGCGTGCCCGGCGACAAGGTCCTGCGCGCGGGCGACATCGTGAACATCGACATCACGGTCATCAAGGACGGCTGGCACGGCGACACGAGCCGCATGTTCTACGTGGGCGAGCCCACGGTGCAGGCGCGCCGCCTGTGCGAGACCACCTACGAGTGCATGTGGAAGGGCATCGTGATGGTGCGCCCGGGGGCCAGCCTGGGCGACATCGGTGCGGCCGTGCAGCGCCACGCCGAAAGCAAGGGCTTCAGCGTGGTGCGCGAGTTCTGCGGCCACGGCATCGGCAAGCGCTTCCACGAGGAGCCGCAGATCCTGCACTACGGGCGCGCGGGCCAGGGCATGAAGCTCGTCGAGGGCATGACCTTCACCATCGAGCCGATGATCAACGCCGGCAGGCGCGACATCCGCCAGCTCGCCGACGGCTGGACCATCGTCACCGCCGACCACTCGCTGTCGGCGCAGTGGGAACACACCGTCCTGGTGACCGCGAACGGCTACGAGATCCTCACCGTCTCGGCGGGCACGCCGCCGCCTCCCGCCTTCGTTGCCGAGGGCAGCCAGCAGCTGGTTTCGTAACCGCAATGGGATCCCGCGTCCGCGGGAGGACCCCATGAGCACCGCCGTCGCCGCCTCGCGCGCACCCGCAGCCAACGAAGGCGCCACGCTTCGCGCATGGCTCAAGGCGCGCCGCGAAGAGCTGCAGGCGCGCTACTTCAAGCGCCCGGATCCGGGCGCCATCCTCGAGGAACACGCCGGCGTCGTCGACCATGCGCTGCGCGAGACATGGTCGCGCTGCATCGAGGATCCGTCGATCGCCCTCGTGGGCGTGGGCGGCTATGGCCGCGGCGCGCTCTTCCCGCATTCCGACGTGGACGTGCTGGTGCTCGTGCCCGACGGCGAGCGCCCGGCCCGCGACATCGAGCGATTCGTCCATGCGTTGTGGGACCTGGGCATCGAGCCGGGCCACAGCGTGCGCACCATCGCGCAGTGCGTCGAGGAGGTGGACAAGGACGTGACGGTGGACACGAGCCTGATCGAGTCGCGGCTGGTGGCCGGCGATGCCGCGCTGCTCGCACGGCTCGAGGAGCGGCTGCGCCAGCATCGCGACGTGCGCGCCTTCTTCGAGGCCAAGTTCCGCGAGCAGAAGCGGCGCCACGAGCGTTTCCAGGAGGCCGCCTACAACCTCGAGCCGAACATCAAGGAGAGCCCCGGCGGGCTGCGCGACCTGCAGATGGTGCTCTGGCTCGCCCGCGCGGCCGGCTTGGGCACCTCGTGGGGCGCTCTCGCGGAGGCTGGCATCATCACGCCCTCGGAAGCCGCCGACATCGGTGCCAACGAGAGGATCCTCCAGGACCTTCGCATCCGCCTGCATTACCTCGCCGGCCGGCGCGAGGACCGCCTGGTCTTCGACCACCAGATCGAGATCGCGAGGAGCCTCAAGCTCAAGGGCAAGCCGGGCATGGCCCCCTCGGACCTGCTCATGCGCCGCTACTACCTGGCGGCCAAGGCGATATGGCGCTTCAACCAGATCCTGCTGGCGAACCTCTTCGATCGCGTGACTCCGGACTCGGAGCGCAAGTCGCGCGTGATCGACGAGGACTTCGAGGTGGTCAACATGAACCTCGAGATCCGCGACGAGACGCTCTTCGAGCGGCGCCCCGGGATGATGCTGGAGGCGTTTCGCCGGTTGCAGGACCATCGCGACGTCGTGGGGCTGGGTCCCACCACGCTGCGAGCGCTTTCGCGCGCGCTCCCGCGCATCGGCCGCTCGTTCCGCGAAAGTCCCGCGAACCGCAAGCGCTTCATGGAGATCCTGCGCGCCGAGCGTCTCACGTGGACACTGCGGCGCATGAGTCGCTACGGCGTGCTCGGCCGCTACCTGCCGGCCTTCGGGCGCATCGTGGGACAGATGCAGCACGACCTCTTCCACGTGTACACGGTGGACGAGCACATCCTCATGGTGGTGAGGAACCTGCGGCGCTTCCGCATTCCGCGCTTCAACCACGAGTACCCTTTCCTGTCGCAGCTCATGCAGGAGTTCGACCGGCCCGAGGTGCTCTACCTCGCCGCGCTCTTCCACGACATCGCCAAGGGACGCGGCGGGGACCACTCGCACCTCGGCCGCGAGGACGCGGTGCGCTTCTGCCGCGCGCACGGGCTCGCAAAACCCGATGCCGAGCTGGTCGCGTGGCTGGTCGAACACCACCTCGTGATGTCCTCCACCGCGCAGAAGCAGGACCTGGGCGATCCCGACGTGATCTCCGGCTTCGCCACGCTGGTGCGCGACGAGCGCACGCTCACCGCGCTCTACATCCTCACGGTGGCCGACATCCGCGGGACGAGCCCGAGCGTCTGGAACGCGTGGAAGGGCAAGCTCCTGGAGGACCTCTTCCGCTATACGCGTCGGCTTCTGCGCGGCGAGACCGACTATGCCGCCTCCTGGATAGCGGCCAAGCGCGAGGAGGCGCTGCGGATCTTTCGCCAGTACGTCCCCGCCCCCGGAAGGCACGAGGCGCTCTGGAGGCACCTCGACGACAACTACTTCCAGCGCTTCGAGGCCTCCGAGGTCGGCTGGCACACGCGCACGCTCTGGAACCGCATCACGCCCGACAAGCCCATCGTGCGCGCTCGGCTCTCGCCCGTGGGCGAGGGTTTGCAGGTGCTGGTGTATGCGCCCGACCAGCCGGGACTCTTCGCGCGCATCACCGGGTTCTTCGAGCGCATGCAGTTCGATGTCGCGGCGGCGAAGATCTACACCACGCAGCATGGATTCGCGCTCGACACCTTCCAGGTACTGCCGCGCATCCGGGGAAGCGGCGAGCATTACCGCGACCTCATCTCGAAGATCGAGACCCGGCTTGCCGAGCGCATCGCCACGGCGGCCCCGCTGGAAGCCACGCCGGCCGGGCGCATCTCGCGCTGGGTCAAGCACTTCCCGATCGAGCCGCAGGTCGAGGTCGCCACCGATCGCCGCCCCGGCCGCTGGCTGGTGACGGTGAGCTGCGCCGACCGCCCGGGCCTGCTCTCCTCGGTCGCGCGCGTGCTCCTCAAGCACGAGCTCAACCTCATCGATGCGCGCGTGACTACGCTCGGCGCCCGTGCCGAGGATGCGTTCGTGGTCGACGGCGCGGCGATGCAGGATGCCACCGCGCGCGCGGCGCTCGCGGGCGAGCTGCGCGAGACCGCCGCCAGCTAGACCCGGTCCACGCGGTTGCGGCCGCCCTGCTTGGCGCGATAGAGGGCGGCGTCGGCCTGGGCGAGGAGGGCGGAGGCCGAGCCTTCGGCCGCCGGCACGCAGGAAGCGACGCCCACGCTGATCGTGACCACCGGCGCCACGGCCGACTTCGGGTGCGGGATCGCGCGCGCCTCGCAAGCCGCGCGCAGGCGCTCGCCGAATTCGAAGGCGGCGGCGATGTCGGCCCCGGGGGCCAGCACCACGAACTCCTCGCCGCCGTAGCGGGCCGCGAAGTCCCCGGCGCGGCTCGCCGTCGCGCGGATCACTTCGGCCACCGCGGCGAGGCACTTGTCGCCCTCGGGGTGGCCCAGGGTGTCGTTGTACGCCTTGAAGAAATCGATGTCGGCCATCACCACCGCAAGCGGCATCTGCAACCGCAGCGCGCGGCGCCATTCCGACTCCAGCACGTCGTCGAGGCGGCGGCGGTTGGCGAGGCCCGTCAGCGCGTCGGCGAAGGAAAGCCGAGAGAGGTGCTCGTTGGCGATGCGCAGCTCCTCGGTTTTCTGCGCCACCAGCCGTTCCATCTCGGCATGGCGCCGGCGAAGCGTGTTGGTGCGCAACTGGTAGAAGCCAGCCCCCGCGGCGAGGATGCCCAGCGCGGCAAGCGCGGTGAACCAGGCGGTCTGGTAGAAGCGCGGCTCGACCGTGATGGCCAACGGAGAGGCGACCTCGCTCCAGCGCTTGCCGTCAATGGAAGTCGCCACGCGAAAGGCGTACGCGCCGTGCTTGAGCCCGGGGAAGGTCGCCTCGCGCGACTTGCCCGCCTCCACCCAGTCGTCGGTCACGCCCTCCATCCGATAGCGGAAGCGCGCGCGGTCGGACGCGAGCAGCGTCCCGGCGGAATATCGGATCGTCACCGCCGGCGGGGCCGGCGGTAGCACCAGCTCGCCCTGCAGCGGCAGGCTGCGGCCGCTCACGACCACCTCCTCGATGAACACCGGGGGCGGCTCGCCGCTGCCCGGAAGGCGCGTGGGATCGACGATCACCAGGCCCTTCAGCGAGGGCAGCCACAGCCTGCCTGCGGAGTCGATGCTCCCCGCCGGCTGGACGCCGCCGGCGAAAGTCGCGGCACGCAGCGAGTCGCCCGGCCCGAAGCCCGTGGAGACAACGCTCTTCGCCCGGCCCTCGACGAAGGCGTCGAGCTGCGAGCGGGCCACCCGGAAGAAGCCGCGGTTGCAGGTCATCCAGAAGAAGCCCGCACGGTCCTCGATGATCACCTGCACCAGCCCGTCCCACAGCCCGTCGGCCACGCGCACTACGCCAAGCCGGCCGTCGCGAAGTCGCGCGATGCCCTCGCCGTTGGTGCCGATCCAGAGCGCCCCGTCGCGATCCTCGTAGAGCGCCACCACATAGTTGGATGAAAGCCCGTCCTTGCGCGTAAGCCGCGTGAAGGCGCCGTCCCGGTAACGCACCAGCCCCTCGCCCGAAGTGCCGATCCAGACGTTGCCGGCGCGATCGTCGAGGATCGAGGTCACGCCCTCGAGCGGCGCGCCCGGCTCGCGCACCGCGACGAAGCGCTTGCCGTCGAAGCGCGCGAGCCCCGAGACGGTCCCGACCCACAACCTGCCGGCGCGGTCGCGGTGCACGAAGCGAACGTCCACGTTGGGCAAGCCCTGCGCGACGCCGAAGCGTTCGACACGGCCATCCTTCAGGCGCACGAGGCCCGCCGTGTAGCTGCCTACCCAGAGCGCGCCGTCGCCATCCTCGAACAGCGCCGAGCTCTCGTTGGTGGGCAAGCCCTGCTTCGTGGACAGGACGGCGGTGACCTTGCCCCCCTCGATGCGGCTCACCCCTCCGCCGGCCGTCGCCACCCACGTCGCGCCGTCGCGCGCGTGGATGACCGAGCGCACGTTGTCGCCGGAGAGCCCTTCCGGCACCCCGAAGACCACGAAGGCGCGGTTGCTCAGGCGATTGAGGCCGCCATGCCAGGTTCCGACCCAGACGCTGCCCTCGCGGTCGACGTGCACCGCCCAGATCTGGTCGCCCGCGAGCCCGCCCGATGCCGACATCGTGGAAAAGGTCCCATCGCGCATTCGGGTGACCCCCGCGCCCCAGGTGCCGATCCAGAGCGCACCGGCCTTGTCGCGGGCGAGGTAGGTGAGCTGGTCCGTGGGCAGTCCCTCCGCGATGCCGAACACCCGCGCCTTGCCGTCACGGAAGCGGACCAGGCCGCCTCCCGCGGTCGCCACCCAGATGCCGCCCTCGGGATCGGAGAGCACGTGCCGCACCTCCAGGTGCGGAAAACCGTTGCCCGGGTGGAAGGCGGTGAACTTGCCGCCCGTGTACGCGACGAGTCCCGCGCCGGTAGTGCCGATCCAGAGGGTTCCATCCCGATCGAAGTCGAGCGTGCGCAGCCTTCGGGTAGGAAGGCCGTCGGCTTCCTTGAACATCCGGAAGGCACCCTGCTGCCAGCGCAGCAGCCCGTTCTCGGTCGCGGCCCAGACCGCGCCGTCGGGCGCCTGGGCGAAGGCCCACACCCGCCGCCCTTCCATGGCGTCGTTGCCGACCACGCGCTCGAAGCGGCCATCTCGATAACGCGTGGCGCCGCGGCTGTGGCCGATCCACAAATAGCCTTCGCGGTCCTCGAGGAAGCCGAAGATGGGCCGCGAGGCGAGCTCGGGAACCGACGAGCCCTCGAAGGTGGCGAAGCGGATGCCGTCGAAGCGGGTGAGGCCGCCGCCGGTTCCCACCCACAGGTACCCATCGCGGGTCTGGTACATCGATTGCACGGTATTGAGCGGCAGCCCGTGCTCGGATTGCCAGCCGTCGATGCGGTACTGCGTCACCGCCATGCGCGACGGATCGACCGGATCGACCGTCTGCGCCGCCGCCGGCAGTGCGGCCACCAGCGCCACGACGAGCGCGGCGGGGCCGCGCATCAGCGCTGGAGCGGCACGATCACGTTGCCGCGGTACACGGCGACCGGCACGATCTGGCCTGCGCGCATGCGGAAGATGGTCATCTCGGCGTCCTTGCGATCGCCCTTGGCGTCGAACTCGATCCGGCCGGTGGCACCGCTCATCGACACCTTGTACATCTCGGGGACGAATTTCGCAGGGTCCGTCGAATCGGCACGCCGCATGGCCTCGATCACGACGTTGGCGGCGTCGTAGAAATACGGCGCGTAAAGCTTGGTGGGGCCGTACTTCGCCGCGAACGCCTGCAGGAAGTCCGCGCTCGCGGCCGTGGCGGGAAGGCCCGCCTGCGAGCATGCGAGCCCTTCTCCCGCGGGGCCCGCGAGCTGCGCCATCTCGTCGGTGCAGGCGCCATCCCCGAAGGCGAACTGCGCCTTGAGCCCCAGCTCCCGCGCCTGCTTCACCATCAGCCCGCCGGTCGCGTCCATCCCGCCGTGGAAAACGACGTCGGCGTTCTTGTTCTTGATGCGCGTGAGGATCGCCTTGAAATCGCTTTCCTTGTCGGTGGTGCGCTCGCGGCCGACCAGGACGACCCGGGCAGCGCGAAGCGCGCGCTCGACTTCCCCGGCGAGCCCCTCGCCGTACGCGGTCTTGTCGTCCACGATGGCGACGCGCTTGCCCTTCAATTCACCCGCGATGTAGGCGGCGATCGCGGGGCCCTGCTGGTCGTCGCGCCCCACGGTGCGGAAAACGCCGCTCAGCCCGCGCTCCGTGAGCATCGGGTTGGTCGCGGAGCCCGAGATCACCGGAATGCCGGCGCGGTGGTAGATCTCCGAGGCGGGAATGGTCACGCCGGAATTCAGGTGCCCGATGACGGCGCTCACCTTCGCGTCGACGAAGCGCTGCGCGACCAGGGTGCCCACCTTGGGATCGCCCTGGTCGTCCTCGCTCAGCATCCGGAAGGTGACCCGCTTGCCGCCGATCACGAGCTTGCGGGCGTTGGCCTGCTCGAGTGCCAGGGCCACGCCGTTCTCGTCGTCCTTGCCCTGGTGCGCGATCGAGCCGGTGAGCGGGCCGGCGTGGCCGAAGGTCACCACGATGCCGGGGTCGGCTGCCGGGCCGGCCGGCGCCGGGACCTCCTTCCCGCCGCAGGCGGCGAGCAGGAGCGTTACCGCGAGCCAGGCGCTACAGCGGCGCGGGCTTGCCATCGTTCAACAGCAGCCAGCCACGGATCACGCGATAGAGGTACCAGAGGAAGAGGAGCGTGTAGGGAATCCACGCGACGATGAGGCCGATCACCGTGACCACGAGGACGAACGTGATGATCCCGGCGATCACGATCCACAGCAGGCCCCACCAGAAGGTGCGCGAGAGCCACGAATAATGGCTCTCCACGTAGGAGCCGCGCACGCTGTCGCGGTTCATGATGCCCACCACGATCGCCGCCACGGCGAGCAGCCAGAACGTGAACGGAGCCAGCCCATGCAGCAGGTAGAGGATGTGCGCGACGCGGGTGTCCACGGGCCGGCCCGTCGCGCCGTTGATCTCAGTCATCAGTCACCTCCTCGCCGGGAAAGAGCTCCTCGATGAAGCCGAAGCGCGAAAGGTCGGTCATGCGCTGCGGGTACAGGATGCCGTCGAGGTGGTCGCACTCGTGCTGGACCACCCGCGCGTGGAAACCTTCCGCGACACGGTCGATGGGATTGCCCTCCTCGTCGAAGCCGGTGTAGCGCAGCTTCGTGTAGCGCGGCACCACGCCGCGCATGCCCGGAACCGACAGGCAGCCCTCCCAGTCCTCCTCGACCTCGCGCGTGAGCATCGTGATCTTCGGGTTCACCAGGACCGTGAAGGGGACCTCCTCGGCATCGGGATAACGCGGGTTCTTGCCGACGCCGAAGATGACGACGCGCTGGCCTACCCCGATCTGCGGCGCGGCCAAGCCGGCGCCGTTCTTCGCCGCCATGGTCTCCTTCATGTCGTCGACCAGCGCCTTCAGCTCCGGCGTGCCCAGGTTCTCCACCGGCTTCGCGCGCTCGCGCAGCACCGGGTGGCCCATCCGCAATACCTCACGCACCGTCATGGCGCTCCACCACTTTCGCGACGATCAAACGGACTTTCGACATGGTCTCCTCGATGACGCGGCCGATCTCCTGCACCGAGACGCTGCGCGCGCTGGCGCCACGCCCCGCCGCGGGGTTCACCACTACTGTGAGGGCTCCGTAGGGAAGCTTCAACTCCCTCGCGAGCGCCGCTTCGGGCATGAGCGTCATGCCGACCATCGTGGCGCCGTCGCGCTCCAGGCGGTCGATCTCGGCCTTGGTCTCCAGGCGCGGTCCCTGCACCGCGGCGTAGGTGCCGCCCAGCAGCAGCGGCACGCCGGCGTCGCTCGCGGACATCGCCAGCATCCGGCGCGTGTCCTCGTCGAAGGGATGGGTGAAGTCGATGTGCGTCACAGGCTGCGCCGCCCCCTCGAAGAACGTGGACGGGCGGCCCCAGGTGTAGTCGATGATCTGGTCGGGCAGCACGATCGAGCCCGCCCCCAGGTCCGGCCCGATGCCGCCCACGGTCGCCACCGCGACCACGCGCGTCACGCCCACGTTGTGCAGGGCCCACAGGTTGGCGCGGTAGTTGATCTCGTGCGGCGCGAGCGTGTGGCCGTATCCGTGGCGCGCCAGGAAAACCGCCTCGACATCGCCGATGCGCCCGAAGGTCATCGGCCCCGACGGCTCGCCATAGGGCGTGCGCACGATCTGGCGGCGCGTGATGTGCAGGTTGGCGAGCTGGGTGAGGCCGGAGCCTCCGATGACGGCGATCATGAAAGGGACGGAGATGAGGGATGAGGGACGAGGGGATGCCTAGCCCTTGAGGGCGTAGACGGCGGGAAGGTTGCGCCAGAGGCCGTAGGCGTCCATGCCGAAGCCGAAGACATAGCGGTTGGGCACGGTGATGCCCACGAAGTCGGCCTTCACCGGCTTGTCGCGCCCGAGGTCCTTGTCGGCGAAGACGGCGCTCATGAACCTGCGCGCGCCCATCTCCAGCAGCTTCTTGCGGATGGCGGCGAGGGTGATGCCCTCGTCGAGGATGTCGTCCACCACCAGCACGGTGCGCTCGCGCACGTTGTCGCGCGGGGCGAGGCGCCAGCTGATGTCGCGTCCCTGGATGTCGTTGTTGTAGCGCGTGACCTCGATCGCGCCGAATTCGAGCGGGAATGCGAGCTGCGGCAGCAGCTGCCCCGTGAACACGGCCGCCCCGCCCATGACCGACAGCACTACCGGAAACTCGTGCTGCAGGACCGCGGTGATCTCGCTCGCCATGCGCGCCACCTCGCGCCGGCAGCACTGCGCGTCGCAGACCACGTCGGCTTCGTCGAGCAGGCGCCGCGCCTCCTGCTGGCGATTCACTCCGCTTTCCCCAGGCGCTCCCGGGTGGCGGCCAGGTACTTGCCGAAATCCGCGCCCAGCTCCGGGTGCTTCAAGCCGTAATCCACGGTCGCCTCGAGGTAGCCCAGCTTGGTGCCGCAATCGTAGCGGCGGCCGCTGAACTCGTAGCCGAAGACGCTCTCGTCGCGCAGCAGCCGCCCGATCGCATCGGTGAGCTGGATCTCGCCGCCCGCGCCGCGGCGCAGGTTCTCGAGGAAGTGGAAGATCCGCGGCGACAGGATGTAGCGCCCGACCACGGCGAGGGTCGAGGGGGCATCCTCGGGCTTGGGCTTCTCGACGATCCCGTGCAGCTTGGAGATGCCGGGCGCCACCTTGTCGCCCGAGACGATGCCGTACGAGGAGGTGTCCTGCCGGGGCACGTCCTGGACCGCGATCACGCTGCCGCCATGCTTGCCGTGGGCCTGCACCATCTGCTTGAGGGCGGGCACCGGCGCATCGATCAAGTCATCGGCCAGGATGATCGCGAAGGGCTCGTCGCCCACGAGGTGGCGCGCGCACATCACCGCATGCCCGAGGCCGAGCGCCTCGGCCTGGCGCACATAGGCGCAGGTGACGCCGGCCGGAAGCAGTCCGCGCACTTCCTTCAGCAGCTTGTTCTTGCCGTGCGCCTGCAGCTCGGCCTCCAGCTCGTAGGCCTTGTCGAAGTGGTCCTCGATCGCGCGCTTGCTGCGGCCGGTGATGAAGATGAGGTCGGTGATGCCCGCGGCCACCGCCTCCTCCACCGCGTACTGGATGAGCGGCTTGTCGACGATGGGCAGCATCTCCTTGGGGGATGCCTTGGTCGCAGGCAGGAAACGCGTGCCGAGGCCCGCGACGGGGAAGACCGCCTTGGTGATTTTCTTCATCGTCCTTTTCCACCTCTCCGCGGGGAGAGGGCCGGGGTGGGGGTCACTTCAACAGCTCCAGCAACCCGTTTTCGTCCAGCACCGCGACGCCGAGTTCCTTCGCCTTGTCGAGCTTCGAGCCGGCGTCCGCGCCGGCGACGACGTAATCGGTCTTCCTCGACACCGAGCCGGTGACCTTGCCGCCGGCCGCCTCGATGCGCTCCTTGGCCTCGTCGCGGCTCATCGTGGCGAGCGTGCCGGTGAGGACCACGATTTTACCCGCCAGCGGTCCGGCGGTGTCGCGACCCGCGGGCGCGCCCTCCTCCCATCGCACTCCGGCCGCGCGCAATTGCTCGACGCCCTCGCGGTTGTGCGGCTCGCGGAAGAAGGCCGCGATGGATTCCGCGACCACCGGTCCCACGTCGGGGGCTTCCTGCAGCTGCGCCACGCCGGCGTCCATGAGGGCGTCGAGGCTGCCGAAATGTCGCGCGAGGTCGCGGGCGGTGACTTCGCCCACGTTGCGGATGCCCAGCGCGTAGATGAAGCGCGCGAGTGTCGTCTCCTTGCTCTTGCCGATGGCGGCGCAGACGTTGGCCGCGGACTTCTCGGCCATGCGCTCGAGCGCAGCCAGGTGGCCCACGCCCAGCCTGTAGAGGTCCGCCGGGGTACGCACGAGGCCGCCATCGACGAGTTGCTCGACCAGCTTGTCGCCCAGGCCCTCGATGTCCATCGCCCGGCGCGATGCAAAATGCAGCAACGCCTGCTTGCGCTGCGCGGGGCACACCAGCCCTCCGGAACAGCGCGCCACCGCCTCGTCGGCCGAGCGCACCACGGCCGAGCCGCAGCGAGGGCAGGCGGCAGGCATCTCGAAACGATCGCCCGGCTCGCGCGGGCCCGGGGTCGCCACGCGCGCGACTTCGGGAATCACGTCCCCGGCCCGCCGCACGACCACGCTGTCGCGCTTCCAGATGTCCTTGCGGCGGATCTCGTCTTCGTTGTGCAGCGTGGCGTTCACGATCGTGGTGCCGCCGACGAACACGGGCTTGAGCCGTGCAACCGGCGTAAGCGCCCCGGTGCGACCGACCTGGATCTCGATGTTCTCCAGCTCGGTGGTCGCCTCCTCGGCGGGGAACTTGTGCGCCACGGCCCATCGCGGCGCGCGCGAGACGAAGCCCAGCCGCTCCTGTTCGGCATAGCGGTTCACCTTGTAGACGACGCCGTCAATGTCGTAGGCGAGCGTGGGCCTGAGCTTGCCCGTGTCCGCGTAGAAGTCGAGCAATCCCGACGCGCCCTTCACCACGCGGCGATGTTTTTCGACCGGGAAGCCCATGGCCGCGAGCGCATCGAGCAACCGGGCGTGCGTGGGTGGCAGCGTGTATCCCTCCATCGCGCCCACGCCGTAGGCGAAGAAGGACAGGCGCCGTTGCGCGGTGAGGCGCGGGTCGAGCTGGCGCAGGCCGCCGGTGGCCGCGTTGCGCGGGTTCACGAAGGTCTTCTCGCCCGCCTCGGCCGCGCGCCGGTTGATCGCCTCGAAATCGCGCCGGAACATGAGCACCTCGCCACGCACCTCGAGCAGGCGGGGCGGCCTGGCGAGCTCCAGGCGCAGGGGAAGCGTGCGGATGGTGCGCAGGTTGGCCGTGACGTCCTCGCCCACCGCGCCGTCCCCGCGGGTGGCGCCCTGCGCGAAGATGCCGTCTTCATACGCAAGCGTCACCGCGAGCCCGTCGAACTTCAGCTCGCACGAGTACTCGACCTCGCCGGTCTCGAGCGCCTCGCGTACGCGCCGATCGAAGGCGGTGACGTCGGCCTCCTCGAAGGCGTTCGCGAGCGACAGCATCGGCACGCGGTGCGTCACGTGCGCGAAGCGTTCGCTCGGGGCGGCGCCCACGCGCTGGGTGGGGGAATCGGGAGCGCGCAGCTCGGGATGCGATTCCTCGAGCGCGATCAGCTCGCGGAAGAGCGCGTCGTACTCGGCATCGGAAATTTCCGGCACCGCCTCGTGGTAGAGCCGGTTGTGCCGCTCGATCTCGCGTCGCAGCCCCGCGATGCGCGCCTGCGACGGGCTTAGGTTACTTTTCCCGCCCACTGCCGCCCGGCCGCGGAGAGCAACCCGGCCGCATTACGAGAAGAGCCGCCGCGCGAGGGGACTGCCGGCGGGCACGCCGTGGGCTTCCATGTCCTGGACGATCTTCTCGAGCGAGCGGCGGATGGAGGCGATGCCCGCCTCGGTGAGGGGGCGGCGGTTGTCGTCCACGAGCTGGCCGGCGAGCTGCCCGGCGAAGGCCTGCGCCACGCCGATCATGTCGTCGAGCGTGCCGGCCGGATCGCTCACGTTGGGCAGGTCGAGCGCGAAGGTGATGCCGGAATAGTAGGTGGCCGACGGCGACTTGGAGGCGGGATCCTCGAGGCGGCGCACGACGAACTCGGCGCTGCCGTCGCGGGCGAAGCTCACCAGCGCGCCCGAGGCGGTCTCCGACATGCCGTGCTCGAGCGCGAGCTGCTTCACGCGCGTGGCGGCGAAAGTGGCGCCGAACTGCCCGATGACGTTCACCGCCACCTCGATGTCGGCATCGGCGCAGAAGCGGTCGAGGTCCCGCGCCCGCGCCGCCGCGGTGGCCGGGGCCTCGCGCTGCGAGACGGCGCTCACGCTGGCGGCGAAGTCGGCGATGGCGGCGTTGAAGCGCTCGATCTCCTCTTCCCCCAACGGGCCGGCGCGGCTCGCGAGCTGCAGGCCCACGCGCAGCTCGCGCCAGCTGCCGCGCGCGGACGACTCGACCGGCTGCCACTGCTCCTCGACGATGCCCTCGATGTGCACCGGCGTGGAATGCGCGCGCAACGTGGCCGCGAGCGGGTCCAGCTGCTCCTTCATGATCGGGTCGTCGGCGAGGATGACCGCGACGGTGTCGATGCGGCTCGAGATCTCGGCCGCGGGGCCGCTCGGCGCCTCCAGCTCCTCGGCCTGCGGCTCGGGCGCCGGCCGCGGCTCGGGCGCCGGCCGCGGCTCGGCCGCGGGGGCGACCGGCGCCACGGGCGGCATCGCGCCGATCGTGGGCTCGCGCCGCTCCACCGGCTTGGCCGGCTCGAAGAGCGCGTCGCCACGCGCGGCGCCGAAGGCCTTCTCGGCACGGCCCTTCGCCTTGCGCTCCTGCCAGGCGTTGAAGCCGATCACCGCGAGGACGAAAACCGCGCCGAGGGCGATGAGGGCGATGTGGAGGTCGGTCATCGAGTCACGCGGGCATTAAAGCATCTGGAACACGGATGAAACGGCAATGCATATCCTCAAGGCTCGCGGTGCGCCTCCGCGAGCCACTAAGCCGCCTGCTTTCTCGCGAGCTCCATCGCGGCCTCGATATCCACCTCCACGATCCGGGAGACGCCCGGCTCGGGCATGGTCACGCCCACGAGCTGGCTCGCGAGCTCCATGGTGATCTTGTTGTGGGTGATGAAGAGGAACTGCGTCTGCGCCGACATCTGACGCACCAGCTGGCAGAAGCGCTCGGTGTTCGGGTCGTCCAGGGGCGCATCCACCTCGTCCAGCAGGCAGAAGGGGGCGGGGTTCAACTTGAAGAGCGAGAACACGAGCGAGATCGCCGTGAGCGCCTTCTCGCCGCCAGAGAGCAGCTGGATCGACTGGTTCTTCTTCCCCGGCGGCTGCGCGAACACCTGCAGGCCCGCGTCCAATATCTCCTCGCCGGTGAGCTTGAGCGAGGCCTGGCCGCCGCCGAAGAGCGCCGGGAACATCTCCTGGAAGTTCCTGTTGACGGTCTCGAAGGTGCCTTGCAGCAGGTCGCGCGTCTCGCGATCGATGCGCTTGATGGCCGCTTCCAGCGTCTCCACCGCCTGCGTGAGGTCGGTCGCCTGCCGGTCGAGGAACTCCTTGCGCTCGCGCGCGGTGCCCAGCTCGGAGAGGGCGGCCAGGTTCACTGCGCCCAGCGCCGCGATCTCCTCGGTGAGGCGCTGGATCTCGGCCTGCATGCCCTTCGAGCCGATGCGCCGCTCGATCTGCTCGGCCATTTCCTCGCGCGTGACGCCCGCTTCCTGAAGCTGCTGGGCGTACTGCTCGGCGTGGGTGGAAGCCTCCTGCTCCTTCACGCGCAGCTCCGTGATCCGCTCGCGCAGCGGCTCGAGGCCCTGCTCGACCGCCATGCGGCCCTCCTCGATGCCCCGCAGCTGCTCGGTGATGTGCTCGAGGCCGCGGCGCGCCTCGGCGAGCACGCGCTCGCGTTCGGACTTGAGCGTGAGGGCCGCCTGCAGCTTCTCGCGCACCTGGCCCTCCTCGAGCTGGGAAAGCTCCGCGTCCACGCTCTCGCGATTGGTGGCGAGGGCCGCGAGGCGCTCGCCCAGCGACACCGCCATGCGTGCGGCCGATTCGACCTTCTCGTGGCAACTGCGCTCGTGGAAGCGCGCCTCGGACAGCGCGCGTTCTGCCGTTGCCGCGGCGACGCGTGCCGCGTCGAGCGCCTGGCGGGCCGCCTTCGCGCGCGCTTCCTGCTCCTGCAGGCGCTGCACGATCTCCTCGATGTTCTGCGAGCCCGCCTGCAGCTCGTGCTGCGCCTCGGACATCTCCAGGCGCTCGCGCTGCTCCTCCTCGTCGAGGCTCGCCAGCTCGGCTCGGATCGCCTCGCGGCGGCGCTCGGCCTGCTCCGAGCTCTGGCTGAGCTTGAGGTATTCGACTTCGAGCGCATGGCTCTCCTGGCGGGCGCGACCCAGCTCGTCGCGCAGCGCGCGGGCGCGCTCCTGGGCCGCCCGGGACTGTTGCTCGAGCGCGCGCACGCCGGCCTCGCCCTCGGAGCGCTCGCGCGAGCGCGCCGGGATGCGTTCATGCAAACCCTCGATCTCGCGTTGGCGCTGGAGCACGCCGTGCAGCTCCGATTGCGGGCCGTGGAAGACCACGCCCTGGCGGGTGTAGAGATGCCCCGCCTTGGTCACCAGCATGCCGCCCGGGGGGAGGATTCGCGCGAGCGCCAGGCCATCCTCACCCTCCGGCAGGACGAAGACGTTGGCCAGCGCATCGCGCAGGTAGGCGATCACGCCGCTTCGCCCACTCGAGACCACCGAGGAAAGCGGCGTGAGGTGCGATGCGGGCGCCGCGGCTTCCGGGGCGCCGCGCTCGACGAAGACCGCGAAGTTGCCCGGGGGCGCATCGCGCAGCAGCGCGGGCAGCTCGCCCTCGTCGGAGAGCCTGGCGGCGTTGAGGCGAACGCCGAGCGCGGCTTCGACGGCATCGTCCCATCCGGCCTCGACATGGATCGCCTGCCACAGCCGCTCGGCGCGCTCCAGGCCGTGGCCCTGGACCCAGTCCTTCAGCTTCGAATCGGTATCGAGGCGCTCCTGCTGCGCCTGCAGCGCCTTGAGCGACGCTTCCAGCCCGGCCAGCTGGCGCGTGGCTTCCTGAAGTCGCTCGCCGGCAACGCGGCGTTGCTCTTCCAGCGCGGGAAGCCGTGCCTCGGCCTCGCGCTGCTCCTCCTCGAGGCTCGCCACGCGGGCCGCCGTTTCCTCGCGGCGCGCCTGCAGGGCCTCGAGTTTTTCAGGCTCGGGAAAGACGAGCGCCATGTTCTCCTGCTTGAGGCGGTTCTTGCGCGCCTCGATCTGCGACAGGAGCTTGAGGGCATGGGACTCGCGGGTCTCGTGCACGCCCTGCGCCTGCTCGGCGGCGTTCATCTCGGTCTCGATGGCTCGCACCCGGGCGGTCGCCTCTTCCGCGGCGGCTTCGGCAGCCGGCATCGCCTCGCGCGTGCGCGCAAGCTCTTCCTCGCGCTCGGCGATGGCCTGGGCGGCCGTCTCGATCTCGGCCTGCCAGCGATCGCGCTCGGCCTGCGCTTCGGCGATGCGCCGCTCGACTTCGACCGCCTCGCGCGAGATCGCCTCGAGCTGCGCGCCCATGCGCCGGCGGTTCTCGGCGAGGAAGTTGATCTCCTGCTCGAGCGAGAGCACGTCGGCATTGGCGGCGTAGAGCGCGCCCTGCAGCTCCTGCAAATGGTCGGTGCTTTCGTAGTGCTTGCCGCGCAGCTCCTCCAGCGCTCGCTCCGACTCGCGCAGCTTGGCCATCTCGGCCTCGAGCGCCACCCCCGCCTTCTGCACCTCGTTGGCGTAGCGGTTCTTCGCCTGCTCGGCCTCGCGCAGGCGCGTGAAGGCGAGCAGGTTGTGGTTGAGTGCCAGCTGCGCCTGCAGCTCCGTGTACTTCGCCGCCACCTCCGCCTGCTGCGAGAGGTGCTCCAGCTGCGTCGTGAGCTCCGACTGGATGTCGGCCACGCGCGAGAGGTTCTCGCGGGTGTCCTCGAGCCTGAGCTCGGTCTCGCGCCGGCGCTCGCGGTACTTGGAGACGCCCGCGGCCTCCTCGAGGAAGACGCGCAGCTCCTCGGGCTTGGACGTGATGACGCGCGAGATCATGCCCTGCTCGATGATCGAGTACGCCCGGGGACCGAGGCCGGTGCCGAGGAAGATGTCCTGCACGTCGCGGCGGCGCACGTGCTGGCCGTTCAGGTAGTAGCTCGAATCGCCCTCGCGCGTGAGCACGCGCTTCACGCTGATCTCGGAGTATCCCGACCAGGCGCCGCCGATGCGCCCCAGCGAGTTGTCGAAGACCAGCTCGACCGAGGCGCGGCTCACCGGCTTGCGATCCGTGGAGCCGTTGAAGATCACGTCGTGCATGTGCTCGCCGCGCAGCTGCTTGGCCGACGATTCGCCCAGCACCCAGCGCACCGCGTCGATCACGTTCGACTTGCCGCAGCCGTTGGGGCCGACGACCCCCACCAGCTGTCCTGGCACGGCGATGGAGGTGGGTTCGACGAAGGACTTGAAGCCGGACAGCTTGACGGAGGTGAGTCTCAAGGGGGGCTCGCTAGATGCAGCAACGCCCCGAACGGCGGGGCGCTGTGTAAGTCATTGTTTTTTAGGCGCGGTCCAGGGCCGCACCTTCAGTAGAATGCAATTTTACTAGAACGATGCGGGCTGCCCAATGGCTTCTTCAAGCAGGACGAAACGTGCCTCGAAGGCCCTGGAGACCTTCCCCAATCCGCGGCCGGAGCGCGATTTCGCGATCCACATGGAGATTCCCGAGTTCACGTGCCTTTGCCCCAAGACCGGGCAGCCCGACTTTGCCACCCTCCACCTCGACTACATCGCCGACCGCGCCTGCGTGGAGCTGAAGAGCCTCAAGCTCTACATCTGGTCGTTTCGCGACCAGGGCAAGTTCCACGAGGCCGTGACCAACGAGATCCTCGACGACCTCGTGGCCGCCATCGCGCCGCGCTTCATGAGGCTCACGGCCCGTTTCTACGTGCGCGGCGGCATCTTCACGACAGTGGTGGCCGAGCACCGGAAGCCCGGCTGGAAGCCCCTGCCCCGGATCGACCTCGACCTACCCAGCCACTCGCCAGGGAAGCCGACACGATGAGGCCGCCGCCGATCCAGTCCTGCGACCGCAGCGTCTCGCCGGCCAGCCAGTAGGCCGCGAAGGCCGCGACCACCAGCTCCGAGAGGAGGATCACGATCGCGCGGTTCGCCGGCAGGCGCGACAGGCCGTACTGCAGCGCGAGCCCCATGGCGAGGAGCGCCGCCACGATGCCCGCCAGCAGCGCCCATTGCTCGAGCGCGAGCGCCGGGGCGCGCGAGGCATCGAGCGGGCTCTGCGGCAAGTGCACGCAGGCGGCGATGGTCACCCCCGCCCAGATCGCTATCGACTTGGCCGGATCGCTCATGTCCTGCAGCCGCCGCACGAGGACGTTGCCCAGGGCGAAGAGCAGCCCGGCGGCCACGCCCAGCCATTCCGCGCGCGAGCCCGGCCAGGGCGCGCCCAGCTCCGGTCGCCAGAGCATGGTGACGGCACCGGCGAACGCGAGCGCCATGACGGCGAGCCCGGTGCGGTCGGGCGCCTCGCGCAGCAGCATCCAGGCGAGCGGCACCGTCCACAGCGGCGCGAGGTAGAAGAGCAGCAGCACGCGCATCACCTCGCCCTCGAGCACCCCGATCACGTAGGCGAGGTTGCTCCAGCCGATGGCCAGCCCCATGACGATCGCAAGCGGCGGCATGCGGCGAAGCGACGCGGCGTGCCGCGGGAAGCAGGCGACGCCGGCCACCAGCGTGAGGCCGTAGGTGAGCAACGTCGACCAGATGCCGTCGATGCCCGCGTGGGCGAGCAGGCGGTAGGGATACCAGACCACGCCCCAGAGGGCCGCGCCGGCGAGTAGTGCCCACGCGGGGGCGGAGGGAAATGGCATGGAGCGCGTAATCTAGGCGCCATTCTAATGGCCGCGATTCCCCATCCGGCGTGCGGCGTGCTGCACGTCACCTCGTTTCCCGGCGGCGGCGTCGATCGTCACATCCGCGACATCGCCCGCCACGTGCCGCGGCGACACCTCGTGTGGCATGTCGCCGACGCCGCGGAGGTGATCGAGATCCCGGCCGAGCGGCGCCATTACGTCCTGGATCCGGCGGCAACGCGCGAGCGGCTCGCGGGATGGCTGCGCGGGCAAGGCGTGGGAATCGTGCACGCGCATTCCGTGGCTACGGGACCGCGTGAACGCGCGGCGTGGGCCGCGGCCAGCCTGTCGCTTCCATTGCTGGCGACGCTGCACGACGTCTTGTTCCTGCGCGCCGATGGCCTCGTGCCGGGCGCCCCCTGCGAGCCGGAAGCGAAATGGCTCGCTCAAACCGCGGATTTCCTCGCGAGCGCCGCGGCGCGCATCGCGCCTTCCGATTACCTGGCCGGGCTCGCGAGGCGCCATCTGCCCGGGCAGCCGGTGCAGGTAATCGCGAACGGCTCGGCGGGGCGCGTGAATCAGGTTGCGTCCCGCGAAGCGCGCGCCGAATTCCGGGAACGCAGGGCATCGCAGGTGGCGCTGGTGCTGGGCTCGATCGGTCCCCACAAGGGCGCTCGCGTGATCGAGGAGGCGGCGCAGCGGCTCGCCGGCAGCGGCAGCGGCATCGCCATCGTGATCGTGGGATACCTCGATGCGCAGGTCGATCCCGGCTGGCGCGGCGGAAATCTCTTCATCCACGGCGCCTACGACGACGAAGAGGTCGCGGCCCTGGCGCGCGCGTACGGGGCGAGCCTCGCGCTTTTCCCCAACCAGGCGCCCGAGAGCTTCAGCTACGCCTTGTCCGACGTGTGGGAGGCCGGGCTGCCGGCGTTGGTGCCGCCCGAGGGCGCGCTCGGCGAGCGCGTGCGGCGGCACGGGGGCGGCTGGTTGTTGCCGAGCGGCTTCGGCGCACGCGAGGTGGCCGCGGCGCTGCGCGAGAAGCTGGGCTCGGAAGCCGAGTTGGCGCGGGTAAAATCGCAACTGATGGCGCCCGATGCCGACCGCGTTCCCGACCTTTCGCACATGACGCGCTCGCTCGACGCGCTCTACGAGCGCTTCGGCTTGCCTGCGGGCGGCGACATCGATCCGGCTTCCGCGCCCGCGCAGGAGCTGCTCGCGCGCAACCTCGACGGCGGGCTCTTCCGGCAGGAGCTGGCGCGCGTGGCCGACGAGCTCGCGCAGCTGCGCGCGGGGCTCGCGCAGGAGCGCGCGGCGGCGGCGCGCTTCGGGGCGGAAGCGCGCGAATGGATCGCCAAGCTCGAGGCCGATGTGGCGCAGGTGCAATCGCAGCTCGCCGAGGAAGTGGCGCAACGCCGTCGCCTCGGCGAGGAAAACGCGAAGCTCGAGGTGCACAAGGCGGCCCTCGATCTGCTGCCGCGCGTGATCCGCTCGCACCTGCTCAAGAGGATCCTGAATGCGCGCGGTTGACGTAAGCATCGTCACCTACGCGCCGGACCTCGCGCTGCTGCAGCAGCTCTTCGCGAGCCTTGCCGGGCCGCTCGGCGAACCCACCGGGCTGCACGTCCATATCGAGGACAACAGTCCCGATCCGCAGGCGCGCGAGCACATCGCCACGCTCGCGCATTCGCATGCGGCCTTCCACACCGTGCGCGTGGAGCGCTCGGGAACCAACGTGGGCTTCGGCCGTGGCCACAACGCCAACGCGGCCCGCGGCCGCTCGCCGTGGCTGCTGGTGCTGAACCAGGATTGCGTGCTCGAGCCGGGCGCCCTGCGCGGCCTCATCGGCGCGGCCGCGGGAAGCGCCGAGGACGTGGCCGCATGGGAAATGCGGCAGGTTCCCTACGAGCACCCCAAGAGTTACGACCCGGTCACATTGGAGACGCCCTGGGTGAGCGGCGCGGCGTCGATGTTCCGCCGCGATGCCTTCGAGGCGGTCGGCGGCTTCGAGGAGCGCATCTTCATGTATGGCGAGGATGTGGATCTGTCGTGGCGGCTGCGCGCCCGGGGATATCGCCTGCTCTACCAGCCGCGCTGCGCGGTCGTGCATCGCACCTATCGCGAGGCGGGCGAGGTGAAGCCCCTGCAGGTCCTGGGCGGCGTGGCGACCAATCTCTGCCTGCGCGCGCGCTTCGGCGGCCCGTGGCGCACGCTCGAAGGCCTTGCGATGCTCGCCGGCGAGATCGGCGCGCCGCAGAGCTTTCCGGGACGGCGCCTGGGCCTCGTCAGGGCCGGCGTGCGCTTCTTGCGGCAGTGGCCCTACTTCGCGCGCACCCGCGTCCCGGCGACGAGTGGCTTCGCGCCGGTATTCTCGGCGTGGGATTACGAGCTTCGCCGCGAGGGCGCGTTCGTAGCCTTCGCGCCGGCGCGCGAGCGGCGCGCCCGGCGCCCGCTGGTCTCCATCCTGGTGCGCACGGTGGCGCGGCCGGCCTGGCTGCGCCAGGCGCTGCAATCGTGCGCCAACCAGACGTATCCCGAGATCGAGGTGGTCGTGGTGGAGGATGGGCCCGAGCGCTCGCGCGAAGTGGTCGAGTCCTTCGGCGATCGCCTGCGCGTGCGCTACCTCGCCACCGGGTCCCCCGTGGGCCGCGCGCGCGCGGGCAACGTGGCGCTTGCGCACGCCCGCGGCGAATGGCTCAACTTCCTGGACGACGACGACGTGCTCTTCGCCGACCATGTGGAAACGCTCGTCGACGCGGTCATGCGCGAGCCGGTCGCGGGGGCCTACGCGCTGGCGTGGGAGACGCAGGTGCGCATCCTCGATCGCGACCAGGCCCGATACGAGGAAGTGATGCACGCCACGCGCCACCACCAGCGCTTCGACCGGCTGGCGTTGTGGCACCACAATTACCTTCCCATCCAGGCGGTCCTCTTCCACCGGCGGCTGTACGCGCGCCACGGCGGCTTCGCCGAGGACATGGACCAGCTCGAGGACTGGAACCTCTGGACGCGGTACACGCTGGACGAGGACTTCGTCCTCGTGCCGCGCACCACCTCCAAGTATCGTGTCCCCGCCGAGGCGCACGTCGCGGCCGACCGGCAGGCGATGCTCGACCGCGCCTATGCCGATGCCCTCGAGCGCCAGCGCACCATGCGACTCACGCTTTCGCCGCGCGAGCTCTCGGAGATGGCCGAGCGCTACACGCGCAGCCAGACGGTGGTGATGGTCACGCGCGGCGACCTGCGCCGCATCGTCGGGCGCAACCGGCTCGCCGCCCGGGTCGCGGCGTACCGGCCCTTCGCCGGCCGGGTGCTGCGGCGCATGGGATGGCTCAAGTGAGCGCGGAGCTTGCCTTCACCGGCGAGCGTTTCGTTCCCGGCGCGAAGGGCGAGATCTGGGTGGAGCACTGGCACCGCTACCACTTCGCGCGGCGCTGGGCCGCGGGCAAGCGCGTGCTCGACGTTGCTTGCGGCGAGGGCTACGGCAGCGCGCTCCTGGCCGGCAGCGCCGCGCGCGTGACCGGCGTGGACATTTCCGAACACGCGGTGGCCCACGCGCGCGCGAGTTACGGCGAGCTCGGCAATGCCGTTTTCGAATGCGCATCCTGCACGCGCCTGCCGCTGCCGGATGCCAGCATCGACCTGGCGGTGTCTTTCGAGACCCTCGAGCACATCGAGGAGCAGGAGCGCTTCCTGGACGAGCTGGCACGCGTCCTCACCCCGGGCGGGATATTGCTGCTGTCGTGCCCCAACAAGCTCGAGTACAGCGACAAGCGCGGCTTCGCCAACGAGTTCCACGTGAAGGAGCTCTATCGCGAGGAGCTCGCGAAGCTCGTGGACGAGCGCTTCGGCCACGTGGACTGGTACGGGCAGCGGCCGACGTTCTTCTCGCTCATCGCGCCGGAAAAAGCGCAGCCTCCGCAGGCGCAGCTGGTGGAAGTGTCCGAGGCGCAACCCGATGCGGCTTCCTCGAGCCTGTCGGCGCCGCTTTACTTCGTGCTGGCGGCGAGCCGCGAGCGCGCCAGCCTCGAGGCCGTGCCGCCCGCGCTCTCGGTGCTTTCGGATCGCGACGACTGGGTGCACCGCGATTACGAGAAGGTGATGGGCATGCTCGAGCGAAGCGCCCGCCACGCCCATGACCTCCAGCGTCTGGTCGAGCAACGCGAGGCCGAGCTGGCCGGCCTCGCGGCCGAGCTCGAGAAGTTGCGCGCGGCGATCACCCTGCAGGACGCGGCGCTTACCGCCCAGCAGGCCCTGGTGCACGCCACCGCCACCGCGCATGCGGCCCAGGTACAGGCGCTCGACGCCGAGATCGACCGGCGTCGCGGGTGGCGCTGGTGGCTGCGACTGCCGCTGGTTCGGCTGGGCCTGCTCGAGTGAGGCGAGCCCGAAGGTCCACCCCCCTATAATCTCCCGATGAATCCTCGCCTCGACCTGCTTAAGCCCTACCCCTTCGAGAAGCTGCGCGTCCTGCTCGCGGGCGTGGAGCCGCCTGCGAAGCTTCGCCCCATCAACCTCGGCGTGGGCGAGCCGCAACACCCGACTCCCGAGATCATCAAGCGTGCCCTGGTCGAAAACCTCCAGGGCCTGTCCAAGTATCCGCAGACGCTGGGCGTGCCCGAGCTGCGCGCGGCGATCGCAGGCTGGCTCAAGCGTCGCCACGGGCTCGACTCGCTCGACGCGGACCGCGAAGTGCTGCCGGTGCTCGGCACGCGCGAGGCGATCTTCGCCATCGCGCAGGCGGTCCTCGATCCCGACGAGAAGGACGCGCTCGTCATGCTGCCCAACCCCGGCTACCAGATCTACGAGGGCGCGGCGCTGCTGGGCGGGGCAAAGCCGCATTACCTCGATCTCACGCCGCAGAACGCTTACCGCATCGACTGGGACGCGATCCCCGACGACACCTGGGAGCGCACGCGCCTGGTCTACGCGTGCTCGCCCAACAATCCCAACGGGCGCGTCATGGGGCTTGCCGAATGGAAGCGCCTTTTCGAGCTCTCCGATCGCCACGGCTTCGTGCTCGTCTCGGACGAGTGCTACAGCGAGATCTATTTCGACGAGTCCTCGCCGCCGCTGGGAGCGCTGCGCGCCGCCCAGGAGCTGGGGCGCGCGGGCTACCCGCGCCTGGTCGTCATGGGCTCGCTCTCCAAGCGGTCGAGCGCCCCCGGCCTGCGCTCGGGCTTCGCCGCGGGCGACCGGGCGCTCATCGAGAAATTCGTCCTCTATCGCATGTACCACGGCTCGCAGATGAGCAACACGGTGCAGATGGCCTCGATCGCCGCCTGGAGCGACGAGTCGCACGTGGTCGAGTCGCGCCGGCTGTACCGCGAGAAGTTCGCGAGCTTCTACGAGCACGTGAATCCCGTGCTGCCGCTCGCGATGCCCGAGGCGGCGTTCTATTTCTGGGTCGATGTCGGCGGCGACGATACGGCCTTCGCGCGCGAGCTCTTCGCCGCCGCGAACGTGACCGTGCTTCCGGGCAGCTACGTCGGCCGCGAATGGCGCGGGGCGAATCCCGGACGGGGCTTCGTGCGCATGGCGCTCGTCTCCACCGTCGAAGACGCCGTGGAGGCGGCAAGGCGCGTAGCCGCCTTCGCGCGCTCGCGCCAGCCCGCCAGTGCCGCCGCTCGGGGATGATCGAGCGATTCTTCGGGCTGGTCGATCGCCTGAACGCAGCCGATCCGGCCGAGCGCGGCCGCATCGAGGCCGACATCTGGCAGCAGTTCGGCGTCGAGCGCGCGGTGCTGGCGCTGGACATGAGCCACTTCTCCCTCACGGTCCGCCGCGACGGCATCGTGGGCTACCTGGGCCTCATCCGGCGCATGCAGCTCGTGAGCCGGCCGCTGGTCGAAGCGCATGACGGCGCGCTCGTGGAATTCCACGCCGACAACCTCATGGCGGTCTTCCCCGACGTCCCCCAGGCGGTGCATGCCGGCATCGCGATGAACCGCGCCTTCGCCCGGGAGCGCGATGCCGGCGGCCGGCCGCTCATCGAGGTGGGCATCGGCATCGACCATGGCCGCTTCCTCTTCGTCGAGGGCAGCCGCTGCTTCGGCGACAGCGTGAACACTTCCTTCAAGCTGGGCGAGGACCTCGCCCAGCCCGGCGAGATCCTGCTCACGGCCAACGCCCGCGAGCGCCTGCCGCGCGATTTTCCCAACGCCCTCACCGAGCACCGCTTCTCGATCTCGGGCTTGGAGCTCCTCGCCTACAACGTCCACCACCTTCCGGCCAAGCCATGAAAGACCTGCAACAAGCCATCGAGGCCGCTTTCGACAAGCGCGCCGACATCACCCCCGCCAACGCTCCCCACGAATTGCGAAGGGCGGTGGAGGCGGCCCTCGACGCCATCGACCGCGGCGAGATCCGCGTGGCCGAGAAGCAGGGCGGCGAGTGGATGACCCACCAGTGGGTGAAGAAGGCAGTCCTGCTGTCGTTTCGCCTGCGCGACAACGAGATCATGCAGGGCGGCTTCACGCACTACTTCGACAAGGTGGACTCGAAATTCGCGCGCTTCTCCCAGGCCGACTTCGCCGCCGGGGGCTACCGGGTGGTGCCGCCCGCGACCGTTCGCCACGGGGCTTTCGTGGCGAAAAACGTGGTGCTGATGCCGTCCTACGTGAATATCGGGGCTTATGTGGACGAAGGGACCATGGTGGACACCTGGGCGACGGTGGGTTCATGCGCACAGATCGGCAAGAACGTGCACCTTTCCGGCGGCGTGGGCATCGGAGGCGTCCTGGAGCCCGTCCAGGCGAATCCCACCATCATCGAGGACAACTGCTTCATCGGCGCCCGCAGCGAGATCGTCGAGGGCGTGGTCGTGGGCGAGGGCTCCGTGGTCTCCATGGGCGTGTACATCGGCCAGAGCACCAAGATCTACAACCGCATGACGGGGGAGGTCACTTTTGGACGGATTCCGCCCGGCTCCGTAGTCGTTTCGGGCAACTTGCCGGGGGGTGATGGCCGGTATAGTCTCTACTGCGCCGTGATCATCAAGCAGGTGGACGCGAAGACCCGCGCCAAGACGGGAATCAACGAATTGCTGAGGGGCGATTGATTGGAACGGGGACCCACGAACCGGGGACGGACCCTGAACCAAGCAGCGGCGTAAACCAGGGTCCGTCCCCTAGGACGCACACCATGTTCATCGAGAAACTCCTGCAGCTGATGGCCGAGAAGAAGGCTTCCGACCTCTTCATCTCGGCAGGCTCGCCGATCAGCATCAAGATCACCGGCACGATCATGCCCGTAAACCCGCAAGTGATGGATGCGGAAGCGTGCAAGAAGGTGATCTACGAGATGCTCACGCCCCACCAGATCGCCACCTTCGAGAAGGACCTCGAGCTCAACTTCTCCAAGCCGATGCCGGGGCTGGGCAACTTCCGCGTGAACCTCTTCTGGCAGAAGGGCAGCTGCAGCCTGGTGATCCGCTACATCACCGCCGACATCCCGAAGATGCAGGACCTCGCGCTGCCGCAGGTGCTGGCGCAGCTCATCATGGAGAAGCGCGGCCTGGTCCTGGTGGTGGGCGCCACCGGCTCGGGCAAGTCCACCACGCTCGCCTCGATGATCGACTTCCGCAACGCGCAGGGACCCGGCCACATCCTCACGATGGAGGATCCGGTCGAGTACGTGTTCACGGCGAAGAAGTGCATCATGAACCAGCGCGAGGTGGGCAACGACACCAAGAGCTTCCACGATGCGCTGCGCAACGCCATGCGCCAGGCCCCGGACATCATCCTCATCGGCGAGATCCGCGACCTCGAGACGATGCGCATGGCCCTCACCTACGCGCTCTCGGGCCACCTGTGCCTCGCGACCCTGCACGCCAACAACGCCTACCAGGCGATGAACCGCGTGATCAGCTTCTTCCCGCTGGAAGTGCGCCCGATGCTGCTGCAGGACCTCTCGGTGTCGCTCAAGGCGGTGATCTCGCAGCGCCTCATCAAGACCGTGGACGGCAAGCGCACGCCGGCGGTGGAGGTGCTGCTCAACACGCGCAACATCCAGGAGCTGATCGAGAAGGGCGAGATCACCGAGATCAAGGAGGCGATGGAGAAGTCCATGTCGCCGGGCTCGCAGACCTTCGAGCAGGACCTCTTCCGCCTGGTGCGCGCCGGCAAGATCTCCACCGAGGAGGCCCTGGCCAACGCCGACTCCGCGACCAACCTCGGCCTGCTCCTCGGCAACTCGGGCATCATGCCGGCCGCCCAGGGCGCGGGCCGGCCGCCGGCCGCCGGTGCCGGGCGTCCCGGCGCGTCCTCGTTCGGGGACTTCAAGATCGAGGAGCCGACGGAAGAGCGGCTGGGCTGAATTCCCCCTCCCCTTGGGGGAGGCCGGGGAGAGGGTAACGAGGGCCCGCGATCGCGGGCCTTTTCATTTTCGCGGCGCGCGGCGGGGGCCAGTAGAATGACTTACCTGCAATTCGGCGCAATCCAGGAGGAAACAGCGTGAAGTCCATCGCCGAGAACCTCACCCAGTACGCGGCCTACCATCGCGACCGCCGCAACATCGCCACCCACTTCGTGGGCGTGCCGATGATCGTGTTTTCCATCGTGCTGGCGCTCGCGACCGTCACGCTCGCCGGCGGGTCCACCGGCAACGCCTTCGGCATCACGCTCGCGGCCGTCGTATGCATCGCCGCGACGCTTTATTACCTCAAGCTCGACCTCGCGCTCGGCATCGCCATGGGCATCGTCCTCTTCCTCATGTGCGCCGGCGCGAGCGAGATGACGCACCGCCTCGGCGTGGGCTGGTCGCTCGCCTGGGCGCTGGGCATCTTCGTGGTCGGCTGGGCGATCCAGTTCGTGGGCCACAAGTACGAGGGCGTGAAGCCGGCGTTTTTCGACGACGCGAAGCAGCTGCTGATCGGCCCGGTCTTCGTCTGCGCCGAGGGCTGCTTCCTGCTGGGCGCGCGCGCCGACTTGCGCCGCTACATCGAAGACCGCGTAGGGCCGACGGTGCCGCGACGCGACGGCCGGCCGATCCCCATCCTGGACGGGGAGCCGCGCTTCTGATGGACGCGCGCTTCGGCACGTTCCGCGAGTTCTATCCCTTCTACCTATCCGAGCACCGCAATCCCGCTTGCCGCAAGCTGCACTTCGCCGGCAGCACGATCGTCATCCTCCTGCTGATCGCGCTGGTCGTGACGGCAAATCCATGGCTGCTGCTCGCGATTCCGCTCGCGGGTTACGGCTTCGCGTGGGTCGGCCACTTCGCCTTCGAGAAGAACCGCCCCGCCACGTTCAAGTACCCGGCGTGGAGCCTCGCGGGCGACTGGGTCATGTACTGGCAGCTCCTCACCGGGAAGATCCCGTTCGATGAGGCGCGCGCCGCAGCCCGCAGGAGCGTCGATCCGACGTAGTTCCCTGCGGGAAGTCGTGGCCGCGGGGGCCGAACGCCTGGATGCCGCGGGCGTGGCCTTCGGCCAAGGCACCACCGACGCCACGCAGGAAGCGATGTGGCTCGCCGCGCACGCGTTGTCCAGGCCATGGGATGCGCTGGTTGCCGCCCTGGACGAGCCCGTTTCCGCCGCCGACGCGAGGAAGATCGACGTGCTCGTCGATCGCCGCATAACGACCCGCAAGCCCGCCGCCTACCTGCTGAACGAAGCCTGGCTCGGGCCGTACCGCTTCTACGTCGACGAGCGCGTCATCGTGCCGCGCTCCTTCATCGCGGAGCTGCTTTGTTACACCGGGGACAGACCCGCTTTCGCTCAAAATTTGGGCGGCGCCCAAAAATTAGGCGAAAGCGGGTCTGTCCCCGGTGTAACAGTTCTAGACTTGTGCACGGGCTCGGGGTGTCTGGCGATTATGGCAGCCATGAGATGGCCGGCGGCCGAGGTAGATGCCGTCGATCTCTCGGGTGCTGCGCTCGCCGTCGCCGAGCGCAACGTCGCCGATTACCAGCTCGGCGAGCGCGTGCGACTGCTGCAATCGGACCTCTTCGCCGCGCTCGAGGGCCGAACCTACGACCTCATCCTCTCCAACCCGCCGTACGTGAAGGCCGCGTCGATGAAGAGGTTGCCGGAGGAGTTCCGCAAGGAGCCGAAGCTCGCCCTCGCGAGCGGCGCCGACGGGCTCGACCACACGCGGGCCATTCTTGCCCGCGCGCGCCACCACCTGAAGCCGAAGGGCCGGCTGGTGGTCGAGATCGGCCACAATCGCAAGACCCTCGAGCGCGCCTATCCGAAGCTGCCCTTCAAGTGGCCGCGGGTGAGCGCGGGCGCGGGGCATGTGTTCACGCTGGATCGCGAGGAGCTTCCATGAAACCCGTAAGCCGCTACCCCGTACCCGACCTCGAGGACCTGCCCGAGGACATTCGCAGCCGCATCCTCGCCGTGCAGGAGAAGGCCGGTTTCGTACCCAATGTTTTCCTCGCCCTCGCCCACCGCCCCGAGGAGTGGCGCGCCTTCTTCGCCTACCACGACGCGCTGATGGAGAAGGAAAGCGGCCTAACCAAGGCAGAGCGCGAGATGATCGTGGTCGCCACCTCGGCGGCGAACCAATGCCAGTACTGCGTGGTGGCGCACGGGGCGATCCTGCGCATCCGCGCGAAGAATCCCCACATCGCCGACCAGGTCGCGGCCAACTACCGCAAGGCCGACCTCACCCCGCGGCAGAAGGCGATGCTCGATTTCGCCATGAAGGTCTCGCGCGAGGCCGAGGCGATCGACGAGAGCGACTTCGAGGCGTTGCGAGCGCACGGCTGGAGCGAGGAAGATGCCTGGGACATCGCCGCCGTCGCCGCCTTCTTCGCGCTTTCCAACCGCATGGCGAACTTCGCCGCCATGCGTCCCAACGACGAGTTCTACGCCATGGGAAGGGGCGATCCGCCGCCTTCGGCCAGGGGGAAATGACGCCCGCGCATGCTATGATTTTTCGTCATGGAACGCGCGCAGATGCGATGCCCAACGCCCCCGAAAACATCCCCCTGAACGGCCACGCGGTCGACTCCGCGCTGGTTCGCGAGATCGCCGGCCTGATCGTCTCGGCGCTCAACCTCGAGGTCACGGAAAGCGAGATCGACCCGGCGGCGCCGCTCTACCGCGAGGGGCTGGGCCTCGATTCCATCGACATCCTCGAGGTCGCCCTGGTGGTTTCCAAGCGCTACGGCTTCAAGCTCAAGGAAGACGACCAGGACAACGTGAAGATCTTCCGCTCGCTCAACGCCCTCGCGGCTCACGTGGCGGAGCGGAGGACGAAGTGACCGGGGAGCGCCGCGCGCGCGTCCTCGTCGCCGTCGCGGTCGTTGCCTCCATCGCCTTCGCGCTGCTCGCGCACGCGGCCATCGTCGAAGACCTTCCCCGCCCGCTTGGCGCGCTTCTGTCCCTGGTGCCGATCGCGATCGTCCTGGCGATCCTCCTTCGCCGCGCGCGCAACCGCGCCCTCGCCTGGAAGCTCGCCGCGCTCGCGGCTGCATGCATGTGGTTGCTGTGGCCGCAGCTCGAGCGCCGCTTCCCCGACCTTTTCCTGGTCGAGCACACCCTGATGAACGCGCTGCTGGGCGCGATCTTCGGGCGGACGCTGCTCGCCGGACAAGAGCCGCTGGTGACGCGCTTCGCCCGGGTGGTCCACGACACGATCCCGCCGCAGGTCGAGCGCTACACGCGGCAGGTGACCCTCGCGTGGACGCTCTTCTTCCTGGCGATGATCGCGACCTCCTGGACCCTGCACCTCGCGGGAATGCGCGATGCGTGGTCGGTTTTCGCGACGCTGGTCAACCCCGTGCTCGTCTTCGCGATGTTCGGCCTGGAATACGCGGTGCGCCTGCGCGCGCTGCCCGACTGGCAGCAAGTGGGCATCCTGGGCAGCGTGCGTGCCTACATGCGCTACTTCCGTGCCGCGCGCGTCCAGCCCTCGCGCTAGCGCCGTGTTTTCCGCGCCCGTTCGCAGCCGCACGCACACCCTGCCGCTCACCGGCCACGCGCACGCGAGCGCCATTGCCGCGTACCGCCGCGGCAAGCCCGTCACGGCCGGCCAATTCGCGCACGATGTGATGCAGGTGGCCGATTCGCTGCCGCGGGCCGGGCACATCCTCAACGTGTGCGGCGATCGCTACCGTTTCACCGTCGTGCTCTGCGCGGCCATCGTCCGCGGACAGCTCACCCTTCTGCCGCCCACGACGACGCCCAACGTGATCAAGGCGCTGCGCGAATTCGCACGCGATGCCTACTATGTGAGCGACGATCCCGCCCTGCGCCTGGAGCTCCCGCGTTTCGAGCTGCCTCGCGAAAGCGCAATGGGCCAGGCCTCCCCGCAGCTTCCGCAAGTCGCGGCCGACCGGATCGTGGCGTACGTCTTCACTTCGGGCTCCACCGGCACGCCGCAGCCGCACGCCAAGCATTGGGGCACGCTGGTGCTGAACGTGCGCAACGAGGCCGCGCGCTTGGGCGCGGGACCCGGCCACGCCGTGCTCGGCACCGTGCCGCCTCAACACATGTACGGGCTCGAATCCACGGTGCTCATGCCGCTCGCGAGCGGCGCGGCGATCACCGCCGAGCGCCTCTACTACCCGGCGGACATCGATGCCGCGATCGCGCAACTGCCCGCCCCGCGCATCGTGTTCACCACGCCTTTCCACCTGCGCGCCTGGATCGAGAGCGGCGCGACCTCGCGCCCGGAGCTGATCGTGTCGGCCACGGCGCCGCTGTCCGTCGGACTCGCGCGCGCGGCCGAGGAGGCCACGGGCGCCGAGCTGCACGAGATCTATGGCTGCACCGAGGCGGGCCAGGTGGCGTCGCGCAGGACCACCGCGGGAGCCGAATGGCGGTTGCTGGACGGCCTGCGGATGACGCACGACGCAGAGCGCGCCGTGGTCTCGGGCGGACACGTCGACGTTCCTACGGCGCTGCAGGACGTGATCGAGCCCCTCGGCGAGGGCCGCTTCCTGTTGCACGGTCGCACCGCGGACATGGTGAACATCGCCGGCAAGAGGAACTCGCTGGGCTACCTCAACCACCAGCTCACTTCCATTCCCGGCGTCGCCGACGGCGTCTTTTTCCTGCCCACCGAGCCGGGCGAGGACGACGCCACCCGGCTCACCGCGCTGGCCGTCGCGCCCGGCTTGACCGCCTCGCAGGTCCTTGCCGCGTTGCGCGAGCGCATCGATCCCGCCTTCATGCCGCGTCCCCTCGTGCTCGTAGATGCATTGCCGCGGGCCCTCACCGGCAAGTTGCCGCGCGAGGCGCTGCTCGCCCTCGTGCGCGGCGCGGGCACGCCGCAATCCTGATGGCGGCGGGCGAAGCCCCGGGGCAGGCGCGCTTCACCATCGCGGCGGGACATCCGGTTTTCGCCGGGCACTTTCCCGGCCATCCGATCGTCCCCGCCGTGATGCTGCTCGCCGAGGCGCTCGATGCCGTGGCGCATTCGAGCGGCGTCCCGGTGGACGCGTGGATCGTCTCGAGCGCCAAGTTCATCGCTCCCGTGGGCCCGGATACGACGCTGGTGGTTGCGCACTCGCCCACGGCGTCGGGAAACCGGCGCTTCGAGATCCGCACCGGCGACGGCGCGCCGGTGGCGAGCGGCACGCTCGATCGTCGCGCCGGACGCAGCGACGATGGCGGCTGAGCCCACCCCGGCGCTCGCCGCGAGCGCGGAATGGACCCGCGCCGCCGAGCGCGGCAGCCTGCCGCTGATCCGCTTCATGGCGTGGATGTCGCTTTACCTCGGGCGCCCGTTCACGCGCATCCTGCTGCGCATCATCGCCGCCTACTTCTTCGTCTTCGGCGGTGCGTCGGGGCGCGCGGTGCGCGGCTACCTGCGCCGGTGCCTGGCGCGCGAGCCCACGGCCGCCGAACGCTACGGCGTGTACTTCGCGTTCGCCTCGACGCTGCACGATCGCATCTATTTCATCAAGGACCGGTTCGACCTCTTCGAGATCGAGGCCCACGGCAGCGAGCTCTTCGACGATGGCGCTGGGGCCCTGCTCCTGGGCGCCCACCACGGCAGCTTCGAGGCGATGCGCGCCTGCGGCCGGGGCCTCGCGGGGCGGCGCGTCGTCATGGCGATGTACGAGGAGAACGCGCGGCAGATCAACGGGGTGCTGGCGGCCATCGATCCTTCCGCCTTGAGCGGCATCGTGCCGCTGGGCCGAGTGGACTCGATGCTTTCCCTGGGCGAGCTGCTCGACGAGGGTGCGCTCGTGGGCGTGCTCGCCGATCGCACCCTGGGCAACGAAGCCGCCATTGCGGTGCGTTTCCTCGGCGAGGAGGCGTGGTTCCCGACGGGACCGATGCGCATGGCCGCCGCGTTGCGGCGCAAGGTGTATTTCATGGCCGGCCTCTATCGCGGCGGCAACCGCTACGAGATCCGCTTCGAGCCTCTCGCCGACTTCAATGCGCTCGAGGGCATGCCACGCGCCGAGCGCGATGCGCGCGTGCGCGCGGCGGTCGAGGCCTACGCCGGAAGGCTCGAGCACTACGTGCGCTCGGCGCCCTCGAACTGGTTCAACTTCTTCGATTTCTGGAAGCCGCGGGCATGAAGGCCGCCCGCCTGCTCGCCGCGGCCGCCGCCTGCCTCGTCCTCGACGCGGCCGCCTTCGATGTCGGGTCGCTCTTCGCGATGCTCGCCCGCGAGCGCCCGCCGCGGGCACAGTTCGCCGAGAAGAAGTACATGGCGCTGCTCGACAAGCCGCTCGAGGCATCCGGCGAGCTCGCCTTCACGCCGCCGCACACGATCGAGAAGCGCACGCTCAAGCCCAGGCCGGAGCGCGTGGTCGTCGATCGCGAGCGCGTCACGCTCGAGCGCGGCGGCAAGACGCACACGCTCAGCCTGCGCGAGCACCCGCAGGTGGCGGTGCTCGTGGAAAGCATCCGCGCCACGCTCGCCGGGGACCTCGACGCGCTCTCGCGGACTTACTCCGTCGGCCTGGAGGGCGACGAACGCAGCTGGCGCCTGCGAATGCGCCCGCTCGATCCCGCGCTCACCGCGCTCGTCGACCGCATCGAGATCGCCGGCTCGGGCGCGCTCGTCAAGGTCGTGGAGATCCACCAGTCCGATGGCGACCGCTCGGTGATGACCCTGGCGCCGGTGGCGCGCTGATGACGCGCGGCGGCGCCGCCGTCGCGGCGTGGATGGCGGGCCTTGCCCTGTGCGCCTGGCAGCTGGCGCACACGCGCTTCGTGGCCGACCTGTCGTCCTTCCTTCCGGCCGAGCCCACGCCCGAGCAACGCCTGCTCGTGGACCAGCTGCGCGATGGCGCGGTCTCGCGGTTGGTGATGATCGGCATCGAGGGCAAGGATGCCGAGGCCCGCGCGAGGTGGTCCCGCGCGCTCGCCGCGAAGCTGCGGGCCGACCGGCATTTCGCCACCGTGGCCAACGGCGCCGAGGCGGCGTTCGAGGCCGAGCGCGAGGTGCTGTTGGCTCATCGCTATGTGCTCAGCCCGAACGTGGACCCCGAGCGCTTCACGGTCCAGGGCCTGCGCGCGGCCATCGACGAGACGCTCGGCCTGCTCGCCTCTCCGGCCGGCATGGCATTGAAGGCGCTCGTGCCGCGCGATCCCACGGGCGAGCTGCTGGCGATCATCGAGCGCCTGCGTCGCGACGAGGCTCCGGCGAAGGTGGCCGGAGTGTGGGCATCGCCCGATGGCGAGCGGGCGATCCTGCTGGCACGCACTCGCGCGAGCGGCTCCGATACCGATGCGCAGGCGGCCGCCCTCGCCGCGCTCGAACGGACATTCGCCGAAGTCGCCCCTGGCGGCGAGGCGCGCCTGCTCGCCTCGGGCCCGGGCATCTTTTCGGTGAAGGCGCGCGCCATGGTCGAGGGCGACGTGAAGCGGCTCACCGGCATCGGCACCGGCCTGGTGGTGATCCTGCTGCTCGTCGTGTATCGCTCGCCGCGCGCCCTGCTGCTCGGGCTCGTGCCGGTGGCGAGCGGCGCCCTCGCGGGGGTTGCCGCCGTTTCCTTCGGCTTTGGTGTCGTGCACGGCATCACGCTGGGCTTCGGCACCGCCCTCATCGGCGAGGCCGTGGACTACTCGATCTACCTCTTCGTGCAGACCGCAAACCGGCAGCTGTGGCCGACCATCCGGCTGGGCGTGCTCACCTCGATCGCCGGATTCTCGGCGCTGCTCTTTTCGGGATTGCCGGGATTGGTTCAGCTCGGCGTCTACGCGATCACCGGCATCGTGGTCGCCGCGACGGTGACGCGCTTCGTGCTCCCCTCGCTGCTGCCGAAGGACTTCCGCATTCGCGACGTAACCGGCCTGGGCGTGCGCATCGGCGGCATCGCCGATGCGATCCGGCGCTTCCGATGGGGCGTGGCCTTCGTGGTTGCCGCCGCGGTCGCCGTGCTGGCTTTGAACGCGAACGCCCCGTTCAACCACGAGCTCACCAGCCTGAATCCCATTCCGGCGCGCGATCGCCAGGTGGACAGCGAGTTGCGCGCGGCGCTGGGCGCCTCCGATGCGCGCCACGTGGTCGCCGTGCGCGCGCCGACTTCGGAGGCGGCGCTCGAAGCGGCGCAGCGCGTGGGCTTGCGGCTCGATCCCTTGATCGCCGCGGGCAAGCTCGGCGGCTACGACAGTCCGGCGCGCCTGCTGCCCACCGCCGCGACGCAGCGGGCGCGGCAGGCGAGCCTGCCCGATGGCGCGACCTTGCGCGCGCGGCTTCGCGAGGCGCTCGACGGACTGCCCCTGCGGCCGGAACGCCTGGAGCCCTTCATCGCCGATGTCGTGCGCGCGCGAAGCGCGCCGCTGCTCACGCGCGAAGCGGTCGCGGGCACCGCCTTCGAGACCGCGCTAGAGGGCATGCTCTTTCGCGGATCCGGCGGCGAGTGGACCGCGCTCATCGGCATCCGCCCGGCCGCGGGCGGCACCTCCGCCCGCGCGGACATCGCCGCGGTTCGCGAGGCAGTGGCACAGTCGGGCGTGCCCGGGGCGCTGGTGGTGGACCTGAAACGCGAAGTCGATCGCCTCTATGCCGACTACTTCCAGCGGGCGCTGTGGGCCTCGGTCGGGGGTTTTGTCGTGATCGTGGGATTGCTGTTCGCCGCGCTGCGCTCGCCGGCGCGCGTCGCCCGCGTGCTGCTGCCGTTGCTGCTGGGCGTGCTGGTGGTCGCTGCCTTCCACCTGGCCAGTGGCACCCGGCTCACGCTCCTGCACCTCGTGGGACTGCTGCTGGTGGTGGCGATCGGCTCCAACTACGCGCTCTTCTTCGACCGCATCGCGCTCGGCGCCGACTCGGTGGCGCCGCGCACGCTGGCCTCCCTCGTCCTCGCGAACCTCACGACCGTGGCGGGCTTCGGCATCCTCTCGTTCTCCTCGGTGCCAGTGCTGCAGTCGATCGGTTCCACCGTCGCGCTGGGCGCCTTCGTGACACTCGTGCTGGCCGCGGCCCTTTCGCCCCGTGCCTAGCGCGACTGCACGGCCCCGCGCCGGGGCGCCCGATACAATTTCGCCCGTCATGCGGACCCTTTTCCCCACGGCGGTCCCCGGCATGCGCGGCGAGCGCATGGTCGCCCTGCTCCCGGGCACGTACATCGCCCCCGAGGATTTCGTTCGCGAAGGCTTCCCCGAGACGCTGGTGTCGCGCGGCATGGCCGCCGAGCTCGCGCTTGCCGAGATGCGCGCGGCCTGGTTCGCCGACGGCAGCATCGTCGAGCGCATCCGCGAGCACGTCGTGGCGCCGGCCCGGGCGCGCGGGCACAGGCGCATCTGGCTAGGCGGCATCTCCCTCGGAGCGCTGGCCTCGCTCGCCTACGCGGCGCGCCATGGCCACGAGCTCGAAGGGCTGGTCCTGCTCTCGCCGTACCCGGCGACGCGTGAAATCCTTCGCGAGGTCGAAGCGGCCGGTGGCGCGAGGCCATGGAGCGCGCAAGCGCCGCCCGGCGACGATCTCGAGCGGCAGGCGTGGCACTGGCTGGCCACGCGCACCGGTGGCACGCCGCGCGTGCGCTGCTACTTCGGCTCCAGCGACCGTTTCGCCGCCGGGCAGCGCCTGATGGCCCGCACGCTCGGACCCGGCGAAGCGCACGAGCTGCGCGGCGCGCACGACTGGGCAACGTGGCGAGAGTCCTGGGCGCGTTTCGTCGACGAGCTCCGAGGCTCGTCCGCATGAGCGCTCCATGGGTGGAAAAGCCGGGACGCTCGCGTTACCGTCCCACAGCGACGATCCATGGCTCGATCGGGCTGCACTGCGTGGCCGCCTTGGGCGCCGCGATGCACCCCGAGCTCTGGCCGTGGGCCGCGGGGGGAATCGCCGGCAACCACGCGCTGCTCACCGCGATCGGCCTGTGGCCGCGCAGCGCCCTGCTGGGGCCCAACCTGCGGCGCCTGCCTGAGGCGAGCGCCAACCGCGGCGAGATCGCGATCACCTTCGACGATGGACCCGACCCGCGGACCACGCCGCGGGTGCTGGACCTGCTCGATGCCCACGGCGCGCGCGCCTCCTTCTTCTGCATCGCCGAGCGCGCGCGGCGCCATCCGGCAACGTGCCGCGAGATCGTGCGCCGGGGCCACGCGATCGAAAACCATTCGCGCCGGCATTCACCGGCCTTCGCCTTCAGCGGGATCGGTGGATTCCGCCGCGAGATCGCATCGGCGCAGGCGCTGCTGGCCGAGCTGGGTGGCCGGGAGCCGATCTTCTTTCGCGCCCCGGCGGGCATCCGCAATCCCTTGCTCGAGCCGGTGCTGCACGAGCTGGGCCTGCGCCTGGCGAGCTGGACGCGCCGCGGTTACGACACCCGGAACCGCGACGCGGGCGACGTATCGGCGCGGCTTACGAAGGGACTGGCCGCCGGCGACATCCTGCTGCTGCACGATGGCGGCTCGGCGCAGGCGCGTTCCGGCGAGCCGGTCGTGCTCGAGGCGCTCGCCACGGTACTGGCCGCGGCCGGGGCGCAAAACCTTCGCGCGGTCACGCTGCACCACGCCGTAGATTCGTGACGACCTCCTTCATGTCGGCATTGGCGAAATCCGCCGCCCGGCGTTATCCGCGAAAGGATCGCTTCGCGCGTCATTTCGCGGCGGGCAAGTTGCGCGCGGATCCGGTGTTCGCCCACCTGCTGCGCGCGGGGCTCATTCCCGACGGTGCCCGACTCCTGGACCTCGGATGCGGGCAAGGCTTGCTGGCCGCGCTGTTGCACGCCGCCGGCGCAAGCGGCGCCTGGCCCGACGGTTGGGCGTCCGCCCCAAGGCACGTCCACTTTCGCGGAATCGAGCGCAGCGCCCGGGACGCGCAGCGCGCACGGCATGCGGCGGGTGCGAACGGCGAAGTGCTTTGCGCCGACATTCGCGATGCCGCCCTGGGCAAGGCCAACCTGGTGGTGCTTCTGGACGTGCTGCATTACATCGACCGTGCCGCGCAGGCGGATGTGCTGGCGCGGGTCAGGCAAGCCGTGGCCGAAGGCGGCACCGTCCTCATGCGGGTCGCCGATGCCGATGGCTCGTGGCGCTTCCGCGTCACCGAGTGGGCCGACAACCTCGCCGTCATCATCCGCGGCGGCAGGGCGGGCAAGCTGCACTCGCGCCCCGCCACCGAATGGATCGCGCTGCTGGAAAGCCTCGGGTTCACGGTGCGCCGCGAGCCCATGAGCGACGGCACGCCCTTTCGCAACGTGCTGCTGGTGGCACGGTATGATCCCGCACGAAACTGAAGCAGCGCGATTCTTGAAGCCCATCCGCCTTTCGGCCTATACGCTCGCCACCTGCCTGGGCGCGGGCCTCGAAGCCACCCGCGAAGCCTTGCGCACCGGAGCAAGCGGGTTGCGCTCGGCGCCCTTCGATACGCTCGACCTCGAGACGTATACCGGCCAGATCGAGGGCCTCGAGCAGGTTTGCCTCCCCACGGCGCTCGCCGCGTACGACTGCCGCAACAACCGCGCCGCCGAGAGGGCGCTGCGCCTGGACGGCTTCGAGCAGGCGGTCGCCGCCGCGAGCGCGCGCCATGGCCCCGCGCGCATCGGCGTCTTCATCGGCACCAGCACGGCAGGCATCCTCCAGACCGAGCAGGCCTACCGCCGTCGCGATCCCGCCGACGGATCGCTGCCGCCGGGCTTCGACTACCGCGGCACGCAGAACACTTTCTCGGTCGCGACCTTCGTCCGCGCGCGGCTGCGTCTCGAGGGGCCCTGTTCGGCGGTGTCCACCGCCTGCTCCTCGAGCGCCAAGGTCTTCGCTTCCGCGCAACGTTTCATGCGCGCGGGCTTGATCGATGCCGCCGTGGTGGGCGGGGTGGACACGCTGTGCCTCACGACGCTCTACGGCTTCAACTCGCTGCAGCTGCTCTCGCGCGAGCCGTGCCGGCCCTACGATGCGCGCCGCGACGGCATCTCGATCGGCGAGGGCGCCGCCTTCATCCTGCTGGAGCGCGCCGACGACGCTGTCGAGGGCGAGGGCGTTTGGCTGCTCGGCGCCGGCGAGTCCTGCGATGCGCACCACATGTCGGCGCCCCACCCCGAAGGCCTCGGCGCGCGCCTCGCCATGTCGGCGGCGCTCGAAGCCGCCGGCCTCGGGCCGGGCGATGTGGATTACGTGAACCTGCACGGCACCGGCACGCCGAGCAACGATGCCGCCGAGGACAAGGCGGTGGTCGGCTTGCTCGGCAGCGCGATCCCCTGCAGCTCCACCAAGGGAATGACGGGCCACACGCTGGGCGCCGCCGGCGCTGTGGAAGCGATCCTCACCGTGCTCGCGCTGGCCGATGGGCGCATTCCCGGCAGCGCGGGGACGCGGGAAGTCGATCCGGCGCTCGGCGCCTGCTACCAGAAGGAGGGGCGCCCGGCAGCGCTCGCGGTCGGCATGAGCAACTCGTTCGGCTTCGGCGGCTCCAACTGCAGCCTGGTCTTCGGACGCCTGCCGCGAGCGGCATGAGCCTCGCCCTGCGCATCGAAGGCGTGGGGCTCGTAGGGCCCGGCCTTGCAAGCTGGGAGGCCGCGCGCGAGGTGCTTGCGGGGCGCGCTGCCTACGAGCCGGCGAAGACCGTGATCCCGGCGCCCGAGGCATTGCCGACGGTCGAGCGGCGCCGCGCGGGAAGATGCGTGCGCATGGCGATCGCGGTCGGGCTCGCGGCGACTTCGGCCGCCAGGCGTTCGGCGAAGGCCCTCGCCGCGATCTTCGCGTCGTCGGGCGCCGATGGCGAGAACCTCCACGCCATCTGCGAGGCGCTCGCCTCCGACGACCGTCTCATCTCGCCCACGCGTTTCCACAATTCGGTCAACAACGCGCCGGCGGGCTATTGGGGCATCGCCACCGGCTCGATGCTGCCGTCGGACTGCATCGCCGCCTACGACGGCACCTTCGCGGCCGGCCTGCTAGAAGCGGCCGGGCGCCTTGCCGCAGAGCCGAACCAGCCGCTGATGCTCGCTGCCTACGACGGACCCTATCCCGAGCCGCTCAACGCCACGCGGCCGATGAGCGATTGCTTCGGCGTGGCCTTCGTGCTCGCGGCCGGGGAAGGTGCGGGGCCGCGGCTTTCCCTCGAGACCTCGCGCGAGCCGGTCACGCCGATGCAGGACGCGCGCCTGGAGCCCGTGCGCCTGGGCTGCCCGGCGGCGCGGTGCTTGCCGCTGCTGGCGCTGCTCGCAAGCGAAGTCGCCGGCCACGTGGCGCTCGAGTACCTCGACGACACCTCCCTCTACGTGCGCGTCGCGCCATGAGGGCCCCGCTCGGTCGCGAATGGCTTGCGGCGAACCTGCCGCACCAGGGGAGCATGAGCCTGCTGGACGAGATCCTCGCCTGGGACGCGTCGAGCATCGAGGGCCTCGCGCGTCGCCATCGCGCCACGGACCATCCGCTGCGCCGCAACGGCATCCTTCCCGTCGCCGCCGGCATCGAATATGGCGCGCAACTGGCGGCCGCACATGGCGCGCTGTGCGAAGGCGCGCCCTCGGGCCCCGGCCTGCTCGCGAGCGTGCGAGGGGTGCGCTTCGAGGCGAGCCGCCTCGACGACATCGAGGGCGCCCTGCACGTGCGCGCGGAGCAGCTGGGCGCCGGCGAATCGGGCGTCGTCTATCGCTTTGAAGTAGCGAGCGGTGGCCGCCTGTTGGTTGCAGGGCGCCTCGCCGTGGCCTTCGGCGCGTGACACGCCGCGCGCTGGTCACCGGAGGCAGCGGCGCCATCGGCGCGGCGATCTGCCGCGCGCTCGCGCGCCAGGGATGCGAAGTGCTGGTCCATGGCAGCTCGCGCGCGCAGGCGGCAGCCGAGGTCGCGTCCGGGATCGTCGCTGCGGGCGGGCGCGCGAAGTCCGTCGCCTTCGACATCCGCGACGGCGATGCCACCCGAGCCGCCCTCGAGGCGATCGTCGAAGAAGCGCCGGTGCAGGTGCTGGTCAACAACGCCGGCATCCACGAGGACGCCGCCTTCCCCGCGATGGGCGCGGAGAGCTGGCACCGCGTGATCGACGTCTGCCTCAACGGCTTCTACCACGTGACCCGCCCTCTGGTGATGCCGATGGTGCGCTCACGCTGGGGCCGCATCGTCTCCATCACCTCGGTGGCCGCCACGCTGGGAAACCGAGGCCAGGCCAACTACGCCGCGGCAAAGGGCGGCGTGGAGGCGGCCACGCGCACGCTCGCGCGCGAGCTGGGCAGCCGCGGCATCACGGTGAATTGCGTGGCGCCCGGAATCATCGCGACACCCATGAGCGCCGAAGCGTTCGACGCCGAGCGCGTATCGGCGCTGGTGCCGTTGCAGCGCCAGGGCACGGCCGAAGAGGTCGCGGCGGTCGTGGCCTTCCTCGCTTCCGATGCCGCCGGCTACATCACCGGCCAGGTGGTGCCGGTCGATGGCGGGATGACCTGACTACGCCCTGAGCTGCCCAGGGTCGTAGAAGAACTGCTCCTGCGCGATCTTCTCGCCCTCCCAGCGCTGCCAGGCGAGCTCCTCCAGGCGCGTGGAGGTGCCGTCGATCCACTCGAACTCGAAGATCCAGCGCACCACCACGATGTCCCCGGCCGAAAGCAACGGCCGCACGCACGTGGAGCGCACCGACCGGGCCTTCTCCATCGTGCGGCGCTCGCGCTCGACGAGCGTGGCCCGCCCGACCCGGGGCGGCTTCATGTTCTCGCGCATGGAGGCGTCCTCGGTGTAGAACTCCTCGATGGCCTCGACGTGGGCGTTGGACTCGACGCGGGCGATGAAGCGCTCGAGCGTCGCGAGCGAGGGCATGCGATCAGCCGCGCAGCTTGCGCAGGAGCAGGAAGGGCATGCGCACCAGCGACTCCAGCACGAGGCGCGTGTGCATCCAGGTGAGCAGGATGTTGTCGCGCAGGTAGTTGAAGTGCGAGACGCCGCCCTCGTGCGCCTTGAGGTACTTGACCGGAGCGGGAATGTTGATCGTGGGCAGGCCGCGCCACACCAGGCGAACCGCGGCCTCCGGGTCGAAATCGAAGCGCCTCATCCACGGCTGCCGGCGCATCACGGCGATCAGGTCGGCGATGGGATAGACGCGAAAGCCGTAGAGCGTGTCGACGATGCCCCCGCCGGCGGTCTCCACGTTCGCCCACCAGTTGGAGAGCTTGCGCCCCTGGACGCGGATATTGGGGGCGCTCGCATCGAAGATGGGAATGCCCAGCACGATCGCGCGCGGCTGCGCGATCGAGCGCTGCATGAATTCGGGAATGCACGCGGGCGGATGCTGCCCGTCGGAGTCCATCGTGAGCACGTGGGTGTAGCCCTCGGCCGCGGCGGCGGTGATGCCGTGGAGCACGGCTGCGCCCTTGCCCTCGTTTTTCGGCAGCACCATCACGCGCAAATGCGGATCGGCGCGAGCCATCTCCTGCAGCCTGGCGGGCGTGCCGTCGCTGCTTCCGTCCACCACGATCCACACCGGGGCCCAGAATCGGCGCGCACCCTCCACCGTCTCGAACACCTTTGGGCCGGGGTTGTAGCTGGGGATGAGGACGAGGTGCGTGCCGGACGGGGCCACGGCATCGCTCGCGGGCGCCTCGCGCATCGCGTTCACTGCGGCCGCTCCCCGAGCGCGTCGACCTGCACCTTGCGCGAGGACTGGCCGAAGATCCAGGAGATGCCGATGCCGGCCGCGGCATACCGCTTCGAGGTCACGAGGGGGCTCTCCTCGAAGGTGGCGCCGCGCAGCGTGTCGTAGCGTGCGAAGCCGCCGACCCAGAACTTCGGGAAGCGCCTGGAGAGCGCGGCGAGGAATTGCGTCCCGGCGAAGCCGCCGCGCGCGTCATACGCGGGGCGATCGGGCGTCACGAACCGCGGCTCCACCGAATAGTAGTGGCGGTTGTAGCGGGCGTCGGTGAATACCGGGCCCGCGAGCAGCCCAAGGTTCCATCCGCTCATGCCGAAGGGGTCGTGCACGTCCACGTTGAGGTGGGGGAAGAACTGCACGCCGATGTAGCGTGGATCCGACGAAACCGTCACGGCCCCGCGCACCGGCAGGCGCAGGTCGAGCCGGGCGGTGCGGTCGGCGCGCCGCCACAGGGTGATGTCGAGCGACGGGCCCAGCTCGATCGAGGGATCCAGGTCGGGCATCCCCGCCCGCGCCGGCATCTCGTCGCTTTCAACCGGCAGCGAGGCGCCCACGCTCAGGTTCAGGTCGATGCGGTCGGTATTGAAGAGGATGCCGCGGATGCCGTGGCGATCGGCCTTGAGGAATTCCCCCCGATAGACGAAGTACGGCGCGGGCAGCAGGTACGCCTGGGAGCGGTCTGAGCCGCGATAGTCGGGGAAGCTCAGCGCCGCCATGCCGATGCCGGCTTCCCACAGCGGCTCCTCGGCGCCGGCCGCGGGCAAGGCGGCGGCGATCGCGCCGAGCGCGAAGGCGATCGATGCGGATCTCACCGGCTCACCGTCCCGCCGGGCGCATCTCGGATTCGTCGCGGATGTTGAACGCGCGGCGCCGCCACGCGGTGAACGTGCGGCGCATGTGCGCGATGGACATGGCGTAATAGGCCGCGCGGAACCAGAAGAGGCCCTTGCGGATGGGGGTGCCGCGGAAGATGTCGCCCGCGAGCACCGAGAGCACGGCCTTCTTCATGTCGAGCTTCTCGCTCGGCTCCATGAAGAGGTCGCGCAACGTGGGATTGGTCACGCGATAGATGAACCAGGAGAATTCCTTCGGGCCCACGCGCATCACGCGCTCGTAGCGCCTGCGCGCCGCCTTCTCCGCGGCGCGGTCGGCCGCAAGGCGCGCCTGGACCACCTCCGCGCCGGCGAAGGCGCTGTTCATCGCGAGCATCACGCCGGAAGAAAACACCGGGTCCACGAAGGCGAAAGCGTCGCCCACCATGATGAAGTTCTCGCCCTGGCAGAGCGAGCAGTCGTACGAGTAGTTACCGGTCGCCTCGGGCTCGGCCACCATCTCGGCGCACTCCAGGCGCTTGGCGAGGGCGGGGCAGAGCGCGATGGTGTCCATGAAGAAATCGCGCACCGGCTTGTTCCGCGACTTCATGTAGTACGGCCAGACCACGGCGCCCACGCTGGTCACGCCGTCCTTGAGCGGAATGAACCAGAACCAGCCGTGGTCGAACCAGAAAATGATGATGTTGCCCTCGAGCTGGCCGCAATCGCGATGGGCGTTGCGGAAGTGCCCGAAGACGGCGGCGCTGTTGTGGCGGGGATTCTTGCGCTTGACCTTGAGGCGGTTGGCGAGGAGCGTGTCGCGGCCGGTGGCATCGACGACGAATTTCGGCTGCCATTCGTAGGTGCGACCCTGGTCGTCGGTGGCCATCACCTTCGGCGGCCGTGCGGCGTCGCCCAGGTCGACCTCGCGCACGCGGCAGTTCTCGATGGTGCGCGCGCCCGCCTCGGCGGCGCGGCGGAAGAGGATTTCGTCGAAATCCGAGCGGCGCACCTGGTAGGCCATGGGCAGCGACGGGTCCATGGCTTCGCCGAAATTGAAGCTGCCGGTGAAGGAGTGCCACGGTGAGACGAAAGTGGCGCCCCACTTCTCCATGCCGATGGCGTCGACCTTGTCGGCGACGCCCAGCTTGTCGAAGAGCGGCATGTTGGCCGGCAGCAGCGACTCGCCGATGTGGAACCGCGGGTGGGAAGATTTTTCCACCAGGACCACCCGGTGGCCCTGTTGCGCGAGCAGCGTCGAGATGGTCGAGCCTCCGGGGCCGCCGCCGATCACGACGACGTCGGCTGCTTCGGTGCTGGGTGGCAACAAGCGGATCTCCGGAGGAAGGATGCCGCCAATTGTAAGGCGGGAAGCGGCTTCGCTTATTATGACCGCATGGCGATTTCCATCGACCGCATCGACCACATCGTCCTCACCGTCTTCGACCTCGAGCGCACCCTCGACTTCTATTCCCGGGTGCTCGGCATGGAACCGGTGACCTTCGCCGGCGGGCGGCGCGGCCTCGCCTTCGGCCGGCAGAAGCTGAACCTGCACCAGGCGGGGCGTGAATTCGAGCCCAAGGCGTTGCGGCCCGCGCCGGGCGCCATCGACCTGTGCTTCATCAGCACCACTCCGCTCGAGGAGGTCATGGACAAGCTTCGTAGCGAAGGCGTCCACATCATCGACGGGCCCGTGGACAAGACGGGCGCGCTGGGACCGATGAAGTCGGTGTACTTCCGCGATCCGGACGGCAACCTGGTCGAGGTGAGCAACTACCCGTGATGATTCGCCCGCCCACCGTGAATCCGTTTCGGACATTCGCGCCCTCATTCCCGAAAGGGGGCAAGTGAGCCCGCAAGACCCGGCAGCGATCGCGCAGACCCTCGTGGGGCTGCGCAAGGACTACTCCCTCAAGACGCTCGACGAGAAGGACGTCGATCGCGATCCGCTCAAGCAGTTCGGCGTCTGGATGGTCGAAGCGATCCACGCCCAGGTGCCCGAGCCGACCGCGATGCACCTGTCCACCGTGAACGCGAAGGGCCGGCCCTCGGGGCGCATCGTGCTGCTGAAGGGCGTGGACCCGCGCGGCTTCGTCTTCTTCACGAACTACGCGAGCCGCAAGGGCCGGGACATCGCCGAGAACCCGGTGGCCGCCCTCACCTTCCTCTGGAAGGAGCTCGAGCGGCAGGTGCGCATCGAGGGCCGCGTGGAGAAGGTGACGGACGCGGAATCGGACGCGTACTACACGACCCGGCCTCTGGGCTCGCGCATCGGCGCCTGGGCATCGCCGCAGAGCGACGTGATCGAGGATCGCCTGTGGCTCGAGCGCCGCTGGATCGAGCTGGGCGAGCAGCACGGCGACGCTCCGCCGCGCCCGCCTCACTGGGGCGGCTACCGGGTCATGCCCGATTACCTCGAGTTCTGGCAGGGCCGCCAGAGCCGGCTGCACGACCGCATCGCCTACGCACGCGCCGGTGACGACTGGGCGCGCACGAGGCTCGCTCCATGAAGGTCGAGACGTATGCGCCGCCGCCGGAGGCCGCGCGGGCGCTTTCGCCCGAAGAGCTGCAGGCATCGCTGCGGGCCACGCTCGCCCCCTGGACCCAGGGCACCGGCTTCTGGATCTTCGGCTACGGCTCTCTCATGTGGAATCCGGAGTTCACCTGGGACGTGCGCCACGTGGCGCTCGTGCGCGGCTACCACCGCTCCTTCCGGCTCTGGTCGCGCATCAACCGCGGCACGCCCGAGAATCCGGGGCTCGTGCTCACGCTCGACCGCGGCGGCAGCTGCCGCGGGCTCGTCTATCGCATCCACCCCGACCGCGTGGAGGACGAGATGCAGGCGATCTGGAAGCGCGAGATGACCTTCGGCTCGTACAAGCCCAAGTGGCTCAACTGCGTGGTCGGCGGCGCGGCCATCAATGCGCTCGCCTTCACGGTGAACCGCCATTGCTCCGGGTACACCGGCGCGATCCCGACAGAGATCATGGTCGAGTGCCTCGCGAGCGCGCGTGGCAAGTACGGGCCGGCGCACGAGTATCTCTTCCGCACCCTCGAGACACTCGCCCAGCACGGCATCCGTGACGCGCGCGTGGAGCACCTGGCGAACCTGGTCAAGGCGAAGATCGCGACTGCGGCCTGAAGCGCCTGGTGACGGTGGAATCCTCCCGTCCCTGCCGGGTCTGACCCCCATCGCGCCCCCGTGGCGCAGGCAAGCCTTACCGCCCGCTTGATCACAGGTCTCCTCGACGGTCCGCAGTCGGTGCTCGCGCCGGCGGGCCCCGACGCCGTCCTCATCGCCGAGATCTCCTGGGTGCTGTTCGCCGGCGGGGCCATCGTCTTCGTGGTGGTGATGGCGATCGCCGCGTATGCGATCGGCGCCCGGCGCGAGCGCGCCGCCGATCTCTCCTCCCGTGCCCTGGTCGTCGGCGGCGGCATCGTCTTTCCGACGGTCGTGCTGACGGCGCTGCTGGGGTACAGCCTGTGGCGATCGACGGCCCTCGCGGTTGCCGGAGGCGCGCCGCTGCGCATCGAGGTGACGGGTGAGCAGTGGTGGTGGCGGGTGCATTACCTGGATGCGGAGGGGCGCGTGGACTTCGCCACCGCGAACGAGATCCGCATTCCGGTGGGAACGCCCGTCGACCTCACGTTGCGTTCGGCGGACGTGATCCACAGCTTCTGGGTGCCGGCCCTCGCCGGCAAGCTCGACATGATCCCCGGGCGGGTCACGAGCATGCGCATCAGCGCGGATCGGACCGGCACCTATCGCGGCCAGTGCGCCGAATACTGCGGCGGTCCCCACGGCTTCATGGCCCTTGCCGTAGTGGCCGAGGCGCAGCCGGACTTCGCCACCTGGGCGCAAGCGCAACGCGCCCCGGCCAGGAGGACTACGGGCCAGGCGGGCGCGATCGCCATCCTCGAATCGGCTTGTTCCGCCTGTCACACGGTGCGGGGCACGCGCGCCGCCGGGACACGCGGCCCGGACCTCACGCACCTCGCCAGCCGCAGGGCCCTGGGCGCCGAGCGCCTGCCGATGGGAGCCGCCTCGATCGCGGCGTGGATCACCTCCAACCAGCACCTGAAGCCCGGCAACCTCATGCCCGAGTTCCGAAACTTCACCGAGCCGGAGCTGCGCGCGCTGGTCGCCTATCTCGAGGCACTGCGGTGAACGCGCTTCCGAATCCGATGCCACGCCCGGCCGGCGAGCTGGCGGAGCTCGAGCGCCTGTGGCAACCGCCGCGCGGCCTGCGCTTCCTCACCGTCGTCAACAACACCTACATCGGCGTGATGTACGTGGGCGCGGCGCTGCTCTTCTTCCTGCTGGCGGGCGTGCTGGCGCTGGTCATGCGCACGCAGCTCGCCGTGCCCGAGAACGAGCTGGTGAAGCCCGCTCTCTACAACCAGCTCTTCACCATGCACGGCACGGTGATGATGTTCCTCTTCGCGGTGCCGGCGGTGGAGGCCATGGGCATCCTGCTGCTGCCCAACATGCTGGGCGCCCGCGACCTGCCCTTCCCGCGCCTTTCGGCCTACGCCTTCTGGGCCTACTTCGTCGGTGGACTCGTGTTCTTCGCGAGCCTCTTCTTCGGGCTGGCGCCCACCGGCGGCTGGTTCATGTACCCGCCGCTCACCACGGAGACATACTCGCCCGGCATCAACGAGGACTTCTGGCTGCTGGGCATCGGCTTCATCGAGATCTCCGCCATCGCCGGAGCGGTCGAGATCATCGTGGGGATCCTGCGCACGCGCGCCCCTGGCATGACGCTCGCGCGCATGCCGGTCTTTGCCTGGGCGATGCTCGTCTTCGCCTTGATGATCGTGTTCGCCTTCCCGGCGGTGATCCTCGCCACGCTGCTGCTCGAGCTCGAGCGCGCCTTCGGCTGGCCGTTCTTCAGCCCCGGCGGCGGCGGCGACCCGCTGCTCTGGCAGCACCTCTTCTGGTTCTTCGGCCACCCCGAGGTCTACATCATCTTCCTGCCCGCGGCGGGGATGGTCTCGATGATCGTGCCGGCGATGGCGCAGGCGCCGCTCGCCTGCACGCGGCTCGTGGTGATCGCCCTGCTCGCCGTGGGATTCCTCAGCTTCGGGCTGTGGGTGCACCACATGTTCGCCACCGGCATCCCGCGGCTGTCGCTCTCGTTCTTCCAGGCGGCCAGCATGGCGGTGGCGATCCCGAGCGGCATCCAGGTGTTCGCCTGGATCGCCACCTTCGCCAAGGGGCGCGTGCAGCCGAACACGCCGACGCTTTTCATCCTCGGCTTCCTCTTCATCTTCGTTCTGGGCGGGCTAACGGGCGTCATGGTGGCGGTGGTGCCGTTCGACTGGCAGGCGCACGACACCTATTTCATCGTGGCGCACCTGCACTACGTGCTCATCGGCGGCATGGTGTTTCCCCTCTTCGCGGCCTTCTACTACTGGACGCCGTACGTGAGCCGCAACGCGCTCTCCGAGCGTGCCGGACGCTGGGTTTTCGCCCTCATGTTCGTGGGATTCAACGTGGCCTTCTTTCCCATGCACATCACGGGCCTGCTCGGCATGCCGCGCCGCGTGCATACCTATTCGGCCGCGGCGGGATGGGACACGCTCAACATGATTTCCACGGTGGGCGCCTTCATGCTCGCCGCGGGGGTGCTGCTTTTCGTGATCGACGTCGCGCGCCGTTTCCGGCTCTCGCCGGAATCGAACGCGGGCAACGTCTGGCACGCGGGGACGCTCGAATGGCTGCCTTCCGGCACCTACTCCACGCGCAGCATCCCCGCGGTGGAAAGCGACTATCCGTTGTGGCAGCAGCCCGGCCTGGCGCAGCAAGTCGAGGCCGGGGCGCACTACCTCCCGGGCTCGGCCACCGGCGCGCGCGATACGCTCGTCACCAGTCCCTTCGAGGCGAGGCCGCAGTATGTCCAGCGCCTGCCGATGCCGGGTTGGGCGCCGGTGCTCGCAGCGTGGTTTACCGCGGCGTTCTTCCTGTTGCTCACCTTCAAGCTGGTGTGGATTTCCGCCGCGTGCGGGATCGTCGCCCTGGCGGCCATAGTCCAGTGGGGCTGGTCGCTCGACGCGGCGCCGGGGGGCTCGCCTGCGGATATCGGAGCCGGCATTCGGGTGCCGACATACATGACCGGGCCCCGCTCGCATGCGTGGTGGGCGATGGCCGTGCTGATGCTGGTGGCGGCCTCGCTCTACGGTTGCCTCGCCTTCTCTTACCTCTTCCTCTGGACCGCTTCGCCGCGGCCCTGGCCGGCAAGCGTTGCGCCGATGGCGCTTCCGCTCGCGGCCCTGGCGATGCTCGTCGCCAGCAGCGCGCTGTGGGGACATGCCCGTCGCAGCCTCGAGCGCGGCGGAGGGATCGGCGCCACGTGGATCGCCTTGCCGCTGCTTCTCGGAGGGTGGGCCGTGTCCGCATGGTCGCTGCGCGATTTCGCGCCCACCCGCGATGCGCACGGCGCCATCGTGCACGCCTTCCTTTCCGTGGATGGCTTCTTCGTGGCGGTGGCGATCACCCTGGCGCTTTTCGCGCTCGCGCGACGCATGGCTGGCAAGCTGGATGGCGCGCGCCGCGTGAACTTCGACAATGCGCGGCTCTTCTGGCATTACACCGTCGGGCAGGCCGCGGTCGGCCTGGCGATCGTGCACGGATTTCCCAGGATCGTCGCGTGAGGCGCGCGTTGTGGATGGCCTCCGGCGTGCTGGTCTGGGCCGCGCACTTCACCGCCATCTACGGATTCACCGGCCTTGCCTGCGCGCGCGGTTGGACGGGCGCGGTGGCCTGGGTAGTCGGCGCCGCGACGGCGCTGGCGCTCACCGCGTGCGTGGCGATCATTGCCCGCTCCTGGACGCGACGCTTCGATTTCCTCGCAGCGGTGGCGGTGGGCCTCGCGGCATTCGCCCTCGTCGCGGTGCTCTGGGAAGGCCTCTCCATCACGATGGTGCCGGCATGCGTCTCGCGTTGATCGGGCTCGCCCTGCTGCTCGCGGCGTGCGGGAAAGATCCCCCGGCCGTCGAGGGCGATCCCGAAAACGGCCGCCTGCTCCTGCGCCAGTTCGGCTGCGGCGACTGCCACGACATTCCCGGCGTCGCGACGGCGAAGGGACGCGCCGGCCCGCCCCTTGCGGGTGTGGCTGGTCGCGTATACCTCGGCGGCGTTGTGCCCAACACCCCCGAGAGCATGGCCGAATTCATCCGCAACCCGCGCCGGCTCGAGCCGCGCACGCGCATGCCGGATCTCGGCGTGACGCACGCGCACGCGCGGGACATGGTCGCGTACCTGTACACATTGCGATGAGGCTGCTTCGCCACTTCCTGCTCTTCGGCTTCCTCCTCACCCTTGCGGGCACGGCGGTCGTGGGGCTCGGGCTCTACGACATTTCGGCGACCGACCAGCACCTGCGGCCCACCTATCGGCTGCTGCGAACGGCGATGGAGCGCTCGGTGGAACGGCGCGCGAAGGACATTGCCGCGCCGCACCTCGACGCGCCGGCCCAGATCGAACGCGGCTTCGTCCTCTTCCGCGAGCACTGCGTGCAATGCCACGGCGCGCCGGGCGTGGCGCCCGAGCCGTTCGCTATGGCGCTACGCCCCCTTGCCACGCCGCTCGCTCGCTCCGGTCGCGAGCGCTCGCCGCAATTCATCTATTGGGTCGTGAAACACGGCATCAAGATGACCGGCATGCCGGCCTGGGAATTCCGCTTCGCCGAGGCCGACCTGTGGTCGGTGGTGGCCTTCGTGAAGCACCTGCCTTCGCTATCGCCCTCCCAGTACGGCAGGCTCACGGGAGCAACCTTCGAGCGCGAGGAAGAGCGCCGTGAGCCGGACGCGAAACGTGGCAAGCGCGCCCTGGAGCAGTACGCGTGCGTCACGTGCCACGAGATTCCCGGGATCATCGGCCCGGAGGCGCGGCTGGGCCCCACGCTGCATGGCATCGGGGGCCGCGGGACGATCGGCGGCGTGCTCGAGAACACGCCCGAAAACATGGCGGCGTGGATTCGCTCGCCCCGTGCATACTCCGCGAATACGGCGATGCCGGCGATGGGGGTATCGGCCAGGGACGCCCGCGACATGGCCGCGTTCCTGGCCTCACAACGCTGACGATCAGCCCGTTGGCGCCAGGCCCAGCTGCTCGAGCAGCGTGAGCCGATCGTAGTAGTCGCGATAGCGAACGATGCGCCCGCCCTCCACCTCGGCCACCGCGCAGCCGCGCCGCACGAAGCGCTTGCCGTTGGGGGGATGGCTGCGGAACGGCCTCTCGAAGGTCCCGGAGGTGGACCACTCCACCACGACGACATTGCCGCTCGCGCTGAGCCGCTCCAGCGTCACGCGCCAATCGGGAAATGCGGTCACGAATTCCCTGAGGCCGGCGACGATCGCGGCCGGCCCCGTGTGCACTTTCTCGGTTGCGACGCTGGTCCACTCGCAATTCTCCGCGATGGGCCCGGCTGCGCGCGCGAAATCCCGCGCGTTGAGCGCCTCGAAGTAACCGCGGACGACCCCTTCGGGGGACAGGTCTGTCAGGTGAAGCCTCGCTTGCGCATCAGCGCATCGATCGAGGGATCGCGGCCGCGAAAGGCGCGATAGCCCTCGTCGGGGTCGACGGTATTGCCGCGCGAGAACACGTGGTCGCACAAGCGCCTGGCCACGGCCTTGTCGTACGGCCCGCCGGCCTCGGTGAACGCCTCGAAGGCATCTGCGGTGATCGCGTCCGCCCACAGGTAGCTGTAGTAGCCGGCCGAATACGCATCGCTCGAGAAGAGGTGCCCGAAGTGCGCCAGCCGGTGGCGCATGCAGACTTCCTTCGGCATGCCGATCCGCTCGAGGGTCTCGCGCTCGAAGGCCGCGATGTCCGTGGGCGGGTCGGCGGCGAGGTGCAACGCCATGTCCACCAGGGCACTGCCAAGGTATTCGACGGTGTCGAATCCCAGGTTGAAGCGCGAGGCGCGTTGCAGCTTCTCCACCAGCGCGCGTGGCATCGGCTCGCCGGTGCGGCAATGCCGCGCGAAGCGATCGAGCACCTCGGGCGTCTCCAGCCAGTGCTCGAGGAGCTGGGAAGGAAACTCGACGTAGTCGCGGTCGACGTTGGTGCCGGAGAGCGTGGGGTAGGTCACGCTGGAGGAGAGGCCGTGCAGCGCGTGGCCGAACTCGTGGAATAGGGTAGACGCGTCCTTCCACCCGATCAGGACGGGCTCGCCGGGTCGCGGCTTCACGTAGTTGCAGTTGTTGGAAACCACGGGCGTGGTGTCGCCATCCAGCCGGTCCTGCGAGCGGTAGGCGCTCATCCAAGCGCCCGAGGCCTTGCCCTCGCGCGCGAACGGGTCGAAGTAGAAGAGCCCTGCATGCTGCCCCTGCGCGCCCTTGACTTCCCACACGCGCACGTCGGGGTGGAAGACCGGCACGCCCGTGACCGGCACGAAGCGCAGGCCGAGCAGCTCGCCGGCCACCCAGAACATGCCGTCGCGCAGCTTCTCCAGCTGCAGGTAGGGGCGCACCTCGGCATCGTCGATGTCGAATTTCGCCTTGCGCACCTTCTCGGCGTAGTAGCGGTAGTCCCACGGCTCGATCACGACGCCCGCGCCTTCGCGATCGGCGAGCGCCTGCATGTCGGCCACCTCCTCGCGCACGCGCGCCACCGCCGGCTTCCACACCGCCTGCAGCAACTGCAACGCGCGCTCCGGCGTCCGGGCCATGCTGCGCTCGAGGCGCCAGTGCGCGTGTGTCGCATATCCGAGGAGCTGCGCACGCGCCAGGCGCAAGCGCACGATCTCGGCGATCACCGCCTTGTTGTCGTTCCCGTCGCCGTTGTCGCCGCGATTCACGAAGTTGCGCCACACCTGCTCGCGCAGGTCTCGCCGCGGCGAATGGGCCAGGAACTCCTCCACCGACGAGCGCGTGTTGAGCACCTCGGTGCCGTCGTCGAGCACCAGCTTGTATTTCTGCTCGTCCGCCAGCACGTTCTGGCTGAACCTGGCGTAGAGTCCCGCGAGCCGCTCGTTCACCTCGCCCACGCGCTTCTTGCCGTCGGCATCGAGCCTCGCGCCGCTGCGGACGAACTCGGTGTACTTGAGCCACGCAAGGCGCTTCTGCTCGCCGCTCAAGCCCGCGACATCGCGCGCCTCGTACACCGCCTGGATGCGCGCGAAGAGCCCCGCATCCTGGATGATGCGGTCGTAGAGCGCGGCGAGCCGCGGCTCCATCTCGCGCTCGAGCGCCTGGAACTCGGGGGAGCTCATGCTGCTCGCGAACGTGCCGTAGACGCAGGTAGCCAGCCCGAAGTCGCGGATGGCGCGCTCCAGCGCGGCGATGGTGTTGTCGAAGGTCGCCGGGGCGGGGTCGGCCACGATGCGCTCGATCGCGGCGACCTGGGCGGCCATCGCGGCCTCGAGCGCCGGCTTGAAGCCCGTGACATCGGCCCGGTCGAAGGGCGGAACGCCGCCGAAAGGCCCGCTCCAGCCGGGGTTGAAGGCTGCCATGTTTCCCATCGGAGTCTTTCGGTCAGACGCGCGCGCGCGAATCGACACGTGCCACGCGGGACAGCAGGTAATCGACCTCGGCGCGGGCCGTGGCGGAGAGCGCGGCGCCGGGCTTGCGCAGCGTGTCGGAGGCGATGATGCCGCGGCGCATCATCACGTACTTGCGCACCGCGAGGCCGGGCCCAGGCTGCTGCTCGTAGCGGATGAGCGGCAGGTGCGCGTCGAAGAGGTCGTGCGCCTCGTCGCGGCTGCCCTGCTTCGACAGCCGCACCACGTCGACCAGCATGTCGGGAAAGCAATAGCCGGTATTGGCGCCATCGGCCCCGCGCTCCATCTCGAAATCGAGGAAGAGCCCGTTGTTGCCGACGAGGATCGGCAGCCGGCGCAGCGAGCCCTCCTTCTCCCAGGCGCGCAGCTGGAAGATCTTGTCCAGGCCCGGCCAGTCCTCGTGCTTGAGGAACCAGCAGGCGGGGTTGTCGGTGTGGATGCGGCGGATCACGGCCGGCGCCATCTGCACCGAGAAGGTGAGCGGGTAGTCCTGGATCACGAACGGCACGTCCGCGCCGATCGCCTCCGACGCCTGCCGGAAGTACTGCACGATCGAATCGTCGGTCCGCAGCGTATTGGGGGGCGCGATCATCACCCCGGTCGCGCCGAGCGCCATCACGTCCTGGGTGAGCGCGCGCATCGCGGCAAAGCCCGGGGCGGAAACGCCCACTACCACCGGACCCTTGAAGCGCCCGAGCACACGTTTCACGATCCCCACGGACTCCTCGTGGGACATCTTCGGCGCCTCGCCCAGCTGTCCCAGCACCGTCATCCCGTCCATGCCGGCCTCGATGTAGAAGTCGGTCATGCGGTCGATGGAGGCCTCGTCGATCCGGCCGTCGGGATGGAAAGGGGTGGGCGCGATCACGTACACGCCCCCGGTCTCGTTCGGAATCTTCACGCGGTGGTCCCTGCGGCCTTTGTGGGGGTCAGCTCTTCCTGCTCGATTCGTACCGCGCCTTGTTCTCCGCGTTGGGCGGATACAGCCCCGGAAGCGATGCGCCCTTGTCCACCTCGGACATGATCCAGCCCTCGAGGCGCTCCTGCTCGGGAGCGGCCTTCACGATCTCCTCGACGAGCGCCGCGGGGATCAATACGGCGCCGTCATCGTCCACCACCACCCAGTCGTCGGGGAAAACGGCGACGCCACCGCAGCCGATCGGCTCGTTCCAGTTCACGAAGGTGAGGCCCGCGACCGAAGGCGGCGCCGCCGCGCCCTGGCACCAGACCGGAAGCCCGGTGCCGCGCACGCCGGCGATATCGCGCACGACCCCGTCGGTGACCAGCGCCGCCACGCCCTTCTTCCTCATGCGGGCGCACAAAATGTCGCCGAAGATCCCCGCGTCGGTCACGCCCATGGCGTCAGCCACGCAGACGCAGCCCTCGGGCATCGCCTCGATCGCCGCGCGGGTCGAGACCGGCTTGGACCAGGATTCCGGGGTCGCCAGATCCTCGCGCGCAGGCACGAATCGGAGCGTGAACGCCTTGCCGACGATGCGCGGGTAGCCCGTGCTGATCGGCCGCGTGCCGCGCATCCAGACGTTGCGCAGGCCCTTCTTCAGCAGCAGCGTCGTGATCGTGGCCGTGGTGACCGCGGAGAGGGTGGAGATGATGTCGGCGGAGTGCATGGGCGCGGGGACGGGGACGGAAGACGGGGGACGAGGGACGGGGGATGGCGGACGGGAATCGGGACCGCCTCATCCCTCATCCCTCGATTTTACAGCTTGCCCAGAAACTCCCTCACCCGCGCCGCATTCGCGCCGATGTCGCTCTTGCCGACGCGCGAGGCGCTGCGAACGTCGATGCGGCTGCCGGCGCCCTCGGGGCGGACCCGGACGACGACGTCGTCCTTGAAGCCGAACCACGCGGTGGTATCGGTGGCCTCGATGCGCCCGGCAGCAGCGTCGCTCGCGACCACCTCCCAGCCGAGGGAGCGCGCCGCGTCGATCGCCTTCTGCATCGCCTCGCGTGGCGGCAGCGGCACGACCTTGGGCTTGATGTCGGCATAGGCCTTTTGTTGCTGTGCGGCGATTTCCGGGCCGCCATGGGCCGAGCCGTTGGGCGACTGGTTACGCGCAGCCAGCAGCGCCACGAAGGCGGGCGGATCGGCGGTGTCGGTAGTGATGTCGTGGATGGGTGGCACGGTCTTCGCGCGCGACACCAGGATCAACGGTGGCGCGGCGGCGGCCAACGCAATGCACAACGACACGAGCGGCACCCAGGGCCGCACGCGCCATCTCGGCACCGCGAGGAGGATCAGCAAGACCAGCGAAACCGCCGCGGCGAAAAGGCCCACGTAGGCCGCGCCGCGCATGAACCAGATGCCCGTCATCCAGGGCCACCAGCCGGCCTTGGTGCCGGGACCGGAAAGCAGCAGCAGAATCAGGGCGGCGACGGCAAGCGCCATCGCGATCGCGCGCGCCTTGCGCATGGGGGCGTCCGCGGAAGGGGGAAGCCCCGATTATCTCAGGATCGCGCCGGCCCGATCCTCAGGTGCGCCTCGCCCTTCGCCTCGAGGACCGCAAGCCCTTCGCCCACGAGGCGAACGCGCTGGCCCGGCCCGAGCCACACGTCGTCGGGCTGCGCCTCTTCGGTGATCCACAGGTGGCCCGATCGCACCGCGACCTCGAGGCCGCGTGGAGAGGAGACGGTGAGGACCTCCCCCGCCGGCAGGATCACTTCCCTTTCCAGTGTCATAGCGCGCACACCGGCTTGAGCGCCAGCATCGCCGCGACCTGCGGCTCCGCGGTAGCGACGGCGAGGAAGGCGCAGGCCAGCACTACCCCGGCGAACGCGGCGAGGATGGCCAGGGCGAGCGCGTGGGCCGGATCTTTCGGCGTGGGCGTCGGGTAAGCGAGGTGCAGGTCCACAAGAGCCTCCGTTTCGATGTGAGGATTATTGGCCCTTGCATGGCGCATCCGTAAACGATATCTTTTCCCCCTTCTTGTTAGTTTCTCTCACAATGGCGCTGCGATTGCCACCCCTCTCCGCGCTGCGGCCGTTCGAGGCCGCCGCCCGCCTCGAAAGCTTCTCTCGAGCCGCCGAGGAATTGCACCTCACGCATGGTGCCGTGAGCCACCAGGTGCGCGCCCTGGAGGCGCACGTAGGCGTGCCGCTTTTCTCGCGGCACGGCAAGCGCGTCGCGCTCACTGCGGCCGGCAAGCAGTTCGCCGACAAGGTGCGCTGGGCGCTCGACGAGATTGCGACGGCAGCGGGTACGCTGCGCGCACGCCGCGAGGACCGTCTCAACATCAGCGTGCTGCCCTCGTTCGCTTCGCGCTGGTTGATGCCGCGCCTCATCCGCTTCATGGATGCGAACCCGCGAATCGAGGTGAACGTGGCCGCCTCGACCGGCCTCGCCAACTTCCGGGACGATGAAATCGACGTGGCGATCCGCTTCGGCGTCGGGCCCTATCCACCGCACCACAGCGAGATGTTCCTCGAGGACGAGTACTTCCCGGTGGCGAGCGCGAAGCTGCCGCGCTCGAAGCTGCCGAAGACGCCGCGGGACCTGCTGCGCGCGCGCATCATCCGCGAGGACCGCGACTACTGGGCGCCGTGGTTCGACAAGGCGGGCGTTCCGCTCGAGGAAGCGGTGGCGGCGCGGGGACCGCTCTTCAACGACTCCACCTATGCGCTGCAAGCCGCGGCTCGCGGGGAGGGCATCGCGCTCGCGCGGCGCTCGATCGCGCAGGAGGACCTGGACCGGGGCATCCTGCGGCCGCTCTTCGACCTCAGCGTGAAGTCGCGGGAACGCTACTGGTTCGTGAGCCCCAGGGAAATCGCGGACCTGGAGAAAGTCCGGGCGTTTCGCGAGTGGGTGAAGGCCGAGCTGCAGCGCAAGCGGTAGTCCCCGCCCCTCGTTCCGCGCCCCCCGTCGCCCGTCCCCGCTTCTAGAACGTTTCCCGGTTTCCGTTGCTCGTAGGTTGCTGGTCGCCGCGACCCTGCGCGTTCCCGCCTCCTGCGCCACCGCCACCGCCACCGCCGCCTCGATTGCGGTTGCGGTTCTTGTTGCGCCGGTTGCGCCCCGGCTTGCCCTGCCCCGGAGTGCCGGCAGCGGCCTGGCCCTGCGGGGGACGCGGCGCGGCCGCAGGCAGCGCCTGCGGCTGGCGCGGGGCGACGTTTCCGTCGGCCTCGCGGCGCTGGTGCGGCTGGCCGCCCTGGCCCTTGCCGTGACGCTTCTTGCCGAACGCGAACGGCTTGCCGCCGCGCGGCGGCCCCTGGCGCGGGCCCTGCCCCGGTTGGCCCTGCGGGCGACCTTTCTTCGGCGCCCGATTTCCCGCCTCGGGCGCGCCGCCCGGCACATAGGTGCCGCGATTGCCATCGGGCTCGGCACGCTCGACCACGCGCGCGTATTGCTGGTGGACGCGCTTGCTCACGATCTCGTCGAGCTCCTCGTCGGAGAGCTCGCGCGGCGGCGGCGCATCGAAGCGATTGCCGATGTTGTCGAGCTCGTCTTCCTCGTCGTCCTCGGAGCCCGCCTCCGAAGGAGGCGGCTCGTTCATGCCCGCGAAGGCGAGGAGCTCCTGCACCTGCTCCTCCTCCATCTCGCGGTACATCCCTCGCTTGATGTGGCCCGGAAGCTGGACATTGCCGAAGCGCACGCGGATGAGGCGGCTCACCACCATGCCGACCGCCTCCATCATCTTGCGCACCTCGCGGTTCTTTCCTTCGCGCAGCACCACGTGATACCAGTGGTTGGCGCCCTCGCCGCCACGATCCTCGAGTGAATCGAAGGTGCAGTTGTCGCCTTCGATCTCCACGCCGGTCTTGGTGAGCTTGTCGACCTGCTCGTCGGTGAGCGTGCCCAGCAGGCGCACCGCGTATTCGCGCTCGACCTGGAAGCGCGGGTGCGTGAGACGGTTGGCGAGCTCGCCGTTGGTGGTGAAAAGCAGCAGCCCGCCGGTGTTCAGGTCCAGGCGCCCGACCGAGACCCAGCGACCGCCGTTCACCTTCGGCAGGCGATCGAAGACGGTGGCGCGCTTCTCGGGATCGTCGCGGCTCACGATCTCGTTGTCGGGCTTGTTGTAGATCAGCACGCGCGGCAGGGGATCGCCGAAGCGCAGGTTGATCGGGTTGCCGTCGAGCTTCACCTTGTCGCCCGGGCCGACGGCGTCGCCCAGCTTGGCGACCTGTCCGTTGATGGTGATGTGGCCCTGCGCGATGAGGATCTCGATGTTGCGCCGCGAGCCGTGTCCCGACTGCGCCATCACCTTCTGCAGGCGCTCGCGCTTCGACGGGCTCGATCCGCCCTGGCGCTCGCCCTTGCCGCGCCCCTTGCCGAAGCGCTTCTTGCCGTTCTGTTGCGGACGGGCCCATTCCGGCACCACGCCGCCGGGCCATTCGAGCTTGTGGTTGGGGTGGGGTCTATCCCGCATGGGTATTGGGCTCCTGTTGCTCGTCGGTGCTCTCTTCGGTGGGGGTAGGCTCCTCGTCGATCAGGGATTCCTGCTCGGGCGGCGCATCGGCCGCGGGGACCGCGAGGAGGGTCGGTGCCGGCTCGAGGGCGGACTGCAGGTCCTCCAGCGGCGGGAGCTCCTCGAGCGAGCGCAAATTCAGGTCGTCGAGGAATTTTCGCGTGGTCGCGAAAAGCGCGGGGCGCCCGGGAGTCTCGCGGTGGCCGACGATCTCGATCCAGCCGCGCTCTTCCAGCGCCTTCAGGGTGGGCGGCGAAACGGCCACGCCACGAATGTCTTCGATGTCGCCGCGCGTGACAGGTTGCCGGTACGCGATGATGGCGAGCGTTTCCAGCACGGCGCGGCTGTAGCGCGGGGGCTTGTCGCTCGAGATCCGGTCGAGGAACTCCTGGTACTCGGGCTTCACGCGGAAGCGCCATCCCGAGGCGACCGCGGTGAGCTCGATCGAGCGCTCGCTCCACTCGCCCTTCAGCTCGTCGAGCACCTTGCGGATGTTGTCGCTGTGGACCTGGCCGCCGAAAAGCCGCCGCAGCTGCTGGACGGTGAGCGGCTCGGTGGAGGCGAGCAGCGCCGCCTCGAGCACGCGCTTGACCAGGGCGAGGTCGGGCGATGCCGCGCCGGCCTCGACCGCCTCGCCGGGCTCCGGCTCGGCCTGTTGCACGGCCTGGGGTGCGTCGCCGGCTTGCGTTTCTTCCCGCTCGCCGGGCTCCGGCACGAGCTCCGGATTCGTCTGTTCGTTCATGTCATGCAATCGTCAATGTCGCGCGCTCCGACTTGAGCTTCACGTAGATGGGATCGAAGGGGCTTTGCTGCGTGAGGTCGATGAGGGATTCGCGGGCGAGCTCGAGCAGCGCGAGGAAGCTCACCACCAGCACGGCCACGCCCTGCTCGGGCTCGAACAGGCTCGCGAACTCCACGAAGCTGCCAGGCGCGAGCACCTTGAGGATGCGGCTCATGTGGGCGCGCACCGACAGCTGCTCCCGCGTGATCTTGTGGTGCCGCGTCATGCGCGCGCGCGCGAGGATCGAGCGCCAGGCTTCCGACAGGTCACGCATGTCCACGCCGGGCAACTTCGGCGCGGCCCGCTCGAGGTAGACCTCGACCACCGAGAAGTCGCGCCCGGCCACGGGCACCTCGGCGATGGCGGCGGCGGCCTTCTTCATCCGCTCGTATTCGAGCAGTCGCCGCACCAGCTCGGCGCGCGGGTCCTCGGGCTCGGAGGCGTCGTCGCGCTTGGGCCTGGGCAGCAGCATGCGCGACTTGATCTCGATGAGGAGCGCGGCCATCAGCAGGTATTCGGCGGCGAGCTCGAGCTGGCCCTCGCGCATCATCTCGACGTACTCCATGTACTGGCGCGTGAGCTCGGCCATGGGTATGTCGAGGATGTCGAGCGAGTGCCTGCGGATGAGGTAGAGCAGCAGGTCGAGCGGGCCCTCGAAGGCCTCGAGGAACACCGACAGCGCCTCGGGCGGGATGTAGAGGTCCTGCGGCATCTCGGTCAGGGGCTCGCCGCGCACTCTCGCGAGCGGCAAGGCGAGGTCGAGCGTGGGCTGCTGCTCGAGGCCGAGGGAATCGTTGGCGGCGTGGATGCTCATTAGGGCGTCGTCGGCGTGCGCGCGTTCAGCTGTAGTTCAGTCCCATCGACTCGCGGACCTCGCGCATGGTGTCGCTCGCCAGGTCGGAGGCCTTCTCGCATCCGTCCTGGATGATGTTGCGCACCAGGGTGGGATCCTCCTCGTACTGCGCCGCCCTTTCGCGGATCGGCTTGAGCTCCGCGTTGATCGCGTCGATCACGGGCTGCTTGCACTCGAGGCATCCGATGCCGGCCGTGCGGCAGCCCTGCAACACCCAATCCCGGGTCGCCTGCCCGGAATAGACCTGGTGCAGGTTCCACACCGGGCAGCGCTCGGGCTCGCCCGGGTCGCTGCGGCGGACCCGCGCGGGGTCGGTGCGCATCGTGCGGACCTTCTGCTGCACCGATTCGGGCGCCTCGCGCATCATGATCGCATTGTCGTAGCTCTTCGACATCTTCTGGCCGTCCAGGCCGAGGAGCTTGGGCGTCTCCGTGAGGAGCGCCTCGGGCTCGGCGAGGATCATGCGGCCGCCGCCCTCGATGAAGCCGAAGAGCCGCTCCTTGTCGCCCAGCGAAAGGTTCTGCACGTCGTCCACGAGCTCGCGCGCCTGCGCGAGCGCGGCCTCGTCGCCCTGCTCCTGGAAACGCTGGCGCAGAGTGCGATAGAGCTTGGCCTTCTTCGGGCCCATCTTCTTCACCGCCGCCTCGGCTTTCTCCTCGAAGCCCTTCTCGCGGCCGAAGAGGTGGTTGAAGCGCCGCGCGATCTCGCGCGTGAGCTCGATGTGCGACACCTGGTCCTCGCCCACGGGCACCTTGTTGGCGCGGTAGATCATGATGTCGGCCGCCTGCATCAGCGGATAGCCGAGGAAGCCATAGGTGAGGATGTCGCGCCCGTGCTCGGCGTGGCGTTCGACCATGTCCTTGTAGGTGGGCACGCGCTCCAGCCACGCCAGGGGCGTGAAGAACGACAACAGCATCGTGAGCTCCGCGTGCTGCGGCACCCGCGACTGGATGAAGAGCGTGCTCTTGGTCGGATCGACCCCTGCAGAGAGCCAGTCGATGAACATGTCCCACACCGTCTGCTCGATGACGGTGGGGTCTTCGTAGTGGGTCGTGAGCGCGTGCCAGTCCGCTGCGAAGAAGAGGCACGGAAACTCGTTCTGCAGCCGTACCCAGTTCTTCAAGGCGCCGTGGTAGTGGCCGAGGTGCATGGCCCCCGTGGGGCGCATGCCGGAAAGGACGCGATCGCTGAACATTTCGGGGTTGGGTCGTGCGGCCTAGCGCAGGCCGAAGATCGAGTAGAGGGAGCCCACCGAGGCGGCGACCAGGGGGCCCAGCAACCAGCTCAAGGCCCCCGAGACTACGAGCACGATGAGGATGATCATCCCGTAGGGCTCGGTGCGTGCATAGCCGTAGGCGAGCCGCGGCGGCAGCAGGCTCGCGAGGATGCGCCCTCCATCCAGCGGCAGCAGCGGAAACAGGTTGAGGATCGCGAAAATCACGTTCACGACCACGCCGGCCTCGGCGACCGCGAGCCAGAAGCCGCCGGCGAGCCCCGTCGGCGAAACCGTACCTGCGAGGATTCGCGCGACCAGCGCCCAGAGGAGCGCCTGCAGGATGTTGATCCCGGGCCCCGCGCCGGCCACCCAGATCGAATCGACGCGAGGATTGCGCAGGTTGCCGAAGTTCACCGGCACGGGCTTCGCCCAGCCGAACATGAAGCCCGAGAGCGCAACCGTCACCAGCGGCAGCACGACGGTCCCGATGGGGTCGATGTGTTTGGCGGGGTTCAGCGTGACGCGACCCAGCATGTAGGCGGTCGAATCGCCGAAATGCTTCGCCACGTACCCGTGCGCCGCCTCGTGCAAGGTGATCGCGAAGATCACCGGGATGGCGTAGACGAGGATCTTGATGAGGATGTTGGCGTAGTCCATCAGGGACGACCCTCTCCCAAGAAAGACGGGGCGAACGCGGGAAACAGTTTGGAGTGCGCAAGCATCAATGCAACGCCGCCTTCACGAACCCGAAAGGCCGCGTGTCGCCCTTGCCCTCGCGCACGAGCCGCGGGGCCTCGCCGGAAAGATCCACCACCGTGGTCATCTCGCCGTTGCAGGGGCCCGAGTCGATGACCAGGTCCAGCTGGTGCTCGAGATGGCGCCGGATCTCTTGCGCGTCATTGAGCGCCACGCCATGCGCGGGCAGGATCAACGTGGACGACAGCAGCGGCTCGTCCAGCGCCTCCAGCAGCGCGAGCGGCACGGGATGGTCCGGTATGCGAACGCCGATCGTATGGCGCGGCGTGAGCAGCCGCCGCGGCACGTCGCGCATCGCGCGCAGGATGAAGGTATAGCTGCCGGGCGTGTTGGCGCGGATCAGCCGGTATTGAAGGTTGTCCACCTTGGCGAACTGTCCCACCTCGGAAAGGTTGCGGCACACGAGCGTGAAATGGTGGCGCTCGTCCACGTCGCGGATGCGCCGGATCTTCTCCATCGCCGCCTTGTCGCCGATGTGGCAGCCCAGGGCGTAGCAGGAGTCCGTCGGGTAGGCCACGACGCCTCCCTTGCGGATGATGTCCACGGCTGCGCGGATGAGACGCGGCTGCGGGTCTTCCGGGTGTACCGAAAAGTATTGGGCCATTTCGTTGGGGACGGACCCCGGTTCGTACGCTTGGGGTCCGTCCCCCGTTTTTTTACGGCGCTGCCGGGGTCTGTCCCTAGGCTAGTGCGCCCACTTGGACCACACGGGCGTGAGGGAGGCGTGCAACCGCGGCAGCGTGCCCGGCTCCGCGGGGCTTTCCCCCGGCCCGTGGTAATCGGCACCGCGCGACGCCAGCAATCCGTACTCGAGCGCTTCGCGCTGCCACAACGAATATTCCTCGGGACGGTGGCTTCCCGTCACGACCTCGATGCCCTCGCCGCCGAGCCCGCGGAACTGCCGCAGCATCTCGTCGCGCATCATCGGCTTCAGATCATACCGGCCGGGGTGCGCCAGCACAGCCACGCCGCCGCTCGAAAGGATCCATCCCACCGCGTCCTCCAGGCTCGCCCAGCGGTGCGGGACGAACGCGGGCTTGCCCTTCGCCAGGTACTTGTCGAACGCCTGTTGCGTGTCGCGGACGGCGCCGCGCTCCGCGAGGTGGCGGGCGAAATGCGTGCGGCTGAGCAGCCTCTCGTCCTTCGCCAGCGCCAGGGCGCCTTCCAGCGTGCCGGCGATGCCCAGCTTGTCGAGCGCCGCGCCGATCTGCTTCGCACGGCCAAGGCGACCGGCGCGGATCGAATCCAGGCCCACGCGCAACGCGGCCGACGAAGGATCCACCTGCAAGCCCACGACGTGCAGCGTCGTGCCGCCCCAACTCACCGAAATCTCCACGCCGGGCACGAAGCCGATGCCCAGGCGCGCGGCCGCCGCGCGCGCTTCCTCGAGGCCTTCGACGGTGTCGTGGTCGGTGAGCGCGATCGAATCGACGCCGGTGCGGGTCGCGAGCTCGATCAGCTGCGTCGGCGAGAGCAAACCATCCGAGCACGTCGAATGGTTGTGCAGGTCGAAATTTTCCAAGCGAAGGGTTTCGTAAAACGTCAAAAATTATATCAAAATGAGAGTCTTACTGCTGCACCTTGCCGAGGAATCCCATGACGGTCCAGACGATCCGGTTCGGCGATGACGGACAGGTGGCCACGCGCCAGCTCCTGGAGCAGTTCCAGCGCCTGCGCCCGGAAATCGCCCAGGGCACCTCCCCGGCGATGTCCAGGCTGCGCGACGAGCTGCGTTCGCTCGACGCGATCGATCGCCAGTACGGCGGCTCCGCCACCCTGCCGCTCGAGAACGCCGGCGAGCTGGTGGCGGCAACCATCACCGACCTCGCCCACCTCGAAAGCGATTGCCGGCGCGAGGGCTATAACGAGGCGACCCTGGTCGTCGCCGACCTTTGCATCGGCGTAGCCCTCTGGGCCATGCGCCACGACGTCCCGGTATCGGTGGCGGAGCCGGTCGCCAACGCGCTCGCCTTGCTCTCGAACGCGGCCGGCACCAAGCAGGAGCTGAGCGCGATCTTCGGGATCATGCAGGGCCTGATCGAAAACGTGCGCCCGCTCCTGGGCGCCGACCTGGAACGATCCAATCCCCTGCGCGCCTGGAGGCTGCTGCACGTGAACTTCGCCATCACCGCGATCCGCACGGAGGATCCCGCCATCATGGGCTTCGCCTTCGATGCGCTGGACGCCGCCCTGCCCGCCGAGCGCGCGGGCTTCTACGCCGAAGCCCTTTCCCTGGCGCTCGGGCCCAACATCGCCCCGCAGGTCCGGGAGGCGATCGAGGCGCGCCATCGCAAGTGGAATCTGTCATAATTATCAGTTAGTTAATCCAAAGGCCGACCGGCCGACCCGGCCCGGCCACCCGCAAAGACCCCGTTGAAACTCCTCTTCGACTTTTTCCCGGTCATCCTCTTTTTCGTCGCGTACAAGTTCGCGGACATATTCGTCGCGACCGGCGTGGCCATCGCGGCCACCGTGCTGCAGATCGGCTGGGTGCTGGCGCGTGGCCGCAAGGTCACGAACATGCAGTGGATGAGCCTCGCCATCATCGGGCTCTTCGGCGGCGCCACGCTGCTCCTGCGCGACGAGACCTTCATCAAGTGGAAGCCCACGGTGCTCTACTGGCTGGCAGGGGTGGTTTTCCTCGGCGCCCTGGCCTTCAAGACCAACCTCGTGAAAGCGGTGATGTCGGAGGGCATCGAGCTGCCCGAGCCCATCTGGACGCGGCTCGCGGTCGCCTGGGGCGTCTTCTTCATCTTCAAGGGGACGCTCAACATCTGGGTCGCTTACACGTTCAGCACGGACACGTGGGTCAACTTCAAGCTCTTCGGCGGCATGGGGCTCATGCTCGCGTTCGTGGTGGCGCAGGCGCTTTGGATCTCCCGCTACCTGCCCGACGAAGCGCCCGCCAAGGCGGCCACGAAGCCCGAGGGGTCCTGATGTGCGCGAATGTTGCCGCAAGGGCGCCTTGGTCCGGCGCGCCTTAAGCCCCGGTTAAGATGCACCCCGTAGAAATAGCCATGCGCGAGCGCCTCGCGGCGCTCCGGCCAGTTTCGCTGGAGTTGCGCGACGAAAGCGGGCAGCATGCCGGCCACGTCGGCAGCCGGCCTTCGGGGGGCAGCCACTGGCAGCTCACCATCGTTTCCGAGGCCTTCCGCGGCAAGACTTCCGTGGCGAGGCATCGAATGGTTTATGAGGCCTTGGGCGACCTCATGAAACGGGACGTCCACGCCCTCAGGATCGAGGCCCTCGCGCCCGAGCAGTCGCAATCTTCATAAGAGAGAAGGAAACCCCATGCAACGCAACCTCAGGAACCTCGCCGCGGCACTCGTCGCCGGCACCTTCGCCTTCGCGGCCGGGGCGCAGGACAAGGCCGAGAAAGCCAAGCCCGCCGCGACCAAGCCCGCTTCGGGCGCCAAGCGCATCGTAGTGAACGGCGTGGCGATCCCGCAATCGCGCATCGACGCCATGAACAAGGAGCTCACCGCCCAGGGCCAGCCGGACAACCCGGAGCGCCAGAACGCGGTGAAGGAAGAGCTCGTCAACCGCGAGATCCTCGCCCAGGCGGCGCAGAAGCGCGGCCTCGACAAGAACCCCGACGTGCAGGCGCAGATGGACATGGCCCGCCAGGCCGTGCTCGTGCGCGCGCTCTTCGAGAGCGAGGTCAAGGCCAACGCCATCACCGACGCCGACCTGCAGAAGCAGTACGAGCAGTTCAAGGGCTCGATGGGCACGAACGAATACCGGGTGAGCCACATCCTGGTCGACAAGGAAGAGGACGCCAAGGCGATCATCGCCGAGCTCAACCGGGGCGGCGACTTCGCCAAGATCGCCAAGGAGAAGTCGAAGGACCCGGGCTCGAAGGAAAACGGCGGCGACCTCGACTGGGGCCCGTCGGCGCGCTACGTGAAGCCGTTCGCCGATGCGGTGCAATCGCAGCAGAAGGGCAAGTATTCCGCCACGCCGGTCAAGACCGACTTCGGATACCACATCATTCGCGTCGACGACGTGCGCCCCCTGAAGGTGCCCGACTTCAACGAGATGAAGGAGCAGTTCCGCCAGCGCGCGCAGCAGCAGCAGATCCAGCGCATGGTCATGGACCTGCGCTCCAAGGCGAAGGTCGAGGAGCGCTAGCTCTTCGCCGCTCCCGCGAAGGCGGGAGCCCGATCGCAAAGGGCGGCCCTCGGGCCGCCCTTTTCTTTTCCCATCCCTGCCTTCCTAATGCATCGCCTTCGGCGGCTGCCCTTCCTCGATTTTCACCAGGCCCTGCGCGGCCATCGCGCCGATGATGTTGGTCATGAGGTTGTGCAGCTCGATGGCCCCGTCGGGCGACAACACCAGCCGGCAAACCGTCACCTTGTCCGACTGCGGCGGCGCGGGCGGCTTGATCTCGCTGAAGCGGTGCACGCACAGGTTGATGCGCAAGGTGGAGCCGTGCAGCGTGGCGAGCCCCACGGCGTCGACGAAGGTCTCTGAAACCTCGGGCGGATCGATTTCGCGGACCTTGGTGTTCGGTGGCAATGGCATGCGATTTTCCCGGCTTGGCGATCCACGCAGCTTATCCTCATCCCCCGTCCCTCATCCCACGCCCCCCTCGTTTAACCCTTTTCCCCTCCTGCCCCGTTCATATCCCTGACCCGCCCTTCGGCGGCCCAGGAGACCTCCATGAAAACGCTGCACGTCGCCATCGCCATGCTGGCCGCCGGCTTCGCCCTGTCGGCCGAGGCCGTGGGTCGGCTCGCCGACCTCTCGATCTTCGATCGCTCGACCGGCCGCGAGCTGCCGGTGCACTGGCATGAGGGCCGACCCTACGTGGTCGGCAAGCCGGGCAACGAATACCAGGTGGTCGTCCGCAATCGCACGGGCGAGGACCTGCTCGCGGTCATATCCGTCGATGGCGTGAACGTCGTGAGCGGCGAAACCGCGCACGCGCAGCAAGCCGGCTATGTGCTCGATGGCCGGCGCGAGGCGCGCATCGCCGGCTGGCGCAAGAGCTTGTCCGAAACGTCGGCCTTCTACTTCACTTCGCTCCCCGATTCCTATGCCGGCCGCACCGGGCGCCCGAACAACGTGGGCGTGATCGGCGTCGCCGTCTTCCAGCGCAAGGCGCCGCCGCCCAAGTTGTCGATGCAGATGCCGCACGAGCCCTGGCTCAAGGACAAGGCCGAGAGTTACTCGGAGAGCGCATCGGGTTCCGCGGCGGCGCCCCCCTCGGCTGCGCACGATTCCGCTTCGCTCAAGCGGATCCAGCCGGGCTCGCCCCTGGGCACGGGACACGGCCGGCGGGAGGCCTCGCAGGTGCAGCAGGTTGGATTCGAGCGGCGCACGCACGAGCCGGTCGAGACCCTCGCCATCTACTACGACAGCTATCGCAACCTCGTCGCGCAGGGCGTACTGCAAACGCCCCGGGCGCTGCGCTCGCCCGATCCGTTCCCGTCGCGCTTCGCGCCGGATCCGTGAATCCGGCAAGATGGCCGGATGGGGGGAAGCGACGAAGAGCTGATGCTCGCGTACGCCGGTGGGGATGCCGCGGCCTTCGACGCGCTTTATCGAAGGCACAAGGGTCCCCTCTACCGCTTCATGCTCCGCTCGGTGAAGACGCGCGGCGAGGCCGAAGAGCTCTACCAGGACGTGTGGATGCGAGTGATCGAGGCGCGCGCGCGTTATTTGCCCAGGGCGAAGTTCGCGACCTGGCTCTACACCGTCGCGCACAACCGGCTGGTGGACCACTGGCGCGCGCGCGGGCTTGCCGCCGTATCGCTCGACGAGGACGAATTGGAAATCCCGGAGCCGGCCGCGCCGCCTTCCTCCGAGCCGGAACGAATCGCCGAGGGCCGCCAGGCGGCCGAGCGGTTCGCCGCGGCGCTGGCGGCGCTGCCGTTGGCGCAACGCGAAGCCTTCCTGCTTCACCATGAGGGCGAGCTCGGCGTTGCCGAGATCGCCGCGGCCACGGGCACCCATGCGGAGGCGGCGAAGAGCCGGCTGCGTTACGCCATGAACAAGTTGAGGGAGGCGCTCGGCGATGGCTGACCCGGACGACCGCCTGTCGCGCCTCTACCGCGAGTTGCCGCGCGAGGAGCCGTCGCCGCTGCTCGACCAGGCGATACTCGCGTCGGCCCGTCGCGCCGTCGTGGCCCCGAAGCGCAACCGGTGGGCCATGCCCGTATCGATCGCCGCCGTGCTGGCCCTCGGCATCGGCGTGTCGGTGCGCATGCAGACGGAGCAGCCGGGCGTCGAGTCCTCCTTGCCGTCATCCCCGGCGCCGTCATCCTCGTCCGAATATCCGCTGCCCGACACCTCCGAGCCGGTGCACGCGGAGGCGGCGCCGCCCTCGAGCGCGCAGAAGCCGGCACCCCCGGCACCGCGCCGGAAATCCGAGATGGCCCGCGAGCAAGCGCCTTCGGCAAAAGCCGACGCCGAATCCCGGGCGACCCAGCCCGAGCCCCGAGCGATCCCAAGCGCGCCCGCCCAGCCGCGCGGCGATCCCGAGCCCTTCGCCGGACCGAAGCTGGAAGCCCTCGACAAGGACCTTGCCGTGGCACCTCCTGCCGAGAAACTGGCCACCGCGCCACAGACCGCGACAGCCCCGGCAGCCGCTCCCGCGTTGCGTGCCAAGCGCCTCGAGGCCCAACCCCAGGCGGGTGTCGCGCGCGATTCGGCCGCGCCACCTAAAGACGCGCGTGAAATCGAGCTCGAACGCATCGCCTCGCTGCGCGCCGAGGGCCGCCACGAAGAAGCCGACAAGGGCCTGGAGGAATTCCGCCGCCGCCATCCCGACTACCCGATTCCCCCTGCGACCTGGGAGAAGGTCAGGTCACGCTGACATGTCCGGAATGCGCAGCGCCGCCCGTGGCCTGGTGGAGACCCGGCAGGAGCGATTCGAAAGCCGCTACGGGCTGGACGATTCGCGTCGGCGTTTGGATGCAGCCCTGGTGAAGGCGGGCGCAGGAGACTCGGTGCGTTTCGACTTCACATGGGCAGGGCAGGACGGGCGTGCCGTGCTCGAGGCGGTGTTTGCCCCTCCGCGCACGACCGAACGCTTGCTCAAGGCGCTCTCAACCGGCATGGCCCTGCTGGTCCTCGCGAGCGTATGGGCGCTCGTCGATCCTCGGGCGGAGGGCGGCGCGTCGTTCCTGCTGCCGTTGATCACCGTGCTCGCCACCCTCGGTTTCCCGTTTCTCGTGCTGGGCCTCGCTTCCCACCGTGAAGCCGCGGAAGCGCGCATCCGCAAGGCGATCCGAGTGGCCCTCCAGGACGAGGAAGAGAAACTCCCGCCCCAGCAGCGCTGGCCCGACGAGGACTGAGGAAACCCGGGACGGACCTGGAATTCCCTGCCGTAATCCAGGTCCGTCCCGGAATTCGCGCTCAGCCGAGACAAGCCCTCGCGTTTCGGAAGATGCGCATCCAGGGCGAGTCGTCGCCCCACCCTTCCGGCCGCCATGAAAACAGCACGGAACGGAAGACGCGCTCGGGATGGGGCATGAGGATGGTGAAGCGCCCATCGGGCGTTGTCACCGCCGTGATGCCCTGCGGCGAGCCGTTGGGGTTGTAGGGATAGGTCTCGGTGACCTTGCCGCGGTTGTCCACATAACGCGCGGCCACGAGGAACTGGCACGCCTCGAGGGCCCTGGCATCGCGGAAGACCGCCTTGCCTTCACCATGCGCGGTGACGATGGGCACGCGGCTGCCCTCCATTCCGGCAAAGAGGATCGAGGGCGACTTCTGCACCTCGACCAGGGTGAAGCGCGCCTCGTACTGCTCCGACAGGTTGCGCTCGAAATGCGGCCAGTTGTGCGCGCCCGGGACGATGTCCTTCAGGTTCGACATCATCTGGCAGCCGTTGCAGGCGCCCAGCGCGAACGAGTCGGTGCGCCTGAAGAACGTCTCGAACTCGTCGCGCGCGCGCGCGTTGAAGAGGATCGACTTGGCCCAGCCTTCCCCGGCGCCGAGAACGTCGCCGTAGCTGAAGCCGCCGCACGCGGCGAAACCCTTGAAGCCCACGAGCGAGACGCGTCCCGAGATGATGTCGCTCATGTGAACATCCACGGCTTCGAAGCCCGCGCGGTCGAAGGCGGCCGCCATCTCCATCTGCCCGTTCACGCCCTGCTCGCGCAGGATCGCCATCCGCGGGCGGGCGCCGCGCGCCACGAACGGCGCCGCGATGTCCTCGCGCGGATCGAACGTGAGGCTCGCCGAAAGCCCCGGATCGCCCTCGTCGAGGATGCGCTCGTACTCCTGGTCGGCGCACAGCGGGTTGTCGCGCATGCGCTGGATCTCGTGCGTGACCTCGGACCATGCGCGATGCAGGTCCACGCGCTTCTCCGCGAAGACCGGCTTGCCGTTCACCACGAAGCGCACCTGGCCATCGCGGTTGGGGTGGCCGACCACGTGGGAATGGGCGGAGAGGCCGGTCTCGCGAAGCACGCCCATCACCGCATCACGATCGGCCTTGCGCACCTGCAGCACCGCGCCGAGCTCTTCGTTGAAGAGGGCTGCGAAGGTGCGCTCCGACAGATTGCCGGCAAGGACATCAGCCTGGCGCTCGTGGCCTTCCACGTCGAGCGGGCGGGCGTCGAGCACCAGCGTGTCGAGGTACACGCTCACCCCGGCACGGGCGGCGAAGGCCATCTCGCAAAGCGTCGCGAAAAGCCCGCCATCGGAACGATCGTGATAGGCGAGCACCAGGCTGTGCTCGCTCAAGCGCTGCACCGCGTCGAAAAATGCAACGAGGCGCTTCGGATCGTCGAGGTCGGGACTCTCGCTGCCCAGCTGCGAGTGCACCTGCGCGAGCGCCGAGCCGCCGAGTCGGTTGCGGCCCGCGCCGAGGTCGATGAGGACGAGCTCGGTCTCGCCTGCGTCCATCCGCAGCTCCGGCGTGAGCGTGCGGCGGACGTCGACCACGGGCGCGAAGGCGGAGACGATGAGGGAAAGCGGCGCGGTCACGGCCTTGTCCTGGCCGGAGCCGACATCGCGCCAGGTGGTCCGCATCGACATGGAGTCCTTGCCGACCGGAATCGAGACGCCGAGCGCCGGGCAAAGCTCCATGCCGACCGCGCGGACCGTCTCGAAGAGCGCGGCGTCCTCGCCGGGATGTCCCGCCGCGCACATCCAGTTGGCCGAGAGCTTCACGTCGGAAATCCGCGCGATCGCCGCGGCGGCGATGTTGGTGATCGCTTCCCCCACTGCCATGCGCCCCGAGGCCGGAGCATCGATGAGTGCGAGCGGCGTGCGCTCGCCGATCGCCATCGCCTCGCCGAGGTAACCCGCGTACGCCATCGTCGTCACGGCGCAATCGGCCACCGGCACCTGCCACGGGCCCACCATCTGGTCGCGCGCCGTCATGCCGCCCACGGTCCGATCGCCGATGCTGATGAGGAAGGTCTTGTCGGCGACCGTGGGAAGGCGCAGCACTTTGTATGCGGCGTCTTTCAACGTCGTCGTCGAAAGATCGAGGGGCTGCAGCCGCTTGCCGCGGCTTGCGACATCCCTGTGCATGCGAGGTGGCTTGCCCAGCAGCACTTCCAGCGGCATGTCCACCGGCTTGTTGCCGAAGAGAGGATCCTCCACGACGAGCTCGTGGTCATCGCGCGCCTCGCCCACCACGGCGTACAGGCAACGCTCGCGCTCGCAGATGGCGCGGAACTCATCGAGCCGCGCGGCGTCGATCGCGAGCACGTAGCGCTCCTGCGACTCGTTCGACCAGATCTGCATCGGCGACATGCCCGGCTCCTCGCTGGGAACCTTGCGCAGGTCGAAGGTTGCGCCGACGCCACCGGTGTGGGCGAGCTCGGGGAACGCATTCGACAGGCCGCCAGCGCCCACGTCGTGGATCGACAGGATCGGGTTGCGGCTGCCCATCTGCCAGCATGCGTCGATCACTTCCTGGCAGCGCCGCTGCAGCTCGGGATTGGCGCGCTGCACCGAATCGAAGTCGAGGGACTCGACGTTCTGCCCGGATGCCATCGAGGAAGCCGCGCCGCCTCCGAGACCGATGAGGAAGCCGGGGCCGCCCAGCTGGATGAAGACCGTCCCGCGGCCCAGCGCCTTCTTCGCGGTGTGCGCGGCCGAGATGTTGCCGAGGCCACCGGCCAGCATGATGGGCTTGTGGTAGCCGCGCACTTCCCCGGCGACCTCGAGCTCGAAGCTGCGGAAATAGCCCGCGAGGTTCGGACGCCCGAACTCGTTGTTGTAGGCCGCGCCACCGATCGGCCCTTCCACCATGATCTCGAGCGCCGAGGCGATGCGCGAAGGCTTGCCGTATTCGCTTTCCCAGGGGCGGCGGGCATTCGGCAGGTTCAAATTCGACACCGAGAATCCCGTGAGGCCCGCCTTGGGCTTGGCGCCGGCGCCTGTGGCGCCTTCGTCGCGGATCTCGCCCCCTGCGCCCGTGCCTGCCCCGGGATGCGGCGCGATGGCGGTCGGGTGGTTGTGCGTTTCCACCTTCATGAGGATGTGCGTGAGGTCACGCGAATATCTCCACGCCTGCGTGGAGTCCGGTGCGAAACGCTCCACCTCCGCGCCTTCGATCACGGCCGAATTGTCCGAATACGCGACGACGGTGCCGCGCGGGCTCGCCTGGTGCGTGTTGCGGATCATCTGGAAGAGCGATTTGTCCTGCCGCACCCCGTCGACGGTCCACGACGCGTTGAAGATCTTGTGGCGGCAGTGCTCGGAATTGGCCTGCGCGAACATCATGAGCTCGACGTCGGTGGGATTGCGGCCCATCCGCGTGAAGTTCTCCAGCAGGTAGTCGATCTCGTCCGGTGCGAGCGCGAGGCCCATCGCTCTGTTCGCACGCTCGAGCGCCTCGCGGCCGCCGTCGAGGACGTCGATCGTCGCGAGCGGCTGGGGCAGATGATGGTCGAAGAGCCTCGCCGCCTGCTCGAACGAGTCCACCACCACTTCCGTCATGCGGTCGTGGATCAACGCATCGAGCGTGCCGGCCGATCCCTCGACGTAATAGGCGACACCGCGCTCGATGCGCTCGATGCCGGCGAGGCCGCAGTTGCGGGCGATGTCGGTGGCCTTGGACGACCAGGGCGATACGGTGCCGAAGCGCGGCAGCACCAGGCGCAACCTGCCGCGCGGTGCCGCTTTCGCCGCCGTGCCGTACGTGAGCAGCTTTGCGAGGACGCCCGACTGCTGCGGAGTGAGCGGCGCGGAAATCGCGACGAAATGCACGAACCTCGCGTCGAGCGAGATCGCTCCGGCGTGAGCGGCGGGAAGGGAGGCAAAGAGCTTCTCGAGCCGGAAGGGCGAGAGCGCAATCGCGCCCGGCAGCGTGAGGACCTGCTGCAGCGACGCATCTTGCCGATTCATCTGCAGAATTATACCTGCCGTGAAACCCGGGACGGACCTGGAAAGGCTGACGCCAAAACCCGGGACGGACCTGGAATTCATTCGTGGCGCACTCAAGCCAAAGCCGCTTCCTCCTCGACCCCTTCAGCGGCCCTTGGTTTGCGCCCAGGCTTGCCTGGAGCGATGCGGATGCCATGCGAACGCTTCATCCGTGCGAGAAAATCCTCGTCGCCGATCGGGTAGCCGCCACGAATCGCGGCCCTGATACGTGCGAGATCCGCCTCGTCGATGTCGTGCCGGAACATCTGGCGATAAGCCCGTGCACGGGCGAGCTCCGTGGAGCCCAGCGACTCATAGAGCTCGTGCGGCCGAACGATGAGCGAAGCATGCCGATGCGCATTGGCGGCGAAGCTCGACCAAGGAAAGTCGCCTGGATGCCGTGCAATTCCTGCCCTGACCGGATTGAGCTCGACGTACTTGCAGCAGGTGAAGAAATAGCGATCGCTGTCAACGATGCTGGTCCAGAACCGGCCCTCCCACGCCGAACCGGTCTTCTTGTACCTGCGATTGATGTATTGCGCATATCGTTGGCCAACGTGCCGCATCATGCGTGTCGCGGCGAACTGGTCCACGACGCTCAAGAGCATGTGCACGTGGTTGGGCATCAATACGTACGCATGAATCCGGCACCCTTCCTTGGCGCCATATTCGGCCACGAGCCCGAGGTAACGCTCGTGTTCTCCCTCGTCGTGGAAACAGACTCCTCGGTTATGGCCCCGCTGCACCAGGTGCAGGGGATATCCGGGGATGCGGACTCTGGCTTTTCTCGGCATGGCCATACAACGCGGCCCGGCCAGGACGGTGCACAAATCCAGGTCCGTCCCCGGTTTGCGGACAGGCATATCCAGGTCCGTCCCGGGTTTAGGATGGGTTCATGAAATATGACCTGGCTGTTGTCGGCGCAGGAATCGTCGGCCTCGCGCATGCGTTGGCGGGCGTGCGCCGAGGCTTGCGCGTGGTTGTCCTGGAGCGCGAGGCGCGCGCCAATGGCGCTTCGGTGCGCAATTTCGGCTTCATCACCGTCAACGGGCAGGAGGCCGGCCTTACCCGGGCGCGGGCGCTCCGGTCGCGGGAGGTCTGGGAAGATGTCGCGCGCGAGGCGGGCATAAACGTCCTGCAGCGCGGCAGCATCTTCGTCGCCCAGAGGCCGGAGGCGATGGCGGTTCTCGAGGAGTACGCCGCAAGCCCGGAGGGCGAGGAATGCGAAGTCAGGGATGCGGCCGCAAGCCGGCAGGCGGTGCCTCAGCTCGGCGCGAACGTGCAGGGCGCGCTCTTCAGCCCGCGCGAGATGCGCATCGAGGCGCGCGATGCCTTGCCCGCGATCGCCGCCTGGCTCGAAGAGTGCCACGGCGTCGTATTCTCTTGGGGCAATGCGACGCTCGACATCGAGGAGGGCGGCCGCATCCGGCACGCACACGGCACCGTCGAGGCCGACGCGATCGTGGTCGCCCCGGGAACAGGCACCGCGGAATTCTCGCCGCGCATCGCGAAGGACGCCCAGCTGCGGCAATGCACGCTGCAGATGCTGCGCCTCGCGGACCCCGGCTGGCGCCTTCCCGGAGTCGTTCTGGGCGACCTGAGCCTTTTGCGCTACGGAGGCATGGCGGCGCAACCCTCGCTCGCCAAGCTGCGCGCGCGCGTGGAGCGCGAATGCGCCGCCGAGATTGCCGAAGGCGTCCACCTCATCGTCGCCCAGTCGGCCGACGGCTCGCTCGTCATCGGCGACTCGCACCGCTACGCCGATCATGCCCTGCCGTTCGCTTCGGCCAGGCTCGACGCGCTCATCGTCGGCCAGCTGCACGCGCTGTTAGACATTCCCGACACGCCCGTGGTCGAGCGCTGGCTCGGCCACTACGCGGTGGCCAATGTGAAGCCGATGGTGCGCGAGGAGCTCGGGGCGCGCGCGCGACTCGTCACGGTCACCAACGGCCTGGGCATGAGCACCGCTTTCGCCATCGGCGAGGAGACGATCGCGGAGTTATTCGGTTGAGCGTCAGGCCCAGCGCGCGATCACCCTGACCTTGCGCATCGCCTCGGCATCCAGCATGTCGGGAAGCAGCAGCAGCGTGCGTTCGAAGCGCGCGCCCTGCGGACGCCAGACGAGGATCACGAGCCACGGCGCCACGAAGGACCCTTCTCCCAGCGCCCCGGAGCGCCACTCGCCGCGCGGCCCGCGCACCGACATCGCGCGGCGGCAATCGAGCCGCAGCGCCTGCACGCCTTCCATGTGCCCATGAGCACGCCAAGCAAGGAGGATCACGATGGCGAAGGCCGCCGCGCGCACCTCCGCCACGAACGGCAGGAACACGACCAGAGCGAGACTCGCGCCCACCGCGAGGGTGAAAAACGCGAAACCCACGCGGCTATACTTGATTTCGCTATAGACCTCCTCCACTTGTCCCCCATGTCGGATCGCCCAGCACTCCAGGCGGCGCGCGACGGCACCATCGTCGCCCCTCTTCCCCACAACGCGGTGCTCGCGGTTTCGGGGGACGACGCCACCTCCTTTCTGCATGGCCAGCTCACCAACGACGTGCAAGGGCTTGCCATCGGCGCCGCGCAATGGAACGGCTGGTGCAGCCCCAAGGGACGCCTGCTCGCGTTTTTCCTGCTCGCCAGGCAGCCCGACCGCTACCTGTTGATGCTGCCGTGCGAGATTTCCGCCGCCATCGCAAAGCGACTGCGCATGTACGTGTTGCGGTCCAAGGTGAAGATCGACGAGGCGACCGGGCTCGAAGCCACGGGCCTCGCGGGCAGGGACGCCGCGTCGCTGGTCGCGGCCTCGTTCGGCGAGGCGCCTGCACCGATGCGGGCGATCGACAAGGACGCCGCTGCATGCATCGCGCTCGGGGGCGAGCGCTTCGTTCTCATTGCGCCGGCCGAGCCCTCGGCACGAGCACGCCAGTCGTGGGCGGCACGGGCGATGCTCGCCGGCCCCGCGGAGTGGGACTGGACCTCGATTCGCGCCGGCATTCCCTCGGTCGTCGCGAAGACGCAGGAGGAGTTCGTGCCGCAGATGGCGAACCTCGACGTGGTCGGCGGCCTGAGCTTCCGCAAGGGCTGCTATCCGGGACAGGAGATCGTCGCGCGCACCCAGTATCGCGGCATCCTCAAGAAGCGCATGGCACGCGCACACGTGGAGGGTGCCGAGCCGCAACCCGGTGACCCGGTGTACACCCCGGCCTTCGGCGACCAGGCAGCCGGCACGATCGTGAGCTCCGCCCCAGCGCCCGAGGGTGGCCACGAAGTGCTGGTGGTCGCGCAGCTCGAGGGCATCGCTTCGGGCGACCTCGCGTTGGGCTCCCCGGCAGGGCCGAAGCTGCGACTGCTCGAGCTTCCCTACTCGATCGCGCCGGCGGCCTGACGCTCGCTACTCGCGCAGGAACACCGCGATTTGCGTATTGCTGGCCGACAATATGTCGACCCGCCCATCGCCGTTGACATCGGCGAAGAAGAGCTGCCCGGTGCGGCGCGCGGGATCGGTCGCGATCACCAGCGGGTCGAAGAACACGCCGTCGCCGCGGCCGAAGGCCACGCGCAACTCGCTGCGATCCGCGAATACCGCCCAGGAAACACTGTCGATGCGGCCGTCGCCGTCGAGGTCCACGAGCCCGGTGGCGGAAACGCCAGGATTGCCCTGCCATGCGATCGCGCCCAGCGTGCCGTCGCCCATCCCGCGCAGCGCGACGTTGCTGCCCGCGCGTGGCGGAGGCATCGTGGCCGGGGGCGGCAAGGGAACGAAGTGCCCCGGCAGGTCGAGCACGACGTCGGTGCGTCCGTCGCCGTCGAGATCGGCGACGCCGGCGTGCGTCGCGCTGCGCCCCTCGAAGACCTCGGGCAGCGGCGAAGTCGGCCATGAGCGCGTGAACGTGCCGTCGCCGTTGCCGAGCAGCACCATGGGCATGAACGGACCGGAGGCCATCTGCGCAGTCACGAGCAGGTCGGCGCGCCGGTCCGCGTTGAAGTGGGCCGGATAAACGCGAGTCCAGCCGCTCGGCGCATTCTCCATGCCCGGCACGACTTGAAGCGGCCCTTGCTGCCAGCCACCGTTGGCAAGGCCGAACAGCACGAAGAACTGGTTCAGCCCGTCCCCGGGGCCGCGCACCACCAGCACGAGGTCCACGCGCCCGTCGTCGTTGAAATCGCCGGTCGCGATCTCCTCGCAGGAAGTGGGTGAGGTCGCCTGCAGCGTCGGCCCCGCGAGGCCCGAAGTCGTTCCGCGGTAGAGCCGCACGTTTCCTTGCTGGCACGAAGCGAAATCCGTCCGCCCATCGCCGTCGAAGTCCCCCGTGGCGCCGATGAATCCCGGCTCGAGCACCGGCCCCTGGCGGAAGCTGCCGTCCCCGTTGCCGAGGTAGGTGACGAAGCCGTAACGCGCGCCGTCGCCCGTCTGGAAGCTCACGACGAAATCGCGGCGGCCATCGTTGTCCGCATCGATGAAGAGAAGCTGGCGCGTGAACACCGGGTTCGCGCCGACGATGGCGCCGACGACCGGCGCACGGAACGCGACTCGCGGCGCATCGCCCCCCGACCCACCACCGCCACACGCCTGCAGCAGCAGGGCCACCATGCCGGCGAAACCGATACGCAGGGCGTTCATCGCTTTGCCTTTCGCGCCGGGGCGGGCTTGCGTGTGGCCTTCGCCTTGTATTGCTTCGCGCCATCGGCGATCTCGCGCTTCGCCTCCTCGGGGCTGCCCCAACCTTCCACCTGCACCCACTTGCCGGGCTCGAGGTCCTTGTAGTGCGCGAAGAAGTGGGTGACCTGGGATAGCACCAGCTCGGGCAGGTCGCGAACCGTCTCGACGTGGCGATAGAGCGGCGTGAGCCTGTCGATCGGCACGGCGAGGAGCTTCGTGTCCCCACCGCCCTCGTCGGTCATCTTGAGCAGGCCGATCGGCCGGCATCGCACCACGACCCCGGGCATCAGCGCAAAGGGGGTGATCACCAGCACGTCCACGGGGTCGCCGTCGCCCGAGAGCGTCTGCGGGATGTAGCCGTAGTTGCACGGATAGTGCATCGCCGTCGAGACGAAGCGGTCGACGAAAAGCGCGCCGGTCTGCTTGTCGACCTCGTACTTGATGGGGTCGGCATGCATCGGGATCTCGATCACGACGTTGAAGTCGTTGGCGAGGTCTCGGCCGGCATCAACGAGGTTCAGGCTCATGGTTTGTCGCTCATCGGAAAATTTTGGTAAATTGGCTGAACAGTATTGCCCAAGTAGGCGATTAGACACGGGAAAATGCGCAGCCTGCCCCTCATCCTCACGCTCGACCAGCACGGCGTTCCGCACCGCTGGGTGACGTGGCAGCAGGCAGTCTGGTACTACGCCAAGGAGCGCGTGGCCTGGGAGCTCGGCCGCGAAGCCTTCACGGTCTGGGGCGGACGATGCCACAGGACGGGCGAGCGCTCCAGCATCACCGCCAACTCCATCATCGCGATCCGCGGCAAGGCCCTCGCCATCAAGGGCTTCAACGCCGTCCCGCCGCTCAACAATCGGGAGCTCTTCAACCGCGACTGCTACATGTGCGCGTTCTGCGGCGGCGAGTTCACGCATTATCGCCTCACCTGCGACCACATCATGCCGATGTCGCGAGGTGGGCGCGATTCCTGGATGAACGTGGTCACCGCGTGCCGCGCGTGCAACCAGAAGAAGGGCAGCCGCACGCCGGAAGAGGCGCACATGCAGCTGCTGTATGCGCCTTACGTGCCCAACCGCGCCGAGTTCCTCATCCTCGCCAACCGGCGCATCCTTGCCGACCAGATGGAATTCCTGCGCCAACACGTCTCCGCGAACTCCCGCATCAACAAGCGCGCGAGCTAACGCAGCTCCCGCTGCAGCCACTGCACGAAATTCCGGACCTCCGGCCGCGTCGACGAGGCGCGCGCCAGCACCGCGTGAAACGCGCGACCCACGCTTTGCGCCTGCCCGAAGAGCGCCACCAGGCGCTTCTCGCGGATGTACTGGTCGGCGAGGGTCATGCGGCCGAGCGCGATGCCCTGCCCGTGCAGCGCCGCCTGGAACACCTGGTCGTACTGGTCGAAGGTGAGCGTGTTCTCGGGCGTGAGCTCCTCGATCTTGCGCGCCTCCAGCCACGCGGCCCACGAAAGCCAGGGCCAGCGCCCGGTCGGGTCATGGAGATCCAGCAGCACGTGGTGTCGCAGGTCCTCGGGCCTGGCAAGCGGTCGGCGTGCCGCTTTCGCCTCCTTGAGGTAGCTCGGGTGGCAAACCGGCGCCAGGTGCTCGCCGACCAGGTGGATCGACCCGGCCGGCACGCGGTCGAGCGGAAGGTCGCGGATCGCCACGTCGATGCCTTCGCGGTCGAGGTCCACCACGAGGTGTGTGGCGGTGATGCGCACGTCGGTGCCCGGATGGGCCTTGCGGAAGCGCGCGAGCCGCGGAACGAGCCAGGTCGAGGCGAATGAAACCGTGGTCGTGACCGTGAGCACGCGGCCGGTGCGCGCCTCGCGAAGGCGGCGCGTGCCTTCGCGCAGGCTTCCCAACGCTTCGGCCACGACGCGGTAATAGGCCTGCCCGGCTTCCGTGAGCGCGAGCGCCTTGTGGCGCCGCTCGAAGAGGTCGACGCCGAGGTACTCCTCCAGCGCCTGGATCTGCCGGCTCACCGCCGACTGCGTGAGGAAAAGCTCCTCGCCCGCGCGGGTGAAGCTCAGGTGCCGCGCCGCCGACTCGAAGCCACGCAGGAAGTCGAGCGGTGGCAGCGGGCGCTGGGAGCTAGCCATTCCCGTAGCTCATCCAGGACATGTCGCTTTTTCGCTTGAGCCGGTCTCGGCGATACCCCATTCTGCATGCATCGGACTCATTCATCAAGGAGCCTCCATGCATCTCGACGTCGAATCCCCCGTCCTCGCGCTCGAGCCCGGCCAGCTGCTCGTCCTCGACGACGCTGCGGGCACCCGCATCGTCTCGCGCCGCGGAACCGTGTGGGTCACCGAGGAGGGACTGGCCGACGACCGGATCGTGAGCGCCGGCGGATCGCTTGTGGTCGCAAGGCCCGGCCGCACCCTCGTGCAGGCGATGGATCACGCTTGCATCGCGCTGCAATGAGCGGCGCCAAGTTGCGGCAGCGTGGCAGGGCGGGCTGGTACGCGGACGGGCTGCGCTGGATCGCCGAGCTCATGGCCGCAGCCTCTCGAGCAGCATGGCGTCTCCGTAGCTGAAGAAGCGGTAGCGCTGCGCCACGGCATGCGCGTAGGCACGGCGTATGGGCTCCACGCCGGCGAATGCGCTCACCAGCATCAGCAGAGTCGAGCGGGGCAGGTGGAAGTTGGTCAGCAGCCGGTCCACGACGCGGAAGCGATACCCGGGCACGACGAAAAGCTTCGTTTCGGCCGTTCCGGCGACAGGTCCGTCTGCTCCGCCCGCTGCGGCCGATTCGAGGGCGCGCATCGCCGTGGTGCCGACGGCCACGATGCGCCCTTTCGCTGCGCGAGCTTTCGTGACCGCGTCCACGGTGGCCTGCGGCACGCTGTACCACTCCGCGTGCATCACGTGTTGCGAAAGGTCCTCCACCCGAACGGGCTGGAACGTCCCCGCCCCCACGTGCAACGTGACGAACGCGCGATCGACGCCCTTCGCCTCGAGCGCCGCCAGGACGGGCTCGTCGAAATGGAGGCCGGCCGTGGGCGCCGCCACCGCTCCGGGCACGCGGGCGTACACCGTCTGGTAGCGACCTTCGTCGTGCTCCTGCGGGCCATGTGAAATGTAGGGAGGCAGGGGCACTTCGCCATGCCTCGAAAGGATGTCGAGCGCCTCGCCCGCGAAGCGCAGCTCGAAGAACTCCCCTTGCCGGCTGACTACCTCGGCGCGAACCGCATCGCCGAAGAGCAGCTCCCGCCCGGCACGCGGCGTCTTGCTGGCACGCACCTGTGCGAGGACACGCTGGTCATCGAGCACGCGTTCGACCAGGACTTCGACCCGGCCGCCGCTGTCCTTGCGGCCGCGAAGCCTCGCCTTGATGACGCGCGTGTCGTTCATGACGAGGAGGTCGCCCGGCGCCAGCAGCGCAACAATGTCGCGAAAGGCGAGGTCTTCAAGCACCCCGGTGTTGCCGTCCACGTGCATCAGGCGGCTACCCGCGCGTTCCGCGGCAGGGTGCTGCGCGACCAGCTCAGCAGGGAGGTCGTAATCGAAGTCCGAGGCGCGCACAGCGGGATTATAAGGAGGGGCGCCGCCGGACCCACCTGTCGGCCGTATCCTACGGCGCGCGGAACACCGTCCTACAGAAGTGTCGACGGCGATCGTCCCAGAATGAGCTTCCTTTCTCCGGCGCGCTCAAACCCGATGGCCGAATCCGCTCCCTGGATCGACGAACGGGAGGTCGATGACCTCTCGGCGCGTTATCCAACCATTCCGCGCTCGCGTGTACAGCTCGTGCTGGAGGCCTACTGGCCGGTGAAGGACGACGTGGAAGCGGCCCTGCTCGCGATGGTGGCACGCCAGCAGCGCGAGTCGACCGAAAGTCTCGACTACACCAGCGCCGCCGCTGCAGGACAGTCCCAGCGCTTATAATTTCGCCTTGCCTCGCCGGGATGGCGGAATTGGTAGACGCACGGGACTCAAAATCCCGCGGTGGCAACACCATGTGGGTTCGATTCCCACTCCCGGCACCATCGAGTCGAGCGCGCGTCCAATAGGCTCCCATTCCGGAGGCCTCCCATGGACATCAATTGGCACGAGATCTTCGTGCCCAGCTCCTCGATCGCGGAAATCGCCATCCGCGGCACGGTGATCTACCTCATGCTTTTCCTGACGATGCGCTTCCTGCCGCGCAGGACCATCGGATCGATGAGCGCATCCGACCTCCTCATCGTCGTGCTGATCGCCGACGCGGTGCAGAACGGGATGTCGAACGACTACAAGTCGGTCACCGAGGGACTCGTCCTCGCGGCGACCATCGTCGGCTGGGCCACCTTCATCGACTGGCTCGATTTCAGGTTCCCGCATTGGCACATCGCCTCGGGAAAGGAGATTCCCGTCGTGGACCACGGCAAGATCCTGCATGAGAAGCTCGATGGCCAGTTCATGACCGAAGACGAGCTGCTCTCGCAACTGCGCATGCATGGGCAGGCATCGCCCGCCCACGTGCGCAACGCCTATCTCGAGGGTGACGGCCACATCAGCGTGATCCTCGAGAGCGGCGAGGCGCTCCTGCCGCCGACCAAGCGACTTGCCTGAGACGGCTTTCCCGACTTCTCAGAACCGGTGTCGTTTCAGGTTCGTCGTCCGCCCGTTCGGCAGCGTCATCAAAGCCGTGTCGGGGCCGCTGAAGGTGATCGTGACAGGGGCCACGTTGGGATTGGAACGCGTGTTCTGCCGCCATGGGCCGAACAACGCCTGGCCCCCCGTATAGCTCCACCAGGTGCCGTTGAACGAACGGTTCGCCGCGGTGCCGCCGATCTCGCCCACGGTCAGGTACCACACCGGGTTGCCGGCGTCGTCGTACATGTAGCCCGCGATGTCGAGCCAGCCGTTCTGCCACTCCATGAAGAAGCCGCGGCCCGACTCGTTCTCGTTCCACCACCAGCCGCTCTCGGGCTGGCCCTGCACCGGCGGCAGGTTCAGGCCGTTGGGGATGATGTTGAAGCGCTGGATCGGCACCGTGCCACCGGGCCAGACCATCGTGCCCGTCGCGGCATTGTTGAACGTGAGATTCAGGTTCCCCAGGCTGGTCAGGGTCGGGAAGCGCTGGTACGGCCCGCCGAGCGTCTGCCCGCCTGCGGCCGAAAGGAGCTCGCCGTTGTAGAGGGTGCCCTCGAGCGAGACCGGTCCGGTGGAGACATACCAGGTCGAGCGGCCGGAGACGTCATAGAGGAAAGCTGCGAAGAAGAGGTTGTTGCCGCGCATCTCCAGCGAGAAGCCGCGACCGTCCTCGAGCGGGTTCCACCACCAGCCCGTCTGCGGCGCCGCGGGCTCGCATACCAGCGATCCCGGCACGGTGACCGCCGCCCGGTTCACGCCCGTGTTGATCATCGCCGAGCCCGAGGAGCCGTATCCCACGAAGAAGGTGGCGCCCGAGACGTTCGAGGTGGGCACTCCGTTCAGGATCGACACCGACGCGCCCTGCGATGTCAACACGCCGGTGAGATAGGCGGCGAGGTTCGCCGAGCTGACTGCGACCATCTGCCCGGCCGCGTTCAACTGCGCCAGCACGCAGCCGATCGGCGTGTCGGCCTTCTTCTCGTCCTTGGCGAAGCCGAGCTTCAGCACACCGGCGCTCTCGGCCCCCTGCACGCGGCTGGCCGGCGCCATCGCGAAGACGAACACGCTCGCCTGCTGCCCCACGTCCTGCGGGCGGAACTGGATCGCGGCGCTCGCGGTGGCGCTCACGTTGTCGATCCGCGATTCCACCGTCATGGGAAAGACCGGCGGCGCGGAGTTGGTATTCGCCGCAAACGTGCCGGGCAGGCTGAAGCCGTGCACGTCCATCGTGAGCGTGCCGCTGAAGGTGCCGGCGTTGTAATGGCCCGTATAGCTGAAGGAGGCGGGCGCCGCGTTACCGATGCGGCAAGTGCCGTCGGATTGCGATTGCACCTCGAAGTCCCAGTGCGACATCGTCACATTGCCCTGCAGCGCACCGGATTGGCCGAGCTGCAGGCCGGTGATGGTGATGGTGCCGCCCATCGTGAGGGTATTGGAGCAGTGATCGACGCGAAACTCCTCGTTGTACTGCCCGGTGCACGTCGGGGAGCCGAAGCACGAGAATTCGAGCACCTCGTGCGCGTCCGCGCCGAGGGAGCCCTGGAAGCGGCCGGTGACCTTGGCGTTGGGGTTGGTGGACTGCGCCGCCGCGATGGCGGCAAAGCCGATGCCGAGCGCGACGAGCGCCGCCCGGAAAGAGATTCTGGTCATGCAAGGCCTCCCTGGCCGCTGGAACGCCGCCCTCGGGGGCGGTCTGTGGAAAGAATCTTCCGGCCTTCCGCGCCGCTGTCAATCCACCCCCCGGCTGATGGACAGCGCCGCGGGTCAATGCACCGGCGTGCGGTCGATATCGTATTGGGTCCAGAGTTTCGCCAGCAGCTCCGCGATGACGAGGTGGCAGCCGTAGCGGCACTCCCGGGGCGTGCCGATGAACCAGTTCGCCGAGACATCGTCGGGCGGGCGCTGCCAGTAAGGAAGCGGCACTGCGCAATCCTTGCACGCGTCCGGCCGCAATCGCTTGAACTCGCGGTCGAGGATGGCGTACAGCTGCGGCGCCGCGATGAGCTCTCGTACCATGGTGCGCGCGAATGAGGCTGTTTTTTCCACTGATGCGCGATACCGTACCGCGAGGCGCGCGCGAGCGCTAGTGAAAATTCGGCAACACCTGCGGACCATATTGAAGAAATTACCGGACGCCCTGGAAGTTTACTGCACGCACCCTGCGCCAATGACCGCCTGGACGCGCGCGCCGAACTCCGGCCCGTTGAGGAAGCCGAAGTAGCGCACATCGTTCGGGTAACGCGCGCCGCTGTCGAGCTCGTTGATCCAGTACTGCACGCCGCCCACGTCTCCACCCCTGCGCAAGAAGGAGTAGTACATGTCGGTCACGAACTGAGTGTTGCTCCTTCCGCGGTTTGTGTATTCCGGATTGAACATGAACGCTGCTGAGATCTGGTCCACCGCCGTGTAAACGGGACCCGCGCCCGCGCATTGCGCGGTGCGAAGCTGGCCCAGCCAGTAATTGAACGAGGTCGTGTCCGGCAGGCGGTTCAGTAAGCCGCGGAAGAAGTCCACGACCATATCCACCTCGGGACGCGCCGCGGTGTTTCCGAAGATCGCTTCAGAAAATCCCCGGAACTCGGCCGAGAACATGAAGGAGAAGAGGACCACTTCGCGCGGCAACCCGCTTGCGATCTGCCCCGTCCAGTATCCGAGCCCCGCGGCATCCGGCCCGCGGTTGAAGAACGTGTTGTACAGGTCGGTCACGAACTGCATCTCCGTCTTGTTCGCGCCGACGTATTCCGAGCTGTTGAAGAAGTAGCCGGCCATCACGAACCAGACCTCGCTGATGTTCACGCCAAGCCCGGCAAGCCGCGCTGCCTCGCTCTCCCAGAAGGCCTTGCCGGCGGCATCGGGCGCGCGGTTGAGGATGGCGCGGTAGTAATGCGTCACCAGCGATTTGTCCGCGGTGCCCGAAAGGGTCACCGAATGCGGGCTGCCTGAGGCGTCGCTCGTGATCCAGATCATCCCGGCGACATCCACCGTCGCATTGAGCGATCCCGGCACGATTGCCGGGGAAAAAACCACCTGGATCGCGCAGCTCGCGCCCGCTGGCACCGACGCACAATTGTTCGTCTGAATGAATTGGGCATTGTCCGAGGAGACCTGGCTGACCGTCAGCACGGCGTTGCCGGCGTTGGTGAGAGTGATCGTCGAGGCCGGCGAGCTCGTGCCCATCGACTGGCTGCCGAAACCGATGCTCGTGACACTGAGCCCAACCGCCGGGGCGGCCGGATTCGCGGTGAAAGTCGCGGTCACCGTGGCCGCGGCGTTCAGGGTGGCGACGCAGTTGCCGGTACCGGTGCACCCGCCGCCGGACCAGCCCGCGAACGTCGAGCCTGCCGCCGCCACCGCCGCCAGCGTCACCGCCTTGCCGTTGGGAACGGTTTCGGTGCAGTCGCCGCCGCAGTTGATGACGGTTCCGGGCTCCGCCGTGCCGGTGACCGTGCCGCTGCCCGTTCCGCCTTTGTTCACCGTAAGGACCCGCGTAACGGTCGCCCCCACGTTGTCGATCTGTGCGCGGATCTCGCCATTGGGGTAATTGGCGCTATGGATGTTCACGTATAGCTCGCCCGCGAAGAGCTGCGTCTCCTGCGCCACCGTCAGCGTGACCGTGTCGGCCTTCGGGCTCGCGGGCGCCAACCCATAAAGCACGCCGGCGTTTACGCCCCTCGCGCCCGGGCCGTGTATGTGCGCGGCGCTTTCGGCGCTGCCCAACCCGCTGTAGGGCAGGTTCAGCGTGAGCGCGCGGGTCACCGTGTTGTACGTCGCTGTGCCCGTCCCTGTCGCGGCCGTCACCACGTATGGCGCAACCTGCTGCCAACCCTCCAGCACGAGGTTGTAGACGATGGTCGGATCGGCGGCCTCGAAAGCACCGATCGAGGGTGGATTTGCTCGCGGCGTCCCCGCGAAGTCGGCCGCCGGCGCACCGGTAGCCGTTCCTGCCCCTTTCGCCGGGGAGGCGTTGGTGATGCGCAGGTTATCCGGGGCAGCGTGGAACAGCGGGTCGGAAAAGACGGGATTGCTGCCCACGTTGTCACCGCTGCTGGGCGCCAAAGGCGCCGTGTTGCCGAACAGCAAGTTGTTGGTCGCGCTGGGAGCGCTGCTGTACTGCAGCGCGCCGTACCCGTTGTCGCCTCCCAGGCCGGCAGGCGCACCGGATCCGCCGTTACCGCGTATCGCGCTGTTGTCCACGAAGACATTGTTGTTCACGCTGGCGTTCGTCGCGCTCACCGCGCCGGCATAGCCGTTGCCACCGCCGCCACCCGTGCCGGAAACCGTCGAGGCGCCGCCATTGCCGCCGATCGCCTGGTTGCCGTAGAAGGTGTTGTTGACGATGGTGCCGGCGCCCACGATGTAGATCGCGCCTCCCTGGCCGCTTCCGCCTCCCGCGCCGGAGCCCGCCACTCCGAAAACGCTCCTGCCCGTGCCGCCGCGGGCGATGTTGCTGCGGAAGATGTTGTTCACGATGTTCGGCGACCCCTGCGCGTAAATCGCCCCACCATAAGCCTGGCCCCCGCTCACGAATGTGGGATCGCTCCCTGCGTAGCCCCGGGCCTCGTTGGCGAGGAAGACGTTGTTCCGGATCGTTGGCGACCCCCCGGTGTTCAGCGTGATTGCGCCGCCATTCGCGTTTCCTCCAAAGCTTCCGAGGTTCATGCCACCCATGAAGGTAAAGCCCTCGATAAGCGTTCCGGAGTGCGCGTTGCCCGCGATGTCGAGGATGCCTTGCATCGGAGTCGCGCCCGTCGCATCGATGGTCGTGTTCGACGCGTTGCCGGTGGACTTGAGCTGGACGCCCGACTTGACGGTGATTGGAAAGACCTCCCCCAGTGCCACGTTGTACGTGCCCGGCGCGACGTTGACCGAGTCGCCCGGGGTGCCGGCTGTGGCCTGGGCCATGGCATAGGTGACCGTCTTGCACGGAGTGCTCGAGGACGTGCAATCTCCGGTGTTCGTCCCGCTCGATGCGTTGACGTAGCGCGGCGCGATGACCTGCGTCGTGGTTGTCGCGCTCGTCGTCGCCCCGGTGCTCGAGTAGATGCTGTCGGTGTCGAGCTTCGAGAACACCGCGAACGAATACTGGGTCGACGAGCTGAGTCCGGTGATTGTCGTGGTGGTGGTGTTGGAGAAGATGTCCACCGGCGTGCCATCGTTCTCTCCGGAGGGCGGCGCGGCGCCGGTCTTATAGAGCACACGGTAATGCGGGCCGGAGCCACTCCACGAAAGCGTGACGGATGCGGGCGAGATATTCGATGCCGCGAGCGCCGTGGGCGCGATGGGGCGCACGACGATGGTGCGGTTGGTCGCGTGGGACGAGCCGGAGAAGCCGACGGCCGAAACACCATAGATGGTGTGTGTGGAGCCGACGACGGCGTCGGCGGGCATGGTGAACCGGAAGGAATAGCTGGCGGAATTCGAGCTGGTGGTCGGCAGGGCCCCTACGCTGGTAGCGTGCCGAAGCTCGTTGGTGCCCGCGGTTTTCATCGGCTGGCCTGGGTTGACGGAAAGAGCACCATTCGTGCCGGTGGCCAATACGAGTCCCACCCGCGTTCCGTTGGCGACCGTGGCGAACATGTTCACGGAAAGCACCTGCATCTCGCCACGGTTCATCGCCCCCTGGAAGGGTCCACCGATGATCGTGGTCACGGAGCCCGCGGTGTGGCAGCCGGAGCAACCCGCCCCGCCGTCGCGAAGGGTGCTTCCGATGACGTTCGAGTCGCTATCGCTTCGGGCCTGAACCGAGGCCGCGCCCAGCGCCATGAGCGCAAGGATGCCGGCGAAGGCAGGCAAAACGGAGCCGCGTACGTGGCGCTGGTTCATCCTGCCTCCCGGTTCCTGCGCTTTTGGGGTCCGCGCAGCACTCCCGTTCTAGGCCTGTTGGGCGCGCCCGTCAACCTGGTTTCAACCCGGGTGCAAGGCAAAGGGGCCCACATACGCAGGGGCCGCGGAGCTTTCCCGTATAGTCCCGACGAAAATACAGGGAGGCCATGGTGCGCAAAGTCCTGTTCATCTTCAGCGAGCTCACCGACGGCGACGTCGAGTGGCTGGGCAGCGCCGGCGAGCGCATCCACCTCGAACCGGGCACCGTGCTGGTTGCCCTGGGCGCGCGCATCGACAACGTGTATTTCGTGCTGGACGGCGAGCTGGTGGTCAAGACGCCGCGCGGCGAGCGCATCTCGTCGCTTCTTTCCGGCGAGGTGATCGGCGAGCTCTCGCTCGTCGATCCGGCCCCGACCGTGGTGTCGGTCGAGGTGCAGCGGGAGGCGACGCTGCTGCGCCTGCCGAATCCGGTGGTGCGCGCGAAGCTCGCGGCGGACACCGCCTTCGCGGCCCGCTTCTATCGGGCGCTCTGCGTCTTCATGGCCCATCGCATGCGGCACGCGACCCTGCGCATCGGGCACGGCGCTGCGGGGGAAGGCGAAGACAAGGACGAGCTGAACGAGGAGCTGCTCGACAGCGTGCACCTGGCCGGCGCGCGCTTCGATCGCATGCTCAAGCGCCTCGCGGGCTGAAGCCCCGTGGCCGACGACAAGATCTTTCGCAAGGCGGCGCTGGACAGGCTCGCCTCGCCGGAGCGGCTGGACGAGCGCCTGCTGCTGCCGGTTTATCCGGGGGCCCTGCTGGTAGCGCTCGCCACCCTTCTCGTCATCGTCGCGGGCTTTGCCGCATGGCTGCTGTCGGCGAGGTAACCGGCGCGGCTGCGGCCGCGAAAACCGTCGCAGCGTTGCCGGACACGCCGGTGCATCGCACGCCGACGATCCTGCAGATCGAGGCCGTGGAATGCGGCGCAGCGGCGCTCGCAATGATCCTCGCCTTCCATGGGCGACACGTGCCGCTCGAGCAATTGCGCGTCGATTGCGGCGTCACCCGCGACGGCAGCAAGGCGGGCGGCATCCTGCGCGCTGCGCGCTCGCACGGGCTCGTGGCTCGGGGTTTCCGCAAGGAGCCGCGCGAGCTGGCCGAGATGCCGCTGCCCGCCATCGTCTTCGTGAACTTCAACCACTTCGTGGTGCTGGAGGGCTTTTCCCGCGGGCGCGTGCTGCTGAACGACCCCGCGCGGGGACGGCGCCACATCGACGCGGCGGAATTCGACCAGGCCTTCACCGGCGTGGTGCTCACGTTCGAGCGAGGGCCCGAGTTCCAGCCGGGGGGGAACGCGCCCTCGGTGTGGCGATCCCTGTCGCGCTACCTCGAGGGCCTCCACGGCGCGATCGGGGCGGCGTTCCTTCTCGGCCTGCTCCTCGTCGTGCCCGGGCTCATCATGCCGTGGCTCATCGGCCGCTTCGTGGAGGAAGTGCTGGTGGCACGGATGGGCGGAGTGGCCCTGCCGCTGCTGCTGGGGCTGGTCGTCGCAGCGATCGCCCGCTCGGTGTTCGTGGCCCTGCAGGCCAGGCTGCTCATGGGAACCTTCGATCGCGCGGCGCGCGTGGCCGCCCGCGGATTCCTCGCCAGGGCGCTATCCCTGCCGATGGCGTTCTACGCGCAGCGCTCGCCGGGGGAGATCGCAGCACGCGTGGAGCTGAACGAGAGAGTCGCCGAGACGGTGTCGAGCGACCTGGCAAGGCTCGCGCTCGACCTTCTTACCGCGAGCTTCTTCCTCCTCCTGATGGTGCGGCTGGATGCACGGCTCGCCTTGGTGGCCGCGGGATGCGTCGCGGTCGAGCTTTATGCGTGGCGGGCACTCGCCCGCCGCACCGCGGAGATCTCCCAGGAGCTCTCGGTCCAGGGCGGGAAGCTCGCGGGAACCGCCACCGGCGCGCTCGCGAACATCGAGAGCATCAAGGCCGGCGGGCAGGAAACGGCGCTCTTCCAGAAGTGGCTGGGGCAGCAGGTGCAATACACCAACGCCGCGCTGCGCGCGCAACGCTACATGCTCACCCTGGGGCAGGCACCGGCGCTACTCGGCCTGGTCGCGACGCTCACGGTTCTCGGCCTGGGCTCGCTCCTAATCATGCGCGGCGCCTTCACGGTGGGGGACCTCGTCGCATTCCAGGTGCTGCTGGCCGGATTCAGCGGCCCCGTGAACGCCTTGTTCTCCTCCACCCAGCAGCTGCAGGCGCTGCGCGGCGACCTTGCGCGCCTGGACGATGTGCTCCACCACGAAAGCGAGCCGGGGGTCGTGCTCGAGCTCGCGGCAACCAAGGCCGACGGCGCGAACGACGTAGCCCTGCCGCGTCTCGCTGGCGGAATCGAGTTTCGCGAAGTCTCCTTCGGCTACTCCCGCGGCGGTCCGCCCCTGGTCGAGGCGTTCTCTCTCGCCGTGCCGCCCGGCGGCCGGGTCGCGCTGGTGGGCGCATCGGGCTCGGGCAAGTCGACGCTCGCGCGGATCGCGGCCGGGCTCTACAGCCCCTGGAGCGGGGAGATCCTCGTCGATGGCCGTCCGAGGCAAGCGTACGACCGCGAGCAGCTGGCGGGCTCGATCGCCTACGTGGACCAGGACGTGGCGCTTTTCGAGGGCAGCATCCGGGAGAACCTCACGCTCTGGGGCGACGCGTCCGAGGAGGACATCGCGACGGCGTTGCGCGACGCGGCAATCGACGAAGACGTATTGCTCGCCCGCGGCGGCCTCGATGGCCGGCTGCAGGAAGGTGGCCGCGACCTGAGCGGCGGGCAGCGCCAGCGGCTCGAGATCGCTCGAGCGCTGGTGCGCAACCCGTCGCTGCTCATCCTGGACGAGGCTACCAGCGCCCTCGATCCGGTGTCCGAGGCGCGCGTCGAAGCCAACCTCCGGCGCCGCGGCGTCACCTGCCTCGTCGTGGCGCATCGCCTTTCCACCGTGCGCGACGCCGACGAGATCGTCGTCCTCGAAGCGGGCCGCGTCGCCGAGCGCGGCCGCCACGAAGAGCTGGCCGCCCTGCCGGGAGGCCGCTACGCCGCCTTGATCACCTCCGAAGGCGCGGAGGCCGCATGAGCGACCCGGGCCTTTCGTACGCCGCGACCACCCTGCCCGCAGCCTTCCGGCTCCTGGAATTCGGGGACGGACCTGGAATTGCCGAAGGAGCAATTCCAGGTCCGTCCCCGAATTCATCCTCGAATCCCGCCGAAGCCGTCGAGGCCCTCGCGCTCGCCGTTGGCCGGCGATCGCGACGCGTGTTGCTCGATAGCCGCTGGTGGCAGCAGGCGCCGGTCGCGATGATCGGCCGCGTCGCGGACCGGCGGCGCGTGGCGCGCGGCGATGAGGCCCCGGCACATGCGCCGGACCAGGCCACCGGCTGGGTGGCGCTTCTGCCACGCAAGGCCGGTGGCTACACGATGCGGGCGATCGATCCGCAAAGCGGCCGGCCGATCGAATGGAAGATGGATGCGCACGTCGCATCGCGGCTCGCCCCCTTCGCGTTCACCTTCCATCCACGCTTCGCGCCGCGTGTCCTCGGCGGGCGTGACATCCTCGCCTTCGCGTTGCGAGCCGGCGGCGGCGAGCTGGCGCTCATCGCGCTCGCCGGCCTGGCCGCAGCGCTCCTGGGGCTGTTCCCGCCGGTCGTCACCGGGTGGCTGATCGACCGCGCCATTCCCGTAGGTTCCACCGCCACGGTGATCGCGCTCATCGCGGCACTCGCATTGGCGGGTGTCACCTCGATCCTCCTCGAGGTGCTGCGCACCCTCGCGGTGATGCGCCTCGATTCGAAAGTGGGCGTGGACATGCAGGCGGCCCTCATCGATCGCCTGGTCTGCGCGCCTACCGCGTTCTTCCGCAGGTACGCCAGCGGCGACCTGGCGCTGCGCGCGGCATCGCTCGGCGCGGTGCAGAGGAGCGTCACCGGCTCCGCCCTCGCGAGCTTCCTCACCTCCGTCTTCGTGCTCGCGAACCTCGCGCTCATGCTGGCGTACAGCGTGCCGCTCACGCTTGCCGCGATGGCCATCGTCCTGCTGGTCATCGCCGCGTCGACGACCTTCGGCCTGTTGCGCCTCAAGGTGGGTCCCCGCATCGAGGCGCTCGACGGACGCCTCGGCGCGATGACCTTCGAGATCTTCGCCGGCATCGCCAAGCTGCGCGCTGCCGCGGCCGAGGCGCGCGTATTCCGCGCATGGTACGAGCGCTACGACGCCTTTCGCGAAGCCAACCGCGCGAGCGCGAAGCTTTCCAACCACGAAACGGTCGTGCTGAGCGTGCTGCAACCCGCCGCGACGATCCTCGTCCTCGCGCTCGCCTGGAAGCTTGCCTCGTCGCCCACCTACGCCTTGAGCACCGGCGAGTTCGTGGCGTTCCACGCCGCGCTCTTCGGCTTGCTCGCCGCGGTGCATGGCCTCGTCGCGACCGTGCTCGACGTCGTGAACCTGCGCCCGATGTGGGAACGCGCACGCCCAATCCTCGAGACGCTCCCGGAAGACGCGGGCCGTCGCGGCGAGCGCCACGAGCCGAGCGGCGACATCACCCTGGAGAGCGTGAGCTTTGCGTATCCCGGTGGCCCGGATGTCCTCCATGGCGTCGACTTGCGAATCCGCCCGGGAGAGTTCCTGGCCATCGTGGGCTCGAGCGGCTCGGGCAAGTCCACGCTGCTGCGGCTGCTGCTGGGCTTCGAATCGCCGCGCGAAGGCAGCGTGCGCTACGACGGGCGCAACCTCGCCACGCTGGAGCTACGGCACTTGCGCTCGCGCATCGGCACCGTGCTGCAAGCCGGCAAGCTCTGGTCGGGCGACTTGCTCACCAACATCCTCGGCGCTTCGAACCTGGGGGCCGAGGCGGCGATGGATGCGGCGCGTCGCGCGGGCCTCGCCGCCGACATCGAGGCGATGCCGATGGGCCTTTACACGATGGCGGGCGAAGGCTTGAGCACGCTCTCCGGCGGCCAGCGCCAGCGCGTGCTGCTCGCGCGCGCGCTCGTGGGCGAGCCGCGAATCCTGCTGCTGGACGAGGCGACTAGCGCGCTCGACAACGTCTCGCAGGCAGCCGTGCTGTCGGAGCTGGCGAAGATGACGGCGACCCGCATTGTGATCGCGCACCGCCTGAGCACGGTGCGCAACGCCGACCGCATCGTAGTCCTGGAGCGAGGGCGGATCGTGCAGCAAGGCACGTTCCGCGACCTCGCGGCCGAACGCGGCGCCTTCGCCGCGATGCTGGCGCGCCAGGTAGCCTGACGCGTCGGCGGCGCGACTAGTTCTTCTTGGTGACGCCGGCGATCTTGGTGCCGGCCAGGTCGGGCTTGTCGCGGGAGGCCGTGACGACGATCGTCTCCATTTTCACGACCTGCTGCTCGGGCTTGATGCGCTTGGCTTCCACGACGATCGTGCCCATCTTCTTCACTTCCTGCCCGCCCGAGACGCCGTCGAGTTGCTCTTCGGAAAGCTCGCCTTGGGGTTTCGTGTCTTTCTTGCTCATTTTTTTCTCCGGCCTGGTTGATGAACGCGAGGCCATCATATTCTGCGTGATCGACCGCCTTCTGTGGAATTTTCAGCAGGCGGGGTGAGAAGTCTGCACATCGGCAACTTTTCCATTCGGTCAACGGCTTGACCTCGGCTCGAAGACCCGCAGGAAGTCGAGGAGGGCCTCCGCGGCCGCCCCGGCATCCTCTTCCGACACGGTCTCGGCGGGGTTGTGGCTCACCCCACCCGCGCCGCAGCGCACGAACAGCATGCCGGCATCGGTGACCTCGGCCATCACCATGGCGTCGTGACCCGCGCCGCTCGGCAGCCGGCGAGCCGCCCGCCGGTTTCCATCGCGCGAAAGCACGCGTTCGACGCTGGCCGCGAGCCGGTCCTGCAGCCATGCTGCGCACGGCGCGGCCCGGACCTCATGGGTGGGCTTGCGCGCGAGCTCGACGCCGCGACGCGCCGCGATGGCTTCCAGCTTCGCGATCACATCGGCCTCGGCTGCCTTGCGCGCCACATCGTCGGCGGCGCGGATATCACAGGTGAACTCGACTTCGCCCGGGATCACGTTGCCGGTGCCGTCCCGGACCTTGAGGATGCCGACTGTACCGACGAGGGAGCCGCCGGCCGAGCAGCGCGATTCGATCGCCAGCACCATCTCGGCGGCCGCCGCGAGCGCGTCGCGGCGCATGGGCATCGGCACCGTGCCTGCGTGGCCGGCCTCGCCGCGCACGGTGAAGAGGTGGCGTGAGCCACCGGCGATGCTCGTGACCACGCCGAGGGGCCTGCCTTCCTTCAGCAACACCGGGCCCTGCTCGATGTGCACCTCGACATATGCGGCAAGCGAGGTGGTATCGATACCCGCCTCGCCGATCTTCGCGGGGTCCAGGCCGGCGGCGCGCATCGCGTCGACGAAGGAAACGCCATCGGCATCGCGCCTGTCCAGCACCGCCGGGTCGAAACGGCCGATCATCGCGCGGCTGGACAGGAAGCTCGTCTGGAAACGCGCGCCCTCTTCGTCCGAGAAGGCCGCCACCTCGATGGCGTAGTCGAGCCGCTCGCCCGCCTGGTTCAGCTGCGCCACGCAGGCGATCGGCACGAGGATTCCGAGCACGCCGTCGTACTTGCCGCCGTTGCGGACCGAATCGAAGTGCGAGCCCAGGAGCAAGACCGAATTCGGGGACGGGGCAATTCCAGGTCCGTCCCGGGTTTCCGCGGCAGCGGCGTAACGCCCGATGACGTTGCCGACCGCATCGACGCGAACCTCCATCCCCGCTTCGCGCATCCAGTGCGCTATCTGGCGCGCGGCCGCCTGGTGCGCTGGCGTGAGGAAGGTTCGGGTGTAATGGCCGGCCGCGTCGCTGTGGCGGCCGAGAACCTGGACGCGCTCGAGGAGCTGGTGCCCCGCGGCGGTGCGGTCGAAAGGCGGCTGGCGCATGGAACGCCGGAGTCTAGCATCGGACTAAGGGGACGAATGGCCATGAAAACCAACAACTTGACGGCCTGCGGGGAGTGCGACGCCCTGCAGCGAGAGGTCCGCCTCCCGCCCCGTGGAGTGGCCCACTGCGTGCGCTGCGGCGCCGAGCTCTACCGCCACCATCCCGCCGGCCTCGACATCACGCTCGCCTTCGTCCTCGCGGCCGCGGTCGCCTTCATGGTCGCGATCAATTATCCGCTCATCGGGCTCGATGCCCGTGGAATCCGCACGACCGCCACGCTCTACGAGACCGCGATGTACCTGGTCGAATGGGACATGAGCAGCGTGGCGCTCCTCGTGCTCGCGACGACGATCCTCATGCCCGCGCTGCAGCTCATCGGCATGCTCTACATGCTCGTGCCGTTGCGGATGGGCTTTGTGCCGGACCACCTGCATTGGGCGTTTCGCCTCGCCGATTGGGCGCAACCGTGGGCGATGCTGGACGTTTTCCTGCTCGGAGCGCTCGTCTCGCTGGTGCGGCTCACGCAGGTGGCGAAGATCGATCCCGGCATGGGCCTCTTCGCGATCGGCGCCTTCGTCCTGCTCAACGCAGCCGCCCTCTCCTCGTTCGAGCCCCGCGAGCTGTGGCGGCGGGTCGAGGAGCTGGGCGAGCCCTTGCCGGCGCTTCTCGAGGACGGAGCGCGGAGATGACGCCTACGGCTTCGCGCCACGACCTCTACCTGTGCGACGTGTGCAGGATGCTGAACCGCCACGGCGACGACGAGGCACGTGGCACGTGCGCCCGCTGTGGGGCCGCCCTGCACGGGCGCAAGCCCAACAGCCTTTCGCGAACGTGGGCATTCCTCATCGCAGCGGCGATCCTCTATGTCCCGGCCAACCTGCTGCCCGTCCTGCACACGGGCACCGTGTTCGAATACCAGACCGACACCATCATGAGCGGCGTGATCCACCTGTGGACGACCCGCTCGTACGGCCTGGCGCTCATCGTGTTCGTGGCGAGCATCGTCGTTCCTCTGGCCAAGATCGTCTCGCTCGCCTACCTCGCCTGGATGGCGCAGCGCGGATCGCGCCACGCGCCGCAACGTCGCGCGTGGATCTATCGCCTCACGCATTCCATCGGCCGCTGGTCGATGGTGGACATCTACGTGGGCGCGGTGCTGGTGGCGCTGGTGCACCTGGGACCCCTCGCCTCGGTCGAGCCGGGGCCCGCCGCCATCGCCTTCGGTGCCGTGGTGATCCTCACCATGCTGGCCTCGCAGAGCTTCGATCCCCGCCTCACCTGGGATTGCATCGACGGCGGCGCGCGCACGAATAAAGCGAGGTCCCCCGACCCCCATCCCCGGTCCCCCTTCTTGCGTTCCTGACCCATGTCCGAGCCCCGCTATCCCCGCGAGGAGGACCTGCCCGACGCCGTGCCGCGCCAGCCGCGCCGCGTTTCGTTCCAGCTCATCTGGCTGATCCCGATCCTCGCGCTCGTGATCGGGGCGTGGATCGCGACCAAGGCGTTGTGGGAGCGCGGCCCGCTGATCGAGATCCAGTTCAAGTCCGCCGAGGGCATCGAGGCCAACAAGACGAAGATCCGGCACAAGGCCGTGGACATCGGCACGGTGCGCTCGGTGCGCCTTTCCAGGCAGAAGGAGGTCATCGTCACCGCCGAGCTGGTGCGCGACGCGGCCGAGGCTTTCCTCGCGGAGGACACGCGGTACTGGGTCGTTCGCCCGCGCATCGCGGGCGGCCAGATCTCCGGCCTCACGACGCTGCTGGCGGGCTCCTTCATCGGCGCCGATCCGGGTCGCAGCGAGAACGAGAAGCGCAGCTTCGTGGGGCTCGAAACGCCCCCGCCGATCACGAGCGATGTCCCCGGCCGGGCCTTCAAGCTGCAGGCCGACGACGTGGGCTCGCTCGACATCAACTCTCCCGTGTACCTGCGCGGGCTGCTGGCCGGTCGCGTCATCTCGACGGAGGTCACGTCGGATGGGCGCCGCGCCATCATCGGCGTCTTCGTGCATTCCCCGTACGACCGGCTGGTGAGCGCCGAGACGCGCTTCTGGAACGCCTCCGGCGTCGATCTCTCGATCGATGCCAACGGCGTGAAGCTGCAGACCCAGTCGCTGGTGCCGCTGCTGCTGGGGGGCATCTCGTTCGAGACGCCGGAGGAGGCGGGCACGCCGCCGCCCGCGCCGCCCGAAACCCAGTTCCGGCTATTCGGCAATCGCGCCGATGCGATGCGTCCCCGCGAGACGGTGATCGAGACCTTCGCCATCCGCTTCGACCAATCGGTGCGCGGGCTCGCCGTCGGCGCCCCGCTCGATTTCCGCGGCATCCTGGTTGGCGAAGTGCGCGGCATCTACCTCGACTTCGATCCGCAGAAGGTGCGCTTCATGCAGGTGGTCGAAGTGCACCTGTATCCGGAGCGGCTGCGTTCGCGCTACCGCGATGCCACGCGCCGGCCCTCCCCGGACCTCACGCCCGCGGAGCGCATCCAGCGATTCGTCGATCGCGGCCTGCGCGCGCAGCTGCGGTCGGCCAACCTGCTCACCGGCCAGCTCTACGTGGCGCTCGACTTCTTCCCGAAAGCGCCGAGGGCCTCGATGGACATGAAGCGCTCGCCGCCCGAGATCCCCTCGATCGCGGCGGGAGGCCTGGGCGAGCTGCAGGAATCGGTGCAGAACATCGTGAACCGCCTGGAGAAGGTGCCCTTCGAGGCGATCGGGCAGGATTTGCGCAAGGCGCTCGCATCGCTGGACGCGACGTTGAGGAAGGCCGAAGGGCTGATCGGGCAGATCTCGACCGACGTGGCGCCGGAACTGCGCACGACCCTCGACCAGGCGCGCAAGACCCTCAAGTCCGCCGAGGGGGCATTGGCCAGCAATTCCCCGCTGCAGGGCGACCTGCGCGAGACGTTGATCGAGGTGACCAAGGCGGCGGAGTCGTTGCGCGCGCTCACCGACTACCTCGAGCGCCATCCGGAGTCGCTGGTGTTCGGGAAGAAGAACCGGGAGAAGAAATGAGAACTGCGAGCCTCGTTGCTGCAGCCGCGTTGCTGGCCGCCTGCGGCTCCCCTCTCAAGGAGCGCTATTACCTGCTGGAGGGTCCGGGCGGCGCGGGGCCGGCGTCGGCCGCGAATGCCATGAGCGTGCATGTGGGGCCCGTGGTCGTCCCCGAATCCGTGGATCGCCCCTCCATGGTCATCCGCACCGCGCCCAACCAGGTGGACATCTCGGATGCCCACCGCTGGGCCGAGCCGCTTAAGGCGGCGGTGCCGAGAGTGATCGCGGAAAACCTGATGCGCGAACTGGGCACGCCACGAGTTACCGCGACCCGCATCGGCGCCAACCAGCCCGTCGACTATCGCGTGGCGCTCGAGGTGCAACGATTCGATTCATCGCCCTCGGACGGGGCGACCGTCGAGGCGATCTGGACAGTCACGCCCAAACAGGGCGCGGCACGGACGGGCCGCTCCGCGATCACGGAACCGGCCGCCAGCCCCGATCCGGCAGGCCTGGCGGCCGCCCACAGCCGCGCCCTTGGGCGACTTGCCCGGGAAATCGCTGCGGAAATAAGGCGTTAGCCCGAAAACAGAAACCGGGGACGGACCTGGAATTCGTTCGGGGCGAATTCCAGGTCCGTCCCCGGTTTCGGGGTCAGTACTCGCGGCCCTCGGTCAGCGACTGCACCACGCGCCACTCGTTGTTGACGCGCATCAGGGTGACGGTTTCGACGCGGTCGCCCATGGTGAGGCGCAGGCTCGCGGTGGCCCGATCGACCTTGAGGTTGGAGATTTCCGGCTTTCGCGACAAGGACTTGCCGCCCCTGCCCTTGGCGTAGTTAGTGACCGCTTCGGCGATCTGGGCATCGATCGCCGGGGCGGTTTCGGCGCCCGTGACCTCCGGGTAAGGCAGGTCGATGATCGCCCACTGGGGGCCCAGGGCCATCAAGGAAGACACCAACAAGACGGGGATCAGCGCCACGCGGTCCTCTCCAGGTTCCGAACTACCGTCAGTTTCCGGGGATTGCGCCCACGGCGCAAACACGATGCGACGAAACGTCGAAAACAGGTAGCGAAATGGCACCACGGCAACGAACCGTCACCGGGCCCTTGCGCCCGGCCTTGGTACAGAATGCGCCCATGACCGCTGCCTACACCCCGCAATTCGTCGAGCGCGAATACAACAACCGGGCGCTCGTACCCGACCACCCCGCCATCTTCGCGCGCTGGGAAAGCGACTCGAAGTTCGTCCGCGAGACGGTGCCCTGCACGCTGGATCTGCCGTATGGTCCCGACTCGCGCCACCGGGTGGACCTTTTCCGGGCCGCGAACCCCCGCGGCACGCTGGTCTTCATCCATGGCGGGTACTGGCGCTCGCTCGACAAGTCGATGTTCTCCTGGCTCGCCGCCTCATGGACGGCCGCCGGCTTCAACGTCGCGCTTCCCAACTACCGGCTGTGTCCCGCGGTGAGCATCGAGGACATCGTCGAGGATGCGATCAACGCCGTGAACTGGCTTTTCGAAGCCAGCGATCACCACGACTTCGCCATGGATCGCGTCGTCGTGAGCGGGCATTCGGCCGGCGGGCATCTCACTGCCGCGCTTTTCGCGGCCCCGCGCGAGCGCCTCGCCTTCGACATCGCGCGAATCGCCGGAGGAACGAGCCTTTCGGGCATCTTCGACTTCGCGCCCATGAAGCATTTTGCCTTCAACTCCGACTTCAAGCTCGACGACGACGCCATCGGTCGCCTCGACCTCTACAAGCGTGAGCCGACGATCACCGCGCCGCTCATCGTGGCCGTCGGAGGCGACGAGACCAGCGAGTTCCAGCGGCAGTCACGGTTGCTCGCCGAGCGGTGGAAGCAAAGCGTGCGTGCGCTCATCGTTCCACCGGGCCTCAACCACTTCACCATCGTCGACAACTTCACCGAGCGCTCGCAGCCCCTGTTCGAGGAAACGCTGCGCATGCTTTGAAGCATCGAATGCGAATGACAAGTCGCATCCTCGCGACCTATCGCCTCCAGGGCCCGGGCCACGCCCGCGCCCGCGCCGAAGCCCTCGCCGCCGAGCAAAGCGTCGAGATGCCGGTGGATGCGATCGCCGACGAGCGCGTGCTGCGCGAAGTGCTCGCCACCGTTGAGGACGTGCGCGCGAACGGCAACCACGCCGAGGTGGTGCTCGGGATCGCCTGCGAGACCACCGGCCACGAATCCTCGCAACTCATGAACATGCTCTTCGGCAACTGCTCGCTGCAGCCCGAAGTCGAGCTCATCGACGTGGCCTTTCCCGACGGATACGAGAAGTCCTTCCCGGGTCCGCGGTTCGGCATCGAAGGCATCCGCACGCTCACCGGGGTGCGCGGTCGGCCCCTCACGTGCACCGCGCTCAAGCCCCAGGGATCGCCCGTGGAGCATCTCGCGGAGCTGGCACGCACCTTCGCCCTGGCGGGAATCGACGTAATAAAGGACGACCACGGGATCGCCAACCAGCCTTCGGCGCCGTTCGAGCGGCGTGTGCCGGCGGTGATGCGCGCGATCCATGACGCCAACGAGAAGACCGGCGGCCGCACGCTTTATGCGCCGACCTTGTCGGGCGGGCCCGGTGCGATCCGCGCACAGGCGCAGATCGCGCGCGAGCACGATGTGAAGATGGCGCTCGTCGCCCCGATGCTCATCGGCATCCCCACTTTCGTCGAGCTGCAGGTCGAGCTCGACATCCCGTTGCTCGCGCACCCGGCCTTCGCCGGAGCCTCGCGCATCGCGCCGGCGCTGCTGCTGGGAAAGCTCTTCAGGCTCTTCGGCGCGGATGCGACCATCTTCCCGAACCATGGCGGGCGCTTCAGCTATTCGCGCGACACCTGCCTCGCCATCGCCCAGGCGGCCCGGCAGCCGTGGGACAAGGTGCCGCCTACCCTTCCGGTGCCGGCAGGAGGCATGTCGGTCGAGCGAGTGGGCGAGATGATCGCCGACTACGGCGACGACACGATGCTGCTCATCGGCGGCGGATTGCTCTCGGCCGGACCGCACCTGCTCGCGCGAAGCCGCGAGTTCGTCTCATCCGTCGCGTCGAGGTAAGCCGGCGCCGACCGCAAAATGGCGCAGGCGCCTACGGCACGGCGCCAAACGCGGCTCGGCGCAACGAGTCGAAGCGCCATGGCTGCCAATACCAAGGTCGAACCAGCCTTCCATCGCAAGGCCCTCATCGTCATCGGGCTGCTGGTCCTCGCGCTCTTCCTCTGGAAAATCGCCCCCGTGCTGCTGCTCGCGTTCGCGGGCGTGGTTTTCGCGACCATGATCCGCGCAGCCGCGGTTCCGCTTTCGCGGCGCACCGGCATGCCCGACCTGCTCGCGGTCTCGATCGTGGGGGGGCTCGGCCTGCTGCTCCTGATCGCGGCGGGTTACCTCTTCGGCCAGCGCGTGACCGAGGAAGCCAACGCCCTGTGGACCGCGCTCGGCGACGCGTGGACCAAGTTCGAGCAGTTCGTGAGCAAGTTCCCCATCGGCCAGACGGCCATGGAAGGGATGAAGAGCGGCGGGACCGACAGCCAGGCGATGGCCAAGGTCGCGAAGGGCACCTTCACCGTCTTCGGCGCCGTGGCCGACGTATTCCTGGTGATCTTCCTCGCCTTCTACCTCGCGGCCGACCCCCGCACCTATCGCCGGGGCCTGATGCACCTGGTGCCGAAGCCGGTGCGGGAGCGGGTCGAGGGCGCGCTCGATGCCTCGGGGGTGGCGTTGCGCAAGTGGCTGCTGGGGCAGCTCGCGGCAATGCTCGCGGTGGGGCTGCTCACCGGCCTGGGCCTCTGGGCCATCGGGGTGCCGCTCGCCATCCCGCTGGCGATCCTCTCCGCGCTCCTCGATTTCGTCCCCGTGATCGGCCCGTTCATCGCCGCCTTCCCGGGCGTGCTGATCGCGTTCTCGCAAAGCCCCGAGCTCGGCTTGTATGCGGCGCTGGTGTACCTGGCCGTGCAGTTCGTCGAGGGCAACATCGTCATGCCGCTCGCGCAGAAATGGGCGGTCTCCGTGCCCCCGGCGCTCTCCCTGCTGGGGATCGTCGCGTTCGGCGTCGTGTTCGGCCTGGCGGGCGTGCTTTTCGCGATGCCGCTGCTGGTGGTCACCATGGTGATGGTGCAGAAGCTCTACGTGGATCGCATCGAGCGGTAAGAGTGGCTTCCGGGGAATTGCCCTCGCGCGCAACAGGCTCTTGATTCGTCGCGGATCCTATCCCTTGCACGTTTCTTGCAAGGCGAAGGCCCTATCTTCCGCGCCGAGAGGTCCTCCCATGAAATCGAACACGCAACGGGCTGCCATCACGGTCGGCCTCGTCTCCCTCACGCTCGCCTTCGGGGCGGCAGCGCAATCGACGGCGGGCTCCGGAGCCGCGGGCAGCACGAATTCGGGCTCCCAGGCCAAGGGGGCCGCGCAATCGGGCGCGAGCGCCCAGAAAGCCGACAACAAGGCGGCCGGCGGCAACCTCGACCGCTCCGACCGCAACTTCGTCACCAAGGCGGCCCAGCACGGCAAGGCTGAAGTCGACCTCGGCAAGATGGCCCAGGACAAGGCCAGCAATCCGCAGGTGAAGGAGTTCGCCAGGCGCATGGTCGAGGACCACGGCAAGGCCAACCAGGAGCTGATGACGATCGCGAGCGCCAAGGGCATCCAGGTGCCGACCGAAACCGACAAGGACCACCAGAAGCTCGCCAACAAGCTGCAGAAGCTCCAGGGCGCCGAATTCGACCGCGAGTACATGCAGCACATGGTCAAGGACCACAAGAAGGACGTCTCCGAGTTCCAGAAGGCGTCGAAGAACGCGAAGGACGCCGAGGTGAAGGCGTTCGCTGCCAAGAATTTGCCCACCCTGCAGGAGCACCTGAAGATGGCGCAGTCCACCGAATCGGCCGTCAAGACGGCAAGCCGAGGTGGCGCGGACAAGGGCGCGGCGCGCACCGCGGCCAATTCGGGTGGCGCACCGGGCAGTGGCACCTCCGCGGCGACCGGCGGCACGGGCGGCGCAGGCACCGGAGTGGGCGCGTCGGGCAGCGGCGGCGCCAGCGGCTCCAGCGCCAACACCAGCAAAGCCAACACGACGAAGCAATGACCATGGCAACTACCGTCATCGTCCGGATGGCGCTCGCGGTCCTCGCCTTCGCGGCGGGGACCGCGTGGGCGCAGGACGCGCTCTCGCGTGCCGAGGCGCGGTTTCTCGAAAAGGCCGCCGAGCATGGGCTAGCGGAAGTCGCCCTCGGTCGCCTCGCACAGGAGAAGGCGATGCGCGACGAAGTGCGCCAGTTCGCCGACCGCATGGTGGCCGACCACTCGAAGGCCAACGAGTCCCTGATGGAGGTCGCCGCTGCGAATCGCGTGCAGCTGCCCACGCAGCTCGCCGAGCGCGACCAGCGCGAGCTCGACAAGCTGCGCAAGCTCGTGGGCCCCGAGTTCGATCGAGCGTACATGAAGCGCATGCTCGACGACCATCGCAAGGACGTGAAGGAATTCGAGCGGCAGGCGAAGGATGCGAAGAACGAGGAAGTGCGGGACTTCGCCGCGCGCACCCTCCTCGTCCTGCAGAGCCATCACGCGGCCGCGAAGGGTACGTTCGACCTGGCCAACGCGCCACGCCGCACGGGCGATCGCATGGCCGGCTCGAGCAAGCCTTGAAAACCGCAAAGGCTTGCCGCGTCGCCGCGACGCTCGCCCTGGCGGTATTCGCGCTGGCGCTTTCCACCGGCGCAGCTGCCGACGACGCCTCGGACCGCGAGTTCCTCGTCCACGCGGGGCAACTGGGACTGGCCGAAGTCGAGTTGGGCCGCATCGCCGAAGGCCGGGCGGCGAGCGCCCGCGTGAAACGCTTCGCGGGGCGCATGGTGCGCGACCACGCGAAATCCAACGAGGAGCTGCGCTCGCTCGCGGGCGGCAAGGGCGTGGAGCTGCCCTCGACGCTCGCGGGCCAGCATCGCGCCAACGCCGAAAAGCTGGGCCGGCTCTCCGGTGCGGAGTTCGACCGCCACTACATGGAGCACATGGTGACGGACCATCGCAAGGCCGTGGCCGAATTCGAGAAGGCCGCCCGCGATGCGAGGGACTCGCGGGTGAAGGCGTTCGCGTCCAAAACGCTGCCCCACCTGCGCGAGCACCTGAAAATGGCGCAAGCGACGATGCAGGGCCTCGGCCCGGGCAACAGCGCGACGGCCACGCCCAACACCGGCGGCTCGGGCTCGGGCAGCACGCCGCCCACGGAGACGCGGCCGCCCACGAAGTAACGCCGGCGGGACGCTAAAATCGCCCCATGGCCGACGCACCGCTCGTTCGCAAGCACACCGGCGACTTTCACTGGGAGGGCGTGAACGTCCTCGCGTACAAGCAGGAGGGTTCCGCGCCCTTCAGGGACGTGACGCGCCAGGTGCTCTTCGAGGACGGCGCCCTGCCCGCGCAGCTACGTTATTTCGAGGTCGCTCCGGGCGGCTGGACCACGCTCGAGCGCCACGAGCACGTGCACGCCGTGATGGTCATCCGCGGCCGGGGACAATGCCTGGTGGGCGATTCCGCGCACGAAATCGGCCCGCACGACCTCGTGAGCGTGCCGCCGATGACGTGGCACCAGTTCCGCGCCGCGTCCGATCAGCCGCTGGGATTCCTCTGCCTGGTCGCGGCGACTCGCGACAGGCCGCAGTTGCCGAGCGCGGCGGAGGCGGAAAACATCGCCAAGGCTTTCGGCGGCTCGACGTAGGAAAGACGGCACCTCACGCCGGCGCTGCCTATTTCGTGATCACCACGAGCACGTTGCAGGGCGATTGCTCGATGAGCGACTTGGAGACCGAGCCGCGCCACCAGCGGGCCGCCCAGCTGTTCAGGTGCTTGTGCCCGACGACGATGAGGTCGGCCGAAATGCGCCGAGCGCATTCCGCGATCTCCATCACCGCCTCTCCCACGACCACCTCGCCCGTGACGTTGTGGCCCGCGTCCTGCAATCGCTTCATGCCATCGTCCAGGATCGCCTGGTACTCCTTGCGCTCCTGCTCCTCGAGCCCCAGGTCGTAGACCCCGCCCTCGCCGCCGATGAACGCCGCCGGCGGCGGCATCACCGCGATCAGGTGCATCGCCGCGCCGCCCCAACCCGCGAGGCCCCGGCTTTCGAGCAACGCGTTCTGGCCCGCTTCCGAGCCGTCGTATGCCAGCAGGATGCGCTTGTACATGACCTTTCCTCCTCGTCGTTATTGTCGTTGTCCCGTCCCTGTTGCCGTTGCAACCCGTCACAAATTCCCGGGCCTCCATCCCGCAAAATACCGCGTTTGTCGCCCGATGGCACGGCCATGAGCCGCCTCCCCATCATGGCGGCCGCCATCCACCCACGAGGAACCACCCCATGCAATTGAAAGCCCTGTCCGCCGCCGTCGCGGCCGCCGTCGCCGCGATCTCGGTCCAGGCCGGAGAAACCGCTGTCGCCCAGGCGGCGCCCTTCGTCCAGGCGGAGAAGAAAATCATCACCAGCGCGGACCAGCTGCCCCGGCGGCAGTACACGATCGCCAGGCTGCCCAGCGAGCTCATCGACGCCCCGGCATCCGAGATCGACGCCGTAGCCGCCGCCATGGACAAGGACCTGGCGCAGGACCTGGCGACGCTCGACATCCAGGACCGCGCCACGCGCACCGGGATGATGATGGCCCGCGCCCAGTTCGCGATCCACCGCGGCGATTTCGCGGCGGCGCAATCGATCCTGCGCGAAGTGCGCTCCCAGCAGGAAAAGGCCGCCGACAAGCTCACCAGCGGCACCTCCATGGAGAACATCCTGGCCGCGCGCATGAGGGGCGGCAGCCTCGAGCAGCAACGCGCGCAGGTGAGGGAATCGCTCGCGCAGGCCTACGGCGCGATGCCGTGGGACGTGGTCGGAACCAACCTGAAAAGCGCCAAGGGCGGCCTGGAGCTCATGTCCAAGCCGGTCATGATCGGCAGCGTGCGCACCAATCTCGACCCCGCGGCGAAGAACCTGAACCTCAACGTGCCGGGGCAGCTCGTCGTCACCATCGTCGCCATCCGCAACAACCTCGAGCACGTGCTGCCGTTCCGCGACGACATCGTGAGCGTCATGCAGAACCTCGTGGACCGTAACCAGGTTGCTCGCGTGGATCGCTGGAGCGAGCGCCAGGTGGTGCTGCCGGCGAACGCACCCGGCAAGCCCGTGGTGATCGGCATCTGGGACAGCGGCACCGACTACAAGCTCTTCAAGGCGACCAATCCGCCGGGCATCGCATTCGACCGCGACTTCAAGCCGACCGACGCGCTCGTGCGTCCGATGGGAGAAGCCGAGGCGCGGCTTCCCGCGCTCAAGCAGTACGTGAAGGGCGCCATGGACCTGCAGGCGGCCATCGATTCGCCGGAGTCGCGCGCGCTCAAGCAACGCGTGGCTTCGCTCAAGGCCGAGGAGGTGAAGCAGTTCTCGGAGGACCTTTCGGCCATGGGCATGTGGGTACACGGCACGCACGTGGCCGGCATCGCCGTGGAAGGCAACCCGTTCGCGCAGGTGGCCACGGTGGCGATGCACTTCAACCACAGCTCCGTGCCGCAGTTGCCCGACGATGCGAGCGCTGCGCGCGTTGCGGCGGCGTACAAAAAAGCGGTGGACAGCTTCAAGGCGGCGGGGGCGCGCGTCGTCAACATGAGCTGGCGCTACAGCCCGCAGGCGTATGAGGGAGCCCTGGCGTACCACAACGTCGGCAAGACTCCCGATGAGCGCAAGGCCATCGCCAACAAGATCTTCGAGATCGAGAAGCGGGCGCTGGAAGCGGCGATCCGCGGCGCGCCGGAAATCCTCTTCGTCGCCGGCTCGGGCAACGAGAACAACAGCGCAGACTTCTCGCAGTACATCCCCGCGGGCTTCGAGCTGCCCAACCTGATCACCGCCGGTGCGGTGGACATGTCCGGCACCGAGACCTCTTTCTCGACTTTCGGCAAGACCGTGGCCGTCCACGCCAACGGCTTCGAAGTCGTGAGCTACATCCCGGGTGGCGAGAAGCTCAAGCTTTCCGGCACCTCGATGGCATCGCCCAACGTGGCCAACCTCGCCGGCAAGCTCTTCGCGATGAAGCCCGAGCTCACCGTCGCGCAGGTGAAGGAGCTCATCCTCAAGGGCGCCGAGAAAAATGGCCGTGTGAACCTCATCAACCCGAAGAAGTCGCTCGAGCTGGCGGGGGTCAAGTTGCCGCAGGCCTGATTTAGCGCTTTGGCTCCGGTAAAGCCCCGCCTCGGCGGGGCTTTTTTGTTACACCGGGGACAGACCCGCTTTCGCTTAATTCTTGGGCAGCCGCTCAAATTTTAGGCAAAAGCGGGTCTGTCCCCCGTGTAACAAAACTGCGCTAGCCTCGAGGGCATGCTCTCGTTCGATTTCGATAACGCGTTCGTGCGGTCGCTTCCGGCTGATCCGGTGGAGGGCTCGCGGCGAAGGCAAGTGCATGGCGCGTTGTACTCGCGCGTCGATCCGACGCCGGTCGCGGCGCCCCGGCTGATCGCGCATTCGCGGGAAGTCGCAGCCATGCTCGGCATCGACGAGGCCGACATCGCCTCGGCTGCGTTCGCGCGAGTGTTCGGCGGCAACGCGCTCGTCGATGGCATGCAACCCTACGCCGCGAACTACGGCGGGCACCAGTTCGGCAACTGGGCGGGCCAGCTGGGCGATGGGCGCGCGATCACGCTGGGCGAGGTGGTGAACGCGCGCGGCGAGCGCTGGGAGCTGCAGCTGAAGGGCGCCGGTCCTACCCCATACGCGAGGAGCGCCGATGGCCGCGCGGTCCTGCGCTCGTCGGTGCGCGAGTTCCTGTGCAGCGAAGCCATGTTCCACCTGGGCGTGCCGACCACCCGGGCCCTGTGCCTGGTCGGAACCGGCGAGCAGGTCGAGCGCGACATGTTCTACGATGGGCGCCCGCAGCTCGAGCCGGGCGCGATTGTGTGCCGCGTGGCGCCGTCGTTCATCCGCTTCGGCAACTTCGAGCTGCCGGCCGCGCGCCGCGATATGGCGCTCCTGGAGCGCCTCATCGACTTCACCATCGCGCGGGACTTTCCCGAGCTGGCAAGCGGCCTTCGCCCCGGCGACAGCACGCCGCAGGAATTGCGTTCGGAATGGTTCGCGCAGGTCTGCGAGCGCACGGCGGTGATGGTCGCCCACTGGATGCGCGTGGGTTTCGTGCACGGCGTGATGAACACCGACAACATGTCGATCCTCGGGCTCACGATCGACTACGGGCCCTACGGCTGGATCGACGACTTCGACCTCGGCTGGACGCCCAACACCACCGATGCCGCCGGCCGGCGCTACCGCTTCGGCAACCAGCCCGGCATCGCGTACTGGAACCTTGGGCGCCTCGCGAACGCGCTCGCGACCGTCTTCCCGTCGCTCGATCCGCTGCATGCGGGCCTGGGCCGCTTCGAGGAAGCGTTCAATGCCGCGGACCGGAGCAATCTCGTGGCCAAGCTGGGGCTCGGCGACTATCGCGAAGGGGACACCGCGCTCGTCGAGCAGCTCTACGAGCTGATGCAGGCGGGGGAAGTGGACATGACGATCTTCTTCCGCGGGTTGTCCGGCGTCGACCTCGCCCAGCCAAGGCTCGCGTCGATCGAAGGCGCCTTCTACGACGACAGCAAGCGCGAAGCGGTGGCACCGGCCCTGCAGCCCTGGCTGGAGGACTGGGCCGCTCGCCTGCGCGCCGCGAACGAGGATGCCGGCGCGCGTATCGCTCGCATGAATGCCGCCAATCCCAAGTACGTCTTGCGCAACTACCTCGCCCAGCAGGCGATCGACCGCGCCGCGGCGGGCGACTATGCGGGCATCCACGAGCTCCTGGAAGTCCTGCGCCGCCCCTACGACGAGCAACCTGGGCGCGAATCCTATGCCGCGCGGCGTCCCGATTGGGCTCGCGACCGGCCCGGCTGCTCGATGCTCTCCTGCAGTTCCTGAACCGGGGTCAGACCACTTGGTCCGCTTTGCGGATTTGGAAAGCGGACCAAGTGGTCTGACCCCGGTTGAAAAAGTGCTTTGCGCCAGTCAACGCGGCCGGGCCTTCGCGCGTTCATCGCCGCATCGACCGTCCCCCAAGACGGCACCCCGCAAGGCCAAGCGCATGAAAAAACTGAGTTTCCTTTTGGCGGCCGGGGCGATCCTGGCCCTGGGCGCGGGCGAAACCCTGGCCGATCGCGGCGGGCACGGCGAACGTCACTGGCGCGGCGACGGCGGCCGCCACTTCCACCGGCCGGCGCATCGCCCGCATTTCGGCCACCACTACGGTGGGCGCCACTGGGGCCACCGCCATTCCTGGGGCCCCTCGTACGGATACCGTCCCTACCGCTGGAGCAGCCCCGTGTACTGGTCCTACCCGGCGTGGCTCTACGCTCCCGCCTACATTTCCTATCCCGCCTGGGATCCGCCGGTATACGTGGAACGCATCGTGGAGCGCGAGCCGGTCTACATCGAGCGCCTCGAGCGCCGCGAGCCCCGCTCCGAACGCGAGCGTTATTCGATGTACCAGCCGCAGGCGCCGCGAGCGCAGGCCTCCCCTCCGCCGGAGCGCATCGAGCGCATGACGCTTTCGGCCACGGAGCTCTTCGAGTTCGACAAGGCGACCTTGCGCCTGCCCCAGCCCAGGCTCGACGAGATCGCCGATGCGCTGCAGCGCAACGCGCGCATCGACAACGTGCACATCACGGGTTACACCGATCGCCTCGGAACCGACGAGTACAACCGCAAGCTTTCGCAGCAGCGCGCGGAGGCGGTGAAGGCCTACCTGGTGTCGAAAGGCGTCGCGGCGCATCGACTCGTTGCCGTCGGCAAGGGCGAGGCGCAGCCCGTGGTCGAGTGCACGGAGAAGGACAAGAACGCCCTCATCCGCTGCCTCGAGCCGAACCGCCGGGTCGTGGTCGAGAGCATCACCGTGGAGCGCAGGGTCGCCGGAAAACGCTAGGCTTCAGGCACGCAATCCGACTCGGGATATTAACAAGGGGAGGCATCATGAAGAAGACAGTGCTCGTTGCATCCATCGCAGTCGCTGGCGCGGCGGCGACCTTTTCCACGCAGGCCGCAGCGCATGGTGATGGCCTCGCCGGCGCCATCGTCGGCGGCGGCATCGGCGCGGCGATCGGCGGACCTCCGGGAGCCGCGGTAGGCGCCATCCTCGGTCTCGCGATCGGCGAATCGGCGCACGACCGCCACTATCACGATCGGCGCCACTACGGATATCGCGAGCGTCACTTCGATCGGCGCCATGGCGACCTTGGCCACTACGAGCCCGCGCCGTCACGGTATCGGGGCCCGGTGTTCGCGGAGAATCACTATTACCGCGCCTCACCCCGCCACTACGGCGAACGCTACAGCGAGCCGCGCTACTCCCGCGGATACGACCGTCGCTACGAAGAGCGTCGCTACGACGATCGCCGCTACGACGATCGCCGCTACGACGACCGCCATTACCGTTACGAGGAAGCCCCCCGGTACTACCGGTAGGGCTCCGGGCTGGCGTTGATTCTCGCCAGCTTCGCCGCGTAGAGGTCCTGCTCGCGCGCGGGGCTGGCCTCGATCGCCGCGCGCAAATGCCGGCGAGCGCGGTTCATGTCCCCCAGTCCGGCATAGGCCGCGGCCAGCCAGAATTGGAACTCGTGGTACGTGGGATCGCGCTCCACCTCCCGCTGGAAGAAGTCGCGCGCCGTGGCGTGGTCGCCGCGTTTCATCGCCGCGATGCCGCGCTCGAAGAAGTGGAACGGCGCATGCGGCTGGATCGAGGCGAGCTTGCGCGACAGGGCATCGGCCTCCGCGGCACGACCCTGGTCGCCGTAGACGAGCGCGAGGTTCGCCATCGCGTGCGTGTTGGCGGGCTCGCGCGCCAGCACGTGCCTGAGCACCTTCTCGGCCTCGGCGAGGTGGCCGTGACGCCGGTAGATCACGCCCAGCGTGTTGAAGGCGCTCGTGAACGACGGATCCTGCAGCGCGGACTCGCGCGCCCACCAGTACGACTCGTCCACCCTGCCCTCGGCGAGCAGCTCCGCGGCGCGATTGTTCAAGTACATCGCGACCACGGTCTTCTCGGTGATGGGCGAGGCGATCTGGCGCTGCAGCTCCCCCACCGGCATGAAGTCGATCGTGAGCAGGTTGCGCTCCTCGAAGTGGTAGCGCGGATCGGTGTGGCGCCTGCCGAGCGTCACGTTCACGTGGCGGCTGGTGAAGTAGATCCCGCCGGCGCGCGTCCACAGGTCCTCGGCGACGACGCTCTGGTAGTTGACCTTGAGGCCCAGCTCCTTGGCGAGCGCCGCGGTCATGATGGCTAGCGACAGGCAGTTGCCCGTGCGAGCCTCGAACGTCTGCACCGCATTGCGGGTCATCGCCGCGTCGTAGTCGATCTTGAGCAGGCTCCTGCTGTAGAGCGCCTCGTAGAGTCCGCGCGCACGGCCCTTTTCGTTCAGCTTCGGTCCCACCTCGCGAGCGAGGTAGCGGCGCATCTCGTCGTTGATCGCAAAGACATCCGTGGCCCGGATCGGCTGCGCCGGCTGCGCGAAATAGGCATCGGCGAGGAGCCCCGAAGTCGTGCCCTGCGACGGCGCCGTGGCACATCCGGCGGCCAGAAACGTTACGGCGATGAGCGCGAGGATCGTTCGCATGGATTTCTCCTATCGCGCGAGTGTACGGCGATTCGCCATCTCGTCTCCTGTAGGAATCGCCCTACAGTCGAACCCGCGAGGCGCACGCCATAATTCCTGCATGCCGCAACCCGCGCCTCGCCTGCCGCGTCGCATCGACGCCCTCGACACCTTGCCGCTGGCCGCGCCGGCGCGGCCGCAACAACGACGACGGCTCGTGCCCCGCAAGCAGAACGGCTTCACCGGCGCCGCCCTCACGTTCGCGGGAACACTCGCGGCGATGGTGCTGACAGCCGCAGCCACCGCGCTTTTCTAGCTTTCCTGCAGCACCTGCGGGCGGCGCTCGCCCGCCCGCGTCGCGGCCTCGAAAGCGTGTGCAAGCTGCAACACGCCGAAATCGTCGCCGTGGCGCCCCACGATCTGCAAGCCGACCGGCAATGGCAGCGCGTCGTCGGTGAAGCCCGCCGGCACCGAGATGGCGGGATGGCTCGTCACGGTGACGTGGTAGCAGGTCTTCATCCAGTCGATATAGGTCGCGAAGCGCACGCCCTCGATCTCGTCGGGGTACGGCTGCGACACCGGAAAGGGCGGCACCTGGTTCACCGGCATCACGAGGAATTCGTGGCGCTCGAGGAACTCCCGCATGCGGCGGAAGAGGTCGGAGCGCAGCGCCATCGCACGTGCGATGCGCGGGCCGTCGAGGCGCATGCCTTCCTCGATGTTCCAGGCGACGGTTTCCTTGAGCTGGTCGCGATGCATCTCCAGCAGCGGCGCGTAGCGTTGCACGAAACCGAGTGCCCGCAGGACCTGGAACGCCTCGTCGGCACCGGAGAGGTCGGGCCACGCATCCTCCACCACGCACCCCAGCGATTCGAACACCTTGCGCTGGCGCGCGATCACCGCAGCGACACGGCCGTCCACGGGCACCATCTCGTTGCCGGCGAGCCGCATGCCGCGCGAGCCGACGCGCAACGGCTCGAAAGGCCAGAACGCCACGCGGGCCTTGCGGAAATCGCGCTCCAGCCGGCGCGCGAAGCGTGCGCCCGGCTCGGCGAGCGAGATGGGGGAGCGGGGGTCCGGCCCGGCGAGCGCCGACAGCAGGAAGGCCGCGTCGTCCACGCTGCGCGCGATCGGGCCGATCACCGACAAGCTCGCCCAGGCGTCGATCGTCGGCCAGTAGGGCACGCGCCCGGGAGTGGGGCGGAAGCCCACGACGTTGTTGAAGTTGCCGGGATTGCGCAGGCTGCCGCCCAGGTCGGATCCGTCCGCGAAGGGCAACATGCCGCAGGCGACGGCGACGGCCGCACCACCCGAAGAACCTCCGCACGTGCGCGTCAGGTCATGCGGGTTCAGCGTCGCGCCGAAGACGGGGTTGAAGGTCTGGCTGCCGGCGGCGAACTCCGGCGTATTGGTCTTGCCGAGCGTGATCGCCCCGGCCGCCGTGAGCCGCTCCACGATCGCGTGGTCCACCTCCGGGACGTTGTCCCGATACACGGGCGAGCCGAACGTGGTGCGGATGCCCTTGGTGAGGATCATGTCCTTGTAGGCGATCGGCAGGCCGGCGAGCACGCCGGGCGCCTTTCCCCGGCGATGAGCATTGTCCAGGCGGCGTGCTGCGCCAAGCGCCTGCTCGGGCAAAAAGGTCGGGATCGCGTTCACCTTGGGATCGACGCGCTCGACCTGCGCGATGAAGGCGCGCATCACCTCGACGGCGGAAAGCTTGCGTGTGCGAAGCAGCCGCGCGAGCTTGCGGGCCGGCTGGAAGACGATCTCGTCCACGGCGCTCAATCGTCGCCCTCCCGCGAGAGCTCCTCGTACACCTCGCGCGTGCGCTTCACCAGCTCGCGCACCTGCCGCGGCGTGAGACCGGCGCGTCCGGGCTCGACCTGCAGCTCGATGCCCTCGCCCAGGTGCACGCGGCGCCACACTTCCACGAGCATCGGCGGTTTCGGCGACTTGGGAGCCATGGCGGTCCTCAGCGGCGGATGTCGGGCGCGGGAAGGCCCTCGATCATCACGTTGATGCAGGCAGGCAAGCCGGATGCGACCGCGCGACGCGCGGCGGGCAGGACGTCTTCCGCCCTCGAAACCCGCTCGCCATGCCCGCCGAATGCGGCGGCCACCTGGTCGTAGCGCGTGGGCAGCAGCTCGCAGCCCACCAGGCGCCCGCGGCCGTAGTCGCGCAGCTGGATCTGGTATTCGGCATTCCAGCGCGCGTCATTGCCGACCACGGCGACGAAAGGCAACCCGTAGCGCACGGCGGTGTCGATTTCCGCCGGATGGAAGCCGAAGGTGCCATCGCCCATCACGGCGATCACCGGGGCTTTGGGCTGTGCGAGGCGGGCGGCGAGGGCGAAGGGCAAGGCGGCGCCGATGGATCCCGCCACGCCGTTGATGACGCGGTGGCGAGCGCCGAGGCAGGCTTGCGCCCATTGCCCGATCTCCCCTCCGTCCGAAACGAGGATTGAATCCGGATCGCCATCGAGCAACGCCTGCAGGGGCCGCAGCGCTTGCGCCGGATGCACGCGGCCCTCGCTGGCCTGCGCCGAGTCCCAGGCCGCAGGTCGGTAGGTGATGGCATCCCGAACTTCGGCAAGCCAGCTGCCGGACGCGGGCGAGGCCGACTTGCGCAGGGCGTCCAACGTGGGGACTGGATCGCCGAGCGCCGCCCCGGCGAGGCGCGGCCCGATCGCCGCGCGCGTGCGATCGATCTCGGCCGGCTCGGCATCGATCTGCATCACGGCGCATCCGGGCGCCAGGGGTTGCCCGAAGCGCAGCGTGAAATCGAGCCGCTTGCCCAGGAGCAACACCGCATCTGCCTGGGCGAGCATTTCCGCAAACGCGCCGAGCGAGGGATCGGCCACGCCGCGCGGGCTCTCCATCACCACCACCGGAACGCCGGTTGCCTGCTCGAGCTCGGCGAGGCGATCGCGCATCGCGCGGGGCGCGAACACCGGTCCTGCGAGGATGAGCGGCCGCGTTGCGGCACGCAGCCGCTGGGTCATGGCGCGCGTGTCGGGCTCGGCCGGCGATCGCGCTTCGGGGAGGTACGCGTTGAGGTCCGGGATGGCCGATGTGGTCCGCGCTTCGAGGCAATCCGTCGGCAGCGCCAAGTGGACCGGGCCGGGCCGCCCGGAGCGCGCGATGCGCACCGCGCGCGCGAGATCGTCGGCCAGCGCATCGGCCGAGGCGCTCGCCCATGACGCCTTCGCGAGCGGCGCGGCGATGTCCGCCTGGCGCATCTCCTGGAAGGCGCCGCGCCCCAGTTGCCCGAGCGGCGCGTGGCCCGACAGCAGCACGACCGGGGCTTCCGCCATCGCGGCGGTGTAGAGCGCCGACACCGCATTCGCGAAACCGGGACCGCCGGTGACGAGGGCCATTCCCGCCTCGCCCGTGAGCCGGGCCCACGCATCGGCCATGTGGACGGCCGCCGCCTCGTGCCTCACGTGCAGCAGCTCGAGTCCCGCATCCAGAGCGGCGTCGAATACCGGCATGACGTGGTTGCCGGAAAGCGTGAAGATGCGGCGCGTTCCCGCGCGCGCCACGGCTCGCGCCAGCGCATCGGCGCCCCTGTTGCCTGTTGCGGCCAAGAAATCCTCCCGAGGGAACGCCCGAGTATAAGCATTGAACGCCGGCGGGTGCCCGCCGTCCTAAAGCGATGACCTGGCGCCGCGCTAGCCTCTGGGGCACCGCCCTGCTCGCCATGCTGCTCGCATGCCTGGCGGCCTCGCTGTATTTCCTGGTCGATGCCGAGCGGGTGAGGAAGGCGGCCGCGGAGCACGCGCGAAGCGCGTGGGAGCGCGAGTTGTTGATGGGCGACGTGCGCTTTTCGCTCTTCCCGGTGCCGTCGCTGCGCGCCTCGAAGGTTTCGTTCGCAAACCCCGCCTGGGCGCACGAGCCGCATCTCCTGCAGGCCGAATTCGTGCGCGCCGACCTGGAGATCCTGCCGCTCCTGACAGGCAAGGTCCGCATCAAGAGGCTCGCGCTCGACGGCGTGCGTGCCGGCCTCGAAGTCGCCGAGGATGGCGCGGTCAGCTGGGAGATGCGCCCGGCCCGCGAAGGCGCGGCGCGAGATCCCGCCACGCAAGGCGAGCAAGCCCTGCAGATCGCCGCCATCGAAATCCGCAACGCACGCATCGTCCACCGCAGCGGCAAGGCGTCATCCGAGCCATGGATGGTGGAGGAAGCGACGCTCGAGTCGCAGCCGGGGCATAAGGACGTGCGCATCGAGGCGAGGCTTTCCCGGTTCGGCCGGCCGGTCGCCGTGAAGGCGCGCTTCGCAGACCTCTCCGGGATGGGAGGCGAAGGCGCAACGAGCGAGGGCCGGGTCGATCTCGATTGGGGCGGCGCGCGGCTGGTCGCCGAAGGGCGCTTTCCGCTGCAGCACGCGCTCGCGGGCCAGGATTTGGCGCTGTCGCTGAAGGCCGAGTCGCTGGAGCCACTCTTCGGCTTTTTCGGCGTGAAGCGCGACAAGACCGCGCCTCTCACGATCACGGCACGCGCGCGCGGGGATGGGGGGCGCGTCGAGCTCACCGACCTCGATGCCAGGCTGGGCGCCCTCGCCGTCACCGGCACGGCGGTGGTGAATCGCAAGCCCGGCCTTTTGGTGGAAGCAAGCCTGCGGGCCGACCGTGTCGACTGGCTGAAAGCGCTCGCCGACAGCGGTGGGCGCATCAAGCCACCAGTGCGCAACGAGGAGATCTTCCACGAGGATCCGGTCGCCTGGCGCGCGGTGACCGCCATCGGGGCGATCGACGGCAGCGCCGACATCGCGATCGGCACGCTCAAGCTGGGCAACGGGCTCGAGCTTCGCAACGTGCGCGCGAAGGTGGGATACGGCGATGGCCGGTTGGAAGTCAAGCCCTTCGCCGCCGAGATGCTCGGTGGCACGGCTCGTGGCGCGCTGCGGCTCGACGGCAGGAAGAAGACGATCGCCGTGGACCTGGACGGCGAGGGATTGCTGCTCGAGCGCTGGTTCCGGGAGCGCGGCAGCAAGGTGCCCTTCCAGGGCGGGCCCATGATGGTCAAGGCGCGGCTGCACCTGGCCGGCGATACCTATCGCGACCTCGCCGCCTCCGTCACGGGGCGCTTCACCGCCCGCATGGGCAAGGGCAGCTGGAAGTCCGAGCGCGCCGGGGAATACGAGGAAGTGATGGTGCGCGCGCTGCAGCCGAAGGACGGCGAGGACATCGAGTTCGTTTGCGCCGCCGTCGACCTGGACTTCAAGTCGGGACGGGCGAGCGGCCGCGACATCGTGGCGGCACGCAGCGACGTGAGCCAGCTCATCACCTCGGGGCACGTGGACTTCCGCGCGGAGACGCTCGACCTGCGCGGCAAGGTGATCTCGCGCTCGGGGCTGCGCGTCGGCCTGGGCTCGATCGCAAGCGAGGTGCAGGTCCATGGACGCCTCGCCCGCCCGAAGATGCAGCTCGATCCGGACGCCAAGCCGGCGGTCATCGCGCGTGCCGGCGCGGCCATCGCCACCGCAGGCGTTTCGCTGCTGGGCTCCTCGCTGGTGGACGTGGCGGAGTCGCAGAAGGACCCGTGCAAGGAAGTGCTGAAGTAGGGGGACAGGGGATGGCGGACGGACGTCGCCTTACCCGTGCTGCAGAGAGGCCACCAACTCACGCACCCGCGGGTAGTCCACGGCGCCACTCAGCGCGCGCGCGTTGGTGAGTCGCTCGTCGTAGCGGCGCGCGGTGAGGATGGGAACGGCGTTGACGCCGTAGGCCGCGGCGACGACCTCCTCCTGCAGGACCTGCGGCTTGAAGCGGTTGCTCTCGAGCGCTTCCTGCAGCGCATCGGCCTCCAATCCGACACCGCGGCCGATATGGACGAGCGCGGAGATGCTGCCGATGTCCTTGCCGTCCTCGAAGAAGGCCTTGAAGAGCGCATGGTGCATGTGGTCGAAGAGCCCCTGCTCGCGCGCGAAGTAGGCGGCCTCGAAGGCCTTGCGGCTGCGCGGCTGCACCGAAGGCATGCGAAGCGTCATCTTGCGTTGCGCGGCGAGCGGGTAGACCGAGTTGGTCCAGGTCTCGAGCAGGTACTTGCCGCCCGGATCGAGCGGGCGCACCGGCTCGGGGCGCAGCTCGAAGGGATGCCATTCCACCTGCAGCGCGCGGCCGAGCTCGGCCTTGAGGCGCTCGATGATCGGCAGCTCCAGGTAGCAGAAGGGACAGACGTAATCGCTCCAGATATCGAGCTGGATCTGGGCCGCGGCGGCCATCGTCAGACTTCGATCACCAGCGATCGATGGCCGACACGACAACTGCCCACGCGCAAGGTGAGCTTGCCCTTGCCCCGCGCCACGAGCGTCACGAAGCGCTCGTGCACGCTGCCGCGAGTCCATGGCGCGAAGATGTTGATGCCGTTGTAGAGCCCGCGACCCCACCCGTCGAGGTGGCCGACTTCGGCCGATGCGCCTTCGGGAACGCTCACTGTCACACCCTCTCCCTGCGCGGTGAGCCGCAACGGCTCGGCGTGGCGCAGCTTCTTCGCCGACGACAATCCGTACGTGCCGAGATAGCCCGCGTTGTCCACGCGCACCTCGATGCGGGTATGTCCATCGCCCAGCGGCTCCTTGCGCGTGATCGAGATCTGGACGCGCGGGACCAGCGCCGCCACGCGCAGGAACGCCGCGCTGTGCTGCTCGCACACCTTGGCGAGCATCTCCAGGGGCGGGTTGGAAATACCCACGAGCAGGTCGAGCCCGCCCACTTCCACATCGCCCAGCTGCGGGTGCTTCACCTTGCGCCAGGGACGGAAGATGCGTCCCTGGTTCACTTCCTTGTCCCATTTGGCGAGCGCCGCGAAGTCCTTGCGGTCCAGGCGCGAATACACGTCGACGAAGGGCTTCTTGCGCTCCAGCCCGATCTGCGTGAAGAGGTCCCAGAGCTCGATCACATAGGCGAGGCAGCCGCGCTGGTGGTAGGCGTAATCGGTGAGGTCGCCCCGCAGAGGCGTCTCCGGCGCGTAGAGGAACTCGTGGAAGCCGCTCACCGTGGGATATCCGGTGTACTTCGTCGCCCACGCCTCGACTTGCCGGAAGACCGCGAGGTCCTCCTGGTCCATCTTGTGGTCGGGCTGGTCGCCCAGCGGCCGGATCAACACGCCGCCGAACGTGTGCAGGTTGAGCCACACCATGATGTTCGGGTGCGAGGTGGTGAAGTCGAGGACGGCGCGCGTCTCCGGGGCGCTGCCCGGAAAGTCGCCGGCGCCTTCCTGCTCGTGCTCCGGGGCCCACTGGTAGGGAAACTGCCGGTTGAAATCGTACTGGTTGTCGGAGAGGAAGTAGGGATCCGGAATGCGCCGCCCGTCGAAGTTGACGATTCGCCCTTCGGGATAGAGCTTGTAGTAGGGCGGAGGATCTTCCGGCAGGCGCGGCACCAGCACGCCGGGATGTCCCTCGAGCTCGACCAGCTCGCCGTGCTCGTCCTGCTGGCGCATGTACCCCATGCGGCCGTCGGCGTCGAAGTCGTGCGCCTCCCAGTAGCTGTGCCCCTTGTGTTTGCGCTGGTCCACCGGGCTCGAGCGCACGTAGCGGCCGCTCTTCATCACCGCTTCGGCGCCGTCGGGGGAAATTCGGGGAACGATGTAGAAGAGCGTGTCTTCGAGGACGTCCGCCATGTGGCGGGGCAAACCGGGGACGGACCCCAAACCATGCAGCGCGATCACGTCCTCGGCGATCGCCAGCGCCACGCTCGAGCCGCAGAGCTCGCTCGCGTGCATGTTGCCGTCGACCCAGACGGCGGGGCGCGCCTCGTCGGGATTCCGCCCGATGGTGAGGATGGGAATGTCGCGGCCCTCGGGCGTCTTGCCGATGCTGCCGAGGCGAACGAAATCCGGATGGCGGCTCGCCCACTCCTGAAGCTGGCCGGTGAGCTCGGCATAGTCGAGGTACTTGGCGCGGAACATGGCGGTGTTGTCGTTGTGGGAAGCCGGGCCTATTCTACGGCGACACCCCTCGTGAGGATTTCACTCCGTGAAAAACGCCGCTGCCTGCCTGCTCGCCGCCCTGCTCGCCTCGGGTTGCGCCGAGATGACTCCACGCGAGTCCTCCGGCAGGGACATGAAAATCGCCTTCGACCTCACCGACGGCAATCCGCAGGTGCTGCTGGCGAAGCTCAATACCATCGACCTCACGCGCAAGCAGATCGTCGAGGCGGGCATGACACCGCGGATGATCCTGGCCTTTCGCGGGGGCGCCTCGCAATACACGCAGCAGAGCGTCGCGCACGTGAAGCCCGAGGACCGGGCGGACGCGCTGCGCGTGGCCTCGCGCCTGCGTGAGCTGGCGAAGGCGCCCGGCGTCGAGTCGCTCGAGCAGTGCAACGTGACGCTCGGGCGGCTCAAGCTGACGGACAAGGGCTTGCTCGAGCCGGTGAAGGTCGTTCCCAACGGCTGGATTTCGCTCGCCACCTACCAGCAGAAGGGATACAGCTACATCGCGCCGTGACAAGAAGTAACGCCGCGCAAATCCCGCGCGGCGTAGATTGGGCGCACCCATTTCGCCCAGGCGCGCCATGCTCCGCATCGCCGCAGCGCTAGCCGCATCGTCCAGCCTTTGCATCGCGAACGCGTGCGAGATGTTCGAGTACCGGCACGTGAAGGCGAGCCCGCATGTGCACGTGTTCCAGGCGGCCGAGGGCACCACGGCCGTCGTGAACGGCAATATCGTGGCGGTCGTAGGCGAGCGAGCCGTCCTGCTCGTCGATACCGGGCAGATTCCGAGCGTCGCGCGTCGGGTCCTCGCGGACCTTCGCCGGCTCTCGCTCCTTCCGATCACCCATATCGTCAACACGCACTGGCACGGCGACCACGTGCTCGCGAACTTCGTCTTCAAGGAGGCGTTTCCGGCGGCGAAGATCGTCGCGCACCCGCACACGGTGGAGCGCGCCGCGAGCTTCTATACCGACTATGCCGCGAAGAACCGCGAGCGCCTGCCCGCGATCATCGCCGACATGGGAAAGCGCCGCGACGCCTCGACCGACCCGGAAGAAAAGGAGTGGCTCGCGAAGACGGTGGACTGCGCCGAGAAGATGCTGCCGGAGATGGAGGTCACGAAATACGTAGCACCCGACGTGACGCTCGAAGGGGACATGCGAATCGATCTCGGGGGCGTGACGGCCTTGGTCAGGCACCTCGGCGAAGGCAACACGCCGGGCGACATCGTGGTGCTGGTCGAAGGGGATCGGCTAGTGGCCGCGGGCGACATGATCGTGGCGCCGACGCCTTACGCGATCGGCTCCTCGCTCGAGCCGTGGCGAAGGACGCTCGCGGAGTTGCGCAAGCTCGGCGCGGCGACTTTCGTGCCGGGCCACGGGCCGGTCATGCGCGACGACGTTTACCTCCGCGATCTCGACGCGTTGTTCGCCACCACCTACGCGCAGCTCAAGGAGATGCAGCAAAAGGGGGTTTCGAGAAAGGACGCCGAATCCCGGCTCGACATCGGCGCCTTCAAGGCGCGGCTCGACACGCCGATGAAACGGCAGGCGTTCCTGCAGTTCTACGTGCGTGCCGCGATCGCGCAGGTGTGGCCGAAGCCGCCGGGGTAGGGAAGGCGAAAGCCTCGCCTTCCCCTTTCCCCTTTCCCCTTACTTCACCAACCCCTCCGCCTTCATCGCGGCCTGGACGGCGGGCCGCGCCGCCACGCGCTCCTGGAACGCCTTCAGGTTCGCGAACTCCGAGAGGTCGAGCTTCACGTGCCGCGCCCAATTGGTCACGGTGAAAAGGTAGGCATCGGCCACGCTGAACGTGTCCCCGAAGAGGAACTGCCGGCCCGCGAGCTGCTTCTCCACGAGGGAATAGCGCTTCCTGAGGTACTCCTTGCGCTCTTCCTTCACGGCGTCCGGCGTGGTGGGATAGAAGAGCGGGCTGCACGACTTGTGGATCTCGGAATTGATGTACCCCAGCATCTCCTGCAGGCGGTAGCGCTCCGGAGTGCCTGCCGAGGGCGCGAGGCCCGAGTCCGGCTTGCGGTCGGCAAGGTATTGCACGATCGCGGGTCCTTCGGTGAGCACGTCGCCCGCCGCGATCTCCAGCGCCGGGACGTATCCCTTCGGATTGATGGCGAGGTAGTCCTGGTCGCCGTTCACCTTCTTGGTCTTGGTATCGACTTTCGCCAGTTCGAGATCGATTCCCGCTTCACGCGCGACGATGTGGGGCGAGAGGGAACAGGCGCCGGGCGAGTAGTAGAGCTTCATTTCGTTGTTCTCCGAATGTGCAGGATGGAAGCCAAAGCTTACCAAAAGAAAGTAACCTTTGGTTATGACATGTGATAAAGTAACCATAAATGCCACTCACTTCGCGGTAACGGCCGATGGCCCTGAAGATGCGCAAGAGCAAGGCACCGCCGCCCCCGGCGGGTTGCCCGATGGGCGCCTGCATGGAGCTGCTCGGAGGCGCCTGGACGACAAACGTCGTCTGGCAATTGTCGGGCGGCGGGCGTCGTTTCGGCGAACTCATGAAGGACATTCCCGGCATTTCCGCGAAGGTCCTTACCGAACGGCTGCGGGCGTTGGAGGAAAAGGGCGTGGTCACGCGTGTGGTGGTGCCTTCCTCGCCGCCCTCGGTCGAGTACGGCCTGTCCGAGCTCGGACACGAGCTGGTACCCGTGATCCATTCGATCGTTCGCGTCGGCACGCGATTGCTCGAATCGCGCCGATAGCGGCAGCTACAAATATGTAGCAAATGCGCTACCGGGGGTAGGAACTCTCCGACTTCGCGCCTTCCTTCGAGCCGATAGACTCGTGAGGTCCCGAAGCCTTCACGAATCCATGTCCCTGTCCGCCGATCCCCGCATCCAGAACATCGAAACCGCCTCGCTCGCCCACATGCGACGCAAGGTCGCGTGCCTCGAGCAGGAGCTCGAGCGCTGCCATGCCCGCGAGCGGGCCTGGCGCCATCGCGAGCAGGAGCTGAACGACTTCGTCGAGAACGCGATGCTCGGCCTGCACATGGCCGGACCCGACGGCACGATCCTGTGGGCGAACCGGGCCGAGTACGAGGGGCTCGGTTATTCGCGCGACGAGTACGTCGGCCGCAACATCGCCGAGTTCCATGACGACCAGGCCGCGCTGTGCACGATCCTCGATCGCCTGCAGGCGGGATGCTCGTTGCGTGAGCAGCCGGCGCGCCTGCGGTGCAAGGACGGCTCCCTGCGGCACGTGCTCATCACGTCCAACGCGCATTTCGAAGACGGCCGCTTCGTGAACACGCGCTGCTTCACGCGCGACGTGACCGGGCAACGCCTCGCGGAGGCCGAGCTGGCCCGCGCCCACACCTACCTTGCCGAGATCGTGGAGTCGTCGAAGGACGCCATCATCGCCGTCGACCTGGAAGGCCGCATCAACTCCTGGAACCGCGGCGCCGAGTCGATCTTCGGCTACACCGGCGAGGAGATCATCGGGCGGCCGATCCTCACCCTCGTGCCGCAGGACCTGCACGGCGAGGAGGACGACATCATGCGGCGCATCCGCGCCGGCGAGCGCGTCGAGCACTACGAGACAGTCCGCCTGCGCAAGGACGGCGCCCTGCGCGACATCTCTTTGGCAGTCTCGCCGGTGCACGGCGCGGATGGCGCGCTCATCGGCATCTCCAAGGTCGCGCGCGACATCACGCTACGCAAGGAGGCCCAGCGCGAGCTGGCCGAGGCGGCTCGCCGCAAGGACGAGTTCCTCGCCATCCTCGCCCACGAGCTGAGGAACCCGCTTGCCCCGATCCGCTATGCGCTCACGATCGCGCGCGAGCCTCGCACGACGGCCGAGCAACGCCGGCGCGCGGAGGAGGTGGTCGAGCGCCAGGTCGAGATCATGGGCCGCCTGCTCGACGACCTGCTCGACGTCTCGCGCATCGCGCGCGGCCACGTGGAGCTGCGCAGGAAGTGGATCGACCTCACCTCGGCGATCGGCGGCGCCATCGACGCGGCCCGCCCCCTGCTCGACCGCAAGGGGCACGCGCTCGCGCTCGACCTGCCGCGCGAGACCATCCGCCTCGAAGCCGATCCCGTGCGCCTCACGCAGATCCTCTCCAACCTCCTCACCAATGCCGCCAAGTACACCGATCCCGGCGGCCAGATCCAGCTGCGCGCGTGGCGCGAGGGCGACGAGGTCGCGCTCTCCGTGCGTGACAACGGCATCGGCATCTCGGCCGAGATGGCGCCTCGCCTCTTCGAGCTTTTCTCGCAGGCGACGCCGGCGCTGCACCGATCCGAGGGGGGGCTGGGCATCGGGCTCGCGCTGGTCAAGGCCTTCGTCGAGAAGCACGGCGGACGCGTCGAGGCACGCAGCGAGGGGCCCAACCAGGGCAGCGAGTTCGTGGTGCGCCTGCCCATGGGCCACGCCCCGGCCCGCGAGCGGCGCGGCGAGGCTCCCGAAGCGGACAGCGCCGGGCGACGCCTTCGGGTGCTCGTGGCCGACGACAACGTCGACAGCACGCAGACCTGCGCAATGCTGCTCGAGATGTGGGGCCACGAAGTTCGGGTCGCGAACACGGGCGGTGACGCGCTGCGCATGGCCGAGGAGTTCCAGCCCGACACGATCCTGCTCGACATCGGCATGCCCGACCTGAGCGGCTACCAGGTGGCCGAATCGTTGCGCGCCACGCCCTGGGGCAGGCGCGCGACCCTCATCGCGGTGACGGGATGGGCCCAGGAAGACGACAAGCAGCAGGCGAGCCAGGCGGGCTTCGACCACCACGTCACCAAGCCGGTGGACCCCACCCGCCTGCAACCGCTCCTGCGCCCGCTGGACTGAAGATCGCGGCGCGGCGCCCGGCTACTGCGCCCGGATGCCGGCCTGCTTGATGAGCGGCCACCACTTGTCGGTCTCCGCCTTGTGGTGCGCGCGCAGGGCTTCGGGCGTCTGCAGCTCGGGCGCCGGGATCTCCTGGCCCAGCCCCTCGAAGCGCTTGCGGATGGCGGGGTCGGCGAGCGCCTCGCGGATCGCGCCGTTCAGCTTGGCGACGACATCGCGCGGCGTGCCCTTGGGCACCCAGAAGGCGTGCCAGATCGACATGTAGAAACCCGGCAGGCCCGCCTCGTCAACGGTGGGAATGTCGGGCGCGGAGGCGAGCCGCGTCTTCGCAGTGATCGCATACCCACGCACCTTGCCCGCACGAACCTGGGCCAGGCCCGTGGCCGCCTGGTCGAACGTGAGATCCACGTGGCCGGCGATCACGTCCTGCAGCGCCGGAGCCGCGCCCTTGTAATGGACGATGTTGAGCGGCGCGCCCACCTGGTTGCCGAAGTACACCGCCATGATGTGCGACGGCGTGCCCGGGCCGCCGGTGCCGTAGCTCACCTTGCCGGGGTTGGCCTTCACGTGCGCGACCAGCTGCTTGAGGTCCTTTGCCGGGAGGTCGTTCTTCGAGACCATCACCTGCGGGTTGGTCGCGATCATTGCAACGGGCTCGAAACCGTTCACGTAGTCGACGTTCAGCTGCTGCACCGCGGGGGCGAGGACGTGCGTGCCCAGGTGGCCGATGGCCACCGTGTGGCCGTCGGGCGCGGCTTGCATCATGCGGTTGTTGGCGATGGTGCCGCCGGCGCCGACCACGTTCTCGACCACGACAGTGTGCCCCAGCGTGCGGGAGATCCGCTCGGCCACGATCCGCCCGAGCGTATCGGTGGGTCCTCCGGCGGAGAAAGGGACGATGACGGTGATGGTGCGCGAGGGATAGGACTGGGCGGATGCCGCGGTGGCGAGCGCGGTGGCGGCCAGGGCGAGGATGCGTTGCAGCGGTCGAAGCATGTGGGGAACTCCTCCTTGGTGCCGCGAGGGTAGCAAAACTGGGCAGAATGAGGTCGCCGTGTCCCTCGTCCTCGACAACCGCCGGCCAGTCAGCCGCTACCGCCCGCCGCAGCGCGTGCCTGCGCCGCTCCCGCCGCGCTGGGCCGGCCGCGAGCGTGATGTCGAGCGCCACCCGTTCGCCCAATTCATCCTGCTGTCGATGCTCCTGCACGCGCTGGCGATCGCGCTCTTCGGTGCGCCCAGCGGTGGCAGCCGCGATGGTCGCGCGGTCTGGGGGGAATTGACGGTGATGTTGCAGGGATCACGGCAGGACGCGCAGCTGGCTACTGCCGGCCCCCCGGCGACGGCTCCCCCGCACGAGGCGAAGGTCGTGCCACCGCCGCCTCCCGCGCCCTCGTCCCCGGTCGTCTTGCCGGCGCCCTCGCCCGCTTCGTCCGGGCCGGTTGCCGATGTGATGCCGCAATTGCTCGATCGCCTCCCCCCGATCGAGCCCCGGCTGGAGCCGCCTCCCCTGCTGGTGCCGGCGCCGACGCAGGTGCAGGTTGCGCCGACGCCGCCGCCGGCGCCGCCGATCGCCGTCGAAGCGTTGCCGGTCGAGCAACCCGCGCTTCGGCAGTGGGCCGCGCCGACGCTGCTCGAGGCGCCGCGCGTCGCGCTGCCGCAGCCCGAGCTCGCACCGCGCGCCTTGGCCGAGCCTCCCCCGATCGCCGCTGCGCCGGCGATGCCTGCACCGCCGCCCGTGTCCATTGCGGCGCCCCGCATCGAGCCGCTCGCGCGGCCGGTGGACCGCGTGCTCATGCAGGAGCTGCCGCTCGCGGCGCGGACGCCTACGGCGCTCGAGCGCGCGCTGGCCCGCGAGCCCGAGATCCTGCGGGCGCCCGCGGCAGCCGACATGCCGGCCACCTCGGTACCGCGCTCGCCGGAGAGCACATCGCCCTTCGGACCCCGCGCCGATGGGCCCCCCACCGCGAGTGCGCGCGATTTTCCTCGCGGCGGCGACCAGCCGCGCGACTACGACCCCACCGCCGGCGGCCCGGCGCTCGACGCCGACGCGGTGCGCCGCCGCGCGGGCCAGCTCGCTCGCGAAGGCACCGGCAACCGTGCCTTGCTTCCCTTCCCGATGCCGTCGGTCGCCCCGCCCAAGTCGAGAGTCGAGACGGCGCTGGAGAAGGCCCGCAAGCCCGATTGCCGCGACGCGTACAAGCACTTCGGCCTCGCGGCCATCGTGCCGCTGCTCGCGAACGAATTCGGCGAAGGCACCTGCCGCTGGTGATTGGAACACCGGGGAAACCGGGGACGGACCTGGAATTCGTCCTGGCGAGGCGAACCTGAATTCCAGGTCCGTCCCGGGTTTCAGCGGTAGCCGGCGGCCTGGAGCTCGAAGAGCTCGGCGTAGCGGCCGCCGCGCGAAAGGAGCTCTTCGTGGGTGCCGATGGCCTCAACTCGCCCGTCGCCGAGCACCACGATGCGGTCGGCCATGCGCACGCTGGAAAAGCGGTGCGAGATCAGCACCGCGGTCTTGCCGCGCGAGAGCTCCTTGAAGCGCTGGAACACCTCGAACTCGGCGCGCGCGTCGAGGGCCGCAGTGGGCTCGTCGAGGATGAGCACCTGCGCCTCGCGCATGTAGGCCCGCGCGATGGCGATCTTCTGCCACTCGCCACCCGAAAGCTCGATGCCGGTCTTGAATCGCTTGCCGATGATCTGGTCGTAACCCGCCGGCAGCTTGCGGATCACCTCGTCGGCGAGCGCGCGCTGCGCCGCCGCCTCGACGCGCGCGCGGTCGTCGCGCGCCTCGATGCGCCCTACCGCGATGTTCTCCGCGGCGGTGAGGTGGAAGCGCACGAAATCCTGGAAGATCACGCCGATGTGCGAGCGCAGCTCGAAAAGGTCGTACTCGCGCAGGTCGTGGCCGTCGAGCACGATGCGGCCCTCGTCCGGATCGTAGAGGCGCGAGAGAAGCTTCACCAACGTCGTCTTCCCGCGCCGTTCTCGCCCCACCAGCGCCAGCACCTCGCCCGCCAGCAGGTGGAAGGACAGGTGACGCACCGCCCAGCGCTCGGCCCCCGGATAGCGGAAGCCCACGTCCTCGAAGACGAAACCCTCGCGGATCGGCCGCGGAAACGGGCGAGGATTCGCCGGTGACTTGATCTCGGGCTCGATCTCGAAGAAGGAGAACAGGTCGTCGAGGTAGAGCGCCTGGCCCGCGACCTGCGTGACGCCCATCAGCAGTCCCTCGATCATCTGGTGCAGCCGCCGGAACGAGCCTGCGAGGAAGGTGAGGTCGCCGATGGTGAACTCGCCGTTGATGGTGCGGTACACGATGTAGGCGTAGGCCACGTAATACGCCACCGTGCCGATGGCCGACAGCAGCGTTCCCCAGCCGGCGCGGCGGATCGCGAGGCGCCGGTTGGCGCGGAAGAAGCTCTCCGCGAGCTCGCGGTAGCGCTCGATGAGGAACGGGTTCAGGCCGAAGATCTTCACTTCCTTGGCGGTCTCGACGCTTGCCGCGGTCTGGCGCACGTAGTCGAGGCTGCGCCGCTCGGGGGCGCGGTGGTAGTTGAGCCAGTAGCTCTGCGAGTTGAAGTGCGCCTCGCCCAGGAACGCGGGGACGAGCGCGACCACCAGCAGCAGCATGAGCCATGGCGCGTAAACGAGAAGCCCCGCCGCGAAGCTCGCGATGGTGAGCACGTCCTGCACCTGGTTGAACACCTGGCCCATCAGCGTCATGCGCCCGGAGGCCTGGCGGCGGGCGCGCTCCAGGCGATCCTGCAACTCGCTGTCCTCGAAGTCCTCGAGGTCGAGCTTCGCCGCATGCGCCATGAGCCTGAGGCTCGTGGCGGTGCCTACGCGCTCGGAAAGCAGCGTGTCCACCAGGCCGACCAGCCGCGTGAGGATGTCGGAGGCGATGGTAAGGCCGAACTCCACTGCGATCAGCATCGCGATGCGGTCGGTCGAGCCCTGCGGCGACTGCGCCAGCGCCACCACCTCGTCGATGATGAGCTTGGCCACGTACAGCATCATCACCGGCAGCACCGCGCGCACCAGGCGCAGGGCCGCCTGCGCGAGCGTGAGCGCGGGGCTCGTCTGCCACACCAGCCGCATGAACGGCGGAAGGTTCTTCAGCGCGCCGAGGCGCTCGCGGAAGGTGTGGGTTTTTTTCTCCATAATGTCCGCATGAAGACACGCGCCGCAGTCGCCTGGCAAGCAGGCAAGCCCCTCACCATCGAGGAAGTCGACCTCGAAGGCCCCCGGACCGGCGAGGTACTGGTGGAAGTGAAGGCCACCGGCATCTGCCACACCGACCACTACACGCTTTCGGGCGCCGATCCGGAGGGACTGTTTCCGGCGATCCTTGGACACGAAGGCGCCGGGATCGTGCGCGAGGTCGGCGCCGGTGTGACGAGCGTCGAAGTGGGCGACCACGTGATCCCCCTCTACACCCCCGAGTGCCGCGAGTGCAAGTTCTGCCTTTCGCGCAAGACGAACCTCTGCCAGAAGATCCGCGCCACGCAAGGCAAGGGCCTCATGCCCGACGGCACCTCGCGCTTCTCGCTCGAGGGCAAGCCTCTGCTCCATTACATGGGCACCTCGACCTTCGCCAACCACATCGTGGTGCCGGAGATCGCGCTGGCGAAGGTGCGAAAGGACGCGCCCTTCGAGACCATTTGTTACATCGGCTGCGGCGTGACCACGGGCGTGGGCGCGGTGCTCTTCACGGCCAAGGTCGAGGCCGGGGCCAACGTCGTGGTGTTCGGCCTGGGCGGCATCGGCCTGAACGTGATCCAAGGCGCGAAGCTGGTCGGCGCCGACAGGATCATCGGCGTCGACATCAACCCGAAGCGCGAGGCCATGGCGCGGTCCTTCGGCATGACGCACTTCGTCAATCCCCAGAACACGCCCAACGTGGTCGATGCCATCGTGCAGCTCACCGATGGCGGCGCCGACTACAGCTTCGAGTGCGTCGGCAATACGGCGCTCATGCGCCAGGCGCTCGAGTGCTGCCACAAGGGGTGGGGCGTGAGCGTGATCATCGGGGTGGCCGCCGCGGGGCAGGAGATCTCCACGCGTCCTTTCCAGCTGGTTACCGGGAGAGTGTGGAAGGGCTCGGCCTTCGGCGGCGCGCGCGGGCGCACCGACGTGCCCAGGATCGTCGACTGGTACATGGACCGGAAGATCCAGATCGACCCGCTCATCACGCACAAGCTGCCGCTCGAGAAGATCAACGAGGGCTTCGAGCTCATGGAGCGCGGCGAGTCGATCCGCTCGGTCGTGGTCTACTGATGCAGCTCGCCTCGGCGCACCGCTCGTTCGACGGCGAGCAGCGCTTCTACGCCCACGACTCCGCGGTGATCGGCCTGCCGATGCGCTTCGGCATCTTCCTTCCCGCCGGCAAGGGCCCCTTCCCGCTGCTGGTCTACCTCGCCGGTCTCACGTGCAACGAGGAAACCTTCGCCATGAAGGCGGGAGCGCAGCGCATCGCGGCGAAGCTCGGCATCGCCCTCCTCACGCCCGACACGAGCCCGCGAGGCGCCAACGTCCCGGGCGAGGCCGACTCGTGGGACTTCGGGGTGGGAGCCGGCTTCTATCTCGACGCGACCGAAGAGCCCTGGAAGCGGCATTGGCGCATGGAGAGCTACCTGCTCGACGAGTTGCTCCCGCTCGTCGGCACCGGTCTGGCCGTCGACATTTCGAATGCCGGCATCTTCGGCCACTCGATGGGCGGGCACGGTGCGCTGGTGCTCGCGCTGCGGCATGCCGGCCGCTTCAAGTCGGTCTCGGCTTTCGCGCCCGTAGCGGCGGCCGCCTCATCGCCCTGGGGCGTGAAGGCGTTCACGGGCTACCTGGGCGAGGATCGCGAGCAGTGGGAGCGGCATGACGCAACCGGGCTCATGGCGTCGCAAGAAGCCGCACCCTATCCCCACGGCATCCTCATCGACCAGGGGCTTGCCGACAAATTCCTCGCCGAGCAGCTCCTGCCCGAGCGCTTCGAGGCGGCCTGCGCCAGGGTGAACCAGCCGCTGCGGCTTCGCCGCCATGCCGGCTACGACCATTCCTATTACTTCATCGCCTCTTTCGTGGCGGACCACCTGCGCCACCATGCCCGCGCGCTCACGAGGAGCCGGGCAGCGGCGGGTTCGCCCGCCACCGGGACAGGATCGCCCTGAGGCCCTCCTCCTATAAGCTTGGCGCCATGCCAGGCACCCTCCTTCGATGCGGCGCGGCGCTCGTCGCCGCGATGCTCTTCGCCACGCCGGCCGGGGCGAGGCTGCTGCGGCATGCCTCGCAGGTCGACCCCGGAACGATGGACCCGCACGCGATCGCGACGCTCTACAACAATCGCGTCCTGAGCCAGGTGTACGAGCCGCTTGTCGATCGCGACGAGCAGTTCAGGCCCGGTCCGCGGCTGGCCCTGTCGTGGACACCGCTCGAGGGCGGCGCCGGCTGGCGCTTCAAGCTGCGCCCGAACGTGAAGTTCCACGACGGCACGCCCTTCGGCGCCGAGGACGTGGTGTTCAACGTGAAGCGCGCGATGGATCCGCTCTCGGCGATGAAGGCGACGTTGCCCAACGTGAGCGGGGCGCGGAAGGTGGATGCGCTCACGGTGGACATCCTCACCACCCAGCCCACGCCCATCCTGCCGCTCGCGATGATCAACCTGCGCTTGATGAGCAAGGCCTGGTGCGAGAAGCACCGCGTCGAGCGCCCGCAGGACTTCAAGGCCAAGGAAGAGACCTACGCCACGCGCAACGCCAACGGCACCGGCCCCTACCGGCTCAAGCGCTGGGACACCGACGTGACCACCGTGTTGGTGGCAAGCCCGGACTACTGGGGCAAGCGTGGCAACGTGACCGAGGCGCATTTCCTGGTCGTCGCCTCGGCGGCCACGCGGGTGGCGGGCCTCATTTCCGGCGACATCGACATCGTGGTGGACCCGGCGGTCCAGGACGTGGTGCGCCTGCGCGGCCAGGCCGGCATCCACGTGGGGGAAGCGACCGGCCTCGGCGCCCAGTTCCTCGGCTTCCACCATGGCCGCGCGGAGATCGGCGCCGGCGCGAAAGGCAACCCGTTCAAGGACGCGCGCGTGCGCCAGGCGGTGCGCGCGGCCATCGACACGAAGGCGTTGCAGACGAAGGTCATGCGCGGAACGGCCGAGATCGGGCGCGCGATCTATACCTCCGCGGTGGACGGCTTCGATCAGCGCTTCAAGGTGCCGCACGCATTCGACCCGGCGCGCGCCAAGGCGCTGCTCGCGCAGGCCGGCTACCGCGACGGCTTCGCGGTCGACCTCGATTGCAGCCAGCAGCAGCCCACCGACGCCATCTGCCAGGCGATCGCGGGCATGCTCTCGCGCGTGGGCATCCGCGTCACTTACCGCCCGCTGCCCTTCAACGTGCTGCTGCCGAAGATCCTCTCGGGCGACACGGCGATGTACGTGATCGGCTGGACCCCGGCGACGGGCGAGCCCGAAGGCGCGCTCATCTCGCTCGTGCATTCCCGCAGCAAGCCCGGGGTGGGCGAATACAATTTCGGCGCGTACTCGAATCCGAAGGTGGACGCCGCGATCGACCAGGGACGCATGGAGTTCGATCCCGCGAAGCGCGCGGCCCGCTTCACCGAGGCGATGCTCGCGATCGACGCCGAGGCGGGCTTCATTCCCCTCATCTACCGCAACATCACCTGGGCCATGCGACGGAACGTGCAGGCGGTGGTGCGGCCCAACGACGTGATGGACCTTAGGATGGTAAACGTAGGCGCACCCTGAAAGGGAAGGACGATGGCGAAACCGAATTACGCGTTCCAGAAGCGCCAGCGCGAGCTGGCCAAGAAGCAGAAGAAGGAAGAGAAGAAGAAGCAGAAGGAAGCCGCGGCGGGCACGCCGGAGGATCCCACGCCGCAGCCCGGCGGCGAGCAGGCGCCCGAAGAGCCGGCGAAGTGAACGACACCAAGAGCATGGCGGTGTTCTGCGACTTCGAGAACGTCGCCCTGGGCGTGCGCGAGGCCAAGTACGAGCGTTTCGACATCGGCAAGGTGCTCGAGCGCCTGCTCCTGAAGGGCAGCATCGTGGTGAAGAAGGCGTACTGCGACTGGGATCGCTACAAGGAGTTCAAGGCGCCCATGCACGGCGCCTCGTTCGAGCTGATCGAGATCCCGCACCTGCGCCAGTCGGGCAAGAACTCCGCCGACATCCGGATGGTCGTCGATGCGCTCGACCTGTGCTACACCAAGGAGCACGTGGACACGTTCGTGATCGTGAGCGGAGACTCGGACTTCTCCCCGCTCGTGAGCAAGCTGCGCGAGAACGACAAGACCGTCATCGGCGTGGGCGTGAAGAAATCCACCTCCGACCTGCTGGTGTCGGCCTGCGACGAGTTCATCTACTACGACGACCTGGTGCGCGAGCAGAAGCCGCGCCGCAAGGCGCCGGCAACCCCGGCGAGGGCGACATCGACGCGCAGGCGGGGCCCGCAGCCGAAGCCCGCCCCCGAAGCTCGCGAGGAGCCCGCCCCGGCCGCGGACGACAAGTCCCAGGAAGCGCTCGAGCTGGTGCTGGCCACCGTCGAGGCGCTGGTCGAGGAACGTGGCGAGGACGAGACCGTCTGGGGCTCGATGGTGAAGCAGACGCTCAAGCGCCGTAACCCCGGCTTCAACGAGCGCTACTACGGCTTCGGCTCCTTCAACCAGCTGCTCGAGGAGGCGCGCACGCGGCACCTCCTCGAGCTGGAGCGCGACGAGAAGTCGGGCGGCTACAGCGTCCGGCTGGTCGACTAGCGCCCGGCCGACTTCTCGGCGCGCGCGGCGCCGATGGCCGTCTTCACCTGCTGCCTCTCCTCGGGCGGCGGCAGCACCGCCTTCATGCCGAGCGCCTGGATCCAGAGCTCGCGGCACCAGCCCTTCGAGTGGTACAGGTGCTCGTCTTCCTGGTCCTCGACCTCGTCGTAGGCGGCCTGCAGCGCCTCCACGCCGTCGCCCTTGCCTTTCTTGGCGAGGTGCCCGATCAGCTCCCAGTCGAGGTGGTCCTTGGTCTCGGCCAGCACCACGCACTCGCAGGCCACGATCTCGGCGGCCTCGGGCTTGCCCGCGGCCTTCGCCTTCTTCATCGCGTCCACGAGGGAGCCGCCCAGCATGCGGACGATCTCGCGCCCGGGCGTCGGGGCTTCGGGGTCGATCTCCAGGGCGCCGCACAGCTCCACCAGCACGCGCTCGTGGTTGCGGGTCTCCTCCAGGTACTTCTGCCACTCTTCCTTGAGGTCCTCGTTGAGGGCGCACTGGATCGCGGTTTCGTACACCTCGATGCCGCCGCGCTCGTGCTCGAGCGATTGCAGCAGCAGGTCGATCACTTGTTCATGGTTCATCTGGCTCACTCCGGAATAGGTTGACCGGGGAGTGGACCGGGCCGCGCAAGGGGAGGTTCCGGATTCCGGTTGTTGGAGGCGATTGTCACCTGGCGGACTACAATCAGCGTCATGACACCGCCGCCTCCCGGGACGACCACCGGCTTTTCCGTGGTCGCGCTGGCCCTGCGCCGGCCCTACACGTTCATCGTGATGGCCCTGCTCATCCTGCTCGCCACGCCGCTCGCGCTGCGCAACATGGCCACGGACATCTTCCCGGAGATCGAGATCCCGGTGGTCAGCATGATCTGGAACTACCGCGGGCTGCCGGCCGAGGAGATGGGGCTGCGCATCGCCGGGCAGACCGAGCGCAGCCTCACCACCACCGTGAGCGACATCGAGCACATCGAGTCCACCTCGCTCGCGGGCACCACGGTCATCAAGGTATTTTTCCAGCCCGGCGCCAACATCCAGACCGCGATCGCGCAGGTGGTCGCCATCGCGCAGAGCCAGGTCCGGCAGCTGCCGCCAGGCACCACGCCGCCGCTCATCATCCAGTACTCGGCCTCGAGCATCCCGGTGATCCAGCTGGCGCTTTCCAGCCCGAGCCTGCCCGAGCAATCGGTGTTCGACGCGGCGGTGAACCAGCTGCGCCCGCAGCTGGTGACCATCCCCGGCGTGGCGATCCCCTGGCCCTACGGCGGCAAGGTCCGCCTCATCTCCGTGGACCTGAACCTGCAGCAGCTGCAGGCGCGCAACCTGGCGCCCGCCGACGTGGTGAACGCGTTGAACGCGCAGAACCTCATCCTGCCCTCGGGCACCGCCAAGTTCGGCGACACCGAGTACAGCGTGACCCTGGACGCCTCGCCCGATTCGATCGCCGCGCTGGGTGACTTGCCGATCCGCACCGCAAACGGCGCCACTGTGTACCTGCGCGACGTGGCCGACGTGCGCGACGGCTTCCAGCCGCAGACCAACATCGTGCGGCGCGACGGCGAGCGCGGCGTGCTGCTCTCCGTGCTCAAGAACGGCGGCGCCTCGACGCTCGATATCGTGAACAACCTGCGAGCGCTGCTGCCCTTCGCCTCGCAGCAGCTGCCCGAGGACGTGAAGGTCACGCCGCTCTTCGACCAGTCGGTGTTCGTCAAGGCCGCGGTGAGCGGCGTGGCGATCGAGGCGGCGATCGCCGCCGGCCTCACGGCCCTCATGGTGCTGCTCTTCCTCGGCAACTGGCGCAGCACCCTCATCATCGCGGTGACCATTCCGCTGTCGCTCCTCGCCTCGGTGATCCTGCTCTACATCACGGGGCAGACACTGAACCTGATGACGTTGGGCGGCCTCGCCCTCTCGGTCGGCATCCTGGTCGACCAGGCGATCATCACCATCGAGAACATCGAACGCCACCTGCACGAGGGCGCGGAGCTGAACGAGGCGATCCTCGTGGGCGCGGGCGAGATCGGCGTGCCCGCCTTCGTGGCCGCCGTGTGCATCTGCATCGTCTTCGTGCCGATGTTCTTCCTCACGGGCGTGGCGCGCTTCCTCTTCGTGCCGATGGCGATGGCGGTGGTCTTCGCCATGGTGGTGTCGTACATCCTGTCGCGCACGTTGGTGCCGACGCTGGTGATGCTGATGATGAGGGGGTCAGAAAGCCGGGATGGACCTTCGAAACCCGGGACGGACCTGGAATTCGATCTTGCGAAAGAACGTGAATTCCAGGTCCGTCCCTGGTTTCGAATTCCAGGTCCGTCCCGGGTTTCTGTTTTCCAACGCATCTACCGGGCCTTCGACGCCCGCTTCGAGCGCGTGCGCGAAGGCTATGCGCAGCTGCTCGAGGCGATCCTTTCGAAGCGCGGCGCCTTCGCGGCGGGCTTCCTCGCCTTCACGGTGCTCTCGTGCCTGCTCTATCCGTTCCTCGGCCGGGACTTCTTCCCGAGCGTCGATGGGGGCCAGATCAAGCTGCACTTCCGCGCCCCCACGGGCACGCGCATCGAGGAGACGGCCCAGATCGCCGACCGCGTCAATGTCGCCATCCGCGAGCTGGTGCCGGCCGACCAGCTGGAGACGATCCTCGACAACCTCGGCGTGCCCAACAGCAGCATCAACCTCTCGTACAGCAACTCGGGCACCATCGGCACGCTCGACGGAGAGATCCTGATGAAGCTGCGCGACGGCCATCGCCCCACCGAGGAATTCGTGACGCTGCTGCGGCGCGAGCTGCCGAAGCGCTTTCCCGGCATCGAGTTCTTCTTCCAGCCCGCCGACATCGTCACGCAGATCCTCAACTTCGGCCTGCCTGCGGCGATCGACGTGCAGTTCTCGGGCAAGGACGTGGTGACGAGCGCGGCGCTCGCGGCCGAGCTCACCCGCAAGATCCGCGCGATTCCCGGCGCGGTGGACGCGCACGTGCACCAGCGGCTCGACTATCCCGCGGTGGACCTGCGCATGGACCGCACGCGGCTGCAGCAGATGGGGTTATCCGCCTCGAACGTGGGGCAGAACCTGCTGCTCGCGCTGGCCGGCAGCGGCCAGACGGCGCCGGCGTATTGGCTCAACCCGCGCAACGGCATCGTCTACAACATCGCGGTGCAGGCGCCCGACTACCGCGTGGACAGCCTAGATGCGCTGCTCAACATCCCGGTGAACGGCGGCGGCGCCGACGCCTCGCGCAGCCCGCAGATCCTCGGCAACCTGGTGGAATCGCGCCCGACGCGCAGCCAGGCGGTGGTGTCGCGCTACGACCTGCTGCCCACCATCGACATCTTCGTGGGTGTCCAAGGCACCGACCTCGCGAGCGTGGCGACGAAGGTCGAGGCGCTGGTGGAGGAGATGCGCCCGCGCCTGCCTCGCGGCAGCAAGATTGTCCTGCGCGGCCAGGTGGAGACGATGCAGAAGTCCTTCGTGGGCCTCGGCGTGGGCCTGGCGATGGCGATCGTGCTGGTGTACCTGCTCATCGTCGTGAACTTCCAGTCGTGGGTGGATGCCTTCATCATCATCGCCGCGTTGCCCGCGGCGCTGGCCGGGATCGCCTGGATCCTCTTCATCACCGGAACGACGCTCAGCGTGCCGGCGCTCACCGGCGCCATCATGACGATGGGCGTGGCGACGGCCAACAGCATCCTGCTGGTCTCGTTCGCGCGCGATCGCATGGCGCAGGGAGTGGCCGCGACGCGTGCCGCGCTCGAAGGCGGCGCGACGCGCATCCGTCCCGTCCTGATGACGGCGCTCGCCATGATCATCGGCATGATCCCCATGGCCCTCGGCGTGGGCGAAGGCGGCGAGCAGAACGCGCCGCTGGGCCGCGCGGTGATCGGCGGCCTGCTTTTCGCGACGGTGTCCACGCTGCTCTTCGTCCCGGTGGTCTTCGCCGGCGTGCACGAGCGGCTCGCCCGCCGGCGCAAGCCCTCCCCGAAGGCCGAAGGCGGCGTCGCCGGCGATGTGGTCGGAGGAGAGTGATCAACCCATGACGCAAACCGGACGATCGCAGGCGCTTCGCCGCGCCAAGATCCTGGCCCTGGTGGTGGTGCTGGCGCTCGCCATCGGCGCGGCGCGCACGCTCGTGAGCCGCTCCTCGAACGCGCGCGCCCTCGAGGCGGGCACCGCCGAGCAGGCGAAGATTTACGTGAAGGTCGCCAGCCCGACCGTGGGCGGAGCGGCCACGACGCTCACGCTGCCGGGCACGCTGCAGGGCGCCGTGCAGGCGCCGATCGCGGCGCGCGCGAGCGGCTACGTGAAGCGCTGGACGCGCGACATCGGCAGCCGCGTGGACAAGGGCGAGCTGCTGGCCGAGATCGAGAGTCCCGAAATCGACCAGCAGCTGTCGCAGGCGATGGCCGCACGAGAGCAGCTGGCCGCGAGCCTCGCACTCGCCAAGAGCACCCTCGAGCGCTGGGAGGAGCTGCGCAAGACCGGCATGGTGCCCCAGCAGCAGCTCGATGAGCGCCGCAGCGCCACGGTCCAGGCGCAGGCGAACCTGGCCGCCGCCGACGCCAACATCGAGCGCCTGCGGGAGCTGCAGGCCTTCAAGCGCATCGTCGCGCCCTTTCCGGGCGTGATAACCCGCCGCAACGTGAACGTGGGCGACCTGATCGATGCCGGCGGCGCGCGAGCCCTCTTCGTGCTCACGCAGACCGACCCGCTTCGCGTATACGTGGAGGTGCCGCAGGCCTATGCGCACCTCGTGCGCGTGGGGCAACCGGTGACGGTTACGCAAGCCGAGCTGCGCGGCAAGACGTTCAAGGGGGAAGTCGCGCGCACCGCCGCCGCCATCGACGCGTCCTCTCGCACCATGCAGGTCGAGGTTGCCCTCGCGAACCGCGACGGCGCCCTGCTGCCGGGGGCGTACGTGCAGGTGTCGCTCGCGCTGGAAGGCGGCCAGGGCATGGTGATCCCCGCAAGCGCCCTCATCTTCCGCGGCGATGGCGTGCGCGTGGCCTCGGTGGAAGGCAACGGGCGTGTGAAGCTGCGCCCGGTCAAGCTGGGGCGCAATCTGGGCCAGACCATCGAGGTCCTCGAAGGCATCGCCGCCGGCGAGCGCCTGGTGATGAACCCGTCCGATTCGCTCGCCGACGGCGACGTGGTGACACTTGCCCGCTAGGGCTACTTCACCCTGACCTTCACGGCCCGCGGCGCCCGCGACTCGAGCTTCGGAAGCTCGATGCGCAGCACGCCGTTGCGATAACGCGCCGAGCACTTGTCCATCCGCACCGCCGCCGGCAGGCGGATGGAGCGCTCGAACGTCCCGTAGGCGCATTCGAGCATGCGGTAGCGCCCGTCGCCGGATTCGCGCGCCAGGCGCTTCTCCCCCTTCACGGTAAGGATGTCGCCGTGCACTTGCAGGTCGAAATCCTTCACGTCCATGCCGGGCGCCTCCAGGCGCACGACCACGCGGTCCCTGTCCTCGAAGACCTCGCCGAAGAGCAGGCCCCACGCCGGAGTGGCGAGCGCGAGCTCGTGGTCGTCGCCGCGGGCCGCGGGCTGGCGGGCGGGGAGGGGCCGGTAGCGCGTCATCGCGCCCGAGGCGCGCTCGCGGACGTGCTTCCAGCCCTCGGCGATCGACCTCCAGCCCTCGCTCAAACCTTGCCTGAGCTCGGTGATCGCATTCATGGTCGTCTCCCGCCCGCCGCTCACTGGGCCTTCACGGTGATGCGCCGCGGGCGCGCCTGCTCGGCCTTCGGGATCGTGAGCGTGAGCACCCCGTGGGCCAGCGCCGCCTCGACCTTCTCCTTGTCGAGGTCGGGCCCCAGCGTGAACGCGCGGCGGTATTGCGCCACGTCGATCTCGGCGTACACGTCGTTCATGCGCGCGCTCTCGCCCAGGCCCACGGCGCCCTCGATCGTGAGGGTGTCGCCATCGATGCCGATGGAAAGGTTGTCCTTCGAGACGCCGGGCATGTCGGCACGCAGCACGATGCGATCAGCGTCCTCGACGATGTCGACCGCGGGCAGCATGGGCGTCACCTTGCGCACGTCGGCCGCCTCCTGGCGGAGGTTTTTCTGGGTCAGGTCCATTGTGTCGTCCTCCTATTGCTTGTGCTCGAGTTCCTTCACTTCGACGCGGCGCAGCTTGCGCGGGGCGAGCTTCGGCACGACGACCTTCAGCACGCCGTTGCGATAGCTGGCTTCCACCTTCGAGGCGTCCACGTCGTCAGGCAGCGTGACCGCCCGCTTGAAGCGGCCCGAATATCGCTCCTGCTTGTAGACGCTCACTTTTTCGGAGGCCTCCGGCATGTCGGAAGCGCGCTCGCCGGAGATGACGAGCAGGCCCTTCTCGATCGACACGTCGATCTTCCTCGCGTCCAGCCCGGGCGCGAAGGCGTAGATCTCCACGGCCTCGTCGGTGGTGCCCATGTTGAGCGCCGGGAAGGCGCCCGGCGCGGCGGCGCGGATCCCCATGGGCCAGTCGCCGCCGAAGATGCGGGCGAGCTGCTGCTGGATCGCGTCGAATTCGGCGAGCAGGTCGCCGGGAAATGTCCTCAGGGACGGAATCATGTCGGTTCACTCCTTTGCAGGGTCGATCCCGGCGGGGCCGGCACCCTCCGCGCAAAGGCGGAGGGCCGACGCCCGCCACCTCCGGGCCCCATCGGGGCCCTCACAAGCCGGAAATAGGCGCCGGCAGGCGGGCTTTCAAGGGGGGCGGTGAAGCGCCTGCGCAAGGAGCCCGAAAAGAGCCGCGCCCCAGGCTGCGAGCGCGATCCAGAAGAAGGCGGGCGGCAGGAAGCCCAGGAAATCGAGTTCCAGGACCAGGGCCATCTCGTGCGTGGCCGCGGCGTACATCCCCAGCGGGAAGACCGCGCCCCAGTAAAGCGGGTCGTAGCGCAGGGGATGGCGCTTGTACACGTAGCGCCAAACGCCCAGCACCAGGAGCATCGGGATCCACCACGTGCCGGTGGCCCAGTAGAAGACGGTGAACCCCTTCAGGAAGGGCAGCAGCGATTGCAGCAGCGGCGCCTGCGCGGCATTGGCGACCAGCAGGGCGCCGGCCAGCGTCGAGATCGCCATCGCGCCCATGTTGATCCAGTAGGGCGGGGTGAGGTCGCCGGGCGACAGCCGGAAGAACGTGTAGCGGTAGAAGATCATCGACATCAGCCACAGGTAGAGCATCCCGCCCCAGAGCCACATCGACAGCGCGAGGAAGTTGAGCTGCAGCCGGAAGGGCGCGGGCTCGCGCGCGGCGAGCAACGTGCTCAGCACCGCGATCGACTGCGTGGCGACGACCGCGAGCAGCCAGGCCCCGTTGATGCCCCGCTCGAGGCTCGGCTTTTCTTCCTTGACCGTGAGCGCGGCGAACACCGCGTAGGTGAAGAGGAGCCAGAGCGCCAAGGCGATCGCCCACAGGGCCCAGGCAAGCCGCGGGCTGCCGCCCAGCACCGCGACTTGCGACCCGAGGACCCCTGTCGCCGCCACCCAGGTGAAGAACCCCGGGCCGCGTGCGTGATCGGCGATGTCGGCCAGGAATTCGCGCCGATGCCGCGCGAGCCGCCACAACCCGAGCACCCAAAGCGCGAGGTAGAACGCGATGTTGAGCAGGAAGAGCGCGCGCGCGATGCGCGGCATCGCGAGCAGGTGCGCGCTGAAGGACACGATCCCGGTGGCCATCACCAGGCCGAAGTACGCCGGGGACAGGCGCGAGATGTCTATTGCCGCACCACCTTGGTCATGCCGATGCCGGCCACGCCGAATCCCATCCGCTCGTACAGGGCCTTCGCGCGGTGGTTCCACGCCATCACGTTGAGGCTGAGCCGCGTGACCCCCTGGGCGGCGAGCAGCGCCTCCAGCGCGCGCAGCGTCTGCGAGCCGTATCCCTTGCCGCGCGCCGCCTCGTAGACGAGGAAATCATAGATGTAGGCGGACTTGCCCCAGCGCGACTGCTTGAGCGAGAACCAGATCATGCCCACCGGCTCGGAGATGGCGTCGGCGCGAATCGAGCACAAATGGTTGTCCGGCGTGAGCAGCCCCAGGGGAAGGAGGTTGTCGTAGTCGTCCTTCGCCCGCTCGACGGCTTCTTCGGGCACGCAATCGCCGGCCTGCACGTGCGCCTGGGCATACGCGGGTATCGCCGCCTCCAGGTAGCGCGTGAACTCCGCGGCGGTCATCGGGTCGAGCCGGATCATCGGCGCCATCATAGGGCACAATCCCGCCATGCGAAGCCTGCTCGTGCCGCTCTTCGCGCTCGCGCTCGTGAGCGCGGCGCCCGCGACCGCCAAGACCTTCCGCTGGGCTGCCGTCGCCGACCATTCCAGCGCCGATCCCCACGGCCAGAACCAGATCGTCAACAACGCCATCAACGGCCAGGTCTACGAGGCGCTGGTGATGCGCGGCAAGAAGACCGAGATCGTTCCGCGCCTTGCGGAAAGCTGGACGCAAACCGCTCCCACCGTGTGGCGCTTCAAGCTGCGTCGCGGCGTGAGGTTCCACGACGGCACGGCCTTCGGCGCCGAGGACGTCGTGTTCTCCATCAAGCGCGCGCAAGGGGATACCTCCACCTTCCGCGTCTACGGCCGCGCCGTAGGCGAGCCGCGGAAGGTGGACGAGCACACGGTGGAATTCACGACGCCCGTGCCGAACCCGGTGATGCTCGAGACCGTCGCGCTGCTCGGCATCATGAGCAAGGCCTGGAGCGAGAAGCACGGCGTGGCGCGCGCGCAGGACTTTGCCAAGAAGGAAGAGACGCACGCCTCGCGCAACGCCAACGGCACCGGCCCCTTCATGCTCGTGTCGCGCGAGGCGGACGTTCGCAGCCTATTCCGCCGCAACCCGCACTGGTGGGGCAAGTTCGAAGGCAATGTCGAGGATATCGTCTATACCACGGTCAAGTCGGATGCCACGCGCATGGCCGCGCTCGCCGCGGGCGACCTGGATTTCGTGCTCGACCCCCCGCTCCAGGACATCGAGCGGCTGCAGCGCGACACGCGCCTCAGGATCTATCGCGAGCCCGAGAACCTCGTCTTCTTCCTCGGCATGGACCAGGCGCGCGACGAGCTGCTGTACTCGGACGTGAAGGGAAGAAACCCCTTCAAGGACCTGCGCGTGCGCCGCGCGCTCTACCATGCCATCGATGCCGAGGCGATCAACCGCGTCGTCATGCGGGGCCTCGCCGTCTCCACGGGGCTCATGCTCCCGAACCCGGAGGCCGCGGGCGTCCCGGCGGAGCTGAACCGGCGCCTCGCCTACGACGTGGGCGCCGCGAAAAAGCTCCTCGCCGAGGCGGGATATGCGAACGGTTTCGCCACCGAGCTCGATTGCCAGAACGTGCGCGAGGCCGTGTGCACCGCGGTGGCGGGCATGCTCGCGCGCATCGGCGTTCGCGTGAAGGTGAACTCGCTGCAGAACGCGCGCTACTTCGCCAAGGGCCAAGCGCGGGACACGAGCTTCTACCTGCTGGGCTGGGGCGGGCAGAACACCGATGCCATCTTCACCTTGCAGCCGTTGCTGCACTCGTGGAACCGCAAGGGCGACGGCGACTACAACTGGGGCAACTATGCCGACCCGAAAATGGACGCCCTCATCGACCAGGCCCGGGTGGAGATGGATCGCCCACGGCGCCAGGCGCTCATCAACGAGGCGCTGGCCATCCAGCGCGACAACATCTATCACATACCGCTGCACCGGCGCATGGCGCCGTGGGCCTCGCGCGCGAACGTCGAGGTGGTGCACCGCCCCGACAGCTGGCTGGAAGTGGCCTGGGTAAGGGTGCGCTGAGCATGCGACCGCTGTAACAGCAGGAATCCCCGGCTTGGGCGTATAATGCTTTCGCGGTTCGTCAAGTAGTGAAGTCTCAGCTCCCTCCCTCTCCGCCGCTGGCGGTGTCCGAAGTGGTAGTCAATTCCTTCCTTGATCGTTCGCCCCGTACCCGGGTCGGGTTTCGCCCGGGAAAATAGATAAGGAAACAGCAATGGCTAAAGGCACCGTGAAGTGGTTCAACGACTCCAAGGGTTTCGGCTTCATCACCCCCGATGACGGTGGCAAGGACCTCTTTGCCCACCACACCGAGATCCAGATGGACGGCTACAAGTCCCTCAAGGAAGGCCAGAAGGTCGAGTTCGACGTGACGCAGGGCCAGAAGGGCCCGGCCGCCGCGAAGATCCGCGCGATCTAGAGGCAGACGAACCAGCACAAAGGCCCGGGCAACCGGGCCTTTTTGTTTTGGGTCCTCCCATGCGAATACCCCCACGCCTGAAGCCGCTCGTCGAGGAAGGCGTCATCGACGAGGTCGTGCGCCAGCTCATGAGCGGCAAGGAAGCCATGGTGTTCGTGGTGCGCGCCGGCGGCGAGGCGCGCTGCGCCAAGGTCTACAAGGAAGCCGACAAGCGCGGCTTCCGCCAGGCCGTCGACTACACCGAGAACCGCAAGACCCGCAATTCCCGCCAGGCGCGCGCCATGGCCAGGGGCTCGCGTTACGGGCGCGAATCGCAGGAGCGGGCCTGGCAGAGCGCCGAGGTGGACGCGCTGCACCGCCTTGCCCGTGCGGGCGTGCGCGTGCCGAAGCCGTACAACTTCCACGAAGGCGTCCTCCTGATGGAGCTCGTGACCGACGCCGAAGGCAACGCGGCCCCACGCCTGAACGATGTCGCGCTCGGTCCCGACGAGGCGCGCGACTTCCATGGCCGGCTCATCCGCGAGGTCGTGCGCATGCTTTGCGCGGGCGTCGTCCACGGGGACCTGAGCGAGTTCAATATCCTTGCCGCGGCGGACGGCCCGGTGATCATCGACTTGCCGCAGGCGGTGGACGCGGCCGGCAACAACCACGCGCCCGCCATGCTCGAGCGCGACGTGGCCAACCTGCGCAATTTCTTCGGGCGCTTCGCCCCCGAGCTGCTCGAGACCCGCTACGGCGAAGAGATCTGGGCAGCCTTCCAATCGGGCACGCTGACGCCGGAGACGCCGCTCACCGGGCGCTTCACGCGCGTCGAAAAGGCGGTTGACCTCGAGGGGGTCGTGCGAGAGATCGGCGATGCCGAACGCGAGGAGGCGGCGCGCATCGCGCGCATGCACGGTGGTTGACCCGGCCTAGGGGCCGGTGCCGTGGCAGTTCTTGTATTTCTTCCCGCTGCCGCACGGGCAGGGATCGTTGCGTCCGATCCTCGGGCCTTCGCGGCGGACCGTTCCCGGGATGCTCTTGTTGAACCAGTACTCGCGCACGTCGAGCAGGTGCGAAGCCAGGCCTTCGCGCACTTCCCGCAGCAGCCGCGCCTCGTCCTCCTGCTCCATCCACTCCTCGCCCGCGTCGAGGGCGAGCTGTTTCGCCTGCCCGGTGAGCGCGAGGAACGGGAACAGCATGTTGTCGAGGTCCTCGGCGTCGGCCTCCTCGTCCCAGGGCGGGTCGGCGAGGTCCACGCCGATCAAATAGCCCTCGGCCCAGGATGCGAGGTCCTCGTCGTCGCCTTCGGCGCCGTACAGCACGAAATCGAAGCCTTCGGCCTCGTTCAGCTGCCGTGCGGTGTCCTGGGCGAAACGGGTGAGAAGGTCGCGGATCTCGCGCTCCTCCTGCGCGCTGGCGAAGGACTGGTCGCGGCCGATCACTTCGGGAAGCCAGGTTTCGATCGGCAGCTGCTGCGGGCCGCTCGTGACGGCGGCGAGCAATCCCTGCACGGCGTCGACGGCGAGCGTGTGGTCGATGCGCTCGTCGGCGTTGAGCCAGGCTTCGAGGCGGTCGAGGTCGGAATCGGGGAATTGGGCGGGCATCCCCAATGTTAGCGTCGGCCGGGCTTAGAATTGCGCCATGGGCGAGGAACACGACCACGACCATCATCACGGCCACGGGCACGGCGACCACGCCGGCTCCCATATTTCCGCCATGGACCTGCGCGTGCGCGCCCTGGAGTCGCTCCTGGTGGAGAAGGGCTATGTCGATCCGGCGGCGCTCGACCGGCTGGTCGAGACCTACGAGAAGAAGATCGGCCCCCGCAACGGCGCGCGGGTCGTGGCCAAGGCGTGGAGCGACGCACGCTTCCGCCGCTGGCTCCTCGACGACGCCTCCGAAGCCATCGCCTCGCTGGGATTCATCGGGCGGCAGGGCGAGGAGATGGTCGCCCTGGAGAACACGCCTCGAGTGCACAACATGGTCGTCTGCACGCTTTGCTCGTGTTACCCGTGGCCGATCCTGGGGCTGCCGCCCGTGTGGTACAAGTCGGCTCCCTACCGCTCGCGCGCCGTGATCGATCCGCGTGGCGTCCTGCGCGACTTCGGCGTGGCGCTCGCCGACGACGTGGAAATCCGGGTGTGGGACTCGACCGCCGAGATCCGCTACATGGTGCTGCCGGAAAGGCCCCCCGGCACGCAAGGCTGGAGCGAGGAACAGCTGGCCGCGCTGGTGACCCGCGATTGCCTGATCGGGACCGGTTTTCCGAAGGCGCCCGTGTGAACACCGTTCACGACCTGGGCGGCGCCCAGAATTTCGGCCCCGTCATCCCCGAAGCCGACGAGCCGCCCTTCCATCACGACTGGGAACGGCGAGCGTTCGCGCTCACGCTCGCGATGGGATCGACGCGGCAGTGGAACCTCGACCAATCGCGTTCCGCGCGCGAGAGCATGCCCCCGGCCGAATATCTCTCCAGCACCTACTACGAGATCTGGCTTGCGGGCATGACGAAGCTCATGGTCGAGCGCGGGCTCATGGACGTGGCCGAGGTGGCAAGCGGGCGCATGCAATCGAGCGGGAAGCCCGTCGAGGTCCTGTCGCCCGATCGCGTCTCCGCGGTCCTCTCCAGCCGCCGCGCCACGCGCCGCGAGCCCGTCACCGAGGCGCGCTTCGCCGTCGGTGACCCCGTGCGCACGCGCAATATCCACCCTCCGACGCACACGCGCCTTCCGCGCTATTGCCGCGACAAGCGGGGAATCGTCGAGCGCGTGCACGGCGTGCATGTATTTCCCGATTCGAACGCGACCGGCCGAGGCGAGGACCCGCGCTGGCTCTATGCCGTGCGCTTCGAAGCGCGCGACCTGTGGGGCGCCGACACGACCGCGGGCGCGGTGTACGTCGACTGCTTCGAACCCTACCTGGAGGCCGCGTGACGACGGACCCGGTCTTCAGGGAACCCTGGGAGGCGCAGGCCTTTGCGATGGCGGTTGCGCTGCACGAGCGCGGCGCGTTCACCTGGAAGGAGTGGGCCGAAACGCTCGCCGCAGTGATCGCGGAAGCGCGCAGCCGCGGCGATCCCGATACGGGCGAGGGCTACTATGGGCACTGGTTGATGGCCCTCGAGCGCATCGTCGCCGCCAAGGGCCTGGTGGAGCCGTCCCTGCTCGACAGGCGGCGAGACGAATGGCAGGAGGCGGCGCAACGCACTCCCCACGGCCGGCCGATAGAGCTACGGAGCGAATGATGTCGTCGATCCCGAAGTCCGATACCGCGATCCTTCCCGCGCGTGCGCTCGCGCCGCTGGCGGCGATGCTCCTGGGCGCAGCGCTGCTCTTCCTCGCGGGCTTTGCCGAGGTGGACGCGCTGCACAACGGCGCCCACGACGCCCGCCACTCCGCCGCCTTGCCCTGCCACTGAGCGAGCGCGGCGATTTCCTGCGCATCCTCCGGGCGGCGGCGCCGGCCGGGCTGCTCGCCGGCCTGCTCGTCACCGCAGCGCAGCGTTTCGCGATCCTGGGCCTGATCCGGCAGGCCGAAGCCCTCGAGGCAGGCGGCCATGCGCACGCGCCCTCGCTCCTGGCGACCGCCACCGCAAACGTGGTCCTCGCGACGGGGTTCGGCCTCCTGCTGGCCGCGGCGATGTCACTGCGCGGACATGCCGGATGGGCCCGCGGACTCGCGTGGGGCGCGGCCGGCTACGCGGTGTTTTTCGTGCTGCCGTCCCTGGGCCTGCCGCCGGAGCTTCCTGGCGCCCCCGCGGCTCCTTTGCACGGCCGGCAGGCCTGGTGGATCGCGACGGTAGTGCTTTCCGGCGCGGGGCTGGGGCTGCTCCTGCTGTCACGCGCGACATGGCTTCGCCTGCTGGGCATGGGGATGATCGCCGCGCCGCATCTGGTCGGCGCGCCGCGGCCCGCGACTCTTGGCGGCCCCCCGCAGGAGCTGGTCAGCGCCTTCACCCGCGCGGCCTTCCTGGCAAACGCCGTGATGTGGCTTTGCCTCGGATCCGTGGTGGGGTCCTTGCTGCGCCGGAAGCGGCTAGACTAGGCCATGCAAAACGAAAAAATCCGCGTCAAGACCGAAAATGGCCAGTCCCTGGAGGTGGTGGTCTACGACAAGCGCGCAGATCGCATCACGGTGGTGCTGGGCGAGGGGGTGCACAGCGTGAAGTGTGACCTCACACCCACGCGCAACGCGATGGCCTATGCCGGCAGCGTGATGGGCCGCGAGATCGTGTACGAACGCAGCCGGGAGCAGGTGCAGGCCGATATCGACCGGTTGAACCCGTCGATGCGCCAGTCCACTCGCCGCTGATGAGCCGGTTGGTCCACCGGGCGGCAGGACGGCGGGCCCTGCGGATGCGATAGCATTCGCACCCATGATCCGACTCGAATACCTTTCCCTGCCCCTCGCGCGCGCGCGCCTGGGCGACGCCCCGGCGGGCTTGCTCGCCATGCTGGGGTTTCCGCTCATGCCGGCGGAGGCGGCGCCCGACCTGCCGTCGGCCTCCGTGGGACTCGCCGAGCCCCAACTTCCCGCCCCCATCTGTGAAGTGTGGACCGGGCAGGCGCCGGTCGTTCGCGGCAGCCGCGGACGGACCCGCTATACGGTCGCGGGCGAGCTCCTCTTCGGCGTGCTCTCGCTTGCGGAGTCCGAAGGGCCCATCAGGGATCGCGCGCAACGCGCCTACGCCGAGATCTTCTCGCTCATCGAGGCCCTGGGCCATCCGCACGTTCTGCGTTTCTGGAACTACTTTCCGCGCATCAACGACGAGGAGGACGGCCTGGAGCGCTACCGCCTCTTCACCCTCGGGCGTTACGCGGCGTTCGAGGCCGTGGACCGAGTGCATCCCGAGAGCATTCCGGCGGCATGCGCGCTGGGCACGCACGACGACGCCCTGACCGTTTATTTCGTCGCCTCGCGGCATCCCGGCCTGCGCGTCGAGAACCCGCGCCAGGTGAACGCGTGGCAGTACCCACGCGAGTACGGCCCGAAGAGCCCGACCTTCGCGCGCGCCGTCCTGTACCCGGCAACCGATCCGAGCACCCTGTTCGTGTCGGGGACAGCCAGCATCGTGGGCCATCGCACGCTGCACGCGGGCGACGTGGCCGCGCAGTCGCGTGAGACGGTGGCCAACCTCGAGGCCCTGTTCGGCGAGGCCGAGCGCATCGCCGGGATCGGCTCATTCCCGTTGCGCGCGGCGAGCTTCAAGGTATACGTGCGCCATGCCGAGGACACCGCCATCGTGAAGCAAGAGCTCGCGAAGTTGCTCGGCCCGGCCGACATGAATTTCCTGCGCGCCGACATCTGCCGAGCCGACCTCCTGATGGAGATCGAGGCGATGGCCTCGCGCGAGCGGTGAGGACGCTCGTCTTCAGCCTGCTTTGCCTGTCGCTGATCGCCGGCTGCGCAAGCCGTGCCGATACGTCGGAAGCGGCGTGGCGGCGCGCGCAGTGCAACCAGATCAACGATGACGAGGCGCGCAAGAAGTGCATGGAGCGCGTGGCCTCGGAGTACGGCCGCAAGTAGCTAGACGAGGCGCGCGCAAGCCTCCTTCAGCCGCTTCATCCCCTCCTCGAGCTGCGCGTCGGAGGCTGCGTACGAGATGCGGAAGTGCCCTGGAAGCTCGAAGGCGCTGCCCTGCACCACCGCCACCCCCGCCTCCTCCAGGAAGTACATGCACAGGTCGGTATCGGTTGCGACGACCTTGCCCTTCGGGGTCTTGCGCCCCAGTAGCGCCGTGCACCCGGGGAAGACATAGAAGGCCCCGTCAGGCACCGTGCAGCTCACGCCCTCGATCGACCGCATGGCCGCGACGACCAAATCGCGCCGGCGGCGATAGGCCGCCAGGAAAGGCGGCAGGAAATCCATCGGCCCGTCGAGCGCGGCGATGGCGGCGGCCTGTGTCACCGAGCTGGTGTGCGACACCGACTGCCCCTGCACCAGGTTGATGCCGCGGATGAGCGCCTCGGGTCCCGCGCCGTAGCCGCAGCGCCAGCCGGTCATCGCGAACGCCTTGGAGACGCCGTTGATGGTGAGGCATCGCTGCGCCATCTCCGGCGCCACCGCCGCCATCGTGGGAAAGGGTCCCGGCGAGTAGCGGATCATCTCGTAGATGTCGTCGGACATGAACCAGACGTGCGGATGGCGCGCCAGCACCTGCGCGAGCGCTCGAAGCTCGTCGGCCGAATAAACCGCCCCCGACGGGTTGCCCGGCGAGTTGAGCATCAGCCACTTTGTGCGCGGCGTGATCGCCGCCTCCAGCATGGCGGGTGTGATCTTGAAACCAGTCTCCACGCCGCAGCGCACGACGATCGGCTCGCCGTCGGCCAGCCGCACCATGTCCATGTAGGAAACCCACGCGGGCGTGGGCACCACCACCTCGTCGCCCGGGTCGATCGTCGCCTGCAGCGCGTTGTAGAGCACCTGCTTGGAGCCCACGCCGATGGTGATCTCGGTGGGCTTGAAGTCGAGGCCGTTGTCGCGCTTGAACTTGCGGATGATCGCCTCGGCCAGCTCGCGCGTGCCCGGCACGTCGGTGTAGCGCGTCTTGCCGGCGTCGATCGCGGCCTTGCCGGCCTCGCGCACGTGCAGCGGCGTGTCGAAGTCGGGCTCGCCCTGGGCGAGCGACATGATCGAGCGGCCGGCGCGCGCGAGCTCGTTGCCGAGGCGCGTCATCTCGCGGGTGGCCGGGGGCTTGGCGCTGCTGATACGTCTTGCGAGGAAGCTCATTGGACGGCATCCACCTTCACGCGGAAGACCCATCGCGCGATCGCGAGGGGCACGAAGATGGCGAGCATCAGCACGACGCTGTAGGCGCTCGCCAGGGCCAGCCGGCCGCTGTCGACCTGCTGGAAGATCTCGATCGGCATGGTGCTCATGCCGCCGTAGTAGAGCACGATCGTCGCCGACAGCTCGGAGAGCGAGGTGACCCACATGAGCACGGCCGCGGCCGCCACCGCCGGGCCTATGAGGGGCAGGACCACCTTGAAGAAGCTGGCGAGCGGCGGCACGCCGAGGCTCACCGAAGCTTCCTCGATCGAATCGCGCACGTTGTGCAGCGGGCCCACCGCGGCGCGCACGCTGTTGGGGATGCGGCGCAGGAAATAGGCGAGCGCCATGATGATCCACGTGCCGGTGAGCACGAGCCAGCCGGTGTTGAAGGTGTTCACGAGTGCTATGCCGAGCACGGTGCCGGCGATGGTGAGCGGCAGCATCACCAGCACGTCGAGCGCGCCCGTGAGCCACGAGCGGCGCTTCACCACGAGATAGGCCACCGCAACGGAGAAGACGACGCCGGCCACGGTCGCCACGCCCGCCAACGCGAGCGAGTTCCACAGCGGCTGGACAGACTTGCCCAGCGCGCTCGCCATGTGCGCGGTGGTGAAGCCGCCGTAGCTCAAGACCGGGCCGCGCGAGGGCGTGAAGGCGGTGACCGCGGCCACCACCGCCGGAGCGAGCGACAGGATCACGACGATGACTACCAGCGCCGCGGCGACCGTGGCCGCCGGGCCGCGAATCGCGATCGGCGTTGGCGCGCGTCCCGACTCCATCTGGTACTGGCGGCGCTCGATGAAGAGCTTCTGCACCGCGAGCATCGCCACGCCCAGCATCACCAGGATCGAGGCCATGATCGTCTGCATCTGGGGATTGCCGCCCAGCTCGCTCACGAATTCGTTGTAGGCCTTGACCGCGAGCACCGGCATGCGCGGCCCGAGGATGGCCGGAATGCCGAAGCTGCCGATCACGTGGGTGAAGACCACGAGCGCGGCGCCGAATATGGACGGCAGGATGAGCGGTAGCGTGACGCCGGTGAGCACCGTGTGCAGCGGCTGCCCCAGGCTCATCGCCGCCTCCTCGAGGTTGCGGTCCACGGCCTTCAGGCCCACGAGCATCATCACGAAGGCGTACACGTAGCTGTTGAGCGTCATCACGAAGATGAGCCCCCACCAGGAGTAGAGCGAGCCGATCTGCCAGCCGGTGGGCTGCAGCCAGGTGTTGAGGATGCCCTGCTGCCCGAGGATGAGCGTCCAGGCCGCGGCCACGACGACATCGGGGATGACGAGCGTTACGAGTGGCAGTGCCGCCACCCAGCCCGAGAACGGGAACCGGCAGCGCGCCACCAGGATGGCGAGCGCGCCGCCGATGAGCATCGAGGTCACCGTGACGGCGCCGCCGAGGATCAGCGTGTTCCAGAGCGACTGGCGGTATGCGCGGTCGGTGAAGAAGACGGCGTAGCCACCGAGGCCGAAGCCGCCATCCTTGCCGCGAAAGCTGTGCGCGAAGGTGGTGAGGAGCGGCCACACCAGGAAGACGAGAAGGACCGCGAAGCTGCCGGCGAGCACGGTGGTCCACGCGGGGTCGCGTTTGAGCCGCGCAACCGCGCTCACTTCCCCTCCACGACGCGTGCGTCGGCCGGAATGCGCAGCATGACCTCCTCGCCGCGCTCGTGGGCGCGCCCATGCTGCACACTCCAGGTGTCCACATGGACGAGCCCGTGCGCGGTCCTCACGCGATAACCCGTGATGGAGCCGCGAAACTCGACCCCCTCGATCGTTCCTTCGAGCTCGTCGCCCCGCGGGCCACTCCCTGCGGAGGTCGTCCGGGGCCCGATCACGATCTCCTCGCGCCGAACGATCTTGATCCTTCCCTCGCCTGCGGGGATGAGGTTGGCGCTGCCGAGGAAATCCGCGGCGTACCCATTCACCGGCCGCGCGTAGATCTCGCTGGGCGCGCCCGTCTGCACGACCCGCCCTCGGTCCATGACCGCCACGATGTCGGAGAGCGCGAGCGCCTCTTCCTGGTCGTGGGTCACGAACACGGTGGTGATGCCCGATTCGAGCTGCAGCTCGCGCACCATGGCGCGCAGCTCGACGCGCAGCTTCACGTCGAGGGCCGCGAGCGGCTCGTCGAGCAGCAGCAGCTCGGGCTCGATCACCAGGGCGCGCGCCATGGCGACTCGCTGGCGCTGCCCGCCGGAGAGCGTCGCTGGCGAGCGATCGGCGAACGCCGCGAGCCCCACGCGCTCGAGCATGGCAAGCGCGCGCTTGCGGGCCTCGGCAGGCGCAATGCCGCGTGGCGCCAATCCGTACATCACGTTGTCGAGCGCCGAGCGGTCGGGGAAAAGCGCGTAGTCCTGGAACACCATGCCGACGCCACGCTTGTGCACCGGCAATTGCGTCACGTCGCGATCGCCGAACCACACTCTGCCGGCGTCGGGCACCACGAAGCCCGCGAGCATGCGCAGCAGCGTGGTCTTGCCGCATCCCGAGGGCCCGAGGAGCGTGAAGAACTTGCCCGACGGGATCTCGAGGTCCAGGCCGGTGAAGAGCGGTTGCCCGTCGTAGCGCTGGGTGACGCGCTCGAAGCGGATGCGCATGCGGCTACTTTGCCGCGACCATTTCCTTCCAGCTCTTGATGAAGGCGGGCTGCGTGGCCGTGGCCTTCACATGGTCGATGGGCGTGGCCTTGAACTCGTTCACCCGCTTCAAGCCCACCTTGGTCGTGTCCACGTCGGAGCGCATCGGACGGCGGAAAAACTTCTTCACCAACATCTCCTGCGCCTGCTTCGAGGCGAGGAAGTCGTAGAGCATGCGGGCTTCCTTCGGGTTGGGCGAGTTCTTCACCAGCGCCATCCCCTCGGGTGCGATGTAGGTGCCCTCGGCCGGATAGACGATCTCGATGTCCTTGTTGCCGCCGGCCGCGTACTCCTGCGCCGCGTACTCCATCGTCATGCCGACCGCGAATTCGCCCTTCGCCACCCCGTCGAACACCTGCGAGGCGGTGCTCGTGATGGTCGCGTTCTTGGCGATCCCCTTGAGCGGCGCGGCTCCGATCGTCTCGTTGATGCCCCAGAGCGTGGCGAGCGACGAGCTGGTCTTCTCCGGGTCGCTCACGACGAGGCGATCCTTCCAGCGCGGGTGCGCGAGGTCCGACCAGGTCTTCGGCATCGGGTCGCCCTTCAACGCGCGCTTGTTGACCATGATCACCATCACGTGCGCATTGGTGCCGAGCCACAGGTCCTTCGGGCTCTTGTATTGCGCTTCGATGCCCGAGGCCTCCGGCGACTTGTACGGCGCGAAGAAATCCTCGTAGAGGCCCAGCACGGCGAAGCCGCCCGACCAGAAGATGTCCGCCTTGGGAGCGCCCGCCTCGGCCTTGATGCGCTGCATCATGGCGCCGGTGCTGCCGCGCACCGCGTTGATCTTGATGTCGGGGTGCTTCTTCTCGAACTCCTCCTTCACGGCGTTGATGGCGTCGACGGTGTTGGAGGAATAGAGCACGACCTCGCCGGCCTGCGCGAGGCTCGCGAAGGCGACGACGGCGGCGGCGGCGAGGCAGGCGATACGGATGCGCTTCATTGGCGGGGTCTCCCTGGGTTGTGGGGGCATTATCGCGCAGGCCCCCCTCCAACGAAACCGCAAAAGGAAAGGGCGCCTCGCACGAGGCGCCCTTCCGTGCCTGCCGGCGCTACCTGAAGCTGAAGCCCGCCCGCGCCACAGTGCCGTCGACGAACCGGATCTCGAGCTGCCGGCAGGTCCCCGCCCATGTGGCGTCGGTCTTCCAGACGTACATGTACTGGCCACTGTCGGGCGCATAGCTCAGGCCGCTCCCACCCGCCGTGGACGTGCCTTCCAGGATCTCGGAGGTCTCGCTGCCATCGCAGGGCACCGCGCCCGAACGCGGATACCCCGCCGAGATCACCGCCAGCCCGCGATCGCCTCCCAGCGAGAACTTGATCGGCACGGCGGCGCCCGCCTTCACGCGGTTGACTGCCGGCAGGTTCGCGACCGGCGCATGGAAGCCAGTGAAGGCAAAGCGCTGCTCCATGAGGGCGAACGGCGAGAAGGAAGTCGTCCTGCCGCACACGAAGTTGTTCGCGGTGTCGCGCAGCGTGGTCACGTCGACCCAGAGGCCGCCTTCGAAGTGCCATAACCCGATGCTGCTCTCCAGGGCGAACTGGCCCTGGCTCCAACCGAAGCACAAGGTCACGTTGCCCGAGAAGGCCGCGTCGGTGTGCACGTCGAAGTAGACCGGCGGATTGCCGAGCTGGAAGCCGTCGGGCGGCGTGGGTCCCGAGGTGGTCGCCGTGACCGTGGTGACGCCGCCGCCAGTCACGGTTTCGAAGTGGATGTCGACGACGGCGGTCGAGCCTCCGGGCAGCGTCGTTTCGACTTCCACCGCGACGTCGGTCCCCGGCGAAGTTCCCCCCTGGACCGCGACCGTCTGCACCAGCACGGGCGACGTGCTGCCGGCGTTGTTGGGATCGCCTCGATACTCGGCCGTGATCTCGTGTGATCCAGCGGCCAACGCGGAGGTCGTGAAACTGGCCGAGCCGGCCGCGAGCATCTGGGCTCCGATCACTACCCCAGCCTGCTTGAACAGCACCTCGCCGGTCGGCGCATTGCCGTGCACCGTCGCCGTGAAGGTCACCGGGTCACCGGGCAGCGATGGATTCGGGGACGAGACGAGCACCGTGTTGGTCGGGTTCCGCCCGTTCTGCGAGATCAGCACGAAGTCGTTGCCGTCACCGCCCATGTAACTCACCTTGAACGGATACACGGCCTGGAGCGTCACGATCGCGCCTTCGGGATAGCCGTTGAAGGTGCCGACGATCGGGTCGGAGCTGGCGTTGTCGATGAAGATGTACGACTCGCCCTTCGTCGGCACGAAGCTCGGGCTCATCGTGATGCCGAGGAAGGTGTTCGGCGCGATGCTCACGCCGCCGGACACGTTGATCCGGTCATAGCCCGCGCCCGGAGCGGCGCCGTTCAAGCGCACCTGCACCGAGGACCCCATCATCCCCGGGACGATCGACAGGCCGGCAACGTTGAGCACTCCCGGGGCGCCGGAAAAGGTCCCGTCGGCGCTCGGCATCACGATGTTCGTGACGACGTTCCCGCCGATCGTGCCGCTGCCCTGCAGGGAGCCGTTCACCATGATTCCCTGCGTGAACAGGTCGAGCGAGCTGTTCGGGAACGACCCGTTGGCGAGGACGATGCCCCCCAGGATCGCGCCACTGAACGGGTGTGTCCCGATGAATCGCGGATTGACCAGGTACCCCGCGGTGAGCACGCCGGTGCCGCTCACCGGGCCCGCGTGCGTGTTGCCGCCGAGGTTCACCTGGAAGGAGCCCACGTCCACGGGCCCGTTGTAGATGCCGCCCCCGAGCGTCTGGTTGGCATGCACCGTGATCGCGACGTTGAACGTGTTGGTGCCGCCGTTGCTCACGCCGCCCGTGAGCCCGATCGCGTTGCCATCGATGCTGTAGCCCATCCCGTTGAAGAGGAGCGAGCCGAACACCGTTCCCGCAGGCAGGTCGTTGAACATGGCCGTGTTCATCGCGCCCGGCGGAAACGTAAGCACACTGCCGGGTCCGGGCACGCCGCCACTCCAGTTGCCCGGGGTGGACCAGCGGTTGCCATTGGCGCCCGTCCAGACGTTCGGCGCGAGCGTGCAGGTGAGCGTGACGTCGTTGCCGTCGCCGCCCGCGTAGCTCAGCTGGAACTGGTAGGAGCCGAGCGTGACGATGGCGCCCTCGGGCAGGCCGTTGAAATGCCCATTGATCGCGCCAGTGCCCTGGTTGTCGATCAAGGTGAACACCTGGTTCATTGCCGGCACGAACGTCGGGCTCAGGCTGAGCGTGAGGAACGTGCTCGGCGAGATATTTACGCTCCCCGCCACGTTGATACGGTCATGGCCGGTTCCTGGATCCGATCCGTTGATGCGCAGCGACACGCTGGTCCCCATCATTCCGGGGACGATCGACAGGCCGGCAACGTTGAGCACGCCCGGGGGGCCGGAAAAGCTCCCGTCGGCGCTCGGCATCACGATGTTCGTGACGACGTTCCCGCCGATCGTGCCGCTGCCCTGCAGGGAGCCGTTCACCATGATTCCCTGCGTGAACAGGTCGAGCGAGCTGTT